>Ga0180007_10000377_pt1 | contig 78484 bp, 55 predicted proteins | sample MM_PC_MetaG_FD_121122 | JGI IMG/M metagenome (GOLD analysis project Ga0180007, IMG submission 121122) | Groundwater microbial communities from the Aspo Hard Rock Laboratory (HRL) deep subsurface site, Sweden - MM_PC_MetaG | ecosystem: Environmental > Aquatic > Deep subsurface > Groundwater... | reverse complement strand
CATTTTGGCCGATCTCTGCGTTGGGCTCAAATTTCAATCCTCGAAATACTTAATGTATTCCTGTGGTTGAAATTTTCTCCCGCCTTGAGCTTGACCAAACTGAAACGTTTTGAAAGTGGCTCTGAAGTATGTCTTTTCATAAAAAGAAGAATCTTCTTTCACAATTCATTAAATCATACAACATATCTTAAAAAATACAGTGTGAAAATAAGGGAATAAATGAACGAAACACATATATCGAATATTGCAAGTGAACTGAGTTTGAAATTATCGCAGGTTGGAGCTGTTTCAACATTGCTTGAAGAAGGAGGCACTGTCCCTTTTATTGCGCGATACAGGAAAGAAGCTACTGAAAGTCTTGATGAAGTAGTAATTACTGACATAAGAGATATGCTGAAAAGACTTGAAGAACTGGATAACAGAAAAGAAGCTGTTTTAAAATCATTGGAACAACATGGCCATCTTACAGATGAACTTCGTGAAAAAGTAATGGCTGCTCCAACGATAGCAGTTTTAGAAGATATTTATCTTCCATTTAAACCGAAACGGCGGACGAAAGCGGCTATTGCAAAGGAGAAAGGGCTTGAGCCGCTTGCCATGATTATTTTTGCACAGGAAGGAGCAGATCCTTATACGGAAGCAGAATCATTTATTGATATAGAAAAGGGAGTTGAGACTGTTGAAGACGCACTTTCAGGCGCAAGGGATATAATCGCTGAAATAGTTAATGAAGATCAACAGGCGCGTTCATCTTTAAGGAATCTTTTTTCTTCAAAAGGCATGTTTGTAAGTAAAGTAGCAGGCGGCAAAGAACAGGACGGCATAAAATATAAGGATTATTATGACTGGAATGAACCTGCGTTTTCTGCTCCTTCACATAGAGTACTTGCAATGCGAAGGGGAGAAAAAGAAGATATTCTTAATTTAACGCTTGCACCAAATGAAGAAGATGCAATTAATTTGCTTGAAAAACTCTTTGTTAAAACCGACGGCAAAGATTCCGATCAGGTGAGAATTGCAGTTCATGACAGCTATAAGAGATTGCTTTCACGATCAATGGAAACTGAAGCAAGACTTCTTACCAAGGAAAAGGCTGATCTGGAAGCAATAAGGGTTTTTACTGAAAACCTTCGTCATCTGCTTTTATCCCCGCCTCTTGGAGCAAAGCGGGTAATGGGAATTGACCCGGGATTCAGAACCGGGTGCAAAGTTGTTTGTCTTGACCGGCAGGGAAAACTTCTACATCATGATACAATTTATCCCCATTTTTCCGAAAAAGGCGAAAAAGAAGCCATTGTAAAAACAAAGGAACTTTGTGAACGTTTTGAAATTGAAGCCATAGCTATTGGAAACGGCACAGCGGGCAGGGAAACGGAATCATTTTGTAAAAACATTGATTTTTCAAGGAAAATTATGGTTATTATGGTTAACGAAAGCGGAGCATCAATTTACTCTGCTTCTGAAACTGCAAGAGACGAGTTTCCCGATCTTGATTTAACTGTAAGGGGTTCCGTATCAATAGGAAGAAGACTTATGGACCCTCTTTCAGAGCTTGTTAAAATAGATCCTAAGTCAATCGGAGTCGGCCAGTATCAGCACGATGTTGATCAAAGCGCTCTTAAGAAATCTCTTGATGATGTTGTAATAAGCTGTGTTAATAAAGTCGGAGTGGATGTGAACAGGGCAAGTGTTCAGCTTCTTACCTATGTTTCAGGACTTGGCCCTCAGCTTGCAAAAAACATTATTACATACAGAAATGAAAACGGACCGTTTAAATCAAGAAAAGAGCTTAAAAAAATACCAAGGCTTGGAGCAAAAGCATTTGAACAATCGGCAGGATTTTTAAGAATAATCCAAGGAGATAATCCTCTTGACACAAGCGCAGTACATCCTGAAAGTTATCATATTGTGTATAAAATGGCTGAAGATCTATCCTGTGTGGTGGAAGATTTGATAAATGATTCTTCAAAAAGAAGCAATATAGATATTTCAAAATACGTAACGGAAGAAGTCGGCATTCCTACCTTAAACGATATAGTGGAAGAACTTGCCAAACCGGGACGTGATCCTCGCAAAGAACTTGAGGAATTTGCTTTTGAAAGCGGAGTTGAAAAGATGGAAGACTTAAGAGCCGGTATGAAGCTTCCGGGTATTGTTACAAATGTTACGGCATTTGGTGCGTTTGTGGATGTAGGAGTTCACCAGGATGGTCTTGTGCATGTAAGCGAACTATCGGACAGGTTTATTAAAAATCCGGGCGATGTAGTAAAAGTTCACCAGAAAGTCATGGCAACGGTAATAGAGGTTGATGTTGACAGAAAAAGAATTTCACTTTCTTTGAAAAAAGTTCCTGGTAAAAAAATAAAATCTGAAAACTCCACTGAAGAAATAAAAGGGAAAAAATTTATTAAAAAACCGGCGCAACCCGTAAAACCGAAAAATACTCCATTTAATAATCCATTTGAAAAACTATTAGATATTCCTAAAAAGTGAACCTGATAAAATATTGCAGCAAGAAATTCTTTGATATTAATACATTGCATCAATGCAATTCCATGTATAGCAAACAGCGCATATATGCAAATATATGCGCTTATCATTTATATCTGCTTTTCACATTAAAACAAACATATCTATATAAATCGATTATATATCAACAAATTATTGACATTTAATGAATGTGGCATAATTAATGCTGATTATTTTAAAAGATATTTAATAGAGCAGGAATCTACCAGTTAAGGGGGCTTGGATAGGTGAAAGATCTTAAAATATTGATAAAGGGTGCAGGTGAGATGGCTACTGGAATTGCTTGCAGACTATATATGTCGAATTTAAAAAAAATTGTTATGACCGAGATTCCAAAACCGGTTACTGTAAGAAGAATGGTGGCTTTTTCCGAGGCCGTATATGAGAACACAAAAGAAGTTGAAGGTGTAAAGGCTGAATATATAGTAAATTATGATGAAGTTAATAAAGTATGGGGTAGAGAAAATATTGCGGTAATTGTAGATCCCTCATGGACCATTATCAGTGAAATAAAGCCTGATATAGTAGTTGATGCAATAATGGCGAAGCGAACTACAAAAACTAAAATTGATGAAGCACCTCTGGTTATAGGTGTTGGGCCGGGCTTTACTGCATCCCAGAACGCCCATGTAATCATTGAAAGCAACAGAGGTCATAATCTTGGCAGGCTCATTTACAATGGTTCGGCTGAACCGCATACAGGTATTCCCGGTCCGACAAAAGGCTACACCAAAGAACGGGTATTGCGTGCGCCTCATAAAGGCAAGGTAAAGCATGTTAAACGACTTGGAGATGAAATCAACAAAGACGATATTATACTTTTTGTGGACAAAACTCCGGTGCCGTCAGCTATTGATGGAATACTTCGCGGGCTTATACGCGAAATTGATGTAACGGAAAATGAAAAGATAGGAGACATCGATCCGAGAAGCGATAAAGAATATTGTTATACTATTACTGAAAAGGCTCGTGCCATAGGCGGAAGTGTTTTGGAAGCGATCATGCATTATTACAATGAACCTTCGTGAACAGAAACTGCCCTATATTTATGTAGGCACATGTTTGTAAAGATGCAGAATTTTATGGACACGATATTATAGAGACGTAAGGTCGTAGAGACGCAAGATTTTGGAGACGCAAGATTTTGCGTCTCTACTGGATGCAAGGGGAATTAAATAATTTGGATGAAACTACGCTAAAAGACAGCAGCATTCAAAACATGAATGGACAGTATATTTTAAGAGCCATTATTGACAGTCTGGATGGTGATGAGAAAATAAAGGAAGTAAGAATAGGTCTTCACTGGACTGCTGTAGTAAGCAGGTATTGCGGGCTTTCATCTACAATGATAGGCGAGCACTGTGCTCACGAGGCAAGAGAAGAAATTACCCCTGTGTCACTTACAGATATGACTGCAATGGAACTTGCACAATATTGTTTTTCAGATGATATATCGAAAGCTTCATTAGGACTTGCTGCTGTAAATTCATTAAATGAAATTAACGAATCAAAAACTGTTGATGTCAATGCCGGTGAGTTATTATTAAAATATGGTCAAAATAAAAATGTTTCCGTTATAGGACATTTCCCTTTTACCGATGCTTTAAGGAAAACGGCAAAGAATCTGTGGGTTATTGAAAAAAGAGCGATAAAAGGTGATTATCCTGAAGATAGTGCCGAAAAATATCTTCCACAATCAGATATTATAGCCATATCCAGCACAACATTGGTAAACCATACCTTACAGAATTTATTAAAATTATGCCCGCAACACAGCTTGAAAATGCTTTTGGGACCAACTACTCCGATGAACGAAGTAATATTTGATTTCGGGTTTGATATTATATCAGGTAGTAAAGTAACGGATATAAATATTGCTTTAAAACATATAAGCGAGGGTACTAATTTCAGGCAGTTAAAAAGAACAGGCTCTATAAGGCTTTTTACAATGATGAAAGAGCCAGTTTCAAAACGCCCCATTTTGGCCGATCTCAGCGTTGGATGAAAATTTTGCACGTAGTGAAGCATTGCGCTATCCTCGAAATACTCTATGTATTCCTGCGGTTAAAATTTTCACCCGCCTTGACCTTGACCAAACTGAAACGTTTTGAAAGTGGCTCGAAAGATAAATAATATGAAAGATAACAGTGAACGCTCTCTTGAACAGATCTATAGAAGTGCGGTAAGTGGCCTGTATTCAAGGCTGCGAAGTAATTATGATTTTATTTACAATAAATTTGGTGATGAAGGCTTAAAACTAATATCTGAAATGAGCCGTGAATATGGTCTGGATATAGCTGCAAGAGCAAAAAAGAGACTGGAAAATCGTGATCTTGAATCAATTGCAGGTTTTATATTAAGAATTTTTGAAACAGTGGCATGGGGCAAGGATGATACAGGTCTTGTGGAACTTAGCAAAACAAGGGCAGTAATCAGAGCCGATCATTGCCCTCTTAATTTCAAAGACCCCAAAATGTGTTTAGCCCATACCACTATGGAAAAAACAGTTGTGGAAGTATTGAATCCGAAATTGAAATACTATATTGGAAAATCCATTCCGGCAGGGGACAGCTATTGTGAACACATAATTGAAACGGGATATGAAAATTAAAGTTACAATATTAGTGGATAACCGGGCTGCTGAAGGGTTGTTGGCGGAACACGGCTTTTCTTTATGGATAGAAACCGGAAAAGAACGGATTTTATTTGATACCGGAATGGGAGGCGCACTTGCATCTAATGCAGATACACTGGGGGTAGATCTGGGTCTTACCGAAATTCTGGTATTAAGTCATGGCCACTTTGATCATACCGGTGGAGTTTCCCGGGTTACAGAAAACTCTAAAAACCTTACTGTTTATTGTAATCCTGCAGTTATGAAAAACCGGTATGTCATAAGTGATGGCAAGGCAAGACTGATAAATATCCAGCCGGACTCTATGAAGGCTGTTTTAAATTTACCTCCCCAAAATATAAACTGGGTTACCCAAACTGTGTTAATTAATGAAAACATCGGCATAGCATGTCCAATACCGAGGGAAACAAGCTATGAGGATACCGGGGGGGCGTTTTATCTTGATCCGCAGGGATTATATGAAGATTTGATTGATGATGATCTTGCTTTGTGGATTAATACAGAAAAGGGTCTTGTAGTATTTGTGGGTTGCTGCCATTCCGGATTGATAAATACTTTAAACCATATTTCGCGTTTGAACAAGGGAAAGAAGATATTATCGGTTATCGGGGGCTTTCATCTGCTTCATGCAGATAAAAAACGTATTGATATGACCATTTCCGCATTACAGTCGTTTTTACCGATGGACTTGCACCCTTGTCACTGTACAGGTGATAATGCAATGAAGGTATTGAAAACAGCATTTGAGCATTATGTTGAACCTGGCTTTGCAGGAGCAAAATATATATTTTAAAAAGGAGTTTTTTATATGCCGTTATTTGATTATCTTTGCCTGGATTGTGGTAAAACAACCGAAATTCTGATTGTTGCTGATAAAGATTTGCCATTATGTAAATATTGCGGCAGCAAAAGTATGGAGAAGCAACTTTCTAAGCCTTCATCTTATATGGGCCAGCAGGCGGGGAAATTTCCAGGTTCAAAAGACACGGCTTGCTGCGGTAATTCACCCAACCAGGCTCAGTGTTCCGGACCGGGAAGCTGTTGCGGAAAGGCTTGATTTTAGCAACTTTAACAAGTTGCTGTCTTTGGAATATTTACTGTAAATTTTGATCCCTGCCCAGGTGCTGAAACTACTTTTATTGAACCTCCGTGCTGCTTGATTATTTTATTTGAAATAAAAAGGCCAAGCCCTGTTCCTTTACTGCCTTTGGATGAAAAAAATAATGTAAAAAGCTTATCACATATATCTTTGTCCATACCTGTTCCATCATCGCTTACTTCAAAATAGATATTATTCTTATCCTGTGATACATTAAATATGATTTTGTGTTTTTCATTTGACTTGTCTTTGATGCATGCATCAACTGCGTTTTCGAAAATATTGATCAAGGCTGAATTTATGCAACCTGTATCGATTTCAAAGTTTCCCAGGGTGTCATCAAAATCGCGTACGAATTCAATATCGTCAGATGTAATCTTTCTCTCCATAATATCTGCAACTTCTGCGGAAAAACTTAACGCATCTACTTTTTCCCAGTTCAGATCTCTTTCTTTTGCATAATAAAGAATATCTAAAACCATTCTTCTTATACGGTCAACCATGAGTTTGACTATTTTCCATCCTTCTTCAATTTCGGCTGAATTTTCTTTCGAAAATCCGGATTCTACCTGGTACATACCGGCATCCAGACAAGTAAGCAGACCTTTTATGCCATGAGAAACGGAACCTATCATAAGTCCTAAAGAAGACAAATGGCTTTGCAGTTCGGATTTTTCCTTAACCAATTTTTCCAGATTTTCGGTATATTCTCTTAACTGCCTTCGTGCTATAATTTTTTCTTCTACTTTTTTAAGAGCCACATCTAAAATATTTACGTTTATAGGCTTTGTGATAAAATCCGCCGCATGATCTTGTAAACTTGCAATGGCAAGTTCCATATCGCCATGGCCGGTTATCATTATGATTTCAGTGTCAGGCTTATCCCGCTTGATTTTTTTAAGTAGTTCAATTCCGTCGATACCAGGCATTTTTATATCTGAAATAACTATAGGCGGAGCATGTTCATTGAAAATATTTAAAGCCTCATTGCCGTTTTCTGCAAGAAGTGTACTGTAGCCCTTGTCTTTCAGATAAACGCCTAAAACATCACGAATATCTTCTTCATCATCAACCAGCAGTATTTGATTATCCATTTTTATTATCCTGTACAGGAAGAGTGATTATAAAACATGCTCCCTGATCCTCTATCGATCTGGAATATATTGTTCCTCCGAAATCCTTGATTATCCCGTAACTGATAGACAAACCCAGACCGGTGCCTTTTCCGGCTTCCTTTGTAGTAAAAAACGGTTCAAATATTTTATCGGATATGGCTTCAGGAATTCCTGCACCGGTATCAGATACTTCAATGACAACATTATTATTATCCATATATGTTTTTAAATGGATTTTCTTTTCAGCTTCGGCAGAATTCATATTCCTGTATTTTTCTTCAATGGCATCCCTTGCGTTGATTAACAGGTTTATAAATACCTGTTCAAGCCTTTGAGGGTCAGCCATAATCATCGGCAAGCTTTTGTCGGTGTCCCATAACACTTCAATACCTCTTACCCTGAGATGTTGGGCAAAAATTGAAAACGCCCTTTCAAGTTCTTCATTAACCTGCACCTTTTCAAAATCTATTTCCGATTTTCTGGCGAAATTTCTCAAATGGTTAATAATCCGGGATGCCCGATCAACATTATTGTCGACTTTTACCAGCATATTGTTAAGAGTGGTTTGATCTATTGACTCATTGTCATTTATCTTACGGATAAAAAAACTACTGACCGTTTTAATAACAGATAAAGGCTGGTTGAGTTCATGTGCTATTCCTGTAGCCATTTCTCCAAGAGTTGCCATTTTACCTGCCTGTATTATTTGTTGCTCCACCTCGAGACGTTTTGTTATATCATCTGTTACTACAAGTAAAACTTTCTGTCCCGGATATTCGGAAGGAGTAATTCCTATATTAACTATGATAGTTTCTCCGCTTTTTGTTAATTGTTTTACCCGGTTTAATTTTGAATAAGCTTTCATTTTGAAGGTATAATCAATTTTTTCTTTTTTTATAAAGAGATCCATGAATGATTTATTATTTATTTCTTCTTTTAAAAATCCGTAAACCGATGTTACTCTTTCATTACAATCAAGGATATTAAGCGAATTTATATCAAGAACAAAAAGAGGATTGGGAATATTGTTGAATATTGAATAATATTTTTTTTCAGATTTTATCAGGTTTTCTTCAAGTTCTTTTCTGTGCGTTATGTCAAGACAAACTTCCATAACAGCGATAATTTCATTTTTTTCGTTTTTTACTGGAGATGTATGCGCTATCCAATATGTAAATGTACCGTCATTGTTAAGACTGGATTCTTCTCCATAGTGCGATTTTCCGTCATCGAAAGTCATAGCCACCAGACATTTCTCACACCTTGAATCTCTTTTCTTATAGGCCTGGTAACAGTAATCACCTGGCTCGGGATGGAAATGATCCTCAAACAAATGATTGTAACGAATAAGCCTGAACTCTTTATCCTGTAATGTTATAAGGCAGGGGACCAGCTCAAACAAAGTCTGGTATTCACTTGTATGTATATTTAATTCGGACCATTTTGTGCCGGTTTCTTTTAGCATACTATTAATACTATCTCCGTAGAGCCAGTTTCAAAACGTCCCATTTTGCCCGATCTCTGCGTTGGGTGATAATTTTAATCCTCAAAATACTCCATGTATTCCTGCGGTTAAAATTATCCCCCGCCTTGACCTTGACCAAACTGAAACGTTTTGAAAGTGGCTCCGTATTAAATAATTGTGTTAATTGATCACAGCATCGATTGTTGCAAATATTTGCTGCGTGGCGAATCCATCCAATGTGGAAGCGCAATTAGGGCATACCGCAACACATGTCCCGCAGCCCTGGCATATGCATGGATTGATAATAATTTGTTCGTTTTCATAATCTATGCTACGTGCACCGTATGGGCATGCGTCAATACATTGTTCGCACAAAGCGCAAATACTGTGATGTACTTTTGCACTAATCTTTCCTCCGGCCAGATTTTTATGGCTTAAAATTACAAGTGCTCTTTGGGCAGCTGCTTCTGCTGTAGCAATAGTTTCGGCAATATTACGGGGAGAATGAGCCAGACCGCAGGCAAATACTCCTTCTTTGAGTGAATCGACCGGTCTCCATTTTGATTCCGCTTCCTGAAAAAAATTATCACAATCAAGTGATGCACCTAAAGCTTCTGCTAAATCACGGGGCATATTCGGCACAATGCCTGTAGCCAGAACCACAAGATCGGTTTCAATTTGTAGTTGTTTTCCCAGTATCGGTTCAAACACCGAGATTTGTGTTTTGTTGTTTTCGTCATTAACAATGGGTTTATTATCAGTGTCATACTGTATAAACATAATGCCCGCATTCCTGGCCTGTGTATAATATGTTTCATGAAAACCATATACCATAAGGTCTCTGTAAAGAATATATACCGAGATAGCGGGATTTTTATCCTTGAGAAAAAGCGCATGTTTTAAGGCATTTGCACAGCAGACGCGGCTACAGTAATTACGCGGTTCCTGCCGGGAATCAACGCATTGGATCATTACCACAGAATTTAGTTTTTCAGGGTCAATAGTATTATCCGAAAGTTTTTGTTCCAATTCCTTCTGGGTGATAACAACCGGATTTACACCGTAAGTATAAGACTGGGTGTCTGCCTGTCTTCCTCCTGTAGCTAAAATAGTTACGCCATGTTGTAATGTATGAACCTGATTATCGGAATCTTTTATATCAGTATGAAAATTTCCTATTTCACCGGAAGAGCCGGTTACTGTTGATTGGGTATGAGTATTGATCTTCGGATGTTTTTGAACAAGATCAAGAGTTTTTTCCAGCAACTCGTTTGTAGAATATCCATCCAATGTTTTTTTCAGCCAATTCAGATTACCTCCCAATTCGTCGGACTGCTCTATAATATCCACTTCAAAGCCATGATCGGCAATTGCCATAGCAGCAGTCATACCGGCTATCCCTCCGCCTACTACAAGGGCTTTTTGGCAAATAGGAATTGTTTGAGTTTCCGAGAAATTTGCCCATTTAAGCTTTGCTATACCGGTTTCAATTACGGACAAAAGCCGCTGTTCGACAGCATGTGATATTTTTGTGTCTGAAACATTATATTGTTGTATTTCATCGCAGGAATTAGGGCGAAGCAAATGTGATATATCAGTATTTATATCAACTATAGAAATTAAGTCAGGATTAAGGCCTGTTTGTTTACAAAGCTCATTTATCTTAAATTTATATACATAGGGAAGACATGTTGCGATAAGAAGTCTGTTTGGATTTGACGTTTTAATTATATTTATAAGAGTATCCAATGATTGTCTTGTGCAAAGTTGTTCCAGAAATTCAATATTCTCAACTAAGGGGTCGGATTTAAGCCGCTTGCTGATATAATCTAAATCTGCTGATTGCGATAACCTGTTACCGCAAGTACAAATTACAGTCAGAATTTTAGGGATTGCTTTTGTCAGGGCATTTTGTGGCGGACTTTTCTTATCTTCTATTGAAAGTTCTCCTCCTTTTGAATGAATTATCCGTGAAGCATTAACAGCTGCCGATGACGCTTGTATAAGTGAATCGCTGATGTCTTTTAGTCCTGCAAAAGAACCTCCGAATGTTATTCCGTCAATGCCGGTTTTAGTTAGCGAAAACGGCTCGGTTTTTCCGAATCCCCATTGATTTAAATCTAATCCCAGAAATTCCGCCATTTCAGATGTTTCTTGCGCCGGTCTCTGGCCAACAGCAAGCACCAGCATATCAAACCTTTCTTCTTTCAAATTGCCGGAGATATCCATATTGCGGACAATCAAATCACCTGTTGCTGTATCCGGAAAAACCGAATGAACTTTAGCTCTTACAAAATTAACATCATATATATTTTGGGCTTGTTTACGGTAACGCTGAAAGGTTTTTCCGTATGTTCTTAAGTCCATATAAAAGATAGTTGTTTCTATATCTTGAGTACTTGATCTTTTAGCAAGCAGCGCTTCCTTGATTGAAAACATGCAGCATATTCCTGAACAAAAATCTGCATTGGTTTGCAAATCGCGTGATCCGACACACTGTATCCATGCTATTTTTTTTACAGGTTTATTATCGAAAGGCCGTAACAGAGTACCATTGCATGGGCCGGTTCCGCTTATCATGCGCTCAAATTCAAGGCTTGTTAAAACATTGGGATAAGCCTTATAACCAAACAAGTTCTTTTCGCTTTTTGGATTGAAAAAACCGGTTCCGCCGCAAAGCACGATTGCGCCTACTTCAAGCTGCCTTTCTTCGACAACGGCTGTGGTATCCTGAAATATCTTTGCAATCATCGGGATTAAAACATCAGGATCAAACGGCTTAACCAGATAGTCCAGAGCCCCGATTTTCATGGCTTCAACAGCGGTTTCAACGGTTGCGTAAGCGGTCATCATAATTACTTTCAGATCATCAAAAAGCTCTTTGGCTTTTTGAAGTACTTCAACTCCATCCATGCCGGGCATCATGATATCTAAAAGCATTAAATCGTAAGCTTGTGCTTTCAGTTTATCGAGAGCTTCGGCGCCGGAAGCAGCCATATCAACCAAAAACCCATCGTCTATTAACCATTCTTTTAAAGAATCACGCATAATCAGTTCATCATCCACTACCAGTATACGAAAGGATTTTCGTTTATCCTGCGGCAAATTAATTGCACCTGTCGGGCAAGCTGATATGCATGCCCCGCAATGTGTACATGATGAAATATCAATTATATACGGATTCGGTATGGCATGAGGAACAGGCAGATAAATTGCTTTATGAGTTCCAATATTCTCGTTAAATTCGTCAGGTACTTCTACCGGACAGACATCGGCGCAATAACCGCAGCCGGTGCAAAGATTTGGATCAACCCAGTTAGAATGCTGTCTTACCGTTGCCTGAAATTGTCCTGCTTCGCCTTCAACCGATGTAAGTTGTGTTGAAAGAAGTATTTCAATATTTTCATGAAATAAACCTTTACGCAGACAATATTGTGAGCCTTTATCTCGATTGTACAGCGGAAGCATCTTGCACATTCCGCAAGTATCCGTTGGGAATTGATAATCCAACTGTCTTAATATGCCGCCTGTATTCGGTGCCTTGTCTATCAGCGTGACGCCATAGCCGTATTCTGCCAGATCCAAAGCGGTGCGAAGTCCGCTTATTCCGGCGCCTACAACCAGAGCCTTGCCGTATTTTTTGGTCATAAATACCTCTTAATCGTTTATTCCTACCACCTCTTGATATTCGTCCTTATTAAATATCGACAGAGGAGGTCTTTGTTCAATACTTTGACCTGCCTGGTAATCAAACGCCTTTTGGGTGATATCGCCTATGGAACGAAACAGCTCCATAACCGGGATATCGTTCGGGCAGGCGTTTGAGCACTGGCCACAGCCGACACAAGCCGTACTCATATGAGTCAGACGCGTGATATGATAAAATAGGGTATCGGTAGGCATTTTAATGATACCTTTCCGTTTAGCCCAGCTTAAATACTGGGAAGGATCATGGTTAAATACATCCGTAACGAAAACACATTCTTTGCAATAGCAAACAGGGCATGCCACCCGGCAATTATAGCAATTGACGCAGGAAGCAAAATACTCGGATATTTTTTCCAGGCTATCGGTTGCTTCCTTCGTTTTATCGAACATATTATCTTTATATTCGGTGCGCTGTTTGATCAGATTATTGATAGCACTCTGTCTGCCCGCAGGTTCATTTGTGGCGCTAAGATTAAGTTGTTTTAATATATTATCTCCGGCTTGTGATTGAGCCTTAACCAGTAAGGATTCGTCAGTCTTCATACCGTATAGGCCGATCTGGATATCGGCGTTTTCGGAAACCGGGTGTTCACATGCCATACAGGCTGTAGCAAGTTTTACTCCTTCTATTTCAACAGCATTTTCTTCAATAACCTTTTTATAAAACAGGGTGCTTGCTTCTTTTGTTTTTTGACTAAAGAATTTTAAATAGTCATTATTTTGAAATGCGCCTAAACAATCTACGCATATCAAAATAATATCATCTTTTTGGGCCTGGTTTAGTTTAACCAGTTCAATAAATGCTCTGATCTCACAGGGGCGCAATACAGCTGCTATTTTACCGCCAATTGGCTTGCGTGTGAGTTTGGCGGCAATTGTTGCCGCATTCATTGGAAATGCCGGTGCAAGAGTATCAACACCTTCTAAATATTTTGGATCAGTTACCAGCGTGGGCATTACCATTTTTTTCATCGGGAGATGCTGAGGCACAAGCATTGCCTGAACAATTCCGGTTTTAAGAATATCTTCCAGAAAACTTCTTATGGATTCCGATATATCCTGATTTTTAATATTAATTTTTGCCGTAACCGTCATATTCCCTCCGAATACATTCTAAATCACCATATTCAATTTTGCTTGGCCGGGGCCCAGTTCTTTGATTTGTGATACAAGTTCGCGCATAATTTCTGCCAGACGAATTCCGTCACTTGCTCCTATCCATGTTAATCTTAATCTTTTAGAATCAAATCCGAATTGAGGAAGGATTTCTTTTAACAGCTTGATTCGCCTGCGTGCTTTATAATTTCCGTTAATATAATGGCAGTCGCCAGGATGGCAGCCGCTGACCAGCACTCCGTCTGCACCTTCCAAAAAGGCTTTGATGATAAATTGCGGGTCAACCATGCCGGTGCACATTACCCGGATGATTTTTATATTAGGAGGGTATGACAGACGTGAAGTTCCGGCTAAATCAGCAGCAGTGTAAGTACACCAGTTGCAAAAAAAAGCCACAATTGTCGGTTCAAACTCGCTCATATTTAAGTTCCTTTCAGTAAATATTAGGATTCAAGGATTCGAGGGGTCAAGGGTTCACGTGAAATCTGATTATGTTTTAACCCCGAACTTTTGAATACTTGCACCATTTTGATAAACTTTATGTCTGATGTTAATGTAGTTATATTAACCTGCCAGCAAGCCGTCGATTTCGGAAAAGATCTGCTTGCCCGTAAAATGCCGGATCTGGGCGGCGCCGCTTGGGCAGTAGCCGGAACAACTTCCGCAGCCTTTACATACGGCTTCATTAACCTCGCTTATTCTTTTTAATTCATTAAATTCAATTGCCGAATAGGCGCATAGATCTATGCAAATCCGGCAGCCTATACATACATCGGGATCTATATGTGAAATCATAGGAGATACTGATACTTTTCCCGAAGCACTTAAGGCCAGGGCTTCGGCGGCAGCTCCTTTTGCCTGTGCAACGGTATCCGGAATATCCTTTGGGCCCTGGCATGTTCCCGCCAGAAAAATACCACTTGTAGCAGTAGAAACCGGTTCGAGTTTCGGATGTTCTTCAAGAAAAAAGCCGTCACCTCCAACACTTATTCCAAATGTTCGCGATACCTCGTTTGTATCGGGACGCGGTTCCATAGCAGTACACAGGATAACCATTTCAACAGGAACTTTTAATATTCTGTCTGAAAGTGTGTCTTCGGCTGTTACTGTGAGGAGACCGTTTTTTTCTTCAATCCGTGAAGCTTTGCCGCGAACCATGCGTACACCTTCACTTTGAACGCGTTTGTAAAATTCTTCATACCCTTTGCCGAAGCAGCGCATATCAATATAGAAATTATATACTTCGGTATCATGCCCGCATTTATCCTTGATAAGATGCGCATATTTAAGCGCATACATACAGCAGGTACGTGAACAGTATTCGTGAAAATTGATGTCGCGACTTCCTATGCAATGTAAAATTGCGACACTTTTGGGAGGTTCCGTAAACTTCAAACGGTCATAAGAGTTTCGTTTAAGGATTTTTCCGCCTGTTGGTCCCGTAGCATTTGAAAGACGTTCAAACTCCAGGTTGGTAAATACATTTGGATACTTACCGTAACCGTACTGAGGCATGGGACTTGGGTTTAAAGGATCGAAACCGGTTGCGACAATTATTGATCCGACATCGATTTCTTCTATCTCATCTTTCATTAAATGATTAATTGCTTTTGCTTCGCATGAAGATACGCAAAGCTTGCATTCACAGCATCCGCCGCAATTTATGCAACGCGAAGCTTCATTTATTGCTTCTGTTTCCGCTAATCTTAAGCTGACTTCTTTGAAAGAAGTAATGCGTTCCCTGACCTCCCGATGCTGCAAGTTTACCCTGTCATTTTTTTGGATAAATTGGGGTATTTCAGCCCAGTTTTGACCCGGTGTACCCTTTGAAGCTAAGTTTGCGCTCAATATATCAAGATCATCTCCGCAAATATAACAGTGGATAGCATCAACTGCTTTCCGGGCTGCGGATACAGCTTCAACAACAGTTGCAGGCCCGCTGACTGCATCGCCTCCTCCGAATATGTAAGAAATATTTGTCTGCATGGTATGCGGATTTACATGTATGGTATTTCGTTTTGAAACTTGCACAAGTTTATCTTCGACAAGCCATTTTACTTCCGTTTTTTGTCCTATTGCGGGAATTACCGCATCACACTTAATGACAAACTCCGATCCTGAAACGGGCACGGGCCGGCTACGGCCGGTTGCATCAGACGCACCAAGTTCGTTTTTGATACACTCAACAGCATCAACTTGCCCGTTATTTCCATGAATAGAAATTGGCGCTGTAAGATAATGGATTTTAATTCCTTCTTCCAGCGCATCCCTGATTTCTTCATGATAAGCCGGCATCTGCTCGCGGCTGCGGCGATAAATAATATTTACCTGTTTGCAACCTATTCGCAATGCAGATCTTGCAGCATCAATAGCCACATTGCCGCCACCGATAATTACGACCTTGTCACCGGGTTTTTTTATAATACCCAGATTTACATTTCTTAAAAACTTGACAGCATCGATAACACCCTCTAAACCTTCTTCACCGGGAATGCCGAGTTTAAGACTGTTATGAGCGCCGATTCCGAGAAAAATCGCTTTAAAGCCCTGGTTTTTTAAATCATCAAGGCTAAAATCAATTCCTAATTTTTTCTCCGTTTGAACTTCTATACCAAGCCGCAGGATGTTTTTGATTTCCTTATCAAGTATATCAGGCGGAAGCCGGTAATCCGGTATACCTACACGAAGCATGCCTCCTAAGACCGGCAGGGCTTCAAAGATAGTAATTTGGTAACCTTTTAAGCGCAGGTAATATGCTGCCGATAGACCTGCAGGACCTGATCCTATAACCGCCACTTTGTCGTCAAGATCTTTGATATCAGGTGTGGGCAGCATGGAAATATCCGTTTGATCTGTCGCAAATCTCTTCAGGTCACGTATAGCAACAGCGCTATCTACTTCGCCTCTGCGGCAGGCTTTTTCACACGGGGCAGGGCAAACACGTCCCAGTGTTGCCGGCAAAGGCAGTCGTTCCATAATCAGATTCAGGGCTTCTTTGTACTTCCCTGATTTAATTAATGCTACATATCCCTGCACATTTGTGCCTGCCGGACAGGTCTGGACACAAGGGGCTCTGTCATATTTATCGATACAATAAGTAATAGGAACTGCCTGGGGAAACGGGCGGTATATAGCCTTTCTGATTTTAGTATTTACATCCCAATCATTTGTAAATTCAACCGGGCATACTTTTTCGCACTCACCGCAGCCGGTGCAGTTTTTTTCAATAAAACGGGATTTTTTTCTGACCTTTACCTTGAAATTACCTACAAAACCGCTAACATCTTCAACCTCGCTATAAGTGAGTAATTTGATGTTCGGCTCCTGGCCTACTGAAACCATCTTCGGCGTGCCGATACAGGCCGCACAGTCAAGGGTAGGAAATGTCTTGTCATATTGCAGCATATGCCCGCCTACTGTAGGCTGTCTTTCTACAAGATATACTTTATATCCTGCTTTGGATATATCAAGAGATGCCTGCATGCCTGCAATGCCACCGCCTACCACAAGGGTGTTTGTACACACCGGAAACGTAGCAGGAGTAAGTATATGCTGATTTACAACTCTCATAATGCCGGCTCTTGCAAGGGTTTTTGCTTTTTCGGTGGCTTCATCTTCGTTTTCGGTTACCCATGAAACATGCTCGCGAACACATACCATATGAAATGCTTTGTATGGATTAAGGCCGCCCCTTTGACATGCGGCGCGAAACGTTTTTTCATGCATCCTGGGTGAGCATGATGACACTATCACACGGGTTAAATTATGTTCGCGAATGTCCTTTTCTATAAGTTCCTGTCCGGGATCTGAACACATAAACAGGTAATCACGTGAAACCACAACATTTGGTAAGGTAGCCGCATATTCGGCAACTTCTTTCACGCGAACCCTATAGGCTATATTAATGCCGCAATGGCAGATATAAAATCCGATTCTATCAGGCATAAACTACCTCTTTATTATAACTCGGCTTGATGTTATTTGTAATATCAACTTCGTATACTGTATTAACTGATTGCAGCAGCAATTGTGCCGGATCAGTAACGGTTATCCGGTGTTTTACACCTAGTTTTTCTACAGCGTCATTTAGCGTAAGAACACAAAACGGGCATGCGGTTACAATCATTTCAGCGCCTGTATCAAGCGCTTCTTCTATTCGCAACATACCAAGCTGATTGCTTTTCCGGCCACTATTGTAGTAATTATTCCAGGCGTCTGTGCCAAATCCGCCGCAGCAAATGCTGCCTTCTCTGTTATTTCCCATTTCAACGAGCTTAAGACCCGGAATGCTTTGCAGTATACGCCGCGGCGCTTCGTAAATATTATTGTATCGACCCAGATAGCAGGGGTCATGATAAGTAACCGTTGATTCGATTTTTCCAAAAGGTGTTAAACGGCCCTTTAAAATCAGTCTTTCGAGAAGTTCGGTATAATGCTCACAGTTTACTTGGCCCTTTAAACCAGGGTAATTGTTTTTAAAGGAGTTTAAACAATGAGGTGATGTTGCAAGTATTGTTTTTACGTTTTCATACAAAAACATTTCGGTGTTTCTTGTGATAAGCTTACTAAATGTATCATCTGCACCTGCCTTATGGGCGATATCACTACAGCAATTTTCTTTATTGCCGAGTGTGCCGAAATTAACTCCGGCATGATCCATAAGTTGCGATAAAGCACGTCCGGCTTTTTGGTTTTCGGCAGTATAAGCCGTTGTGCAACATGTGAAAAGGCAGTATTTATTATCGGGTGTAAAGGATGCGATACTTAAATCGTCTGTCCAGTCAATTCGCTTCTTAGGATCTTCGTTCCATGGGTTGCCGTTTATTTTCAAGCTGTCAAGAGGCGCTTTAAGTGATTCATGAATTTTGCCGGAAGATATATTGAGGGTTCTTACAGCACGTATGACTTCTATTATGTCTATCCCCCGCGGGCAGTTTATGCCGCATGTGTTGCATGTAAGACAATCCCATGCGGCATTTTCGACCGACTCCTGTGTTCCGTTATTAAATGCAAGTTTGCGCAAAATACGGCGGGGGCTGTAATCTGAAACTAAATTAACGGGACATACGCTGGTACATGTTCCGCATTGCTGGCATACCATAAATGTTTCGCCGGCTTTTTCAATTAATTCTTCAATATCTATATCGGATGCCTTTGATGCCTTATCTTTTACAGCAGATAAAAACAGAGCCAACGGTCTGTAGAACATGTGGGACCACTTTCCGAAAGGAACTTCAATCACAAGCATAGGTACTGCAATTGCTAAATGTATAACATATATTACGTATGTTCCCATGGGCCATCCGGCAAGACGTACTATATGCATCATTATTCCGGTTAAAGTTGTAAGAAAAAGAAGTATCAGAAAAAGCCAGTCGGAAAGCTCTGAATAACGGTGTATTGTTTCCTGCTTTTTCATACGGCTTAAAAACATTTCCACTGTTATAAAAAGAAGAACAGCTGTGGCATAGTAGCCGAAAATACTTGTAAAATGCCAGCTGCTGTCATCTACCTGAAACCATCGTATACAAATAATGATAAGCGTCATCATGGTAAGATAGCCGGTTACAAGGATGAAGTGTTTCACCCATCGGCTTTTATCATCTGAGCACTTACTCCAGCGTTTTTGTGTGGCAAAGTTTAAAATAAATGTTTTTGCTTCCTTAATATAAAGAATAAAGGGTGCATTTGTGTCCCCCATTATATATCGAAACATCCTGAATGCATTGGAAAGAAGAAAAGTGGAAAGTATTGTTGCCATCAAAAGATCACCGATTTCAATCCAGATAACCGGTGCAAATGTATTTACCGAAACATGATCGGTAATTATGGGGCCGTGAAAAAAAACAAAAAGTAATACAATAAAAAGTGCCACTGAGGCTAATGCGCCGATTTCCCAGGCTGTAGACAGGTAAAGCTTTTTGGCAAGTCCGGTCCAGTCGTATTGAGTAGTCAACCAGCGCCGGACAGCCATCATGGTTTCTGCAGGTTCTGCTCCTCTGGGGCATTCCTTGTTGCATTCACCGCAGTAATAACAAAGCCAGGGTACGGATGATTTCAGCAGCTTATCTTTTAAACCAAGCTGGAGATACCGGTATATTTTTCGGGGAAAGGGATTATTTCCTTCAGATAAAGGGCATGATGCACTGCATGCTCCGCACTGCATGCAGATTTCCATATCCATTGCTCCGAATTTTGCAACTTCATTGTAAAGTTTTGGATCGACAGAATTATTAATCATGACATCTATCCGTTGGCATTAATTTGAGCACGGTATTTATAAGTTCTTCTGCTTCCGGCGGCTTTTCCAGAAAAGCTTCCGGTTCCGGAATGCCTTGCCTTGCCTTTATACTTTCAAATTTTTGGTAATGGGAAAAAGTTTCTTTGTTTATTGCCGAAAGCATTATAACCGGGATGCGCTGGAGCCGTTTGTCATACTTTAATGCCTGATAAGTCTGAATCCCGGATTCTTCAGGCATCATAACATCAAGTATTATAAGAGCAGGCAAATTCTTTCGTGCTTTTGCTAAACCCTGTTCACCATTATTGGCTTCAACTACTTCAAAGCCTTCAGCCCGCAAAAGATTTGAAAGAAAAATCAGTATATCCAATTCATCAGCTACAACTAATATTTTTTTGATTTTATTTCCATGTTCCATAAATGTTTTCCTCGGCGAACTGAAATGCTCCGTTTATAAAAAATCATGTTCTACGTATTTAATATGGAAATAAACAGCACAGGTTGTGCCAAAAAAGGGTGGTAGTAAGATATCTATTAATTTCAATGGGATATTGTTTATGAAAGGAAAACCGGAAAAGGGGTGTCAAGTTAAAGCAACATAATATGCAACATTAATTATTAAAGAATACCATATAAATATTATATATAATTATAAAATAAAATAATATTGCAAAAAGATGCAACATAAATAGTGTTGCATGCAACACTATTTTAAAATTTATTAATATTTCTTTTAATAGTGAATCGTAAAATATGAACAAGTTGCATATTCTTTAAAAGTATGATTATCATACATGCATGGGAACCATAATACCTGATTCAATTTTACCACGTGCAGCAGCTTCCGCAATCGAGCGGGCGGCACGTATTGCCCCGGTGGTGGTTCTGCTTGGCGCCCGACAGACCGGCAAAACAACGTTGTTGCATGCATTGCCACTGTTGCAAGGACGACCTTACCTCACACTGGACGACTTTGACCTGCGCACTCAGGCTGAGACGGAACCCGAAGCTGTAGTGGCAAGGGCCCACAGTCTGGTGCTTGACGAAGTGTAGCGCGCCCGTGAGCTACTGATAGCAGTTAAACGTGCCGTTGATACCGATCCGGCACACACTCCTGGCCGTTTCATTCTCACCGGGTCGGCCAACCTGCTAATGCTGGAAAGAATCGGAGAAACACTGGCTGGGCGGGCGGTGTATGTAACCCTTTGGCCCTTCACCAGGCGCGAACGATTGGGGCTGGGTTGCGCCGGGATATGGAGTGAGCTGCTGACAACACCCTATTCCGGCTGGCGCGAGATGCTGGATGCTCAGCCAAGCTATCCTGAAGGGTGGAAAGACGCAGCCATTCTGGGCGGATTGCCTGTTCCGGCTCACCGCCTCACCAACAGAGAGGATCGTGCGCTCTGGTTTTCCGGTTATGTGCAGACTTACCTGGAACGTGATCTGCAAGCCCTGCGTGCAGTGGAAAACCTTGCTGATTTTCGCCGCCTCATGCGGGCGGCCTGTCTGCGTATTGGTAATCTTGTCAATCAGACCGAACTGGGGCGTGATGTAGGTATCGCCCAACCCCAGGTTCACCGCTTTCTCAACCTCATGGAAGCAAGCTATCAGGCTGTGCGCCTTTCCGCCTATGGCGTTAATCGAACCCGTCGGCTCATCAAATCGCCCAAGCTCTACTGGAGTGATACCGGACTTGCTCTTTTCCTGGCCGGGGAAATTGAACCGAGGGGGGCTCACCTGGAAAATATGGTACTTACGGACCTTTTAGCATGGCGTGATCTGCAGGCAATTCGTCCCGAAGTGCTCTACTGGCGAACGGCCACTGGGATTGAGGTGGATTTTGTTATCGAAACACCGGACAAGCTGCTGCCCATAGAGATCAATGCCTCCGCCCGTGTTACAACCGCCGACGCCAAAGGTTTGGAATCTTTTCTTGATGAATACCCCGATCTTGTGGATGGAGCGTTACTTTTGTATGGCGGTGATCAAACTTTCCCGCTTACACGACGCGTAATGGCTGTGCCTTGGTGGAAGGTGATCTGAATAAATGGAGAGGACATGATATATAAGAAAAAACTCGTTGAATTCGCACTGCCGCTGGATGCTATCAACAAGACTACCTCTCGTGTTACGACTTCTGATGCCAGGGGTCTGGACTTTCCTTGACGAATACCCCGACCTTATGGATGGTGCATGCTTCTGCATTGCTGTGACCAAACCTTTCCGCTTACCCGGCGCGTAATTGCTGCACCTTGGTGGAAGGTAATTCGAATAGGCGGATGTAGTGCAGCCTGCTTCTGTTTGAAAGAGCAGAAAATCGGTTTTTGCGAACGGGCTTTACTGATTCTTCTTATCAAAGGCTTGGGTGAAACTGTGATATTTATAAAATATTCCTATTTTATAAATTGATATGTTATTGCTCAATCTATTCAAAATAAATTTTTTTTATTACATATTCTAAATCTAATGCCAATATCAGCGCTTTTATAAAGATGCCTGTTGGATATTCATTTCGCCAGCCTCCTTAATTCGTTTAAGAGCTTATCGATATAACCGTCCGGGTCATCAGTCATGAATAGGACATGCATTTTTTCAAGCTCCTCCTGAGTGCTGCCCCATTTCAATTGTGGATATCTCGACCAGGAGAGTATAAAGCTGTTTAAAATTACAGATGGATCGTTCAGGCGTTTTTCTACATCTTTAATGCGCTTGTGAAATAATATCTTATCGCTTGCAGGGCCTTCGTGCAAAAGTCCATGTGGTTCGATGAAGGTGACATATTGTTTTTTTCCGGTCAGAATCCATAGTATGAAGTCGGGGTGAAAATTACCGGCCTCAAAGAAACCTACTCCTTTGCCTCGGCTCATATTTCTGAGAAGAAAGAGTTCAATACCATCCTTATCCAATCCGGTCTTATGGTTGCCACACCATTTTTTTAAATCGGTTACAAATCTATATTCGCTTTCATTCAGAGCTACAGGTAAAACGGTAACCTTTCCGCCAGCCCGGACATGAAACAAAGGCTGAAAAAGATGCTTGCCAAAATTACATGCGTTTAAATCACCTATCTTAAGCAGCTCATCCTTTTTCTCTTCCAGGTTTTTTTTGATTTGCCGAATTCCCTGAATAACCTGTTCCTCATCACCGTCAACGATTAGTTGATAAAACTCTTCCTTTGGCAAGTTGTCATCATCAGGTGTCAATTCCCGCAGTTCCAAGCGCGGTTCAATAAACTCGCGTTTGCAATAGTTATAGAAATGTTCACAATATCGTTTCAGCAGTTCTGTAACTATTTGCTGTAAGAGCATAACACCATCAAAATCTTCCGGATTCAGTCTGGCCTCCGGCAAGTAAAGGGTGTACCAGTCATTTCGGGACAGTAGTTCCTTTATGCCTTCTTTGGAAATATTTAAGTTGTACCAGCTTTTTTCACGTTTGAACTGCTCAAGTTCAAAAAAAAGTTCATCGTAATTCAGAAGAGTGAGATGCTGTTCACGCAGCAAAACACTGTCTTTTTTGGTCGCAAGCATTGTTCCCCGCGACTGTACGGCCTGAATACGCGGATACCAATCTGCTACGACCGTATTATGCGTCATATAATCAGGAACAGCGCCAACAGATGGCACCGGCGCATCTTTTTTGAAATCATATTCCTTGCCATCAGATGCTTTTCGTTTGGGGCGCAACATTTTTAATTTCTTGCCAAAATCGTAGGTCACGTTCAAAGGTATGGTGATGACCTTGCGGCGTTCATTACCCGGAAGACCTTCTTCTTTGAGGAATTCACGGAATTTCTCCATGAAGTCAGCCTCAATGCCGAATACATTAAGTGTTTCAAGTTCTTCAATGAATGCAGGATGGATAAGAGCATGGGATTTGCCGCTGCGTTTCAGACTCCAAGCATAACCTTTCAGGCGGACACCACGGCCAAACAACTGGATTATCTGCGAACCTTCGGATCTGCCTACGTGCATAAGGCCCATAGTGCTGACACGCCAACAGTCCCAACCTTCGACAAATTTTTTTGAACCAATCAGAAGATTGACCGGGGATGTGGAATTTTTAACGGATGCAAACATAGCCTCGGTAAAGTCAGTGTCTGCAACGGTAAGACGGGTGTCATTTTGAGCGGCGACCCCGGCTACATGATCACAGAGGCTTTTTGTATTACCGACATTAATCAGGCCAAAAGGAATCTCTGATGTACCTACACGCAGCGCTATTTCGCCGGATTCTCCTTTGATGCGTTCAAGAGTGAGGTTTCCACCTGCGGAGTTATTGAACAGGCGCAAGAGAATATCCCGATAAAGATCTTCTTCGTTTTCACCGGCATTTAAGGATCGGGCCAAATATGTATAAGCTCCGGCAAAGATATCGTTGCCGTCTTTGTCCAGAAGCCCGGTATCCTGACCCTTGCCTGTAAGGATTTCATGTATCCGGCGTTTTGCTGTTTGCCGGTTATCCAGAAAGTCGGCAATAAACTGAATGATCAATGCCACATCGGTAGCCACGATCTGGTCGTCCTTTGTCATCCTTCCGGAGGAAACAGTACTTCCTACAAAGATCCAAAGCGGTTTTTCCAGGTTGAATGCTTCGAATTCCTTTGTCTTTTCTTCGTAAATGCGAAGCTGTTGGTAGAACTTGAGCAGGCATGCGGTCATATATATTGCATAGGTTTCTTCAAAGGATTTGGGTAGATTAAGAATCTGATAATCCTTTCCGAATCCATCTTCATAAAACCAGCGGTAGGAATAGTCGAAAACAACAGTTTTGGCATAACTGTTTTCAAAGTCGGAATTTCCTGAAGCCTTAACAGCTTGTTCAAAGGTCGCTGAATACTCAAATGTGAACCCTTTTGCGCAAAGATCACCGCGCCGCGTAAACCAAACACCTTCTTCCTTTCCGCTCATTCCGCGATGGCCTTCGTCCACCAACAGCAGATTCTGGTCGCCCAGACTGCGGGTGGCTATAGTATTAGGGCCTTCCTGGTCGGCCAGCTTGGTGATTTCTACAACATCTATTTTACTTAAAGAACCTGATTTTTGAGGCTGAAGCCTTTCGACAAACCCAAAACCGCTATCCTGGAATTCGGAAACGTGTTGTTCCGAAAGTCTTTCATTTGGAGTTAGCAGAATGACGCGGGAAAGATCCTTATCCTTGCGATGCATCTTTGCATAATGACGGTACTGTAAAAGGTTTACATGCATAAGCAAAGTCTTGCCGCTGCCGGTTGCATTTTGCAGACAAAGTTTGTTCAGGTCATCCTCGTTATAAAAAGGTACATCGGCGTAATCGTTCCAATGCCGGTTGAAACGCTCAACAAATTCATTAAGTTCATTCAACAAACCTTCCCGGTTGCTAAAGAAACGATCAAGGTATATTTCAACAAAAAGCAATGTGAGCCACTGGTAATACTTCCAGACTATCCGGCGATGACGTTTTTCATTGATGGTTTTGGTCTGCCGGACAATGTTTTCTTCGTAGAGCAGTATTTGATCCTTGCTCAATGAGCAAGTATCATTCCAGAAAAGATTGCTGTCCACAAGTGAATGGTAGAAGTGGTGAAGATTGTCATGGTCCACTCCCTCCGTTATCTGGTTCCTGATTGGATCAGAAAGTAAATGGAATGGTCGCAATTTTTGACCGTACAGATTATGCTCGGCAAGAGGATCGATACCAAACAGACTTATAAGCCACTGGTTGAGCAGCAGTTTGTTGCGGAAGGCATGTTTTTGATGCTTTTGGCGTTACGCTTTGCCATGCTTCTTGTCTCCCTTTTTTTTGCCTCCGGCAGGCAATTGTTTGGCCGCCTCTTCCAGTTGTTTTATGTATTCCGACTCTCCCAAAGACTCCTTATATTCTCTGCGCCGCACTTCAAACTTTTCATATTCCGCTCCGGCATGATCCTCGGCCGATTGTTTGCTTATTTTCCCGGCATTAGGAAGCACTCTTCGCTCATTGAAGCGTAAAAACTCATCCAGTTTTTGCTCCCAGTCTTTCATAAACACCTGCTTACGGCGTTTGGCCTGATCTTCGGCAAAATCCAGCCACATAACGACAATCCGGTTCAGCTCATCGACTTCATTTTCTTTCAGGTAGTTTTTCGCAATACCAACATCGGTCTTACGAACTGCGCTTCCGTTCCAGATGGTCAGACCCATATTGGGAAGCAGGTGATCCGCGCGCGATTGGATCAGCTCGGCAGCGGTCATACCAGTAGCAGCGAAATGCAGCTTGTTCTGAATTATGCTGAAAAATTTCGTTGTCTCCGACCATGACGGTTCGTAATCAGATGCCATAGCGAAGATTTCCTTCACCCGTAAATACATTCTTCGCTCACTGGCACGGATATCGCGGATACGCGCCAGCATTTCATCAAAATAATCCGGAACGGCGGAACCCTTCACGGGAGGATTTTTCAGCCGTTCGTCATCCATAACAAACCCCTTGATAATATACTCTTTCAGCCGCTGGGTTGCCCAGATTCTAAACCGGGTTGCGATCAGGCTTTTCACTCTGTAGCCAACCGAAATAATCATATCGAGATTATAATAATCAAGCTCTCGTCGAACTTCCCTGTTTCCCTCAAAACGAACTGTCAAGTATTTCTTGACAGTTGCCTCCGGAAGCAGCTCGCCCTCCTCATAAATACTTTGAATATGAAGGCTTATATTCTGCTTGCTTGTTTGAAAAAGCTCCGTCATCATTTGTTGGGTCAGCCATACAGTTTCATTTTCCAGACGCACATCCAATTTTATCCGACCGTCGTCAGTCTGATAAACGAGCACTTCGCCTTTAGAGGTATCCATTTCATGCTTTTTGCGGGTATCGTGTTTAGTCATTACACTTCCTCCACATCCCACATGCGTTTCATAAATTCTTCTTCAATGAGACGCACCTTCCAGTTTTCGTCATCCAGTTTCAGGTTCGGCAGGTTATTGCTGCCATTCACATAGATGGTATTGAATTCGAAATCGCGGGTGCTGATGCGGTTTTTCTGAAACCACTCATCCAGCATGGCATTATCTTTCTCAAGATCGCCGGTAAGCTTGCGCCAGACAATCAATACCTTCTCGCGCTGCCCGTTATTGGGATTGGCTGGGTCCTTATCTTTGTTTGCGGTTAACCATTCCTGGTAAATCAGTCCTGATGTGTCATCTTTGTTGGTGCCGTTAAAAGTCAGAACTTGTCCGGCATACCCTTTGCTTTCAAGAAAATCTTTCAACCAACTCTGCGTACGCCTCGATTCAGTAAATATGATAACCTTTTTGCTTGCTCCCAACTCTTCCATCTTGCTGAAGCCGATTTCCAGTGCTTTCAAAAGCGCTTTGGTCTTGGTATCTATACCGATACTTCTGGCCCAACGGATATAATCATTCAGTTCGCTGATTTCAGCTTCAAGCTTTTTCAGGTCAACCTGCTTTGAAGCCGTTTCAGATGGCAATTCAGTTGATTGTGAAGCACTTCCAATAAGGCTATCTTCCTCATCTTCGAGAAGTTCATCCATAAGATCGTCGTCAAGCTCTTCACCGGAGATTAGAACCTCCAAAGCATTCAAACTTTTTTTAGTTTCTTCCTTAAGTTTAAGCAACCGGTCCCGCATGATTTCCAAAGTGCCGGCGACTGCATGCGGAGAAGAAGCAAGTACCTTACGGACTATAAGGATAAGCAGATGTTTTTGGCCGGATGGTATTGCGTAGCTATTGTCCCGTTTGAGATAAGCTGATACGGCCTCATACAGTTTATGCTCCTGCTCGGTTGGTTTAAAAGGGCGAGTTATAAGCTTTCGTTCAGTATAACGTACGAATTCAGTTACCTGACTTCTAAGCGTGCGCTGGCAGAAAGTTGACAGACGATCTCGCAATTCAGAGATATCTCCGCTATAATTTATAAATTGGGTTCTGAACGAAGCCAGATCTCCGAAAAGCCGATCATCGATAAGGGTTGACAGGCCATAAAGCTCTATCAAGGAATTTTGGAGCGGTGTTGCAGTCAGGAGGATTTTTTTTCGATCTTCAGTAGCACATCGGATATGCTGTCCTATCCGGTTACTTTGCCGGTATGCATTGCGCAATTTGTGAGCTTCATCGATAACGACAAGGTCCCAGGCGATTTCTTTGATTTCTTCAGCTTTGCCTGACGCATAATGCATTGAACAGATTATTATTTTGTTATCCCGAAAAGGATTATGAGTTCCGTTTTTTTGCTGTTCCTTAAATGTCTTGGCATCAAGTATAATTAAAGGCAGATTGAATTTTTCAGATAATTCCAGTGCCCATTGCTTCCGTATCGATGCCGGGCATATAATAAGAATTTGTCTTCTACGTTCAGCCCAGTACTGGCAAAGCACCAAGCCTGCTTCAATTGTTTTGCCAAGACCTACTTCATCAGCAAGCATAACACCTTTTGAAATAGGAGAGCGAAGCGCAAAAAGAGCAGCCTCAATCTGGTAAGGATTCAAATCAACGCATGCATCGAATAATGCACGGCCAAGCCTGACAATGCCACTTCCACCAACCCGGCTTAGTTCATGCGCATAATACTTTGCATGATAGCCCGTTATCATTTCTTCGAATCCTTTTATGTTTCGTGCAACGATAGCCTTAACCAATTTATTTACTCTGTCGTTCTCAAATTTTCAAAGTTGCCTTATCTTTAAGCCCAAGAATGAATTGTTGTTCATTAATAAACCAAAAAGAACAGCGTTACAATATATTTGCGGACAATATATTGTCAAACGTTTTATCCGGTTATTTTGATGAGTTAACTTATCATAAATGAGTTAAAACTATGGGGATATTAGAAGCAGAATAAATTACACTTAAGTTTCTAATATTCATGATTGTAAATAAAGCTTAACATAGAAATTTATTTTCCCAGATACCTTTCAATAACCACAGGATATTTACCAGCCATAAAACCTTTGATAAGTCTGTATTTAAACAATTCAAACCAGCTGCAATCGGAACATTATTCTGGCAGTTGCTTTATAATATTATAACGTTTCATTTTTCTCCAAAGCGTGGTGCGCTCCATTTTTAAAGCATTTGCTGCTTGTGTGCGGTTCCATTTATTGTTTTGCAGGGCTTTTAGAATGGTCTCTCTTTCTTTATTTGCTGTTGCCGGTTTTTTGTGATCCTGGTTCTCATCAAAATTGGTACACGAAGATTTAAAATCCTTTAGTATATAATTGGGCAGATGGTGCAATTCTATTCGTTCTTCCTGACTTATGATCAATGCGTGTTCAAGTATGTTTTCCAGTTCTCTTATATTACCTGGATAATTGTAATTAAGAAGTACTTCCATTGCTTTTTCCGAAATATCTTTTGTAAGGTGCATACTTGGCCCGAAATGTTTTCTCATGATATGCCGGATAAGAAGCGGAATATCGGATCTTCTGTCTTTAAGAGGAGGAATTTCTATCTGCAAAACATTTAACCTGTAATAGAGGTCTTCGCGAAACTGATGTTTATCAACAAGATTTTTAAGGCCGCGGTTACTTGCCGATAGAATGCGGATATCCACTTTAACGGGACGCCTGCTGCCAAGAGGATAAAATTTTTTATCTTCTAACACATGCAGCATTTTTGCCTGAAGAGACAGCGGAAGATCGCCAATTTCATCAAGCAGAATTGTTCCTCCGGAAGCTTCCTGGAATCTTCCGGGTTTATCGCGGTCTGCACCGGTAAAAGCACCCTTTACATAGCCAAACATCTCCGATTCAAGCAGGTTTTCAGGAAGGGCTGCGCAATTTACTTTAACAAAAGGTTTGCCGGCTCTAGTGCTTTCGGAATGTATTATTTTTGCCAGAAGATCCTTTCCGGTTCCGGTAGGGCCTTCTATTAAAACAGTTGAGTTTGTACCTGAAACAACACGCGTAATATCAAATATCTTTTGCATTGAAGGATCTTTGCCGATCATGTCATGAAACGTATAGCGGTCGCTGATAGCCTTGTTAAGCTGATAAACTACCGTAAGATCATAAAAAGTTGAAAGTCCTCCGACAATATATCCTTTTTCGTTTTTAAGAGCCATAAAGCTTGCGCGTATCGGTATGATATCACCGTTATTGGTTCTCATACGGCCATTACGGTTGCTGCGTGTGTTGCCGTTTTCTATGGAATCCTTCAGCATTTCAAGATCGATTTTTCCTGCCCCTTCAAACAGTGTTGCGCATGGTTTTCCAAGAACCTGATTTCTGGCATATCCTGAAATCGTTTCCGCCGTATTATTGAAAAAAGTGATATGTCCTCCGCGGTTAACAGTGAAAATGCCTATATCAAGATTCTCCAGGATCATTTTAAGGCTTCTTTCTTCAAAATGAACCCGGTTAATCAGATCTGTAATAGGATAATGATCCTGCAAAATGGTTAAACAACCAACCAGTTCCTGTTTGGAATCATATATTGGCGTTGCAAGGCGGGTAACGAGTCTGTGCGGGGCTTCAGTTACTTTGGTAGTCGGATCATCATCCCATGCCTTACCGCTTTTGAAAAGACATTTTATCATGCATGGAACACCGCAAAATACTTCCCGGCAATCCTGGTTTTCGGCTTCGTCTTCTTTAAGCCCCATAAGCGCCTGTGCGGTTAGGTTCATGGACGATACTTTGCGGTGAATATTTACTGTGAAAGCGCCGACATTCAATTCATCCAATAATTCCAGCAACTGATCGCTTTCGATATTCCTGTCGTTTTTGTTTTGTGTTTTTTGAGACATTTTAACTTTCCGGTAATTTACTATCTGAAGGTAGCCTAAGAGTAAAAACCGAGCCCTTGTCAGGCCGGCTTTTTACATCAATGCTGCCCTTATGTCGCTTTATTATTCCATATACTGTTGGAAGGCCGAGGCCTATACCATATCCATTTCTTTTGGTTGTAAAAAAAGGTTCAAAAATATGAGCAAGATTTTTTTCGCTAATTCCGTGTCCTGTATCTTTTACGCTTATTGCCACAAAACCTTTATCTGGGTCATTTTCAGCGCTTAGCTCAAGAGTGCCGCCGTCAGGCATTGCATCAACAGCATTAAATAATAAATTAATGATACACTGGTGCAATTGGTTAAAGTCACCTTTTACTTCAGGTAAATAAGGGCTTGTATATAATTTTAGATCAATTTTGCCAAGCTCCATTTTGTGTCGGCTTAAAAGCACACAATGGTTTAAAAGATTTTCAATATTGATTTTTATAAAAGCCGGATCAGACTTGCGGGAAAATGTTAAAAGACCGGATACTATCTGGGTACAGCGGCCAAGCTCACTTTCGATAAGCTCTAACTGAGATATGAATTTTATTCTGCTTTCTTCCGATAAAGCTCCTTTTGCCAGAGTCTTATGCATCAGTTTTATATAATTTAAAACACCGGAAAGAGGATTATTGATTTCATGCGCCACACTTGCTGCAAGTCGTCCAAGCGACATCATCTTGTCCTGATGCTGGATGTCTTTTAATTTCTTTCTTGCCGTATAACGATCTTTTGCCCGGGTTAAAGCTGTAAAAAAGGCATCATGGCCAATCGGTTTTGTTATAAAATCTGAAGCGTCAAGCTGTAGAGCCCGTATTGCAATATCCATCTCACCAAATGCGGTAGCAACAATTACTTCTGTATCGGGGATGTTTATTTTAAGAGTTTCAAGCACCTTTATACCATCCATACCCGGCATACGGATATCGGTTATTACAATCTGCGGAAGTATTTTATTGCACAGATCCACTCCTGCGATACCATCGGAAGCAGTTTTAACCAGGTAACCGGAATCTTTTAGCATCATAGCCATGACATCCCGGATATCTTCTTCGTCATCTATTACAACAACTGTCCATGAATTATTATCAGGCATTAGATTTATCCACAGTTATTATTTCATTAGCTTAGCAACCTTGTGAAGAGATGATGTGAAATCTTAGTGCTTAAAGTTAATATAACACGTTTATAAGTGCAGATAAAGCCGCATATTTACAAAAAGTATTGACAATAATGTCTGTTATAAAAATACTGATAAATGTATCTCTTCCTTTTTCTTGCCGAACTTAACCCGAAAGACTTTTATGAAATGGGACTGGAAAAAGGCAGCATTGTTATTTTGACATTTAAGCTTAAATGGATCAGAATATTATAAAATGCAGGGAGATAAACATGTACGAAAAAATCAGAAATAAATTTTCGGAAATAATTGATAAAAGAGGATTAGGTTCCGAAGAGATCAGAGTTGTTGCCAGAACTCTCACACCGGAAGAGGCGATAGGAAATCCCGAAGAACAGGATTATCCCATACAGAAGGGAAAAGAACGGGTAATGCAGGCGGAATTTAAAGGCGCCCTGGGGCAGGCATTTACGGATAGATTCGGCGATTTTACCGGTAGCCTTTCACAGGTTATTCAAATGGAGCCTACCAACAATTTCAGGCGGGCAATATTTGTTGCTACTGTTAATGCTGTGATGAGACATCTGGGGATGGTTGAAAAAACTGTACACTGCCGGGATCATGATCCTGTTCTTTGCGCCGGTGAACTGGTTGCATATGTCCAAAATAAATTTGGAAAACCCAAAGTTGCTCTGGTAGGGCTCCAGCCCAGGATGCTGGAGGCGCTGTCCGGCCTGTTTGAGGTGCGGGCTACTGATCTGGATTCGGAAAATATCGGCAAACAAAAGTTTGGCGTGATGATAGATTCCCCGGAAGAGACGGAAGCAAATCTAAACTGGTGCGATGTTGCAATTGTCACAGGAACTACACTTATTAATGACACGATAGGCGCTTTTATGAAACAAAAGCCCGTTATTTTTTTTGGGGTCTCCATTGCAGGACCTGCCCGCCTCCTGGGGCTTTCCCATTTTTGTCCTTATGGGAAATAGATTGGTACTCAGGGTTGGGCTCAAATTTCGCACGAAGTGACACGTAGTGAAGTATAGCGCTTGCCTTTAGCGCTATGCTCGAAATACTTAATGTATTCCTGTGGTTGAAATTTTCTCCCGCCCTGAGCTTGACCAAACTGGGACGTTTTGAAAGTGGCTCCTACAACTTTATTTATTATTTTGACGTTGTATGCTATTTATGAAATTAAAATAGTGTATAATTAATATACTAACTCGAATTCTTAATATTTCTTAATGAAAAAAACGAGGTATACCATGGCAAAAAAAATTCTTGTAATTGATGATGATCCTGTAATTGTAAAATATATTGTAAGCATTCTTAATGATAACGGCTATGAAACATTAACCGCATCGAGCGGAATTGAAGGGTGCGAAGCCTTAAAAAAGGTAAAACCTGATCTTATAACTCTTGATCTTCAGATGCATGAAGAATGGGGAACAAATTTTTACAGAAAAATTTCAAAAAATGAAGAATTCAAAGATATTCCTGTTTTAGTAATAAGCGGTCTTGCGGGCAGGCACCTTTCAATTAAAAATGCTGTTGCTTATCTTCCTAAACCTTTTGATCCGGATAAACTGCTTGGAATACTCAAAAGAACAATAGGGTAAGGCGTGGCAAATATTTTATTATCTGTTTGGTAATAAGTTTAAAATGAGAATAGGTGAAAAAATGGTGAATATTGGCCCTGTTAGTCTCCTGTTCTCTCAGGCTGTTGTACTTCTCTCATACGATTTTTTGCAGCCGATTGCTTTTTTCTGTCGGACAATTCCATGACTTTTGCGAGAATTTCAGTGGCCAGAATGGGGGGATCATTGTGCCCGTATGTCTCAATAGCTCCTCCCAAAGCATCGTTTAACACAGCCTGCCCCTGAAGAGAACGCGTTATTACGGTTGTCCAGCCTTCCGGCGAGCCTAAGCCGCCAAAAGAAAGATCCGCAAATTCAGCGCTATAATCAAAGCAGTAGTGGCAGGCATGGCGCTTCATGAAATCAAGCTGATCAAGGGAGATGTGACGTATCTCCTTATTGCGCAGATGTATCATGAGATGCTCTTTAACGTTGATCTTGTTAACCTCGTTCCATCGGAAACCGCCGATCTTTTCCAGTTGGTGCTGCTGTTCGGGACCAAAAATGAAATTACCTGTACAGAAAAGTCCGAAAATGATTGTAATGGCGTTAGCGGGCTCAATCCCCAGGGCCTGGATTCTCCTGATAGTATTAACCTGGCAGGGGGTTCCCACAAAGGCAACCCGGTCTAAACGTTTAGAGCTAATGTAGCCGACTTTAACAAAGGAAGGGGAATAGGTTGAATATAGTTCCGAAAAGAGCTGCAGGCCGTGAGAAGCATCAAAATGGAAGCCGGCAGATCCAATGATTTCCTCTTTGCTATGGGCAAGCCAAGGTCTCCGCTGAAACAATCCTGACTCTTTGGTGACGATGGCCCCATCAATATGGCCCTTTTCAAACAAATTGAGCAGCAGCGCAGTTACCACCCCGCCGTCGGTGGCACGTTCCTTAATGGCTGGGTTTGTAGTTCTGGCCACCAGGGAGCAAAGAGTGCGGCCCATAGGCGCCTCCCAGTTCACGAGATTTTTGACTTCCTCATCAAGTTCGTGGGTCTCAGGGCATATAGAATAGCAAATTCCGCCTCCTATACAGTTTTCTTTTCCTTCAGCTTTATACCGGGGGTTGCCTTCTTCATCCAACTCCAGACCCCCGTAGTTGAGGGCAGTGCAAAATGCCACACAGCCGCCACAGCGCTGGCAGAGTCCCTGTTTTTGAACTTCCTCAATCAGATCGGAAAAAGTTTTCATAGCTACCTCCTCTTTGGTATAAAAATAGGAAGCTGCCTTCTATTATTTAAAAGAAGTATATCAAAAAGCAGCTTGTTTATCAAAAATCAATATAAGATATTATTGTATCAACCAACAAACAATCACAGTGCATATATCTGCGCAAATATCTGGTCATTATCAAAACCTTTAAGCCTGATGGCTCCGGATCGGCAGGATGCCACGCATAATCCGCATCCCTTGCAAAGCGCCGGATTGATATTGGCTTTGCCGGGGAAGAATCTGGCGGTTTCTTCAATAAAAGAAGGAGCCGAGTACGGACAAATCGAAACGCAAACTCCGCAGCTGCTGCATGCCGCAGGAACAACTTCGGCTATGGTTCCGCTGGTATAAATGGTTTTACGTGCAAGCAGGGTTATCGCGCGGGTTGCAGCTGCCACCGCCTGAGCAATGGATTCGTCAATCGGCTTGGGTGCGTGAGCCAGGCCGCAAATAAAAACTCCATCCGTTGCGCAATCAACCGGCCTGAGTTTGATGTGGGCTTCCATGAAAAAACCATCGTTATTCAGGGTAGCCTTGTATTGTTGCGCCAGCGGATTTTTTGTGGGCGGTGTTATGGCTGTAGCAAGCACCAGAATATCCGGATTTATTTCCATTTTGCGGCGTATGACGGTGTCGGTAAACCTGACTTTCAAACCTTTTTCATCGGAACTGACATCTATGCCCTGATCCGCATGATATCGAATGAAAATAATCCCCTTTTCCCTGGCTTCCCGGTAAAGATCTTCGCGTAACCCGTAAGAGCGCATATCCCGATAAAGGATATATATACCCATTTCCGGGTTGAGCCTTTTAAGCTCTAATGCGTTTTTGATGGAATGGGTACAACAGACCTTGGAGCAATAAGGCCTTTCGGGAATTCTGGAACCGACGCACTGAATAAACAGGGCTGTTTTTTTCTGCGATACGGCCTGATCATTTTCAATCAGTTTACGATCCAGCTCAAGACTTGTAAGTACTCGTTCATCCTTGCCGTAAAAATACTGATCCGGCTTTAGTTCCAACGCCCCTGATGCGATAACTGTAACGCCATGTATCAGTTCCTCTGTCTTATCTCCTGTCCTGACGGTGGTTTTGAAGTTGCCGACAAAACCGTCCGTCTTGATTATTTCAGCGTTTGTAAAAATATCAATATTTTTATCCGCCTGGATCCCGGCTGTCATTCGGCTTAAATTCTGCTGTACATCCTCTCCCTGCCAGGTTTGATGAATATGCAAGGACTGACCGCCCAGCCGGTCGGTTTTTTCTATCAGGAACGTGTGGTATCCTTGATCTGAAAAAGTTTTTGCTGCTGTCATTCCGGCTATGCCGCCACCGATTACGAGAGCCGCCTGATTGACCTGAAGTTCGGCTTCTTTGAGAGGCTCCATGAGTTCAACCTTTGCAACTGCCATTCGTACGAGAGCTTTCGCCTTTTCTGTTGCGGCTTCAGGGGTACTTTTATGCACCCAGGAACACTGGTTTCTGATATTTGTCAGATCAAAGACATACTTGTTTAAGCCTGCATTTGTGAGGGTCTCCTGAAAGAGAGGTTCATGGGTTTTGGGAGTACAGGCGGCCACGACCACCCTATTCAATTGCTTTTCTTTGATGATAACGGACATGCTGTCCTGAGTGCCCTGAGAGCAACTGAACATGTTCTGCTCGGCATAGGCAACAGATTTCAAGTTCTTAGCGTATTCAACGACTGCCGGAACATCAATCACACCGGCAATATTGGTGCCGCAGCAGCAAACAAAAACACCTATCCGGGGCGGTTCGCCACGCGTATTCATCTCTTTGGCAAGCTCTTTCTGCCTGGTCAGGGTCCAGCGGGATTCGGTCAGGCAACTTCCGGCGCTGCCGGCAGATGCGCTCGCTTCAATGACCGAAGAGGGAATATCTTTCGGGGCCTCGAAAGAGCCGCAAACAAAAATGCCGGGCCTGGATGTGCTGACCGGTTCAAAGCTGTTGGTTTTGACAAAGCCGTAAGTATCCAATCGAATATTATTAGCGTTAGCAAGAGAAGATAGAGTCTTAGACACCTCCAGACCCACAGAAAGAACTACAATGTCAAATTTTTCTTCAACCCGATTACCGGATTCGTCAAGGTACCGGATCAGCTGATCGCCGCTGTCCGTCGGTACAATATTCGTGATTCTGGATTTGACGAAACGGACACCGTATTCATCCCTGGCCCGGTTGTAATATCTTTCAAAGTCTTTTCCATGGGTGCGGATATCCATATAAAAAATTGCAGCATCCAAAGGTTCCTTACTGTGTTCTTTAGCAAGCGTGGCTTCTTTGATTGCATATGTGCAGCAAACCGACGAACAGTAGCCCTTAGCGCCGATATGCACATCCCTTGATCCGATACATTGAAGCCATGCGATTTTTTTAGGCTCTTTTTTATCCGACGGACGAACCATGTGTCCACTGTAAGGTCCCGACGCCGAAAGTATCCGTTCAAATTCCAGACTAGTGACGATGTTGGAAGATTTTGTGTAACCGTAGACATCATGGTGCTTCGGGTCATAAGTTTCACAGCCGCCTGACAGGATAATCGCTCCCACATTGAGTGTCATATCTTTGGGTTGATCATCATAATTGATGGCATCGGCAGGGCAAAATTTTTCACAAGCCTTGCATTTCCCCTTGGTTAAAAAAAGGCAATTATCGGGATCAATGGCGTATTTCAGGGGAACTGCCTGAGCATATTTAACATAGATGGCCTTGCGTTTACTTAAGGAGCCATCGTAAATATTTATAACTTTTTTTGGGCACTTTTCCGCACACAGCCCGCAGGCGATACATTTATCCATATCAACATAACGGGGAAACTGCTTCAGAGATACCTCAAAGTTGCCTTTGTCACCTGATATGTTTAGAACTTCCGATAATGTCAGTAACTCTATATTTATGTGCCGGCCGACCTCGACCAGTTTGGGCGAGACGATGCACATGGCGCAATCATTGGTAGGAAAGGTTTTATCAAATTGCGGCATCAGCCCGCCAATGGAAGACGATCTCTCAACAAGATAAACATAATAACCGGAATCGGCCGCATCCAGAGCCGCCTGCATGCCGGCAATGCCGCCACCAACTACCATCACAGCGCCAATTTCTTTTTGGGACATTTTTTCTCCTACAACAAAAAGGATTCAATACTGCTGATATCAAGTATATTCATGTTAATCCCCAATTCATTCACTCCGATACCCATAGCAAGTCCGAGAAGCTGTGGGTATACGATGCTTAAAAGGCATTTGTCCATATCACTTGAAGCTGTCATCATTTTTTGAACCCTGCCGAATTGCATCTGACAAAACGGACAGGCAACACACAGATAGTCAGCGCCGGCCCGTTTACCATCAGCAAGTTTTTTCCTGGTTAAATCCATGGAAAGACTGTTATTAACACCTATAAGCGGAGAACCGCAGCATTCAAGCTTTAACGGCCAGTCGATGCTTTGGGCGCCTGTGGCGGTTACCAGTTCGTCAAACAAAACGGGGGCAACCGGATCATCAAACTCTGTGACATCACTGGGTCTTAAGGCATGACATCCGTAATGAGGTGCAATTTTAATGCTTTTAAATGTTCTGGTTACTTTCTCTTTCAGGGCATTTACACCGATGTCATGATAAAGAACGGAAAGAAAATGCTTTATTTTAACCGTTCCCGAATAATTTAAGCCTTCTTCGGCCAGAAACACATTAACTTCTTCTTTAAGTTCAGGCTGCTGCTTCATCAGGTGTAAGGCTTTTTTCAGGCTGCCGAAACAGCATTTGCAAAGCACCATCATATCCAAACCCTGTTTTTCAGCTAAAGCAAGGTTCCTGGCGGCCATCAGCACAAAAGTCCTGTTGTCTGTATTTCGCATAGGATTGCCGCAGCATTTGAATTCACGAATATCAACAACTTCAACGCCGAGTTTACCCAGCACAGCTCTAGCGGAGAGTTCATACTGCTGAACTCTGACAGGAATATTACATCCAATAAATAATGCAAATTTCATCATCGAATCCTTATTTGCCGGCACGTTTCTCAGAAACGGTTCCGTCTGAAGAACGGTTTGCCTCTTTTACGGCAAGGTTTTTAAGCTCATAAAATATATCCGTCACTTTCACACCCTGGGGACAGTGCTCCTGACACTGATAGCAGGTTAAACAATACCACAGCATTCTTGAACCCAACGCCAGGTCTTTGAGACCAAAAACTAAGGAACGTATTATCTGATGGGGCAGCAGATCAAGGTGATTTTGCGGATCTTTGTAATTTTCGACCACAGGGCAAACCGTCGAACAATTTTCACATGTAAAACAATAAGAATAGGTGCCGGCGCGTACGGAAAGGCCGGCTGTTTTATTAAATTCTTTGTTTTCAGATATCAATGGGATGACTTCTTCGGTTTTGTTTAGAAGATCAAACTGATCTGTTAAAGCTTTTTGCGCTTTCTCTAACGGCATATCATACTGTTTTGGATCAAGTTCCTGCTGCTTAAGCCCCCGGCAATAAGAAAAAGGCGTCAGCATCAGAGGAACACTATGACCGCGTTGAATCATTTCTTCTCTGACGTTATACCACAGATCCCGCAGATTAATGCCTGCGGGACAAACAACCGTACAACGATCACAATTGGTGCAAAGATATATGCCCTGTTGAATAGCTGCAAGACCCCGTGCGCCGATATCCTTTCGGGTAATATAGTTCTTCAGAAACACCATTCTTTCAGAAGGCAGTATATTTTCATTTCCTATACTGTCAAAAGCAACCGCAACAGAACACCGGTAACTGCATGTTCCGCAATGCATGCATGCATCCAGTTCCATTACCTGGCGGGTCATGATATTGGCCGGATCGGAATTATTATCCATGACGGCATTTGCCAGCAGGCTTACCGGGGTAGTAAATATATGGAACATTTTGCTGAACGGCAGATAAGCAAGCCCAAAAAAACATGCAAGAATATGTATATACCAGATCTTCTGATAGTGGTTATACGATGTGAGTTTGGTAGATTCCAATGTGATGCCGGTAAGCAGTACGATTGACAATATAATGATGACATAGTAATCCATGCCATTGGTTTTAAGGCGCGGTACTTTCAAAACAAAACGTCGAAAAATAGCGATTGCTATACCTGAAATCAACATAAATCCGAAAAAAAGCAAAAAGGGGTTGAGCGCCAGATAATACTTGTCAAAAAGCGATGTCTTTATGATTCTATCAAGAGCATGCATAAACAGCAGAAACATAAAACCGGTATAAATGAGCATATGCATGATCCAGCGAAGCTTGTCTTCTTTTAGTATCCGCATCTGAAAAAGCACATCCACGACAAAAGCCCTGATCAGCGTCAAAAGCTTTTGACTGAATATGACAGATAATAGCCCTTTCAAAGCAGTCGTAAATCTTTCCGATGCCGTAATAGTTTGGCTATTGATTCCGATACTGAAACGAAACCAGCTGCAAATTTTATAAATCAGACCGATTCCAAAGACTGTAAGAGAAATATACAGCACAATATTGTAAAACATATGTCAGATTCCCTTTATGGTTTCTTTTTTTTCTCGTCATCTTTTCCGGTCAGAAAATTCCAGAACAAAGCAATGCCGATCAGGGCAGCAATCATCAGAAGATAGCTAACTCCTTTGGTATGTGTATAAAAATCCTGATAGGTATAAAATATAGTTTCCATAAAATTCCTGCCTTTCTACATAGTATTAGTGCTTATCTTTGTAATCCGGATGTTCATAAAAAACAGGCATTCTTGTTACGATAAATCTGAAAACAACAATACCGACAGTTACTACAAAAACAGAAATAGCTATTTCCATCCAGCTTGGAAAATATCTTTGGCTGGAAGGAAGCTGCCAGTTAAATGCTATAAGAGAAACATTAAGACGGTTGATAACAACGCCAAGCACCGTCCATACAGCAGTCCATTTAATAAGTGTTAAATCTTTATTGCGAACTCCAACTGCATATAAAAATGACGGCAAAGCAACAAACCCCAACAATTCGACAAGAAACCAGAGTCCATACGAGGTTCCAAGCAGATTCCAGTTGTTTCCTCCGGCTATCCCGATAATCTTTATCATAAAATAACCTGCAAGAACCAAAGACGCTGCTTTACCAAAGCCCAGCGTCACGCCTTCATTTTCTTTGATATGCACTTCGTCCATTTTGTCCGCAAAATAATGATGCGAAAGAGTACTTTCAAATATAACCATGGATAATCCGGCTATAATGCTTGATATGAAAAAAAAGGTCGGCAGATAGGGAGAATACCACAGAGGATGAAGCTTTGAAGGCGCAATAAGAAAAATTGCGCCAAGAGATGACTGATGTAATGTGGAAATTATAACGCCTAATACAGTCAGAACCATAGTCAGCTTTACGGCAAGTTCTCTTACTTTTTTCAAACCAAGCCATTCCAGCGGAGCAGGCATAAATTCGAGAAATAAAACGGTCAGATATAAAGCAACGCATGCAGCCACTTCAAACAAAAATGAAGTTGTTCCCTGATAAATAAAGGGATATGGAAGGCGCCAGGGTATGCCCACATCATAGTTAAGAGCTACAACTACGAGCGCATAACCGAGAAACCCCGTAAGCACCGCAGGTCTTACCGCAGAATGGTATTTTTTCATTCCGAAAATATACACGGCTGCCGATGTTACATATCCTCCTGCCGCAAGGGCAACACCTACAAGCAGATCAAAGCCGATCCATATCCCCCATGGATTATTATCGGAAAGATTTGTAACTGCTCCCAATCCGCGGGTAAACCTTAAGATGGTGATTACAATACCTATTATGATGATAGTACCGGATATGACATTAAAGGGTGTAAACCATGTTTTGGCATCATTAGCAGCTTTGTCAGACATCAGATATCCTCCTTGTCTCGGGACCGGGCAGCCTCTTCAAGAGCTTTCCTGACCTCTTTTCTAACGGCAGCCTCTTGTTCTTTCCGAGCCTTTGCCAGGGCTTGGGCCAGTTCTGAATCAGCCTTATCCGAAACAGCCCGGACGGCATCTTCAATCTCCTGCTGCGAAATACTTTCTTTGCGTTTTGATATGGCGTATATTCCCATCAAAAGCACAGGCCATAAGCCGGCAACAACAGGAACAGCCGCAAGAGCTCCGGAAGTCAACTCGGGAGCAGGCGTAACACCGAGGTCTTCACGCATCCCGATATCTGAAAAGGCTACGCCTGAAATATACAGCCAGTTTGTGCCACCCATTTCGGTCTCGCCATATATATGATTAATATATCTGTCCGGGTATTTTCGGATACGTTCACGCGCTATCATAAGCAAATCCTCCCGTTTCCCAAAAGTCAGTGCTTCAACCGGACAGGCTTCGACACATCCGGGAAGTTGCCCCTTGGATATCCTGGGATAGCACATGGTGCATTTCATTACACGCGGCTCAAGCGCTTTATTGTATTCATATGCCGGAATCTCAAAAGGGCAGGCTATCATGCAATAACGGCATCCCACGCACACGTTGGGATCATAGGTAACAGCGCCTGTTGGCGTTTTTTTGAAAGCCCTGACAAAACATACGGATGCACAGGCAGGCTCAAGGCAATGATTACACTGATTTTTTCTGAAAACCGGTTCTTTTTTACCAGCAACATCATATCTATTAACCACTGTGTATGCCTTTGAGGTTGTTCTCCTTTTTTCATCCAAAACGCTAATATCCGTAAATGCTTTATCGGGAACAGGAAGATCATTTACCTTGTTGCAGGCCGCCTCGCAACTCCGGCATCCGACACATCGGCTAATGTCATGCAACACACCGAAACTCCCGGGATAGCCCTCAAAATGTTTATTGCCGGAAGCAAGAGCCGATTTGCCCACAGTAGAACCTATACCTGCCGCACCAATCCAGCCCAGAAACTTCCTTCGTGATATCGACATATTAAACACCTCAACTTACATTTTATCTTTAATTTTTTTATGACAATCAGTACACCCGGCAGGTTTTTTGATATCCATCTCTTTATGGCAACCTATGCACTGCAGATGATATGCACCCATTATTCCGGGTTTTAATGGATTCTTTTCATCAAAGGCTTTGCCATGACAATTTCCGCATTGAGGCGGCTTCTTGGAAACAGGGCTGTTATGATGACATCCCTGGCAAATTGTTCCTTCCTGGCTGTGAAAATATCCTGCAAGTTTGTTATCTTTGATATTGCTTACAAGAGTATTAATAATCTTGCGATGCGGAAAATCAACCGCCTCATACTTGTTGGAAAGATTCTTTATAATAACTTTTTCCGGAATATCGTTTTCATTATAAGTGCCGGTAACAGGGGTTCTTGAAAGTAGCTTTGCAGTTGCCAACATTTTTTCGTCGTCCGGTTTTAATAATTTTTTCTTTTCAGACACCGGTACCATATGACACTGAAGGCATAACTCATCTTCTGTCCTGCTTGTCTTTCCCATGAAGGCATGGCAACCTGCACAGTTTTCATCATCCTGCTTTAAAACATGGCAACCCTGACAGCTTCTGCCTGTGTTAACCTGGTGCATGGCTTTTTCAAGATTTACCTCTTTGCCCTCTTTTATTCCGGCAAGAGTATGGCATTCATTACACGGCTTGAGGCTTTCATGATGACAGATCCTGCAGGAATCGTTATAGGACTCATGAGCCTTATGATCAAAAGGAACAAAATTCATCCTGTTTAAGCTCATGGTATCGACACCGCTGCCTTTTTTGGCGGTCTTGAGCAAAGCAATATCAGGCTGTTTCATATCCATTCGAGGAACCGGAGATATTTTTTTAATTTTTTGTTGTGCTTCACGATCATGGCACCCCAAACAGTTTACAGGACCGGCAGCTATCTTTTTGGAAAGATTTTTCCTGTGGCAATCTATGCAGGCAATATGTGAAGCCAGGCGCATTGAAATCAAATTATCTTTTGTTTCAGTCTGATGGCAATACCGGCAAGTTCCTTCTTTACCTTTTGCATAAAAAAGTTTTTTTGCCTTTTCGTCATATTCATGATGGCACCGTTCGCATTTTTTATCCTGCACCTCCGAATGACGGAAATGAAGGGATTTATCAAAGCCCATCGGCTGTCCGGAAGATGAATATAGTGTTTTTTCCTTATGGCAGCCATCGCATTCAACCGGCCCGGCTTTCTCCCCTGCTGCTTTCATTTCTCCATGACAGGAAATGCATCCTTTATGATAAATATTCATCACCTCTATCCTGTCAGTATCCTTGATTCGCTTAAATTTGAGAAAAATCCGGTCATTATCGGTTAAATGGCAGGCTGTACAATCCATTTTCTTTTTGGCCAGGGCTTCGGTATGAGCGTTGTGAAGAAATTCAACAGGCGGTTTTTCAAGTCTGCCAAAAGCAGTCATTTTATCGATTTGAATTACATCTGACCTTGACCGGGATGAAACATCTGAAATCTGCCCTGACCCAAGGATGCGGGTGCTGTATATAAAAACAATGGAAACCGCTAAAATACAGACAAAACCCAGCAGATATTTCCCCTTATTCATATTCCGCCACTCCTTAAAAATATTAGTTTTAAATAATTCAAACAATATGTAAATTAACAACTAAAACATGAGCCTTTACCAAAAGACAATATAAGGGGAAAATTTGCCTTAAGTCAATGACATCGGAACAGTTATTTTAAAAAACACCCCCGATGCCACTGATCATGGCAGAAAGATCAGCCGGTCAGAATCGGCAGAAAAACAGAAAAAGTGCTGCCTTCTCCTTCCTGACTTTCGATTTTGATACGACCCTGGTGGGATTCCAAAATACTTTTGACGATTACCAGGCCCAGACCTGTGCCGTTAATATACCTGGTTTTTTTATCTTTTACTCTGTAAAACCGATCAAAAATCCGGTGTTGATCTTCAGCGCTGATACCCATGCCGGTGTCTTTTACCCGAATATGCAGATAGTCGTTGGCGATAGATGCTGAAACCGTGATCCGACAGCCGCCGGGGCTGTACTTAATCGCATTTGTAATAAGGTTGGACAGAACTTCTTCCATGTTCCGACGGTTCGCCAGTACAGGCGGCAGCTCTTCAGGAATATCTATATCCATCTCGATGGATGCGGATGCAGCCAAGGGGAGATAAAAAGTGATCTGATCCCGGATAACGTCTGCCATACCAACGGACTCCCGCTCCAGGGTGATCAAGCCGGACTCGATCCGCGCCAGGTCAAGCAGTTCGGTTGTCATATTGGATAGGTTTTCAATTTTCATATGAGCCCGTGTTAAAATGTCCCGCTGCTTTTCGGTCAGTTCCCCTGCCAGTCCGTCCAGAATGACCTGAATCTGCATCAATACCGAGTTCATCGGGCTTCTAATCTCATGGCTCACCATGGACACAAATTCCGATTTCATACGGTCCATTTTTTTGAGCGTGGTGATGTCGTGCAGTACGGTAATGACGCCTATGTTTCTGCCGGTGCGATCCCGAAATGGGGCGCACCGGACATTCAGGATCATCTCTTCGGACTTTCTATCACCATAAACCGGGATTTCTTCTGCCAATTCCATGGATTTTGAATCGTTCATGTTAAGCGTTTCCTGAATCATCTCCCGAATCCTTGAAATGTTGATGAATTCGTTCGTACACCTCCCGATCACCGATTCGGCAGCGCATCCAACCATCCGTAAAAATGCCGGATTGGCCAGCACAACCTGATGCTCGTGATTGGTGCACATCACGCCGTCCGAAATCCGGTTCACAAGGGTTCGAAGCCGTGAACGGGAATCTGAAATATCACGAAGAGTTTGTGTATAATAGATAGCTTTGGCAATGGTGGCACGAAGATGTTCCGGAGTAAAAGGTTTAGGGATAAAATCAAACGCCCCTTTTTTCATGGCATCAAGCGAGTGCTCCAGCGTTGCATATCCGGTAATTACAATTATCACGGTGTCCGGATGTAAAGCCTTAACCTTGGCCAATACATCAAAGCCGGACATCTCCGGCATCATCAGATCCAGAAGAATTATATCGAAATGTCGGTCCCGTATCAATTCAAGACCTTCTGCACCGGTAGCAGCAACACATACTCCGTACCCACAATCTTCCAGAACCAGCTTGCATGCATCCCGGATTCTGACCTCGTCATCCACAACCAGGATTCCGGGTGTATAATTTGTTTGAACTAGTGCTTCAGTTGTCATTCCAATCCTTATGCTTTCTACTTTTTATCCAATCGACATCAATTCCATTGAATCCGTGTCCAGCGGCAACTCCACCAGAAAGGTAGTTCCTCCGGGACCGGTTTCTTTGATGACGATGTCACCTTTGTTGTCTTTAATAATGCCATACGCGGTGCTCAGTCCCAAACCGGTTCCCTTACCAGGGTCTTTGGTCGTAAAAAACGGATCAAATATCCGTAAACGATCTTCAGCCGGAATGCCGCACCCGGTATCTGTTATTTCCAGGCATGCTCTTTTCTGATCGTCACTTCGGTATGTTTTCAGCGTCAGAGTTCCGTTTGGATTCATGGCATCAATAGCGTTTATTACAAGATTTATAACAACCTGGCACATTTTGTTCTGGTCCGCCTTAACCATCATACACTCATCAGAAAACTCTTTTTGAGTAGTGAGATTCATAAACAGGCTTTGATCCCGAATCAGGCGAAGGCTTTCTTCTACCATGACATTTATTGAAAAACGTTCCTGCGATGTACCGGATTGACGGCTGTAGGCCAAAAGATTCTTCACGATCTCCCGGCATCGTTCCGCGTCCTCCAGAATATAGGTGATGTTTGACTGTAACGGGTGATCCGGTTCCATCTTTTCCTTCATCAGGTTGCCGTACATCAGGATGCCGGTTAAAGGGTTGTTGATTTCATGCGCAACCCCGGCCGCCAGCCTGCCCAGAGACGCCATTTTTTCGGATTGATCCAACTGGGACTGGGCGTCCTGCAGGGCCAATCGTTCCCGGATATCATTGTAAATCCCCATGGTCGCTGTTTCAGTATTGTCTCCTTCATAAATAATTGCCCCGGTCATTTCCACAGGAACAGCTTCTCCCCTGGCTGTCAGGATGTGGACATGGGTTGCCGGGAGTTTTCCGCGTCCCCCGTAATCATCATCCCGCAGTTTCTTCATAATTTCCCGGGCTACTCCCTGAGGGTACAAATCGACGACGCTGATATTTGCGGTATGATCGAAGTCATAGCCGAACAGTTCCTCAGCAGCTTCATTCATCAGCAGAATACGTCCAGACCGGTCCGCAGACAATATCGCACTGGCTGAGCTTTGAACGAGCCGGTTCATGAATACCCGAATGTCGTGTAGAACATTTTCCAGCGCCTTGGTCCGGGTCACATCCCGAATCGACTCTATCACATATATAACATTTCCGGCATCGTCCAGAATGGGGGAAAAGACCCGATCCTCCCAATACTTGCTACCATTTTGCCTCTCAATCTGTCTCAAAACGGAGTGGCCCACACCCTCGGCAATGGTTTTATCCAGGGGGCACGTTTCCTGGTGGCAAGGAAGATCAGGATCATCAAATAAATTGCGAAAAATTTCCTTGCAGGATTTTCCAACGACTTGGGATTTTAAAATATGATATTTTTCAAGCAGTTTCTGATTGACTGATACAACAGTGCCGTTACAGTCCATAATCAGGGTAGGGAAAGACAGTGAGTCAAAGACCCGTGGTCTCCAGTCAATTTTCTGTGGCAGTTTCAAATTCACTTTTTGGGTTCACTTTTGCCGGTTTTTGGTGTGCTGAACGCTTGTCCGAGGGCATTTTTGGCTTCGCGTGCCTTTCCTGCGGGGGTGATCAGATATACCGATGCACCGGTGCAGACAGCGGCAATAAGAGGCACTTTGCGTTCAGCCAGAACTGTTATTGCCGCATTCACAATGCCGTAGCGGTCCCCGTAATGCGGGCCCTGAAAATAAACTAGTTCCACCGGATTATCAATCCGCAGTCCTGAAAAGACACCGTCAGAATTATCAAGATTTATATCCATAGATTGAGCAGTCTGCATTTTATCCTCAACCGAGTTAATTTTCTCAACCCTTTTAAGGGATCTATCAAAAAGCAGATGAAGACGAAGACCTGACGGCAATGCCGGTCTTGAAAAAATCAATATCAGCGAACCATCTAACCTGGATGCGATTTTAGTCAGCCAGCTCTCTTTATCACAGATCCGGTTAAATTCCAAATCGAAAGAGATCAAACTCAGTCCGGTGCGTTCGGTTATATCGTAAGTCTTTATAATGGGTTCCCAGTAAACTGCAAAAGTTTCCATCAGATTTGCTTTACCCTGAATTCAGGCCGAAACGGCGCATGGTTTTCCGGCAGCGATACAATACGGCTAACAGCGGAAACCGCATTGTCGAGCTGGCGGTAATCGGTGGTTAGTGTCAGAGCCGAATGGGAGGATGCGATGCCATAAACCGGCAATCCATCCTGAACCATGGCAGATAAGATTTTTTCGATGAGCAAAAGCCTGGACTGATGAGGGAAAATTGTTATCGCACCGACCGGTGAAAGCATGTCGATGGCGGCTGCAAGCGGCAAAAGCGCGCGTTCGGCCAGCGCACGGTCTTCGGCTAAAATACAGCCGATTCCCGTCAGTTGATCATCCGTGGCATCCAGGGACACAATCGTTACATTGATCTTATGTTCAGCCAGACGGCTGAACATCTCATTTACGGAAAAATCAGAGTTCGGAAGCAGACGAATCTGGACCAGCTCCGAACTCAGTTTAAGGCCGCCAATGGGCAATTTGGATAGGGTCGGATTCATTGCTTAAGAAAGATAATCCCTGACAATTTCCATCAGCTTTTCCAGATCGACCGGTTTTGGGATATAGTCATCAGCCAGTGTGCTTTTACCTTCCCAGTGGGTATAGCTGGTGGAAGTCACAGCCTCAGCCACTGCGGTAAGCAGAAGGATAACAATGCCTTTGGTTTCTTCGGATTTCTTCAGCTCTTCGCAAAGTTGATAACCGGTTTTTCTCGGCATCATGACATCGAGAATGATTAAAGCCGGCCGATCTTTTTTGATCTGATCCATTGCTTCCACACCATCATAGGCTTTTGCCACCCGGAAATTTTCGCTTTCCAGCTTCATAGCCAGGGATTCGACCAGATCCGGATCATCGTCCACTACAAGAATAAGTTTTTTGTCACTCATGTTTTTATCTCCGTTTTATAATCCAATGTTAAACAGTATTAAAAAGATATGATTTTCAATTATCCGTAACTTTGTTTGAAGTTCGGATACTTCTTAAACCCCAATATCCGGGCGGGGATAAAGCCCTGCCCGTTCCACAATTTCCGGCACTTTCTGCTCCCATTCGATAGCCATGATATGAAATCCTGCGACACCTTTGACCTGTTTAAGGCGTTCGATGGTTTCCACACAGATTTTAATGCCTTCTTCAGCCTGTTTTTCCTTGGGAACACCGGCCATGCGGTCCACTACTTCCTGAGGAACATCCATGCCCGGCACTTTGTTTTTCATATACCGGGCCATACCTACAGTTTTAATAGGAGTAACACCGGCCAGAATATAAGTTTTTTCGTGGAGGCCGCGGCTTCGAACCCCTTCCATCCATTTCTCAAACTTGTCCAGATTATAAATGCACTGGGTCTGAATAAAATCTGCACCGGCAGCCACTTTTTTGGCCAGACGGGCAACCCGGAGTTCAAAAGGGTCGGCAAAGGGATTAGCAGCCGCACCTATAAACATTTTTGGTGCATTTTCAATATCCGCACCGCCCTGGAATTTTCCTTCATCCCGCATTTTTTTCACCATCTGTACAAACTGGATGGAGTCGATGTCATGAACGCTTGCAGCCATGGGATGATCGCCAAATTTCGGATGATCACCGGAAAGGCAAATCATGTTATTGATGTCATGGGAATACGCTCCGATAATATCGGATTGCATAGCCAGCCGGTTTCGATCACGCGTAACCATCTGAAGAATCGGGTGAAGACCCATCTGCCGTAAAATAACACCGGCTGCAAAGCTGGACATGCGAACCATGGCGGTTTGATTATCCGTGACATTGACCGCATCGACATAACCTCTTAGTAATTCGGCTTTTTGTCGGACCTTTTCCGGCACTGCTCCCCGCGGTGGGCCGCATTCCGATGTTACTGCAAGATTGCCGGATTTTAAAACTTTTTCGAGTACGCTTTCGGTTTTCATTCTGCCAAATCCTCTCTGATAATTTTGCGGGGGCCGGCGCCCCGTCCAGGTCTCCAATCCTTGGCCGGGATGATCCGTTCATACCGGTCTTCCAATCCCAGCGCCTTGAGCCGATCCCAGATCAACTGCCAGGCACAGTCAACGTCCGGGCTGATTTCACATTTCCCGGTCGTGGAACCGCCGCAGGGACCGTTCATCAACTGCTTTGAACACCTGCTGATCGGACAGATGCCTCCGGTAATGCCCAGCAGGCAGTCACCACATCCCTGGCACCGTTCGGCCCACACTCCCTGCCGTTCCGATGCGCCCATAAATTTTGTGTTGATCGCGGGAAACACCGGTTTATCCTTAAACCGGCGGCTTATCTCTTGTACACCGCACCCGCAGGCCATGGACATTATGGCATCCACACCATCGATCATAGGCGTAAGTTCTTCAATATATTCCGGATCACACTGACGTTCCAGGGTGTGCTCCCGAATCTGCAAATTTTTTCCCTGCTTGAGAAATGACATCTGCAACAATGAGGACAGTATGCCGACTTCCTTGCGACCACCGGCAGAACAAACCGTTACGCACTCGTTGCATCCGACCAGCAGAATTTTCTGAAAAGGCCGGATATATTCAATGATTTCCTCCAGGGGTTTAGGTTCCGCTGTAATCATTGTAATGGTAACTCCTTTGATATATGGACCGAGGCCTCGGACAACGGCCGGGTCAAATTTCGGATTGGGTTGGGTCCCAACTTCCGGATTTTTTCAGTGATTTGCCGGGCAATTTCAGCAAAACGCTCCCCCATCCCGGCGGACAGATTGACCATTTCCAGCCTTTGGCCGCCGATGCCGATATCGTCCAGCAATTTTTGGGTATATGCCACCCGTTTGGCTGCCCGGACATTACCGTTTTTAAAATGACAGTCTCCTTCCAGGCATCCTGCCACATAGACGCCATCAGCGCCGCCTTCAAATGCCTTCAGAATATGGATCGTATCCACTTTTCCGGAGCACGGAACGCGGACTATTTTAACATTGGCCGGATAACATAATCGCAGACTTCCGGCCATGTCCGCAGCAGTATATGCGCAATAATGACAGCAAAATGCTATAATAACCGGTTCAAATTTTTCCATTATGCCACCATCCTTTCCAGCAATCCGTATATTTTTGCCAGAATCTGGTCATCTTCAAACTGCATTAATTGAATAGCCTTGGCCGGACATTCAGAGGCGCACACGCCGCAGCCATGACATTTGGACGGATCAATTTCCGAATAGCCGTCCGCATTGATAAATGGAACCCCAAACGGACAGGCCCGTACGCAAACAAGACAGGCCGCACATTTTTTGGAATCGACCCGGGCAATAGCTGCTCCGATGCTGATGCTGTCACGGCTGAGAAGTGTCTGGGCTCTGGCAGCCGAAGCCTCAGCCTGAGCAATACTTTCCCTGATAGACCGTGGAGAATGCGCGGTTCCGGCCATGAAAAACCCGGGCTTGGAAAAATCAACGGGCCGCAGCTTGATATGGTCTTCCAGATAATACCCATCCGGGGTTCGGGGAATTTTAAAAATTGCTGCCAGATCTTCGCTTGATTCATCATCACTGATAAAGCCGGTGCTCAGCAGCAATACATCAGCAGTCACCTCAATACGGCGCCCCAGTATCGGGTCGGTAAAGGCGACTTCCACGAGTTTTTCCGCTTCTCTGACTTCGGGAGGTTGGGCTGCTTCATACCGGACAAAGATAACACCACGCTCCCTGGCGGTCTGATAATAGTCTTCCTGAAATCCGTAGGTTCGCATATCCCTATACAGAATGAAAATACGTGCTTCGGGATTGATATCCAGAATCCTGAGAGCATTTTTGATAGCTGTCTGGCAGCAGATCCTGGAGCAGTTGGGGTTATCCGGCAGTCGGGAGCCCACACACTGAATCATAACCACATTGTTCCAGTCGGACACCTTAGCAGGCATGTCCTCCAGCAGCGCATCAGCATCCAGCTGGGTCATTACTGCCGCATGACGGCCGAGCAAATATCCTTCCGGACGGTTGGGCAGCGCGCCTGTTGCCAGAATCGTTATGCCATGGCTGATCTGCCGGTAAAACATCCGGGCTCCGACCTGCATTCCGGTTTTAAACATACCCGGCATGCCGCTGTGATCAACGATAAATGCATTAAGTATCACCTGAATATTGGGATGGGACAAAGTTTTTTGAATCAGATCCTGAATAAATAGCTGAACATCTTTGCCGTCCAGGGTTTTTCGTACAAGATTGGCTACGCCTCCAAGCATGGAATGCCGCTCTGCCAGAAAAACCTTAAATCCTTGATCGGCCAATCTCATAGATGCGCTCATGCCCGCTACGCCTCCGCCCACGACCAGAATATCCCGGTTGACTGGCAAGCGGTTATCCGCAAGGGCCCTGGCCTTTTTCACCGACTGAACCGATGCCCATATCAACTGCCTGGCCTTGGCAGTGGCTTCTTTTGGCATATCCTTATGAACCCATGTATCCTGATCCCGAAGGTTGGTGATTTCCAGCAGGTATTTATTCAGCCCGCTGCGCCGAAGCAAATCCTGAAACCGCGTTTCGTGCGTTCGGGGCGAACATCCGCCGATTACCACCCGATTGAGTTTGTATCTGACAATCGCCTCCTCGATATGCTTCATGGATTCACGGCTGCACCCGTGTCCTACACCCTCCGCAATGGCAACTCCCGGAAGCTTTGCGGCAAATGCCCCCAGTTCGGAAACATCAATCACGCCGCCGATATTTTCTCCACAGTCGCAGATAAACACTCCTACCCGTGGATCTTCTTCGGTCACATTTCTTTCGGAAACAAATTCGCTGTCGCCCTCGGAGATTGCCGCTGCTGCCGGAACATGAGTTGCGGCCATGCAGGCTGAGGCGCTGGCCTGAATCATGGTTTCAGGAATATCCTTAGGACCTTCAAACATACCACAGACATAAACACCGCTTCGGGATGTGACAACCGGATCGAAACCGTCGGTTTGCGCGAATCCGTGTCCATTCAGCTCGATTCCAAGGCAAGTGGCAGTCTGCCGGAGGTCATTTGTTATCCGAAAGCCGGTGGACAGAACCACCATATCAAACAACTCTTCCTTAAGCGTGCTGGAATCCTCAGTCGCAAAGGTGATGCTGAGCTGATCCTGTCCGTTTTTTCGGAATACGCTGTGCGGACGGCTTCGAACAAACCGCACACCGGATGTGTTACGGCTGCGGTCATAATAGCGTTCATAGTCCTTGCCGAAAGTTCGGATGTCCATATAAAATATCGCAGTATCAATACTGTCTTCAAAGCGCTCTTTGGTCACCATGGCCTCTTTAAGTGCAAACATGCAGCAAACGCCTGAGCAATAGGACACGGCGCCTTTTTGAAGCCCCCGGGATCCCACACACTGAATCCAGGCGATTTTAGCTGGAATCCGGCCGTCTGAAGGACAGACCAGCTTGCCCTGAGTAGGCCCGGAAGCCGACAGAATGCGTTCGTATTCCAGGCTTGTCACTACATCGGGATCATGGCCATAACTGAAACTGTCTAATCCGGCCGGATCAAATATTTCTGCGCCCTGTGCAAGTACTACTGACGCCACCTGGAGCCTGACTTCACGTTCCGGATCATCAGCAAGAATGGCGCCTGCCGGACAGCATGCAATAACTGCCTGAGGATTGGAACAACGGCTCATGTTAATAGAAAATGCCTGGGGGGTGGCCTGGGGATAGCGCATACAGGTTGGTGCCCGATGATCAAGGCCCGGATTGAAATCCACACACTCAGGAAACTGCTTGCGGCATTCCCCGCAGGCGGTGCATCTATCCATGTCGATATGACGGGGAGATGTTACCAGTGTTGCGGTAAAATTTCCGGGCTCACCGTCCAGGCTTACGATTTTTGTCAGGGTCATCAATTGAATATACTGGTTTCGACTGCTCTCTGACAGAGTCGGAGAGAGGGTGCAAAGGTCGCAGTTATTGGTCGGAAAAGTCCGGTCCAGAAGCGTCATCAGTCCTCCGATAGCATTTGCCTTATCGATCAGAACTACATTTTTCCGAGCTTCAGCCAGATCCAGCGCCGTGCGAATACCCCCGACCCCGCCGCCGATCACCAGAACCCTGTCAATAGTTTGAATTGGGTCTGTTTTTTTCATATTTCTCTTTTTCTTTTTTGAGGGTTGCATGTCAAATACCTGCCGCATCCAGAATGGCTGACAGGCGGTGTTCCCATCCCATGGCCTGAATAAGAACGCCCTGCGCCATTTTTCGAAGCTGAGCAATGGTTTCTCCGGCGATTTTGATGCCTTCCATTTCACGGTCCGGCGATTTTCGAATGCGTCGGATGATCTCTTCGGAAATATGCGCACCAGGTTCATTAGTTGCGATATACCTGGCAACCGCCACCGATTTGATCAAAAAGACTGTGGGAATCACCGGTACACCGAGATCTGAGGCTTTCTGCATGAATTTCTTAAACTCATTTATGTCAAACACCGGCGGTGTTATGATAAATTCTGCTCCTGCGGCAATTTTATCCTTTGCCATATTCAGTTCGCTGTTCATCCCGGCATCATCCGCAAACGGCGAGAGCCGGCAGCCGGTATGAAATTCGGGCTGTCCGTCCAGATCAAACTCTGCCAGGTCTTTTCCGGCCTGAAGGGACCGGATTGCGGCGAGCAAACCCAGCTCATCAAGATCATCAACCGGAATCGCCGTCCGATGGTCGCTATTAGCCATGTCATCTCCCTGGACCACGATGAGATTTTTGATACCCAGAACATGGGCGGCCAACAAATCGCCTTGAAGGGCCATCCGGTTTCGGTCCCGTCCATAGATATGTATGATTGCCTCTATTCCCTGCTGTTGAATCAGAACAGCGCCGGCAAGTGCGCTCATTCGCATCACGCCGTTGTCCATGTCAGGGACAACAATGCTGTCAATACGTCCCTTAATGCGCTTGGCGTCAGTAATAAACCGCGAAATGTCAACGCCTTTCGGTGTGTTCATTTCCGCCAGAACGACGAATTCTCCGTTTTGTAATCGTTTTTGAATAGTCATGTTTTTTCCCTTCTTATTTCAACGGCTTGACGTCTATCGGGTTTCTTTTTTCCAAACGTACTTTCATGTTTTCCATGTCTGTTGTTTGATGTTCCCTGCAAATAACTTCGTAGGATGCATCAGGCAATATTCGAAGCAGGTCCCTCTGCATGTCCGGATCACATCCGGTGATTTCCATGATCTGGCAGGGTTTCATCTGCTGATATATCAAAGACACCTTCAATAAAGAGAATGGGGAGATAATTCCTCGAACATCCAGCATGTAGTCGACTTGTCCCTTCACTCTGAAGTTCCTCCTATTTTACAGCGGTTAGAGCAAGATTCGGACCATTCCAAAAAATACTTTTTAGCTTTTATCTGTTTTTATCTGATATCATTAGGTTAACTAAATTATTACCAAGGTGAATCATATAAACTGCTTGCTCTGAAATTGTTAAACTGATAAAAATTTGTCCTTTACATGTGTTAAACCTTTACAGGATGTTTTACAGTTATGTCTGAACAGGAATTGGACCGGTATTGGAAAACGGTGGTGAACACCATTCAAGATGGTATAATGATCGTCAGCACCCGCGGTGCCATTGTCTCTGTAAACCGTGCCTTCGAAAAAATGACAGGCTACAATCAGGATGAGCTGCTTGGCAGGGAGTGCGGCATTTTGGAATGCAACGGATGCAAGGGGCAAAATTATTCTGCGGACAAACCATGGTGTGATTTGTTTCGTTTTGGAGAGTTGAACACGCGTAAATGCACCATCCGCGCCAGAGACGGACGGATTATTAATGTGGTGCAGAATGCATCGCTTTTGAAAGACAGCTCCGGAAGCGTGATCGGCGCTGTGGGCACACTTACGGATATTTCCGATTTAATTGAAAAAGATATCCAGATCGAGGCATTCCGCCAGGAATTGCGATCCCGGGATGGATTTCACGGCATTATCGGAGTCAGTCCGTCCATGCGTCAGACTTTTGATATGATTGAAAATGCTGCATTCTCAGATGCACCGGTCATTGTTTACGGAGAAAGCGGCGTCGGGAAAGAGCTGGTAGCACAGGCCATCCATGAAATAGGAGAGCGCCGCAATGGTCCGTTTGTCAAGGTCAACTGCGCCAGCCTGACAGATTCCCTGTTGGAAAGTGAACTGTTCGGGCATGTTCGAGGCGCCTATACGGGGGCAATCCGGGATCGTGTAGGCCGGTTTGAAACCGCATCCGGAGGGGATATTTTTCTGGATGAGATCGGAGATCTGCCGTTGATAACCCAGATCAAACTGTTGCGCGTACTGGAGGAGAAAAGCGTTGAACGGGTGGGCACTAACGCCCCGATTCCCGTTGATGTACGAATCATTTCAGCGACTAACTGGGATTTGCCCAAGCTGGTGGAACTGGGCAAATTTCGAAAGGATTTCTTTTTTCGCATTAATGTAATTCCGATTCATCTGCCTCCCTTACGCGATCGCATGGAAGACATTCCGCTTCTGGCAGAAACATTTTTTCAGAAAATCCGGTTGAAAAGCGATAAGAACATCAAAGGAATCAGCAAACAGGCGATGGATGTCCTGATGTACTATGACTGGCCGGGCAATGTCCGGGAGCTGAAAAGTGCATTTGAATACGCTTTTGTGGCCTGCCACGACGAACTGATTCTACCCGGCCATCTGCCACCGGCTATTTATCGGGAAAAGGGCCCTGGCAGACCCGAACCCAGACGGACCTCTTTCAACATGCGGGAAATTGAAAAGCAGGAACTTATTGAAGCACTTAATAAAACCGGCAGCAACCAGTCCAAAGCCGCAGACCTGCTGGGGGTTTCCCGGGTCACCATCTATAACCGGATGAAGCGATATGGCATCAACGCCACCCGACATGTTGAAACCTCCTGATGTTGTATGTTATTGGTTATTCCCTGTTCCTGATTAAAAAATATTATTAAATCAAACTTGATGAAACGGAAATGATGATATGATCAATTATACTATTCTTCTGATTAATTTCGATGAGGATATCCATAAAGTACTTGGTGAATCACTTGCCGGTGTCGGCTACAAGTTTGTTGCTGCCGAAAACATGGAAACTGCTTTTGATCTTATAGGCAGAAAAAAGCTTAATATTGTTATTGCCGATATTATAATGTCGGATACAAAAAGCATTGAACTGATTGATAAGATGAAAAAAAAGTTTCCCGATGCTGAATTTCTGTTTATTGTGGAAAATGATGATCTTCAAGCGGCCTTAAAGGGTCTTAAGAATAGCGCCTCAAATTTTTTAATCAAACCGGTAAATATAGAATTACTGATAATTTCAATAAAAAGAGCGGTAGAACTAGTCAGATTGCGTGAGAATCTTAAATTTTACAATGATAATGAAATAATGTGCGATGTCCTTATTAACCAGATGATTCATGAAGAAGTAATAAAGATTGCTCCGGACTACAAGATTCAGGATATAAATAACGCGATGTTAAACAAGCTAGGAATCAATCGGGAAGATGCCATAGGAAAGTTTTGCTATGAAATTACTCATCACCGCGATATTCCGTGCTCCGGTTTTGAACATCCCTGTCCGCTTGTAGAATCTATTGAGAATAGAAGCTCTTCTCAGGCAACTCATATTCATCTGGATAAAGATAGTAATGAAATATATTGTCTGATATCCTGCTATCCTTTGATTGAAAATGAAAAAGTAACTGGTGTAATTGAATTGTCAAGAGATGTTACCCGTGATGTAAAGACTCAGAAATCCATGCTGCAACAGGACAAACTGGCTTCCATAGGCAGGCTTGCAGCAGGTGTGGCACATGAAATAAACAATCCTCTTACAACCATTTTGACGACAGCCATGCTGATTCAGGAAGATCTTCAAAAAGACAACCCCATTTATCAGGAACTGGACATTATCTCCAGTGAGACTTTGCGTTGCCGTAAAATTGTTACCAGCCTTTTAAATTTTGCCCGCCAATCCAAACCAGAAAAAAAGCAATATGATATCTGTGAGATTATGGAAGAGTGCGCTTTGCTTACCAGGAAACAAGCTGCTTTTAAAAATATCACAATTAATTTTAATTGTACTGATTCAATACCAAAGCTGCTTTTTGACAAAGGGCAAATTGAGCAGGCGGTTATCAATCTGGTATTAAATGCTACTGATGCAGTAGATCCCGGAGGAAGTATAACTTTGTCCGTTTCGTATAAATCAGCTAAAGATCAAGTCATAATAATGGTCAGCGATACAGGTAATGGGATACCTTTTGAAGTAATAGATAAAATATTTGATCCTTTTTTCTCTACAAAAGAGGATGGTACCGGGCTTGGTTTATCCATCACAAGCGGTATTATTGAGCAGCATGGCGGTGCTATTGATGTGAGCAGCAAACCGGGGCATGGAACTACATTTACCATAGTACTTCCTACAGGTTTGAAGGAAAAATAATGAATGATAAACTTCCCAGGGTATTGATTGTTGATGATGAAGTAAATATCGGCAATGCCTGCTTAAAGATTCTGGCAAAAAATGATCTTGAAGTCCATTATGTCCAAAATGGATATGATGCACTTGCTATGATGAAAACAGTCCCTTTTGATGTAGTGATAACGGATCTTAAGATGAGCCGTATGGGAGGTATGGAATTATTAAGAAGTATAAAAGAGAAATACCCTGATACAAAAGTGATTATCATTACCGGATATGCATCGATTTCATCGGCTGTTGAGGTTATGAAACTTGGAGCTTTTGATTACCTGCCTAAACCTTTTACTCCTGTTGAGCTTCGTTCGGTTGTCCGGCAGGCGCTTTCTGCAAGACATATACATACAAAACAACCCATACATGAATCAGCCGGACAGATCAAAAGACTTTCTCACCAGCTTATAGGAAAAAATCCCAAAATCCGGCAGGTAGTTTCAATGATACAGAAAGTAGCTCCAACTGATTCAACGGTTCTGATTTACGGGGAAAGTGGTACAGGAAAAGAGCTTGTTGCCCGTGCAGTACATGCCAACAGCAATCGGAAGGAAGAAGTGTTTTTTGCAGTGGATTGCGGAACTTTGTCTGACAATCTTTTATCCAGTGAATTATTCGGTCATGTGAAGGGGGCCTTTACCGGTGCATATCAGGATAAAGACGGCATATTTAAGCGTGCAAATAAAGGTACTGTGTTTTTAGATGAAATCAGCAACATCAGTTATGAAATTCAGGGGAAACTTTTACGGTTCCTTGAAAACAGGGAGTTTATTCCTGTAGGCGGAGATAAAGTTCAAAAAGTAGATATACGCTTGATTTTTGCTACTAACCAGGATCTTGCAAAAATGGTTGAAGATAAAATATTCCGCAAAGACTTTTACTACCGTATTATGGTATATCCGATAAATACTCCACCATTGCGCGAGATACTTTCAGATCTTCCGGAAATTTCGGAACGTTTTTTAAAGCTTTTTAGCGAACAAATTAATAAATTGGTTAAAGCTATTGCACCTGAAGCGTTGCAGAGGCTTATGTCATATAACTGGCCTGGAAATGTACGCCAGCTGAAAAACGTTATAGAAAGGGCGGTAATTCTTTGTGAAGGAGAAATCCTTGAATCAAATCATTTTCCTGAGATAGAAGTTTTTGCTGATAGCAATGAGCCGGAATCTATAATCATCAATCCGGAGAACCTGCTTGCTGTAACGCCAGTGACCAATGAAGAGTTAAAACAAAAAAAGCAAGAACTAAGACAACAGGTTTCACAACAGCTTGAAAGAAATTTTATATTAAACGCACTAACACAACATAACTGGAATGTAACTCTTGCGGCGGAAAAAACCGGTATTCAGCGTACGAATTTTCAGGCCCTGATGAAAAAACATAAAATTCTCAGGCAGCCTAAAAAGAACCTTTCTTAATTAACCAACTCGTTTTTTGTACACTGTATATTTTTTTTGTACACACTTGATTACAATATATTTCTATAAGAACATACAAATTCCTCCCATTGTTTTATAAATTTCGTATATCTTTTCTATACACTTTTTAAAAAATCACATCACAAGCAAATCATATAAATAATTGAAATGCTATGCAAAACAGCGTTTATGATTTTTTGGCATATATTCTGCTTTAAAATAAAGTAAAAATTTAATTCAATTTTAAAATTTAATATCAATTTATATATAAAACACACCACAAGATAAGGAGGAGCGATATGGAACCTATGCCAAGAATTATGGTTGTTGATGATGAACAAGGCATTTGCCAGAATGTAGTAAAAATATTATCCAAAAATAATTATGATGTGTCTTGTGCACTTAGTGCCAAAGAAGCCCTGGATAAAATGTCTGAAGAGTCCTATTCGCTTGTTATTTCTGATCTTGTAATGCCTGAAATGAACGGACTGGAGCTGTTAAAAAAGGTAAAAAAAGATTATCCGGAAATGAAGTCTTTAATGATGACAGCTTATGCTTCTACCGACACGGCCATGAAAGCCATCCGGCTGGGCGCACTTGACTATCTGCCTAAACCTTTTACTCCTGATGAACTGAGAAGCACTGTTTCCCATGCATTGAAAGGCGATCTGCCAAAGGTTCAGGCACCTGCTGAAGAAGTTGAAACCATAGATGTAATTGATTTTGATATGCCCTTTGAAGCAGAGGAAGTAGCCAAATATACCGGTGAAGAATATGTGAAAAGTCTTGGGCCTTCAGATATGCCTGTTGTTGAGGCTAAGCCTATTGAAACGCTGGAGCATTATTGCAAGACTGGTGACATGGTGTGCGAGATTTTCAAGAAGCTTGGAGCAACCTGTAAAGCAGGTGTAAAAACAAGTGCATGCCCACAGAAAAAGAAAAAACAATCATCCGGGAAAACCAGGAAAACAGATACATCCCAACTCATTGGAGTTGATATGCCTTTTAATTATGATGAAGTAATATCTGTCACCGGACCTGAATATGTAACCAATCTTCATCATGAGGGGCTTTCTTTTGTACCGTATGAAACATTAAAGAAAACAGTAGCAGGTCTCAAACTAAAAAATGGTGGGATGATTGATGTTGACATGCCATTTGACCGAAATGAAGTAGAAAAGGCAACCGGCAAAGAATATGTCGAAACCCTTGGGCGTTCTGACACTCCTGTAGTTGAGGTGAAAATGGAGCAACCTGTAGAGAATTACTGCCTTCTTGGAGAGATGGTTTGCGATATATTTAAAAAGCTGGGAAATACCTGCAAGGCAGGAGTAAAATCAAACCTTTGCCCGCAGAAGAAAAAAGCCAAAAAGGTTTCGGGAGATGTAGCACCAAAGCAGGATATCAAAAAGTTGATTGGTATTGATATGCCGTTTGAATTTGAAGAAGTTGCCCAGGCTGCAGGTGTTGAATATGCCATGAACCTCCAGCCGGATGGCACTTCTATGATACCTTATGAACAACTTAAAAAGAATGTTGCTGCTCTTCTTGAAAAAAGCGAAAAGGCAGATCGTATCAAACAAATAGATGCTGATTTGTCAAACACCGTTCTTATCATAGACGATGAAGTTGCTGTAAATAACAATATGCGTAAGATTTTGGCCAAAAAAGGTTATAAGATTGATCAGGCTTCGGACAAGAATCAGGCTATTGAAAAAATCAGCTCAGGTCACTACGGTCTGGTTCTGCTTGATCTTAGAATACCTGGTGTTGAAGGGCTTGAGCTTTTAAAGGCTGTAAGAACTAATCAGCCTGATGCAAGAGTGATAATCGTTACAGGTTATGCAAGCATAGAAACTGCTGTTGAAGCTGCCAGATTCGGTGCTGTAGATTACATAGCCAAACCATTTACTCCTGCCGAACTGAGAACCGCAACCGAAAAAGCGTTACGTATCGCAGCATAACTATTTTCAGAAGGCCCCTTTAGCTTAGGGGCCTTCTGAAAAACAGCTTTTGTTTTTCAAAACCTTGATACTGATAAAAAGCTTATCAAACCAGGGTTTTTCTAAGTAGGACTTAAAACATCTCCTCATACATTTTTTTTGATAGGACACTTATCGGTCCACTCTTTTATTCAATTCATAGAGCCTAAGCATCTTCAATTAACTAACTATCAGGCAACCGTATTCCAATGGCTTTAAATATAAATAATTATTGCATAAAACCACAATTATTCTTGACAAATAGTTAATTACTAAGGAGAATACTTAACTATATTATGCTCTTTTTCTTTAATTCAAGCGATCAAAAAGCTATTTCGTATGGCTAACGGGGGAAAGCACAATGATAGTTGACACATCAAAAACTATGGATCGCACTGGGAAATATTATTCATATATTCCTATCTTACTTTATATAATTCTTACAATAGGCATTATCGCAGCAGGATATTTTTACTATAGCAATCAGGAGAAAAATTTCCGGGCCGGTGTGGAAAGCCAGCTTTCTTCTATTGCGGATTTGAAAGTGTCGGAAATTGTGAATTGGAGAAAGGAACGTCTGGGAGATGCCTCTGTATATTATAAAAATGACAATTTTGCCTCTCTGGTAAGTAAATATCTTGAAAAACCCCTTGACACTGATGCAAAAAAGAGACTGAAGACATGGCTTAGCAAGATTCGGACTTCCTATCAGTATAACCGGGTATTTTTAACAGATGTCAGTGGTATAGTGCGTGCGTCTGATCCGGAATCAATAGAACCGATTTCTCCCCATCTTCTGCGGGATATTACTGCAGTACTTGACTCAGGTAAAGTGACTTTTCTTGGTTTCCATCGGGATTCGCCAGGGAGTCCTATTTACCAATCGATCCTTGTTCCTATCTTATATGAAGAAAATGGTAATCTTCCTTTGGGCGTTCTTGTCTTTCGAATAAATCCTGATACATATCTTTATCCTTTAATTCAATCATGGCCAGTATACAGTCTAACTGCTGAAACTCTTTTAATCAGGAGAGATGCAGGTGATGTGCTATTCTTAAACGAGCTAAGATTCCAAAAAAAAACAAGTCTTAACCTGAGAATTCCCATAAACCCAAAAAGTGATTTGCCTGCTTCTAAAGCAGCTTTGGGAATTGAAGGAATAGTTGAAGGAATAGACTACCGCGGAGTACCGGTGGTTGCTTTTGTGCGGTCTATACCCGATTCCCCCTGGTTTATTGTCTCAAAAATGGATAAAACTGAAATATATGCGCCACTAAAAGAACAATTATGGGTAATAATTATCCTTATCGGTTCTTTGCTTGCCGGAACCGGTATTGGAATAGGTCTGATCTGGCGTCGCAGGCAGTCCAGGTTCTATCAGGAGAAATATGAAGCAGCAGAGGCTTTGCGGGCAAGTGAAGATCGCTATCGCAGCGTACTTGATAGTATGATGGAAGGTTGCGAGATTGTAGGTTTTGACTGGCGCTATCTTTATGTAAACGAAGAAACTGTCAGACAATGCCGCCGCACTAAAGATGAATTGCTTGGTCATACAATAATGGATGTGTTTCCCGGTATCAAAGATACTAAGGCGTTTGCTGTTATGAAAAAATGTATGGATGCCGGCAGTTCTGTTTCCATGGAAAATGAATTTACTTATCCTGATGGTGATAAGGCATGGTTTTATATGAGCATCCAGCCTGTTCCAGAAGGAATCTTTATGCTTTCAATGGATATTACGGGAAAAAAACAGGCTGAAGAGCGGGCAAATCATTTAAACGCTATAATCAAAGCGATTAGAAAAGTCAACCAGCTCATAACCAAGGAGAAAGATCGTGACCTTCTGGTAAAAGGTGCATGTGAGAATCTTGTTGCAACCCGTGGCTTCGCAAGCGCATGGATCTTACTTTTGGACTCATCCGGAAAACCCATACATATTGCAGAGTCAGGCCTCGGGGAAAAATTCGGGCAATTGAAAAATTTTCTTAAAAGGAGTCAATTTCCCCAATGCATACGAAAAGCTCTGGCCCAAAGCGAAGTTGTGATCACAACAAACAGGCCCATTGAATGTTCGGATTGCCCCATTTTACCCATTTATACAGGTAATGCATCTTTTTGTGTAAAACTTGAGTACGGCGGAAAAGTCTATGGGATTCTTACAGATTTAGTGCCTCAATCCTTTTCCCTGGATCAGGAAGAACAGGCCTTATTTCACGAGGTTGCAGATGACATTGCCTTCGGTCTTTACAATATTGAGCAGGAAGAAAAACAAAGGGAAATAGTCAAAGAGTTAAGCTATTCTGAAGCAAGATACAGAACCCTGTTTGAAGGTGCAGCCGAAGGTATTTTAATAATTGATATGGAAAACAGGGAATTCCAGTATGCTAATCCGGCTATATGCAAGATGCTGGGATATACGCAGGATGAATTAAAAAAAATGAATGTTATGGACATTCACCCCCAAAATGACTTTGACAGTTTTATTCCGGAATTTACAGAGCTGGAGAGAAAGAGTGGGGGGATGGTAAAAAATATCCCATGTATCAAAAAAGATGGGGCAATCATCTATGCAGATTTTAATACAACACTTACATCGATCGATGGAATCCCTTGCAATGTGGGTTTTATTACAGATGTTACAGAAAGAAAGAAATCCGATGATGCACTCAAAGAGAGCCAAGAGCGGTTTAAGATTCTGTTTGAATATGCACCCGATGCTATTTACCTGCATGATCTTGAAGGCAGGTTTATTGACTGCAACTTGGCTGCAGAGAAGATGATAGGTTACAGCAAAGAAGAACTCATAGGGAAGTCTTTAGCGGAATTATCGCTGATTCCACAGGAATCAGCCGAAAAAGCAGCAAAATTTTTAGATAAAAATGCCCAGGGTCTTCCTGCCGGGCCGGAAGAATTTATTACCAATCGAAAAGACGGAAAGCAGAATTATGCTGAATTCAGGACGTTCCCTCTGGAAATAAAAGGCCGGAAAATGGTGATGGGTGTTGCCAGGGATGTTTCAGAAAGAAAGAATCTGGAAGAGCAGTTGCGGCAGTCTCAGAAGCTTGAGGCTATCGGCATTCTATCCGGGGGAATTGCACATGACTTTAATAACCTTCTTACAACGATAATGGGAAATTCAGAGTTGATTCTTATGGGTCTTCCAAAGGGTGATCCATTGCGGGAAGAGATAGAAGAGATCAAGGTTGCCGGTGAACGTGCCGCTACACTGACCCGGCAACTTTTAGCTTTTAGTCGGAAGCAGGTTCTTCAACCCGCGGTAGTAAACCTCAATGAAATAGCGTTGGATATGGAAAAGATGCTTTGCCGGATGATTGGAGAAAACATTGAACTGAAAACAATTTTATCTCCGGATTTGGGACAAATTGAGGTTGATGAGAGTCAGATTGAGCAGGTTATAATGAATCTTGTGGTAAATGCCAGAGATGCCATGCCGGAGGGCGGAAAGATTACAATAGAAACAGGAAATATAAATATAGACGAAGAATATGCAAACGCTCACGTGTCTGTAAAACCAGGCTCTTATATAATGTTAAGTATAAGCGATACGGGAGTAGGTATCCCAAAAGAAAATCAAGCCCATATTTTTGAACCGTTTTATACAACAAAGGGAAAAGGGAAGGGAACGGGCCTCGGTCTTTCCACCGTTTACGGTATCATAAAGCAAAGTAATGGTAATATCTGGCTTTACAGCGAGCCTGGAAAAGGAACCGCATTCAAAATTTATTTGCCCCGTGTTGAAAAACCGGTATCGGAAATGGAACGCAAGGCTAAAGCAACAGATTCCTTGACCGGTTCGGAAACCATTCTTGTTGTGGAGGATGATGAGATGGTGATTAATTTTATAATAAAAGTACTCAAGGGATATGGTTATAAAGTTCTGACAGCTTTAAACGGGGAAGAAGCTATTAAAGTTTCCGAAGACTATCATGGCCCCATTCACCTTATATTAACGGACGTTATCATGCCCGGAATAAACAGCCGGGACATGGAGGAAGAATTAAAATCATATAGACCTGAATTGTCAGTACTTTATATGTCCGGCTACACGGATAATGCTATTGTACATCATGGGGTGCTTGATCCGGGAAAGATATTTATAGCTAAACCCTTCTCACCCGAGTCTTTGGGACGCAAAGTGAGAGAAGTATTGAAGAAAATAGAAACTTGAGAAAGAAACTATGAAAAAAGTTAAAATAGCATATGCTGCCCACAAATTCGGGTTGTATGTGGCGTTCATATTTTTGTTTTTTATATGTTTTGGGTATTCGCTTGCAGTGGCAGATGATCAAGTCCTGACTGTCGGGGTCTATGAAAATGCGCCCAAAATTTTCATTTCAGAGTCCGGCAAACCTTCCGGTATATTTATTGATATAATAGAGCATATTGCAAATAGTGAAGGTTGGCATCTCCGCTATGTACACGGTACCTGGGGCGAGGGTTTGAAACGCCTGGAAAAGGGGGAAATCGATCTTATGCCTGATGTTGCCTATACGGCGGATCGTGCAGGAATCTTTTCCTTTCACAAGGTTCCGGTTTTGTCCTCATGGTTTCAGGTGTATGCCCGCAAAGACAGCAAGATCCGATCCATACTGGATCTGAACGGTAAGCGGGTTGCGGTTTTGGAGCGTTCGGTTCAGCAGGATGTGTTTAATCAGCTTGCTTCCGGTTTCGGGTTAAATACTACTATAATTTCACTGCCTGATTACCAAACCGTTTTTAAGAAGGTTGCCGAAGGTGAGGCTGATGCTGCCATATCTAATAGCTTCTATGGGCTTATGCATGCAAAGGAATATGGTCTTGAAGATACAGCGGTTATTTTCTATCCCTCCAATCTCTTTTTTGCAGCACCCAAAGCTACTAACCAAAAAATATTGAACGCTATTGATGTTCATCTCATAAATCTGAAAAAAGACACACAGTCGATATACTACCAGTCCCTTAAACAATGGATTTCTGAAGAGGTGCGGTTAAAATTGCCGGATTGGGTTAAAGTCATTGGTCTTGTTGCGGCCATTGTTCTGCTCATAAGTCTGGCGGGAAGCATAGTTTTGAAATATCAAGTGAATGCCCGTACCCGGGAATTGCGTGCAAATGAACAAAAATATCGCGAACTGGTGATGCTGGCTAACAGTATCATCCTGCGCTGGTCGTGCGATGGGCATATTTCTTTTTTAAATGATTTCGGCCTGAAATTTTTCGGCTATAAGGAAACGGAGATTCTTGGCCGGCATGTGATAGGAACCATAGTACCGGAAAATGAGAGTACGGGCAGAGATTTACGCCCGCTGATGGAAGAGATTCTATCTGATCCGCAAAAATTTGAGCGTAATATCAATGAGAACATGCGCCGCAATGGCGAACGGGTATGGATTGACTGGACAAACAAAGTGGTGTTCGATGAGCAGGGACAGATAAAAGAGGTTTTGAGCATTGGCTCCGACATAACCGACCAAAAGCAAGCTGAGGAACAAATTCACAGGCTCAATGATGAATTGCGACTGCACGCTGAGGTCCTCGAGCAAAGTGTGGCCGATCGCACCGCAGAGTTGCTTATTGCCAAGGAACGGGCGGAATCCTCCGATAGGATCAAATCCGCCTTTCTGGCTACCATGTCCCATGAATTGCGTACGCCGCTTAATTCCATCATCGGATTTACCGGTATTATGCTCCAGGAACTGGCAGGGCCTATCAACGAAGAGCAGTATAAGCAATTGAAAATGGTGCAAAGCAGTTCCCGCCATCTTCTGTCTTTGATCAACGATGTGCTTGACATTTCTAAAATCGAGGCAGGTCAATTGGAGCTTTCCGTTGCATCCTTTGAATTGAAGCCGACCATTGAAAAAATGGTCAAATTGGTTTTGCCTATGGCCGAAAAGAAGGGGCTTGATCTAAGGGTTGACATTGCAGATGATATCAAAACCGCAACAACGGATCAGCGTCGTCTGGAACAGATAATACTTAATCTGCTAAACAATGCAGTAAAATTTACAGAAAAAGGATATGTCAGTATTTCATGCCGCATTGAAAATGATAAATATCTTCTGTCTGTTTCAGATACCGGCATCGGCATGCGGCCTGAAGAACTCTCCGGCCTTTTTCAACCTTTCCACCAGATCGATACCGGGCTTACACGCAAACACGAGGGTACAGGTCTGGGGCTTTCCATATGCAAGAAACTGCTGGATATGATGGGTGGAACTATAGATGTCCGGAGCCAATGGGGCAAGGGCAGCATTTTCACCATACGATTTCCGGAACAGGCTGGAGGTTTACCATGAGCAATACTTTGTTGATTATTGAAGACAATCAGCAGAATTTTTACATGATGCGTTTTCTGCTTGAAAAAAACGGTTTTACGGTAATTGGTGCTGAAAACGGCCGGAAGGGTATTGACAAGGCTCTGCAACACAAGCCCAAAGCAATATTGCTGGATATTCAGCTTCCTGAAATGGACGGATATGCTGTCGCCACTGAACTCAAGAAACACAAAGAACTGGAGAACGTGCCCATTATTGCGGTTACTTCTTATGCCATGGTTGGGGATCGGGAACAGATCCTGGCGGCCGGTGCCGCAGGTTACATCGAAAAACCGATTGATCCTGAGACTTTTGCAGAAGAAATCAGGAGATATTTGTGATTGGCGATTTGTGATTGGCGATTTGTGATTGTTGATTTGTGATTGTTGATTTGTGATTGGCGATATGTGATTGTTGATATGTGATTGGCGATTTGTGATTGTTGCTTGTGAAATCCATAAATCGAAAAGCATCAATCTATAAGGAGGGTTGTTTGGATTCCGAAGAGTTGAAAAAGAGAACAAAAGAGTTTGCTCATCGTTGTGTGAAGCTTGCTGTTGCCTTGCCAAAAACGACGCTCGGAAGACATTTAGAGCGTCAGTTGACGCGGTGTTCCACTTCCGTTGCGGCAAACTACCGGGCGACACTACACTCACAGTCTAAGGCAGCATTCATTGCCAAGATAAGCATCGTGATAGAAGAGTCAGATGAATCCGAATTCTGGCTCGAGTTTATAATGGATGAAAAATTGATGACAAAGGAAAAGGTTTTGCCTCTTTTCAAAGAGGGACATGAATTGACATCAATATTTGTTGCAACTAGAAAGACCTCACAGAATCGAAAGCAACACGATTTGTGATTTAGGATTTGCGATTGGGAAACAGCTTTTAAATCAACAATCGCAAATCAAAAATACCAAAGGAAGGAGGAAAATAATGAAAATTCTCATCGTAGATGACATGGAAGAAAACCTTTACCTCCTGGAAGTACTGCTCAAGGGTAACGGCCATGATGTCGAGGCGGCGGCAAATGGTGCAGAGGCGCTTGAAAAGCTCAATGCCGGGGAGATCGAGCTGATCATCAGCGATATTCTCATGCCTGTAATGGACGGATTTCAGTTATGCCGAATAGTCAAAACAGATGAGAATTTGTGTCATATTCCGTTCATCATTTATACTGCCACATACACCGGCCCGCAGGATCAGGAATTTGCCATCAGGATCGGTGCGGACAGGTTCATTTTAAAGCCATGTGAGCCGGATGTATTTATGGAGGCTATTCGTGATGTAATGATGACCGCCAGGAGTTGTAGTATTGCTTTAGCGCCGGTTCCGGTGGATGAAGATGAAATGTTCAAGCTTTACAGTGAACGTTTAGTAAGAAAGCTTGAACAGAAGATGATGGAATTGGAAAGAGAAGTCCAGGTGCGGCGAGAGGCCGAAAAAGCCCTTCGCGAAAGCGAAGCAAGATTGATTGAAGCACAGAGATTGGCAAGGATGGGTGATTTTACCTGGGACGTGGAAACCGGAAAACTCACCTGGTCCGATGCGCTGTTTGATCTGCTTGGCTACGATAAATCCGATGCTTTCGATTATGTCAAAGTCAACGAGAAAATCCATCATCCGGATGATCTGGCACATGTGACTAAATGGCTTAATAACTGTATTGCATCCGGTCAGGACAAACTGCTTCCACATGAGTACCGGATCATTCGCAAAGACGGTGAGATTTTATTTGTCCGTACTGTAGGCAATATCAGGCAAAGGCCGGGGAAAAAACCCGAAATTTTTGCAACGGTTCAGGACATTACGGAGCGGAAGCAAGCTGAAGAAGATCGAAAGAGTTTGGAACAGCAGCTCCTGCAATCTCAGAAGCTTGAGGCTGTCGGCCTTCTGTCAGGAGGAATTGCCCATGACTTCAACAATCTTCTCACAACGATTATAGGAAATTCGGATCTGGTCCTTATTGGCATTCCGGAGGATGATCCGTTGCGTGAAAATATTGAGCAGATCAGAGCTGCCGGGGAACGATCCGCCACATTGACCCGTCAACTCTTAGCTTTCAGCCGGAAGCAGGTTCTTCAACCCGCGGTAATCAATCTTAATGCAATAGCTTTGGATATGAAAAAAATGCTTTGCCGGATGATTGGAGAAGATATTGAACTGAAAACATTACTTACCCCTGATTTAGGGCATGTAGAGGCCGATAAGGGTCAGATCGAGCAGGTTATAATGAATCTTGTGGTAAATGCCAGGGATGCCATGCCTAAGGGTGGAAAGATTACCATAGAGACGGAAAATATATATATAGACGAAGAATATGCAAACGCTCATGTGGCAGTAAAACCAGGCTCTTATGTATTGTTAAGTATAAGCGATACGGGAGTAGGTATCCCAAAAGAAAATCAAGCCCATATTTTTGAGCCGTTTTTTACAACAAAGGGAAAAGGGAAGGGAACCGGGCTGGGTCTTTCCACCGTTTACGGTATAATAAAGCAAAGCAGCGGAAATATATGGGTTTACAGCGAGCCTGAAAAAGGAACCACATTCAAGATTTATCTGCCCCGGGTCGGGAAACCGTCATCTAAAACAGAGCGGAAGGCTAAAACAACAGATTCCCTGACCGGTTCGGAAACTATTCTTGTTGTGGAGGATGATGAGTTGGTACTTAATTTTATAGTAAAAGTTCTCCATGGCTATGGTTATAAAATTCTGGCAGCCGCAAACGGAGAAGAAGCTGTTAAAGTTTCCGGAGATTATAAGGGCCCCATTCACCTCATATTAACGGATGTTATCATGCCGGGAATAAGCAGCCTGAACATGGAGCAAAAATTAAAAGCCTGTAGGCCGGAAGTGTTGGTCATTTATATGTCAGGCTACATGGATAATAGTATTGTACATCATGGGGTTCTTGATCCTGGAAAAACATTTATAGCTAAACCCTTTTCACCCGAGTCTTTGGGACGTAAAGTGAGAGAAGTGCTTCAGGGAGAAATCGCAAATAACAAATAACAAATAAATAACAAATTTCAAAATACAAAATACAAAAAAATCACAAATGACAAATCGCAAATAACAAACAAGGGGAAAACACAAATAACAAATGACAGATAATAAACCTGTATATGATCTTTAAGCAGAAAGGAAGCAAAAGAAAGCGCTTACTGGCTCAGGTTAATTCATGAATCCAATCAGATAAAGAATGCAAATGAAGCCCTAAATTTGATGCAGGAAGCAAACGAACTGAAAAAGATTCTTTCATCAATACTTGAGAAAAGCAAATAGTTAAGATCATTGATTGTCAGCCCCCCTTGTTATTTGAGCTTTCATTGTAACTTGGTTATTGATTTTTAGGATTTGGAGTTTGGATTTTCATTGTAACTTGATGCTTGTTATTTGGGATTTAATATTTAGCTTCAAACGTTTCCCTTCATCTTAAGTTTTACCTGAAATTGATAAAAAGTGCTGCACGGCAATGGTATTTGCTTGATTATAACACAAATTGAAATTTTGAATTTTTGGGATGGAGTCTTTTATGACGACAACAAAACCAACCTATCAAGAATCAGAACAAAATATTGCTGAGCTTGACCTATGTTCTATCATCAATGTTGAAGAACTCCGAACGATCATGGAAGATTTTTATAATCTGACTCATATGGCGACAGCCGTACTTGATCTGAAAGGGAATGTAATCGAAGCTACTGGATGGCAGGATATATGTACCAAATTTCATAGAATATATCCCAAAACAGCTTGCAATTGCACCGAAAGCGATCTTTTTTTAGCTAAAAATCTAAAACCCGGAGAATATATCAATTATAAATGCAAAAACGGTTTATGGGATGTTGTTACACCTTTGTATGTTGGGGAGAATCATTTAGGAAATATATATACCGGGCAATTTTTTTATGATGATGAAGAAATCGATGAAGAGTTTTTTATCAAACAGGCAGAAACATGCGGATTTGACAAAGATCTCTATTTGGATGCATTACGACGTGTGCCAAGGATTAACCGGAAAACCGTTAATTATCTTATGCAGTTTTTAGTTAAGTTTACTAAATATATTTCCAGAATTGGTTCCGTTAACATACAACTTGAAAAGGAAATTTGTGAACGCAAGCGGACGGAAAAGGCGCATTGGGACAGCGAATCCTTTATCAAGTCGGTCATGGACAACCTGCCGATAGGAATAGCTGTGCATTCAGTTGAACTTCCTGCCGTAAAGTTTGAATATATGAACGACAACTTTTTCAAGTTACACCGAACAACAAGAGAAGCACTTGCCGACCCTGACGCTTTTTGGATTGCCGCTTATGAGGACCATGAGTTCAGGGAAGAAATCAAAAAGAGGGTAATGGATGATTACGCCAGTGGTGACCCGGCGCAGTTACATTGGGAAGATGTGCCGATTACCCGTAAAGGTGAAGAGACCTCTTTTATTTCTGCGCAAAATGTGCCGGTTCCAAATAAGTCATTGATGATATCGACCGTTTGGGATGTTACAGATAGGAAGCATGTTGAGCTTAGCTTAAAGGAAAGCGAATCAAGATTTCGGGAATTGTTTGAAAACCTTTATGATGGTGTTGCTGTTTATGCGGTTGAAAATGATGGGAAGGATTTTCGGTTTGTTGATATTAATCTATCCGGCCAGGTACTTTCCAAGGTTAAAAAGGAAAATGCCATCGGCAAATCAATAACCAGTTTGTTTCCGGGTATCAGGGAATTGGGCCTTTTTGAAGTTTTACAGCGTGTGTACCGGACAGGAAAAACAGAGCGGCTGCCGATGGCTCATTATATGGATGGCAGGATTTCCCAATGGGTAGACAATACGGTTTTCAAACTGCCCTCAGGAGAGATTGTAGCCGTTTACAGAGATGAGTCTGACAGATATATTGCTGAAGAAGCGCTGAAAGAACGCGAAAGACTTTTAACCGAAGTCGGCAAAATTGCAAAAATCGGTGGTTGGGAAATGGATCTTACTACCAGCATGTCCAAATGGACACAGGGTACCTACGATATTGTTGAAATTGATTATGATCAGCCCATTCCCGGCCCGGATGAACACATTGAGTATTATCTTCCCGAATACCGGTCTCTGGTTTCTGATGCAATGCAGGCGCTGATTGAAGATGATCGGCCATTGGATTTTGAAGCGCAGTTGCAAACTGCAAAGGGCAATATTAAATGGTGCCGTGCAATCGGGCGGGCAATAAGAGAGAAAGGTTGCTGTATTAAAGTGTATGGCACTTTCCAGGATATTACCGACCGCAAAAAAACAGAGGAGGAGATTCATAAACTAAACAGGGATCTGGAATTGCGTGTTCGGCAGCGTACTGCCCAGCTTGAAGATGTTAACAAGGAGCTTGAAGATTTTGTATATTCCATATCCCATGATTTGCGGGCGCCCCTGCGTTCCATCGGCGGTTTTGCCGAAATCATTGACCGCAGGCATAAAGCGTCTTTAAATGAAGAAGGCCAGCACTATTTCGGTAATATTGTGAAGGCAAGCAGGCAAATGGATGGGTTGATTGATGATCTGCTTCAATTTTCCCGTTTGGGACGTAAGGCTATAAAATCCGAAAGTGTTTTGCTTGACAAAGCTTTTAAAGCAGCAATTGAGACACTTGCAGATCAAATAAATAAAACAGACACTCGTATCCTTCTTCCTGAAAAGATGCCGGCTGTTCAGGGTGATTTTAAACTAATAACCCATGTTTTTATCAACCTTCTGGAAAATGCCATAAAATACCATAAACCGGATGAAACACCGATTATTGATGTTGGGCTGGAAGTTAGCGATCAATACATTGTGCTATCAATTGCCGACAACGGAATAGGTATTGCACCGGAGTATCATGAAAAAATATTTAATATATTCCAGAGACTTCATAGCCAGGCAGATTATCCGGGAACGGGTATTGGTTTGGCTGCTGTTAAAAAAGCGCTTCAGATTATGGATGGACGGGTCTGGGTTGAATCGGAGCCGGACAAAGGAAGCGTTTTTAAGATAAAACTTTTAAAGCCAATAAGCACATAAATAACTGGCAACTACTCAGGTTCACAGTTCAAGGGTTCACGGTTCAAGGTTAGAGAACGGTTAGAATTGAACATTTTGAAGACCTCAAGGCAATCAACCGTGAACTGTGAACCGTGAACCAAACAACCTGAGTAGTTACAATAACCGAATGAATTAGGAGAAGACCGCAATGATAAAACCTGCTTCAATACTTCTGGTGGAAGATAACCCGATGGATGTTGAACTGATCGTTGATGCGTTTAAAGAGGCCAGATTGGGGAATAAAATTCAGGTGGTCAGGAACGGAAAAGAAGCGCTTGAATTTATGTTTGGCGAAGGAAAATATTCTGACCGCAATCAATATCCATTGCCGGATATCATTTTGCTGGATCTAAAGATGCCGGGAATTGACGGCCATGAAGTACTAAAGACGATTAAAGAAACCGAAAAACTAAAACGCCTGCCTGTAATTATTCTTACTTCTTCAAGGGACGAAGGAGACAGAGCCATGAGCTATGACAATGGTGCAAACAGCTATCTTGTAAAACCGGTTTCTTTTGGAGAGTTTTTGGAAGTAGTCAAAAAAGTTTCCGATTACTGGCTAACGCTAAATGTGGAGCCGCCGATGGAGTAATGGGGAATAGAAAATTGAATAATGAATATTGAATAATGAATAATGAATAATGAATAATGAATAATGAATAATGAAAATTGAATAATGAATAATGAATATTGAAAATTGAATATTGAATATTGAATAATGAATATTGAAAGTTGAATAATGAATATTGAAAATTGAGGCAAAATGAAAGACGAGGATTTGAAAAACAGAACAAAGGAGTTTGCCCATAGATGTGTTAAATTGGCTTTGGCATTGCCGAAGGGCCGACTGGAGAACCATATTGCCGGCCAGTTAATCCGTTGCTCTACATCTGTAGCTGCCCCAACTACAGAGCATCCTGCTTAGCGCAATCCAAGGCAAGTTTTATAGCAAAGATCAGCATAGTTCTGGAAGAATCGGACGAGGCTTCATTTTGGCTGGAATTTATTGTCGATGAAAGACTGGAGAAATCTGATCGTGTTGAACAACTTCTGAATGAGTCAAAGGAACTGACAGCAATTTTTTATGCCAGTCGCAAAACAGCCAGAAGAAATTGAATAATGAACAAGGAGAAATGAATAATGAAAAATTGAATATTGAAGATTGAATAATGAAGATTGGAAATTGAAAAATGAAAGACGAGGAATGGAGCGAAGCGACACCGCAAATTTTCAATATACAATTTTCAATATTGAATATTAAACGGAGCGACACCACAAATTTTCAATATACAATTTAAAACGGAGCGATACTACAATTATTCAATTTTCAATATACAATATTCAATACTAAACGGAGTTACCATCATGAACAACAAAATCAGAATACTTTACATCGATGATTACGAACTTGATCGTGAATTGGTCAAAGATGTTCTGGAAAAGGAGCATGGCGGATTTGAAGTCACGGAAGCTTCCGATAAGCATGAATTTGAGGCGCTGTTAAAAAATCGTGAGTTTGATCTTGTTTTAAGCGATTTTAACATTGCCGGGTTTGAGGGGCTTGAGGTTTTAGAGACTGTCCAGGCACATGATTCAGGCATTCCGGTCATTATCGTTACCGGAACAGGCTCCGAAGAAATTGCAGTTAAGGCGCTTAAACAGGGTGCATCCGATTATGTAATCAAGCGCCCCAAGCATATCCGGAAATTGCCGCAAACCATTTTTGCCGCAATCGAAAAACAGACTCTGGAAGAACAGCGCAGGAAAGCCGAATTCTTTCTAAAGGAAAGCGAGAAGAAATACCGATCCTTATTCGAGAACATGATGAACGGATATGCTTATTGCAGGATGATATTTGAGCAAAGCAGGCCGCAGGATTATATTTATCTTGATGTTAACAGGGCTTTTGAAACATTGACAGGTCTAAAAAAGGCTTTGGGAAAAAGGGTATCTGAAGTTATTCCGGGCTTACGTGAGGCCGATCCTGAGTTGTTTGAACGTTTAGGCCGTGTTGCACTGACCGGCATACCTGAGGCCTTTGAAATATATATACGAACATTATCAAAGTGGTTTTTTATCTCAGTTTATAGCCCGAAAAAAGAGCACTTTGTGGTTATATTTGATGTTATTGATGAACGTAAGCAGGCGGAAGATGCCCTGCGGGAGAGCGAAGACAAATTTAAGCATATATTTGAACATTCAGTTATTGGGCAATCAATAACGTTTCCTTCCGGTGAAATGCAGGCAAACAAGGCTTTCAATATGTTGCTTGGTTATTTACAGGATGAATTAAAAAACTTGAGATGGCAAGATATTACCCATCCTGATGATGTTGAATTTTCCAAAAAAGTTGTTGATTTACTTCTTTCCGGTAAAAAGGATTCCGAACGATTATCAAAAAGATATTTTCACAAGAATGGTTCCGTTATCTGGGCTGATGTAAGCACAACATTACGAAGGGACAGGGAAGGAAAACCTCTTTATCTAATGTCCACGATAAGTGACATTACCAAACAAAAAATTGTGGAGGAGGCGCTGCACGTTGAACAAGAACGCTTTTCCAAAGCATTTCGTGCCAGCCCCAATCCCATGACGATCAGTAGGATGGCAGACGGCACAATTATTGAGGTTAACGAAATCTGGATAGAAACTTTTGGCCACAGCCGGGCCGAATCGGTTGGTAAAACTTCGGTTTCACTTGGTATCTGGGGAGATCCGGCAAATCGCAAAAAAGCAATGCAAAAACTACAGGAAACAGGCTCACTACGTAATTACGAAATAGATTTGTGGCGTAAGTCAGGCGAAGCCCGGCATGTTCTTTTGTCGATTGAATGTTTTGAAATAGAGAGCGAACAATATCTGATAGCCATTGTGCAGGATATTACAGAACGGAAGAAAATAGAAGAGGAACTTTTAAAATCCCGAAAACTTGAATCCATTGGAATTCTTGCAGGAGGCATTGCACACGATTTCAATAATATCCTGACCTCGATTATCGGCAATATTGCCTTGGCCAGAATGCAGACAAAGCGTGATGATGAAAGATTTGAGCTGTTAAGTGAAGCTGAGGCAGCTTCTGCAAAGGCTCAGGCACTGACCAAACAACTACTGACTTTTGCCAGGGGGGGTGCCCCTTTAAAAGAGATTGCTTCGATAAAAGAAATTGTAGAAGAATCCTCACTCTTTGTATTGAGAGGCTCACAATCAAGTTGCGAGTTTTTTATGGCAGAAGACCTCTGGGTGGTTGAAGTTGATGTTGGGCAGATCAGTCAGGTCATCAATAATATTGTGATTAATGCAAATCAGGCCATGCCGGAGGGCGGGATTATCAGAGTTGCGGCGGAGAATGTAATAATAAACGAAACGCATGGCTTGCCGCTCAATCCGGGCAGGTATGTCAGGTTATCCATCAAAGACCAGGGAGTAGGTATCGCCGAAAAGTATTATTCAAATATATTTGATCCATATTTTACCACAAAACAGGAGGGAAGCGGCCTTGGGTTAACCACGACCTATTCCATCATCAAAAAGCATGATGGCTATATTACCGTACAATCCCGGTTGGGAGTTGGCACAACATTTAACATCTATCTGCCGGCCTCTGAAAAATCTGTGCCCGAAAAAGAGGAAGCCAGGCTAATAACCGGTCATGGCAGGATTCTGGTAATGGATGATGATGAGTCATTAAGAAAAACAGTTGGGAAAATTCTGCAAAAATTGGGTTACGAACCGGAATTCGCAAAAGATGGTACTGAAGCTATTGAGATGTATAAAAAAGCCAAAGAATCCAAAAAGCCTTATGATGCCGTTATCCTGGATTTGACAATTCCAGGCCAAATGGGCGGACAAGAGGCGATTAAGAAATTGCTGGAGATAGATCCTGAAGTTAAAGCTATTGTCTCCAGCGGTTATTCCGAAGATACAGTTTTGTCGAATTTTAAGGAATACGGTTTTAAGGGTATAATGCCTAAACCTTTTGAAGCCCAATCATTGAGCAAGGTATTGTTTGAAGTACTTTGTGGGGGAAATGACAAATCACAAGTCATAAATAACAAATAACAAAATACAAATCACAAACAAATTGTAATGACCAAAATAGGGAGCCATTTCCAAAACGCCCCATTTTGGCCGATCTTAAGCGTTGGACTCAAATTTCGCACGAAGTTACAAGTAGTGAAGCATCAGCACTAACCTTTAGCGTTATCCTCGAAATACTAAATGTATTTTTGAGGTAGAAATTTTCTCCGGCCTTGAGCTTGACCAAACTGAAACGTTTTGAAAGTGGTTCGGAAGTCAAATGCTTCTTGCAAATTCCCCCTTAGCAAAGGGGGATAAAGGGGGTTGTGCTAAGTTAATT
>Ga0180007_10000376_pt1 | contig 78492 bp, 74 predicted proteins | sample MM_PC_MetaG_FD_121122 | JGI IMG/M metagenome (GOLD analysis project Ga0180007, IMG submission 121122) | Groundwater microbial communities from the Aspo Hard Rock Laboratory (HRL) deep subsurface site, Sweden - MM_PC_MetaG | ecosystem: Environmental > Aquatic > Deep subsurface > Groundwater... | reverse complement strand
CCCAGGCCCGTGTCAGTCCGTGCTTGTCCGTGTCAGTCCATGAAATTCACAAGGCCAGTCAAGGCCGAACACCGACAGTCACGGACAATACGCCCCAAAGTCCCAGGCCCGTGTCAGTCCGTGTCCTTTCCCGCTAAGCCAGCGCCACCATCCGCTGAACCGCCTGGAGTGCTGCAATCCTTATATCCTCGGGAACAGTGACTTTCCCCGTCATAGTCTCAAGGCTGTTCACAATATCAGCCAGGGTGATTTTTTTCATATCCCGGCATTCCATCTTCAGCGATGCCGGAAAAAACTGTTTATCCGGCATTGCTTTTTTCAAGGGGTAAAGAATGCCGATCTCCGTGCCCACGATAAAGGATTTGGCCTTGGATTCCGAGGCATAACGGATCATTCCGGATGTGCTTTGGATCACATCGGCCAATTCAAGGATATTGGGCGGACATTCCGGATGGGCCATGAACACGGCATCCGGGTGGGCCTTCCTGGCCAGGTGGACATCGTCCGGAGTCAGGGCGTTATGAAAGGGGCAGTACCCGTCCCAGAGATGGATTTTTTTACTGGTTTTCGACGCCGCGTAAAGGGCCAGGTTCCGGTCTGGAGTCATGAGCATTTCAGGAGCATCCAGGCTGTTTGCAACCTTGATCACATTGGCCGAGGTGCAGCAGATGGTCGAAAGGGCTTTGACGGCCGCCGATGAATTCACGTAGGTGACCACGGGCATGGGGGGGAGCTCGGCCAGCCTTTTAGTAAGGGCCTCTGGTGTGATCATGTCGGCCATGGGGCATCCGGCATCGGTTCTGGGGAGAAGCACGGTTTTTTCAGGTGACAGGATATATGCGGTCTCTGCCATGAAATGAACACCGCAGAATACGATGATGTCGGCATCGGTTTGGGCGGCCGTGATACTGAGTTCAAGGGAATCACCGCACAGATCCGCCACATCCATGATCTCGGGTGGCTGGTAATTATGGGCCAGAAGTATGGCATTTTTTTCTTTGAGCAGGGCTTTGATTTTATCTTTCATGAATGATCCTTATCTCCCGTGGGTGACAGGCCCCATCAGTCCAGGGGAATGACGATGGCGTTTTCCGGAACTGTAAAGTTGAAAAGGCTGTCATCGGCCAAGGGATTGAAATTCATATCACGGAACATGACACGGGTTTCCTCCCCATTCATATTAAATGATATGATTTTTAAAATATCAAAGGTTTTTCTGTCAATGGACAGGTCAATGTCGTTGACACCCAGAACAGAATTCTTTGGTTTGAGTTTTAGATGATAACTGAGTTCATCAAAGGGTTCGGCCAGGGCCACATGGAATCGTGTCCGGATTTGCTTGATATCTGTCAAAACAGCTGCGCTTCCTTCTTTCCCGAAAAAATCTCCGGCATGACCGATCCAGACGTTGTTGTCTGCGGGACTGTGGATCCAGAGGATATCCCCATTGGAAATATAATCAAGCACATCGGGTGTTTCATAAGACCATCGAAATTTTCCGGGTCTTTTGAAAAAGGCTTTACCTTGGGCTTTTTCCGTGATTTGTATGTCGGGAAGGGGCGATTCCTGGTAAAAAAGGGCACTGAAGGAGTCGGCCTTGTATCGGTGCTCAAGGCCATCAATGATGGCGTCAAGTGATGCCCCTTTTTTTTGATTTTCGGGAATGGGGGCTGTGGAAGCAGCCTCTGCGTTTAAACGGCCGGGGGAACAGAAAAGAACCACAAGGAACAAGGCGGTCAGAAGGCCTGACACGTATGAGTTTTTCATTAGGTTTCCTTTTATAATCACTGATGTTTTTACAAATCAATTGTTAGATGTTAAATATAGGATTTTGTCGAGGGTATCAAGGGATTAATCTGTCCAGTTTGAGGTGGGTTGTCATTCGGGGCATAAAAGAGTTTTACAAATGATCAGGAAGGTTTTTCATGAAAGAGTTTTTTAAAGTGATGACCCTTGACGCGGTGCTTGAGTTCAGGGATCGTTTTAAAATAAAAACCGTGGAACAGGTCTCTTTGGACCAGTCCCATAAACGGATTCTTGCAAAACCCCTTGTCTCGGACAGGGATCTGCCGGATTTTTCCCGTGCCACCATGGACGGCTATGCGGTAAGGGCCTCATCAACCTTTGGAGCCTCATCGGGCAGTCCGGCCTGGTTGACCATTGTCGGGTCCGTGGCCATGGGGGAAAAACCAACCTTTGATGTGGGTCCGGGGGAAGCGGCTCGCATTGCCACCGGGGGCATGCTGCCACAGGGCGCGGACAGTGTCGTGATGATTGAAATCACCGAAACAGTGGATAAACACACGGTGGAGGTCTACAAAAGTGTTGCACCGGGGCAGTTTGTGATCGAACGGGGCGAGGATTTTGAACAGGGGAAAACCATTTTAATGGCCGGACAGGAAATAAGGCCCCAGGAGGCCGGCCTGATGGCAGCCTTTGGTGTGGATTCTGTAACGGTGTATGCCAAACCACGGGTCGGGATCATTTCAACAGGTGATGAGGTCGTTCCGGTTTCCGAAGAACCGCCTCCCGGTCATATCCGGGACATCAATTCCTATACCCTGGGGGGCCTTGTTGAAGGTGCAGGGGGCATTCCCAGAACATACGGCATTGTTAAAGATAATGAAAAGGAGCTTTACAATCGGTGTGAAAAGGCCCTTTTAGAAAACGATATGCTGCTTATTTCAGGGGGTAGTTCCGTGGGTGTCCGTGACTTTACCACAGCTGTTTTGGCTGCACTTCCTGATTCGGAAATTCTGGTTCACGGGATCGCCATCAGCCCAGGGAAACCCACCCTTCTGGCCCGTGTGGGGGAAAAGGCTGTGTGGGGATTACCCGGTCATGTTGTTTCAGCCATGATTGTGTTCGATGTTGTGGTCAAGCCCTTTGTTCATGCCATTGCCGGGCGAAAACCCTTTTGCGGGGACCGGTTTACCATTCCCGCCGTGTTAACGAGAAACGTGCCCTCCGGGCAGGGACGAGAGGATTATGTCCGTGTGAAATTAATTGAAAAAGATCATGACATACTGGCTGAACCGGTGCTTGGGAAATCAGGAACCATCAACAGTATGGTCCTTGCAGATGGTCTGATTCGTATCCCCATGAACACGGAGGGCCTTGAGAAAGGCTGTCGTGTCAAGGTGCGGCTGATGTGATTTTTTAAAAAATACGGTTTGGATTTACATAGCGATGGTGACCATTCCCAGGTGGGATGGCAAAAGGATATGAACATGAATGTTAAACGTAATGTCTACCTGGACATGATGCCTATCAAACAGGCCCTGGATATTTTATTGGGTCATTTCCCGGATAAGATTGAAGCCATTGAACGGATCGATGTGGAACAGTCTGTTGGACGGATTCTGGCCGAACCGGCTTCAGCCCGGTTTTCATCACCCGCCTTTCATTCTGCAGCCATGGATGGAATGGCTGTCTGGGCCGAAGATACATTTGGGGCCGGCCCCACCCGGCCCCGGGAACTGTTACTGGGAAAGAACGCCTTTCCGGTGAACACCGGGCATCTGATGCCCAAGGGCACCAATGCGGTGATCATGATCGAGCAGGTGTTCGAGCTCGATGATAAACGGGTGCAGATCGAAGCTCCGGTATTCCCCTGGCAGTATGTCCGTAAAACAGGCGAAGATATTGTGGCAACAGAGCTCCTGTTCCCCCATGGACACACCATGACTCCCTATTGCATTGGTGCCTTGATATCGGGGGGGATTTTCGAGGTGTGTGTTTATAAAAAGCCCCGGATTCTGGTGATCCCCACAGGTTCGGAACTGGTGGACTTCCGGGATATGGGTGGAACGATGATCAAACCCGGGCAGGTTGTCGATTCCAACAGCCATGTGATTAAAGCCCTTGGAGAAAAATGTGGTGCCCAGGTGGAGCGACATCCCATTGTCTCCGATGATCGGGAAGCACTTTCATCAGCGGTGGAGAAGGCCTCCCTGGACAGCCGTTACGATATAGTGCTGCTTGTGGGCGGGTCGTCGGCCGGCTCCGAAGATTATACCCGATCCGTGCTTGAGGATAAGGGCGAACTTTGGGTTCACGGAGTGACCATGATGCCGGGTAAGCCGGTTCTTTTCGGGGCGGTCAATGGTAAACCCGTGTTCGGGATGCCAGGCTATCCCGTGTCAACCATTGTGGCTTTTGAGCAGTTTGTCAGTCCTCTGATACACCGAATGATTGGAACCTTGCCTGAAAAGCGGCCGGAAATTGACGTGGAACCCATCCGAAAAATTAATTCCCGGTTGGGCATTGAGGAATTCGTGCGGGTGAAGATCGGAAAAGTAGGTGGCAGAATGGTGGCAACTCCGCTTGCGGGCGGGGCAGGGTCCATCACCTCCATCACCGAAGCCGATGGGATTATTCGAATACCTGCCCAGGTTGAAGGGTTGGACAGCCTTGAAAAAGTCCGGGCCGAGCTTTTGAAACCCTTAAACCGCATTGAAAACACCGTGGTCATTGTGGGCAGCCATGACAACACCCTGGACATTCTTGCAGATCAGATTCGATATCACACATCCTGTGGTGATATCACCCTGTCATCCAGCCATGTGGGCAGTATGGGGGGGCTGATGTCCTTGAAAAAAGGGCTTTGTCATCTGGCCGGCTCCCATCTTTTAGATGAAGAAGACGGGTCTTACAATCTTTCATACATTCGAAAATATCTCTCGGAAAAGAAGGTCCGGGTTGTCAATCTGGTTTTGAGAGACCAGGGGCTGATTCTGCCCAAGGGGAATCCCAAAAAAATTAAGGGAATCGAGGATCTTGGGCGTCCGGATATCCGGTTTATCAATCGCCAGCCTGGTTCGGGAACACGGATACTCCTTGATTACAAGCTGAAGCAAGCCGGAATAGACCATAAATTTATTGACGGATATCAACTGGATGAGTATACACACATGTCGGTGGCTGTGGCCGTTCTGTCAGGTGCCGCCGATGTGGGGCTTGGCATTTTTGCTGCGGCAAGGGCCCTTGATCTTGATTTTATTCCCGTTGTGACGGAACAATACGATCTGATCATTGATGAGTCGTTTATGGACTCGCGAAAGATACAGATTCTTCTTGAAACCATCAACGGCAAACCTTTTAAAGACCGCGTCATGGCCCTGGGGGGCTACAGTACAGAGAAAACCGGAGTCATGGTGATGTGATCATGGTCATGAAATATCAATGAGACGTTTAGGAGACGATGTATGGAAATATACCAGGCCATTACCCTGGGGATTGTTCAGGGGCTGACGGAATTTCTTCCCATCAGTAGTTCTGGCCATCTTGTGATTGTTCAGAATCTTTTTGGCCTTAAGGAGGCTGAGCTGGTTTTTGATGTCTGCCTGCATGTGGGAACCATTTTGGCGGTTCTTTTTTATTTCAGGCGGGACCTGGCAGCCATGATTTCCGCCCTTGTGAGGGTGGGTGCCAAATACCTGAAAAAGGAAATAAGTCTTTCCGATGCATGGAAAGATCAACAGATAAAAATGGCGATTTTGATCATTGTAGGAACTCTCCCGACCATGGTCATCGGGCTTGCTTTCAAGCAGATCGCAGAGACCTTGTTCTCCTCGGTTCGCCTGGTGGGAGCAGCGCTTATGGTTACGGGTCTGATCCTCTGGATGACCCGGAAAATTTTAGCCAGGGAACCCGCCATGGACTCATTTTCTTTGAAAAAAGGTCTTATTATCGGAGTGATTCAGGGCCTTTCCATCACCCCGGGTATATCCCGGTCAGGCTCCACCATTGCCGCAGGTCTCTTCCTTGGCCTTGATCGTGAACTGGCGGCCCGTTTTTCCTTTCTCTTATCCATCCCCGCCATCTGCGGTGCAGCCATTTTGAGTCTGAAAGACATCAACGGGACCGGGGGGCAGGATGTGGTGGTCCTTTTATCAGGCATGCTTGTGGCCTGTTTGTCCGGGTACCTGTCTTTGAGCTTTTTGGTTTATATTGTGAAAAAGGGACGGCTTTTTGTCTTTGCACCCTATTGCTGGCTTGTGGGCATGGCGGCCATTGCCGCAACATTTTTTATGAACGGCCAGATGTCATAGAAAAGCAAGGTTTCTTATGTGCCTGGATTCGGGTTTTAATTTAAGAAGATGATCTTATGGAGATAACCATGAATAAAAAAATTTTCAGGGAATACGATATCAGAGGCGTTGCCGGTACAGATCTCACGGAAGAGAATGTGATCCTGGTTGGAAAAGCGGTTGGGACTTTTCTTAAACGGCAGGGGCGATATAGCCTTGCCGTGGGCCGTGACTGCCGTTTAAGCTCAGACCTTTTCGGCGAAAAGGTGATTCAGGGACTTTTGTCCACGGGATGTGATGTTGTGGATATTGGCGTCTGTCCCACACCGGTGCTGTATTTTTCCATCCAGCATTTTAAAAGGGAAGGGGGGCTGATGGTGACGGCCAGCCATAATCCTCCGGAGTACAATGGGTTCAAGCTGTGCAGTGGTGTCGATTCCATCCATGGCGAGGAAATTCAGCAGATTTACCGGATGATAGAAACGAAAGACTTTGAAACAGGGCAAGGCCGTCTGACATCGGCAGATCCCTTGTCACCATACACAAAATATTTGTATGAAACGATCCGGATTTCAAAACCCCTGCGTGTGGGTGTGGATTCGGGCAACGGAACCGCAGGCCCGGTTGCCTTGCCTGTGCTGAAGCATTTCGGTTGTGAAGTCCATGATCTCTACTGTGATATGGATGGTCGGTTCCCCAATCATGAGGCCGACCCCACCGTGGCAGCCAATATGAGGGAGTTGATCGCTCTGGTCAAGGAGAAAAAACTGGATGTGGGTATTGGTTATGACGGTGACGGTGATCGGATCGGGGTGGTTGATGAAACGGGAAAAATAGTTTACGGAGACCAGCTGATGATCGTGTTTGCCAGGGAGATTCTTTCCCGCAAGCCTGGTGCCACCTTTATTTCCGAAGTGAAATGCTCGAAAACCATGTACGATGATATCCGTAAACACGGTGGAAATGCCGTGATGTGGAAAACCGGCCATTCCCTGATCAAAAAGAAAATGAAAGAGGAAAAAGCCGAACTTGCCGGTGAAATGAGTGGTCATATTTTCTTTTCAGATCGTTTTCTGGGCTTTGATGATGCCCTGTATGCGACATTGAGACTTCTCGAAATTCTCGTGAATACGGGAAAAACCATGTCCGATCTGCTCAATGACATTCCATTGACATACAATACACCCGAAATTCGAGTGGACTGTCCGGATGAGATTAAATTCAAGGTGGTTGATGAAATCACCGAATATTTTCGTGATGGCCATGATATCATCGACATTGATGGCGTTCGTGTCCTTTTTGATGATGGATGGGGGCTGGTCAGAGCCTCCAACACCCAGCCGGCCCTTGTTTTGCGTTTTGAGGCCATGAGCCGGGAACGCCGCGATGAGATCCAGGCCTATGTGGAGAATATCCTGGATGGAATTATTGCCGCCATATAAAACAACAAGGCACTATGGCTCATGGTGATATGGATTGTTGGGATAATCGATATCGCAATCGATATCGCAATCGAAAAGAAAATGAACCCCCCGCTCTCGTTGTACGAGTACGAGTGCTCTGGCTCGCCAACAACCCCATTTATGGGTAGGCCTCAAACTGTTCGCATCCCCCGTGGGGGGATGCTCATAAATTTTTCTCACTGAGGCACAAAGATTAGATGGAATAAATACCACCGTGAATAAAATCCCGATTCTTTATTATGGGCGTGATAAGATATGCCGCGAGCGATGCTCGAAAAGCCTTTCTGAGCAGCCTTTCCTTGTAATGGCATGATATTATAGGCATAACTTTATACAGCTCCGTGGATGACATAATTATGGGCTGTGGGGAAAAAACTGATGAAATTCGGGTGATTTTTCTTGAATTTTTTTTCCTTCTGTTGTAATGAAAAATGAAGTGCCTTTTGAAGGAATGCTCAAACGCGTTTTTACCTCAAAAGAAATGTCTTGAATTGAGTCTATCTGCTGGTTCCCAAGACCGCTGATAACACGATATATAATAAATAAATATCTTTTGATATGCATAACGCTTCAAGAAACGTGCTTTGCAATGACAGCATGATAATTGTCATATCAGAGTGTTAATGAAGGTCCCGGTTTCGGGAAAACTCAGGAAATGTTTATTTTTTACAAGGAGGAGTGGTTTTGCCAGAAGGAATTGTAAAATGGTTCAGTGACAAAAAAGGCTATGGTTTTATTGAGCAGGAAGATGGGAGCGATGTTTTCGTCCATCACTCATCCATCGATATGCCAGGTTTCAGAACTCTTTCCGAGGGTGAACGCGTTGCCTTTGAGATTGAAACCAGCGGTCGAGGTTCTGCTGCAAAAAATGTGATTAAATTATAAACGACGTTGCACTATTTTTAATAAAAACCCTGCCCATCCGGCGGGGTTTTTATCGTTTAAATGCTTTCTCTATGCCAAGACGGCTGTATCGCGTCCAGGTTGGCCTTCCATGGGGGCAGAACGAGGGGCTTTCACAGGCATCCATCTGGCCAAGCAGATGGGAGATCTGTTTTTCGTTTAGGCTCTGGTTGGCCCGGACTGCCCCATGACAGGCCATGAGGATCAGGCAATCGTCCAGGGCTTTTTCCAGCACCGCAGAGGACCCGATTTCAACCAGCTTTTCAGCAATTTCAATGACCAGATTGGTGATCATGCCCTGGGACAATATGGACGGACATGATTTAACGGCAAAGGTGTTTTGACCAAAGGGCTCAATTTCAAGTCCCAGGTGGGCCAGTCCGTCAAGAACACGTTCAAGGGCCGCAGCTTCCTTATACCCCAGTTCAAGGGTTTCAGGGATGAGAAGTGCTTGGGATTGAACCCGCGTCGCTTTTTTCTTCAATTCTTCAAAAACAATCCTCTCATGGGCCGCATGCTGGTCAATGATAATCAGCCCGTCTTCGGATTCACAGATAATGTAGGACCGGTGCAATTGCCCGATGATTTTCAGATCACGGAAAAAACGGCTTTCCCGGATGGGCGTTTCCTGAGTTACCGGGGGGATTTTTTCAGCAGAATACCTTGGGGAGACAAAGCGGTCCGCCTCCTTGACCATCATTCCGGAATCAGGTGTTTTCCCATTCAACGCGTCTGTCTTAAACGCCGAGATTTCTTTTTCACCGATATACCCGGGGATAGGGTCATGGACTGTTGAAATAAAGGATGTTTCCCTGACCGGCAGCGAGCGCTGAACCGGGGGTTGGGCTTTGGGGCCTGGTACAGGGATTGAGGGTGAAATGATTTTTTTTAGCATCCGTGTTTCACACTGCTCAAGGGCTCGGGCAACAGACAGCTGCACTGATCTGTAAATTCGGTTGTGATCCACAAAACGGACCTCATGTTTGGTGGGGTGGACATTCACATCAAGCTGGTCAAAGGGAATTTTCAGGAAAAGAACCGCCACGGGAAAGCGACCCTTCATTAATCTGGAACCATAGGCGCTAAGAATGGCATGGATCAACCCCCGGTCCCTGATGTGACGTCCGTTGATGAAAATAAAGATTTTCTGGGTGTTACTCCGGGTCATGTCAGGGGAGGACACCAGGCCGGATAAGGCCAGATAGTCGTCATCAAAGGTCACGTCATGGAGGCTGTTGTTCAGGTCCTGGCCCAGGACGTCCACGGCCCTGTCGTAAAAGCCAGTGGCTTGGGGCCAGCTTTTGACCGCCTTTCCGTTATGGCTCAATCGGAATTGGACCCCAGGCCACCCCAGGGCCATGCTGGCCACGGTATCCATGATATGGCCCATTTCCGTCGTTGTACTCTTTAAAAATTTCCGTCGGGCCGGGGTGTTGAAAAACAGTTGCTCCACGGAAATCACCGTTCCGGGAGCCACACCCACGTCCTGAACTTTTTTGATTTTTCCGCCCTCCATAAGGATGTGGATGCCGATATCCGAATTTTTTTCCCGGGTTGTCAGGCTGAATCGGGACACCGACGCGATGCTGGGAAGAGCTTCCCCCCTGAATCCCAGGGTTTTGATAAAGAAAAGATCTTTGTCCTCGTAGAGTTTACTTGTGGCATACCGTTCAATGGATAGAAGTGCATCGTCCCGACCCATGCCCGACCCGTTGTCCGAGATTCTTACAAGAGACCTCCCACCGTTTTCAATATCAATAATGATCAGGGTGCTCCGGGCATCCAGGGCGTTTTCCACCAGTTCCTTGACAACGGAACTGGGCCTTTCCACCACTTCACCGGCGGCAATTTTGTTGGAAAGAATTTCGGGAAGGATGCGGACGTTTGCCATGATCAGCTGGCCCTGCTTTTTTCCTGATAGAAACGAACAAGAAATTCCGTGGCATTGGGTGCCAGATTAAATCTCATACCGGCACTGTCTATCAGTTGAAGTGTTTTTTTCTCCGGTCGATCCTTACGCTCCTGTTCAATCCATTCAATGGCTTTTCTGATGCCCTGACCTTCGGGTATAATCGTACTCATAGTCTTACGTCCTTGTTTAAAGTGATGGGCGTTTTGTGTGAAAATCCGTTGCCGATTCAAAACAATGGGCCACATTCAACAGGGTGGCCTCATCAAAATGCCGTCCCATGAGATGCAGGCCAACGGGAAGGCCCATCTGATTGAAACCGCATGGGACACTCAGGCCGGGGATTCCCGCCATATTGGCCGATATGGTGAATATGTCGGAGAGATACATCTTTAGCGGATCTTCCGAGTGTTGGCCGATGATGCTCGCTGGGGAGGGGGACACCGGAGAAATAAGAATATCACAGGATTCAAAGGCTGCTTTGAAATCACGAATGATCAGGGTACGCACCTGGGAGGCTTTTTTGTAATAGGCATCATAATAGCCCGAAGACAACGCATAGGTCCCGATGATGATACGGCGCTGAACTTCCAGGCCAAAACCCCTGGAACGTGATTTTTTGTACATGTCCACCAGTTCCGTTTGCTCCATGTCACGGATGCCGTATTTAACACCGTCAAAACGGGCCAGGTTTGAACTGGCCTCGGAGGGTGCGATGACATAATAGGCGGCAACGGCATAGGGGGTATGGGGAAGGGAGATGTCCACACATTGTGCGCCCAGGCTCTTCAGGGTGTCCAGGGCCTGGTCAATGGAATTTTTTACATCGGGATCAATTCCCTCGGTTGAAAAATACTCCCTGGGAATGCCGATTTTTTTCCCTTTGATGCTCTGGGTCAAAGTGGCTGTAAAATCGGGAACACACTCATTAACAGAGGTGGAGTCTTTGGGGTCATATCCTGCGATGGCATTCATCATCAGGGCGCAGTCTTTGACATTCTTGGTCAAAGGGCCGATCTGGTCAAGGGAAGAGGCAAAGGCCACCAGGCCGTATCGGGATACCCGGCCGTAAGTGGGCTTGAGGCCCACCACGCTGCAATGGGATGCGGGCTGGCGAATAGACCCTCCGGTGTCGCTTCCCAGGGAGCCCAGGCACATGTCTGCAGCCACAGAGGCGGCGGATCCACCACTGGACCCGCCCGGGGTGTGATCCAGATTCCAGGGATTGGCCGTGATCTTAAAACCCGAATGTTCCGTGGTGGATCCCATGGCGAATTCATCCATATTCACCTTTCCCAGGATCACGGCCCCTTGGGCTTTTAGCTTCTCAATGACCGTGGCATCGTAGGTCGGGACAAAGTTTTCAAGTATTTTCGAGGCACAGGTGGTCAACAGACCCTGGGTGCATATCAGATCTTTGATGGACAAGGGAATCCCGGTGAGGGGTCGCGCAATACCCTTTGAAATGGCCTGGTCTGCCTGGTCGGCCTGGGCAAGGGCCTGGTCTTCATTCAGGGTGATATATGCCTTGACCTTTGTGTCTGTTTTGGCAATACGTTCAAGAACGGAAAGGGTGAGTTCCCGAGAACTGATTTCTTTTTTACGCAGCCGTTCGGCCGCGTCATGGATGGAAAGATTATAAAGGGTCATGATAATATCCTTAATGGTTGCTTAACCCACAATTTTTGGGACAACAAAACAGCCGTTTTCCTTGAGGGGCGCATTGGCCAGGGCCTTGTCCGTACCCGGAGACGGCACCACCACATCCTCCCTGAAGGCATTGGACAAGGACAGGGCATGGTTGGTGGGCGGAACGCCCGTGGTGTCGACTTTTTTAAGGGTATCCACATAATTGAGAATGCTACCGATCTGGTCAGCCAGTTTGGCTGTAAGTGCTTCATCCAACTCAAGACGAGCCAGTTCGGCCACGTTCTGCACTTCTTTTGCTGAAATTTTCATGGTGTCTCCTATCGTTGATGGCGTCGTAAAAAGTCTCATATGCGGCGTTATAGTGTTTGGCCGGACGTTCGACATACGCTTCAAGTATGCCTTCATACCCGGCCAAACACTATGCCTTGCCTATGGACCTTTTTCCATAGCCATCCGCCGATTTTTTACGAGTTCATCATCGTTTGACAAAAAATCCGTCAATATTATCTTTTTTGAGGCGGCCCAGGGTGGGCTCAGCATCAATCTTGTCTTTGAACGCTCCGATTCGAACCCTGAACCAGACTTCCTTATCCCGGACCAATCCTTTGACCCAGTATGCCGGATAACCCATCTTGGTCAGCTTGGCCACCATTTTATCGGCATCATGTGATTCCTTGAGCGACGCGGCCTGGATGGTGTACTTGAATTGGGCAGGATCTTTTTTCCCAGGGTCAAATACGTGACTCGAAGGTGCTTCCGGTTTGACGTCCGGTTTGGGAGTCTCCGCCAGTTTAACGGGCTCTTTTTTAGTTATGGCCGGTTTTATGATGTCTTTTTTTTGTTTGACCACTGATTTGATTTTGGTGGCGGATCTGGCTGTGGATTGGGGCTTTTCATTGTCCACATCCTTGTTCAGCTCCTTGAAAAATACAAAGTCAGGCGCTTGTCCGGGATGGGTGTCCATGTCATTGAGTGCATCATTTTTTTCTGTTTCAGTGAGACCTGCGATTTCAAGGAAAAGGCCGTCACCTCCCATATCCACACGAATCATGCCCCGACCCACAAGGGTGCCAAGCAGAAAAAAAAGGGCCAGAAGGACAAGGATTCCTGTGCTCCAGCCCAGTGCGGCATTCTTGCTCAGGGTCAAGAAGATCTGAGACTGTTGGGGTGTTTTTACGTCGTTATTTTTCATGGTCTTCATCGTCTTTAGAGATTTATGGCATCTTACATATGCTCCGGGGCCGAAACACCCAGAAGTGAAAGTCCGTTTTTGATCACTTTCTGAACCGCCAGAATCAGATAAAGGCGCCCTGTGGTCAAAAGGGGATCATCGGTTAACACCTTGTGTTTGTTGTAATAGGCATGGAACAGGGATGACAGGTTCATCAGGTAATAGGTGATCCGGTGGGGCTCAAGGTTTTTACCCGCTGTTTCAATCACCTCGGGGTATCGGGCCAGGGCCTTGATCAAGCCGGTCTCCTCGGATTCTAACAGAAGACTGACCGCCTCATCGTTTCGTTCAAAAGTATGGATGTTTTTTTCATCGGCTGCTTTTTTTAGGATGCTTGATATCCGGGCATGCACATATTGAACGTAAAAGACCGGGTTGTCATTGGTCTTTTTCTTGGCCAGCTCAAGATCAAATTCTAACTGGCTCTCATAATGGCGGGACAAAAAGATAAAACGGGCCGCATCGGAACCCACCTCGTCCACCACATCTTTAAGGGTTTCAAATACGCCGCCCCGGGTGGTCATGGCCACGGGTTTACCGTCGCGCAATAAGGACACCAGTTGGACAAGGATCACATGAAAATCGTTGCTGTCATGTCCGGATGCGCTGATGCAGGCCTTCATACGCGGGATGTAGCCGTGGTGGTCAGCGCCCCACACATCAATGATCTGGTTGAAACCCCGGGCAAATTTGTTCTGGTGGTAAGCAATATCAGACGCAAAATAGGTGGTCTGGCCATTGCTCCGGACAACCACCCGGTCTTTTTCATCCCCGAACGCCGTGGTGTTGAACCAGAAGGCCCCATCATTTTCATAGACGGTTTTGTTTGATTTCAGGCGCTCCATGGCCTCCTGTACCTTGCCGTCATCATAAAGACTCTGTTCACTGAACCATTGATCAAAGGTCACACCGAAGTTTTTGAGATCCTCAGCAATATCAGCGAGGATACTGTCCGCAGCAAAGCGGGCACAGATGTTTATCCCCTCTTCGTCGCTCATGTCGAGAAGGGCCCGGCCATCTCTGGCCAGGATCTGGTCGGCCAGGTCAACGATATAGTCGCCTTTGTAACAATCATCCGGAAATGTCAGGGTCTGACCCGTTTTTTCAAGGTACCGCAGATAGACAGAGCGGCCCAGTGTATTGATCTGACGACCCGAATCATTGATGTAGTATTCGGTCTGGACATCATAGCCGCAGAAACGCAGAATGCGGGCCACGCTGTCACCCACGGCAGCACCGCGACCATGACCCACATGGAGAGGGCCTGTGGGATTGGCACTGACAAATTCCACTTGGGTGCGGATACCCGTTCCCATGTCCGAGGCACCGTAACGTTCGTTTTGTTCATGAACCGTGTGGACAACGGGATGATATGCCTTGGGGTGCATAAAAAAATTGATGAATCCGGGACCGGCAATGTCCGTTTTTTCGACAATGGACTGGGGATCATCCAGATGTTTAAGAATAATATCCGCAATTTTCCGGGGAGACATTTTTTGATTCTTGGCCATAACCATGGCCGTGTTGACCGAAAGATCTCCCTGTGCTTCAATTCGGGGTTCATCCACGGTAATATCCGGGAAATCATCGGATGTCAGGTCCCCGGCCTGAAAGGCCTTGCTCAACGCCTGCGCTACCATATCTTTAATGGATTGTTTCATATACTTACCTGCATTCATGTTTGGGTTTAGAACTCATGATAAAACATCATTTAATATGAATTTTTGGGTTTCAAGTCAAGAAATTAGCCTGATAATAAATTATAGTAGGATGATCAGCGGCTTGACTGGTTAGGCAAAAGGCAGAGCCTTATCTCAATATTCATGGGAATCGGTATCTTAGGTCGGACATATTCGGGCAGTCCCAACGCTGAATAAAAAAACCTGCAGCCCCTTTGGATGGACTACAGGTTCGATGAACTCGTTAACCGTCAACGGATGGCTATAAAAAAGTCCATAGGCCAAACACGATAATTCCGCATGTGGGGGACGTGTTACGACGCCGTCAGGTTTGATGGTCAGGGCCGGGTGCGATCAGTCGTCAAAGTCATCACTGATTTCATCTTCATTTTCAAGAAGTTTATCGATTTCAGCCAGTTCCTTTTCATCCACCACATGGTCCATGAGCTGGCCACGCCGTCTCAAGGCATCGTTGTCGTTGAATTCAACGGTCAGGGAGTCCTTGGGATCACTGCCAAACATGCTGCTGATCCGGTTGGCCAGAAGATCTGAAAAAATGGCCGGGGGATAAAAATTGTGACTTCTAAAAAGGTCGATGATCGCACGCGTTCCTTCGTTGACGGATAAAGCCATGCGATTAAGGTCAAGCTTTTCTTCAAAGAGAAGGGCAAACTTTCCGGGTTCGGTTTCGGCAAGTTCCTGAATGATAAATTGGGTATCTTTCTTTTTCAGAATATATTTCTGTTCCATGTCTGTTCTCCTGGGGAATCGGTTTGTTTCTGTTTGTCTTATGGGTGCACTTTCTTTAATTAAAGAAAGAAAATTCAGGCTTTTCCAAGGGTTTATTCCGAAGGCCCGTCCATGTTTTACGGCGACCGCATAACCCGATAATAATAACCCAAAAAACAGCCATGTCAATACCAGGGGAGAGTTTATTTCAAGTCTTCGAGAAAAACAAACAAAAAATATTGACCAATATTCAATCTGATGCTAATTAAGGCCGTAACAAAAAATACGGAGGAGTGGCCGAGAGGCTGAAGGCGGCGGTCTTGAAAACCGTTGAGCGTAACAGTTCCGTGGGTTCGAATCCTACCTCCTCCGCCAAAAAAAATCATGTTTGTGGAGAAATGGCCGAGAGGCTGAAGGCGCGCCCCTGCTAAGGGTGTATGGGTTAACGCTCATCGAGAGTTCGAATCTCTCTTTCTCCGCCATCCTGATAAAAAGGGCCGCTTTAATCCTAAAGCGGCCTTTTGTATTTACGTGATGGTAATCTGTTTTTCCACCACCCGCTCCCGGTGGTCGCTGAAGAACACGAAGAGCACAATGCGGCAAAGCCGCACCAAAAACAATTTTCTATAGGTCCCATGAGTCCTATGAGTCCCATAGGTCCCATTAATCGGCCTGACCCCGATTTTCCTGGTTGTCTATTGTGTGATGTCCTCAAGAAATTTCGAAATATTGGCCTTGAGTTCCGGTGTGATTTCATTGGAATACAACCGAAGAAAGACAAGAAAATCCTCGAACAACTGGGCATCCAAATGTTTGATATTTACGACTTCCTGCTTGAGATCAATGCAGAAAAGAAGAATAAATTCAAGCCAGGTGTCGTAATCCGGATTCGGATGATGGCTTGTGAGACTGCAGAGCAGTCTCACGGCATAGGAGGACTTGATTTTCAGGATATCCTCCCTGTAAATGGGAAAATCGTCAAGGCAATCATTCATCAGGTAGACTGCGTTTTTAAAGGTCTGGGCTTGTTCCTGGGGTTTCATGGGCCCAAAGGACGCTTCAAAAAGTTTCAATGCATTTAAAATTCCGTCCGGTAAATTATCCGGCATAAGACAGGTGTCCTTTGTTTGGTTTTCAGGTTATGCCGTTTGTGAAAAGCATAAGTAAATTCATTATGATAACTATCTGATATCGCTGTGAATAAATTATCACGTCACGTCTAAATCAAAGAAAAGAAGTCCATCAAGATCGGTGTGATCATTGGATGTGATCGTTACGATTAGTGTTTCAAGTGCCTATTCACCTGTCTTTCCGGGGAAAGACAGGTGAATAGGTGGATTTTTTATTTAAATATTTGAGTTCAATGTGTCATGCGCTCTTGCATCGGCATAACCAGTTAATTTTTATGAAACTCAAGGTAGCGGTATATATCGCTTTTTGCTGAATCCAGGTCTTTCATGGTGGCCATGTATTCGGACAGGCTGGGCAGCTTCCCGAGAACCGCAGTCATGGCGGCCAGTTCGGCTGAAGCCAGAAAGACATTGGCTTTATCGCCCATGCGGTTGGGAAAATTCCGGGTGGATGTGGACACCACCGTGCAACCGGGTTTCACCCGGGCCTGATTGCCCATGCAAAGGGAGCAGCCAGGGATTTCTATCCGGGCGCCGGCCCGTCCGAATGTGCTGTAGACGCCTTCTTCCTTGAGTCTGTCAGCGTCCATACGGGTGGGAGGGACAACCCAAAGTTTAACGGGCAACTCTTTGCCATGGTGTTCAACAATGCGTGCTGCGGCACGGAAATGACCGATGTTAGTCATACAGGATCCGATAAAGACTTCATCCACCGATGTCCCTGAGAGTTCCGACAGGAGTTTCACATCATCCGGGTCATTGGGGCATGCCAGGATGGGCTCGGTGATCTGGTCAAGATCAATCTCGATGATTTCGGCATAATCGCCATTGGGGTCTGCTTTGAGTAGTGTGGGTTTTTTGATCCATGCTTCCATGGCCGCAATGCGTCTTTCAAGGGTGGAGTCTGTGCGGTAGCCTTTATTCAAGAGGTCTTTTAAAAGGGCCACATTGGATTTGAGGTACTCGGAAACAGGCTCAATCCCCAGGTTGAATGTACAGGCTGCGGCAGACCGTTCGGCCGAGGCATCGGAAAATTCAAAGGCCTGCTCCACGGTGATGTTTTCCAGCCCTTCAATTTCCAGAATCCGTCCGGAAAAGATGTTCTTCTTTCCTTCCTTTGCAACGGTGAGGAGATTTTTCTGAATGGCAACATAGGGAATGGCGTTGACCAGGTCCCGGAGGGTGATACCCGGCTGAAGCGTTCCTTTGAACCGGACCAGAACCGATTCGGGCATATCCAGGGGCATGATGCCCATGGCAGCGGCAAAAGCCACCAGTCCTGACCCGGCAGGGAAGCTGATGCCAATGGGAAACCGTGTGTGTGAATCTCCTCCGGTGCCAACGGTATCGGGCAGGACCATGCGGTTCAGCCAGGGATGGATAACACCGTCACCGGGTTTGAGAACAACACCGCCTCGTTCACCAAAAAAGTCGGGCATGCTCTGGTGCATCTCGATGTCGATGCGACGAGGGTAGGCTGCCGTATGGCAGAAGGACTGCATGACAAGATCGGCTGAAAAATCCAGGCAGGCCAGCTCTTTGAGCTCGTCCCGGGTCATGGGGCCGGTGGTGTCCTGGGATCCCACTGTTTTCATGACAGGTTCACAGTACGCACCGGGTCTGACCCCGGAAAGGCCGCACGCCTGCCCGACCATTTTTTGTGCCAGGGTAAATCCTTTCCCCTTATCCCCAGGGGAAGGGGGCAGACGGAAAACCTCCGAGGGTTTAAGGCCAAGGGCTTCACGGGCCCTTTCGCTCAAGCTTCTGCCAATGATCAAGGGAATTCTTCCTCCGGCCTGGACTTCATCAAGGAGAACATCGGTTTTAAGGGTAAACGTTGAGACTGTCTGGCCGGTGGACTCGTTGACAATTGTTCCTTTGTAAGGGTAGATGGATATCAGGTCTCCCATGTGAATCTGACTGACATCACATTCAATGGGCAGGGAGCCAGCGTCTTCCAGGGTGTTAAAGAAAATCGGGGCGATTTTTCCACCCAGCACAATTCCTCCCTGTTTTTTATTGGGTACATGGGGGATGTCATAGCCCACATGCCAGAGAACCGAATTGGTTGCGGACTTTCGAGATGAGCCTGTCCCCACAACATCACCTACGAAAACAATAGGATAACCTTTTTTCTTGAGTTCAATAATGGATTCTATGGGATGTTCCATGCGGCTGATCAGCATGCTTTTTGCATGTAAGGGTATATCCGGCCTGCTCCACGCTTCAGATGCCGGAGAAAGATCATCGGTGTTGATTTCTCCATCCACCTTGAACACGGTCATGGTGATTTTCTCCGGAAGTTTTTCCCGGCCTGTGAACCAGGTGGCTGAAGCCCAGTTATCCACCACTTTTTTTGCATGGGGGTTGTTTGAGTAGCGCTTGAAAATGTCCTGGAATGCATCGAAGACCAGAAGGGTGTTGGACAAGGCCTGGGCCGCCATGGGGGCGAGATCGTCCATGTCCAGAAAATTCACAAGGGGCCGGATGTTGTATCCTCCCAGCATGGTGCCAAGAAGCTGAATGGCGTAGGTTTTATCAATCAAGGGTGAGGCCATTTGGCCAAGAGCAATTTTTTCAAGGATATCTGCCTTGACAGCGGCTGCAGGATCCACTCCCGGCGGGACACGATTGACCAGAAGGTCTTTGATCAAGGCCTCATGGCCTGATGGGGGGCTGGCGATCAGGGCTGCCAGGGATTCGACCTGGGATTGAGTCAGGACCTGGGGGACAAGCCCCTGTGATTTTCTTTGTTCAACATGGTTCAAATAGTCGTTCAGCATGGGTGTCATCTCCCTTGGCTCATATGATGCAAAATTTTTATATTCCATGATGCTCAGTATCAAGGCTGCCCGGGTCAAACGTCAACGATGTGCTGGTCAAGCCGTGACAGGACTGTTCGGAGTCCCGGCAGATCAAAGAAAGCTTAAATGTCATGGGCTGATATGACACATGGGTGAATGTGCCAAAAAGAAATAAGAATAATAAAAAGAATCACTAAAATCAATATGAAGTTTTTACATTTGACCCACCCAGGCGCTTGGTGTATTGTGGCCGGGATTATGGCTTAATAATATATGTAGACGTAGATTGAGGATAGAACAATGGTAAGCGATCGTTTTAAAGAAATCTTTACAGAAGATGCCCTTGAACTTCTTTTTCCCGAAAGTCGATCAGATGAGTTTTTTGACGCGCTTTACGGGGATGCGGAAGAAGGGGCTTATGATATCAAGCTGGCCTATGTGTCCAGCAACGACGACATGTTGGAATTCGAGCTTCGACTGACCCAGCGGCCTGGGAAATGCCTGGCCTGCAACTTGACATATGGACTGCCTGAAGTCTTCAGCCGCCATCCTTTGATCAATATCAAAGGACTTGCCAAAGACATCGAAAACCTGTCAGGAGGACATAAAATTTCAAGCTGGAAAATCGGTCATACCCGGGAAAAGTCACGGCAGCTTCATACGGTGCCCCTTATTTTCAGCCTGGAAGCATAAGCATTCAAGCCCCTTTAGTCCTGGTCCTGCTTTAGGGGCACAACGCCCGGGCATTCCTCAAACACCTCCCGGGGATGGGTTTTGAAATAAGGCCAGAATGGAAAGGTCCGGCACTGTTCGGGCCTGACGGTGTATATACTGCACCTGTTTATTATAGAATCAAAAAACACGCAGGCATAATTGTCCCCGCTCTTTAACTCCGTGATGGAATAGCGATAACTGATTTTTCGAAGGTAATTTTTTATAAAATCCTCACAGGTCAGATTCAGAAAATCCGAAATGCCTTGAATCTCTTCCCGGCTCACCCAGATGTTCCCACTTTCACCGTTGCAGCAGCGTCCCTTGCAGGTCTGACACGCGTCGGGGTGAAATCTGTAAGGGTAATTCATTGCGTGAGTCATGATTATTTCAGTTTGCAGGCAAAATGATTGAGGATTTCACGGGCTTCATCGTAATTGTAACAGTTCACTTCCTCTTCCAGGTGAACGAGAATATCTCCCATTTCACTATCTTCCAGAGAATCGCCGAAAAGAGTCTTTATTTTGTTGAAGCTTGTGTATGTTTCAACGGGGTCTGATTCCACCAGATGGTCATCCAGGGTTTTAAGCAGAGAACTGATATTTACAACCTGTGCCTCCGGGCTACCTTTCGGCATTTTTTGCTTAACGTTGTTTTTCGGGGTCACGGGCGTAATAGTCTGTCTGATGGATTGGAATACCTGGTTCATTTTGTCTTCAACGGTATTCAGGGCAATAAGGGCTTTGAAGGTATTCTCTTGAGTGCAGGCGTCTTCAAGGGCTGCGGCAGAAAGCTTTAGGTCATTGGCAGAGATATTGGCAGAGACACCTTTCAGTGAATGGGCTTCAATGCGGGCTTTATCGTAATTTTTTGATTCGATCAGATTTCGGAACTGTTCGGTGAAGCCCTTGTAGTTTTCAATAAAGCGGTTCAAAACAGCATTGAACACATCCCAGGACCCGCCCAGACGGTCCAGCGCCTCACTGATATCCAGCCCGGGAAGAGAATAGGATGGGCCGTTTTTTTGTTTGTCCTGGAGGACAACAGAAAGATTTTTTAAATGGGAGACGTTTTTTCGTATGGCGGAAAAAAGTTGATCTTTGTCAATGGGTTTGGGGATATAGTCGTCCATTCCTGCATTAAGGCAGCGTTCCTTGTCCCCGTACATGGCGTGGGCGGTCATGGCGATAATGGGCAGATCCACCAGCAAAAGTTCATCGCGGATGACACGTGTGGCATCTATGCCGTCCATGATGGGCATCTGCACATCCATGAGCACGGCATCAAAGTGCGATTCTTTCAGTTTTTGGATGGCCTCTTCACCGTTTTCAGCACGATCCACGGAAATTCCGGCCGTGGTCAGGATCTCCATGGCCACCATTTGGTTGATGGGATTGTCCTCCACCAGAAGAATTCGGGTGTTGGGGAAATCATCGGGAAAAACTTTGGTCGGGCGAATTTTCTCCGGACGGTTCAGGGTATAGCCGAAGATTTCCATGATGGTGTCAAACAGGACAGACTGCTTGATGGGCTTTAAGAGAAAACTTTCAAGGCCAATGTCCTTGGCTCTTTGGAGCTCAGTATCTCGACCATAGGCACTGATCATGATAATGGGAGGGGAAGCATGCCTGGGATTTTCCTTGATGGCACGGGCAGTGTCGATGCCGTCCATACCGGGAATTTTCAAGTCCATCAGGATTAATCCAAAGGGGTGACGGCTGTCAATGGCCTTGTCATATTTTTCAATGGCCATCTGGGAATTGGATGACACATGGGTCTGGAAGCCGAAAGAATCCAGAAACCGTTTGAGGACAATGGCTGTGGAAAGATTGTCTTCCACGATCAGGGCCCGTGTCCCTTTCAGGGTCGGAGGTAGTTCGATGTCCTTAATTTTTTCGGAAAGGCCCGTTTTGAAGATCGCTGTGAAGAAGAATGTGCTTCCCTTGCCCTGGAAACTGTTGACCCAGATGTCCCCATCCATCAACTCCACGATGTTCTTGCAAATGGCAAGGCCAAGGCCTGTCCCTCCGAAGCGCCGGGTCATGGAATCATCGCCTTGTTCAAAGGCATCAAACAGGGTGCTCAAGGATTCTTCGGGAATGCCGATGCCCGTGTCTTTAATGCTGAACAGAAGTTTGGCTGATGCGGCATTTTTGGAAAGGTTTTTCACGGTCAGACAGATTTCACCCGAACTCGTGAATTTAAAGGCGTTGCTGAGCAGGTTGGCAAGGATCTGTCGAAGACGTAAGGGGTCACTGATTAATTCTTTGGGGACATCGGAGTCAATGTCCACGATCAGCTCAATGTCCTTGGATATACATTTTTCCAGAAAAAGATCTGTCACCGCATCGATGAGTTCGTGAAGATAAAAAGGGATATATTCAAAATCAAGTTTGCCTGCATCCATTTTGGAAAAATCAAGGATGTCGTTGATCAACTGGAGCAGGGATTTGGATGATGACCGGACCACGGACAGATATTCACTCTGTTTTCTGCTCAGATCCGTACTCATGATCAAATCGCTCATGCCGATGATGGCGTTCATGGGGGTCCGGATTTCATGGCTCATGTTGGCCAGGAAGGTACTTTTGGCTTCGTTGGCGGCCTGGGCCTCCTTGGCAGCCGTTTCAGCCGTTTGCATGGCGTATTCAAGATCCTTGTTCATTTTTTCAAGATTCTTGTTGGCCTCTTCCAGCTGGTAGGTTCTTTCCTTGACGATTTCCTCCAGGTGGGCGCGGTGGCGTATCAGTTCTTTGTTTTGGCGGTTGATTTTCGCTTCGGCTTTTTTCTGGTCCGTGATATTGGTGATAATGGAAAGAATCCCCGCCTTGCCATTGATGGAAATGGGGGTGTCTGAAATGATGACATTGATGATTTCACCCGTGCCCCGCAAAAGTTCCGCTTCGTACTGGCAGGGGATGTCACCACCTGAAAGGTACTCCTTGTACCTTTTCTTGATCAGACGTTTTCCCATCATGGAATTGGGAAAAAAATCCATCATTTTTTTATTGTAGAATTCCTCTTCCGAGAATCCGCTGATTTTAATGATGGCCTTATTGGCATACACGGGTTGGTCGAAAACCCTGACCACAATGCCATCATTGGCATTTTCAACCAGGGTCTTGTATTTTTCATCGGATTCCCTCAAGGCAACCAGTGCCCTGTTTTTTTCCTCCAGGATATGTTTAAATTTTTCGCCGATACCAAAGGACAGAATCAGGACCATAAGGCATGATCCAATCTGGATGCCCCAGACGGAAATGAAACTGCATTCCAAAAATCCAAAGGTTCTCAGGGCCGAGAAAAGACTTCCGAAAATAAAGACAGACCAGGCAACCAGATACATTTTTGCGCTGGGGGCCCGTTTTATGAACAGGATTATTCCGCTGGTAAGGAGAGCCAGGATACAGATGGATATATAGAAGGTTGTGATCTGAACCATGATGTAGTATTCGATAATGAATACAGCAGCAAGAAGGACGATAAGGCCCAGATACAGGTAATGGAGCACACTGTCTGTTCTGATATTTTCATATTTTGTGTTCAGAAAGGCACGGGTGAACTGGATGCCGAATATCCCGGCGGAGATAATGAAAAGCAGGTAGGATGCATTGGCAAAACGGGGGCTTTGGGGCCATAAAATCTGGAATCCGATCCCTGAGTGGGACAAGGTATGCAGGGTGATTGCGATGGTAAACAGCATCAGATACAGGTGGCTGATCTCACGGGTGGAAAAATAAATGAAGATATTGTAAAAGGCCATGGCCAGCATGATGCCGTAGAACATCCACTGGGGAGGGAGGACTGCGGAGACTTCTTTGCTGAATTCCTTGGGTGACCAGGCTGTCATCGGGGTTGAAAGGGAACCCTTGGATCTGACTTTTAAATAATAATCATGTGAGCCCGGGGGCGTTTTGACCGGGAAAATGATATTTTGGTAGTTGACCGGCCATGTGTCAAAGGGCCTCTGGTCACCGGCTTTTAAAACTGAAAAGGACAGATTGTCCTGGGATTGTGTTGTTGTGGACGAATAGAAATCAACCTCGTCGATGATGGGATAGCTGAATTCCAAAAGCCATTCCACGTCATGATCCAGGGGGTTGACCACGGTGAATGTCAGCCAGAGTGGATAACGGGAAAAACCAAAGGACGGACGTTCTCGGTCAACGGGCTTGAATCTGGGGGCTTCTTCTGTGAGGCTAAGGATATCCAGACGGTCTTCTTTATCCTGATAATAGGACAGACATGGTCCTATGATTTTTTTTGAGAATGTATTATCAATGACAAGGGGATCGGAACCAAAGGAAGGGGTGCTGTATAGAAACAAGGTTGCCGGGAGAAGACAGCTAATAAAAAAAACAGCAATAGCCCGGAGACGTTGAATAACAGTCATGAAATACCCTTCAAAAGGTTTAAAAAACGATCAGATGTTTAATGATTGAACATTTCGACAATAATGGATAGTGTTTGGAGTGTCAAGGGCAAACATCGCCTTGTATTATTTGACAGTTAGAAGGCTTTTTTAAAGGGCTTAACATAACTTTAATTTATGGAGATATGTTCATAGATTGTACAAAAACAAACATATTTTGAACGGTTTTTCAGATTATTACAGAGGAATATCGTCCAATCTATGAAAAAACATAATGAAAAGAGGATTGTCACCCATAGACGAACGAACGGTATATTATTTGCTGGTATCATAAGCGAAACGGGGCCCGGATAAGAAATTGTGGCTGGATGAGATGATCGTCGTTGTGGCCGGGCCATGGACTTGTATCACCCGAGGGGGAATGTTATGTTATCATTTTTACCTGGACCTGTAAGAGGCGTTCTTGCTTTTTTGCTTTATATCGCCAATACAGCGTTTTGGATCGGACCATTGGTGCTTTTTTCCATTTTAAAATTAATCATCCCCTTTCAATTCTGGCAGTATCTGTCACGAATCATCATCGATTTTATTGCGACCTGTTGGGTGGATTTCAACAGCTTTAATCTCTGGCTGCTTCAAAGGATTCGCATCGAGGCCCGCGGATTGGAGGCCCTGGGCAAGGATATGTGGTATATCGTCGTGTCCAATCATCAATCCTGGGTGGATATTTTGATTCTTCAGAAATTGTTTCTCCGTAAAATCCCCTTTTTGAAATTTTTCCTGAAACAGGAACTGATTTGGGTTCCCCTGATGGGAGTCGCCTGGTGGGCTCTGGATTTCCCTTTTATGAAACGTTATTCAAGCAGCTTTCTTGAAAAGAACCCCCATCTTCGCGGAAAGGATATTGAAATCACACGGAAGGCCTGCGAAAAATTCAAGACCATCCCCGTATCCATTGTTAATTTCATGGAAGGCACCCGATACACCCCTGAAAAACATCTGCGTCAGCAGTCACCGTTTTCCCATCTCCTGAAACCCAAGGCCGGTGGCATAGCCTTTATCCTGGGCTCCATGGGTGATATGGTCACAGGGATCGTTAACGTGACCATCGCTTACCCCGAAGGGGCGAAATCCTTCTGGCAATTTCTCTGCGGCCAGGTCCGCCAGGTTAAGGTCAATGTGGAATTGATTCCCGTCAGTGAGGATATCATTGGAAACTACTTTGAAGATGAAGGGTTTCGGGAACGTTTTCAGGCCTGGGTGAATAGGCTTTGGGGTAATAAGGATAAGCAGCTTAGGGAAATGATATCCCAGGAAAATTGATGGCGTCATAAAACGTACCTTCTGCTGCGTTAACGTGTTTGGTCATTCATTCGACACGCTCTATGGGCAGGCCCCTGTGCCTGCCCTATTGGCAATACAACACCATTCAAATCCTTCAAATTTTATCCATGTGCAAACAGGGTCAAGGGAATCAAATCCGTCTTTCTGAATTGACTCCACACGACGGTTCAGTTATTATTAATGCATAAATTTGCCTGTTCGGCACCATGAACTCCACGTGGACAGACACCCGTTTAAATTTTTGTATGTTTCAAATCACGCATGAATCACGTGAGACCTTAGCCTCGTATCCAAAAAAAGCATTCCTTTAACCACATTCCGGGGGCCAGATGGATATTGATCTTGATGATCTTAAACGAAAATATAAAAAGAAAACCCGTGCGGATATTCTGGACCTCAGTCAGTTGCAGGTCATGGTACCTCTCCTGATCCGGGAAATCTGTCGCCTTGAGGCTGAGTTGAGTCAAGCCACCAAATATATAAAAAATCTGGAGTTAAAAAGACCTCCCAATGAAAAAAAAGGCCGATCAGGACGTGCGGAATGGGTCGTTGCCTATGATATGAAGAAAGGCAGGTTGAAAATTAAACTCAAGGGAATCTATGATCATAAAAGCGCAAAAATGGCTTCCAATGCAGTTATAGCCATTCTTCCCAATGTTGAGAAAGGATTTGATGTCATCAATGATATCCGGGAACTTTCCGCCATCACGGACATGAGGACCGTCTTTCATCTGCGGAAAGTCCGGTATCTTCTGGTTCAGGCCGGTGTGAACCGGACGGTCAGGGTGGCTGAAAACAAAGAATCAGCCCTGTCCTTATTGTTCGAGAAATATTTCAAGCAGGGGCCTGACATGATGGTGGCCGAATCAATGGAAGATGCAGAAAGCGCACTCGACAACCAGGGAAAATTTCTTAATGTATAGAAATGCTGTCTTGGATTTTGGTATAAATTTCTATGTGATTTTTGTGCCTCTGTGAGCCCCTTGTGTCAGGATAGTTGTTGCATGCTTTAAAAAACAGAAATCAAAAGTTGAGCAGGTGGTACATGTCCGTGTTCGTCCCTGTTAGTCCGTGTTTGTCCAGGCTATTTCTTCGTGGACGGACACGGACGAGCACGGACTGACAGGGACATTGAAACCCCGAGAACGCATACGAAAAATGGGACCTGTCACCCCCCGATGGAAGACATGAAATCCTTTACGGAATAAGTATCACCACTCTGAAGACAGTGTTTTTCGTGTTTTAAAAGGGCGGCCTTTTGAAACAGATGAATAAGATCCTCATCACTGCCGCCGCTCCTCAAAATACCACCGATATCCAAGGTCTGGTCTGACAAGAGACAAAGCCTCAACCGTCCGTCTGCAGTTAATCGTATCCTGTTACAGGTCTGACAGAAATGCTGGCTGACTGGACTGATGAATCCGACTTCCCCCAGGGCGCCCTGAATTTGGAAACGGCGGGCAGGCCCATCTTTGCCATCCTGTTCCAGGGGGGTGAGGAGGCCCAGTGATCCAATTTTTCGTTTGATTTCCTGGGTCAAAAGTGTTCGGCTGGTCTTGAACGTCGGGCTGCCGATGGGCATATATTCAATAAATCGTATATGAAAAGGATATGAGAACGTCAGTCTGGCAAAGTCGATCAACTCGTCTTCGTTGACTCCGGGAATGGCCACGACATTTATTTTGATGGGTGAAAAGCCCATGTCCCTGGCTTTTGATATGGCATGCCAGACCTGATCAAATCCATCTTCCCCGGTGATTTTGCGAAAACGTTCCCGCTTCAAAGAGTCCAGGCTGATGTTCAATCGTTTGATACCCGCATTCCGGATCCGGTCCAGGTGCTGATCAAGAAGCATGCCGTTGGTGGTCAGGGACACATCTGAAAGTCCGGGAATGGCTGTCAGTCTTTTGAGGAAGTCCGAGATTCCCTTGCGGACCAGGGGTTCTCCCCCGGTGATGCGGATTTTAGTGATTCCAAGGGCAGCACCCACTTTAACAATGCGCAGAATCTCTTCGTAACGGAGTATGTCGCTGTGCTGAAGCTTGGGATGAGGGCCGGGGGAAAAACAGTATGTGCATCTCAGATTGCATTTGTCAGTCACGGAGATGCGCAGATAATTCAAGGTACGGTCGAATCTGTCAACAAGACTACCGGGCGATTTTCCCTGTTGGTCATCCTGATGAGTCACATTGCCTCTGTTTCCCCGGTTTTTTGGTAATGATCCAAAATGGCCTGTGTCAGACCGGGTATGGTAAAATTTTCAGCGCAGATACCCACATGGAACCCAAGCTCTTGAGCGGTTTCGGCTGTGATAGGGCCAATACATGCCACAGTCACATGCTTCATGATGTCATTTGTCTCGCCTTTTGGAAGAAGAGCCGCAAAGTTTTTGGCTGTGGACGAACTGGTGAATGTGATCACATCAATATCGCCTTGCCTGATCTGCTGAATCAGTTCATCGATTTTATCTGTGACCTCCAGGGTCTCGTAGGCCGTGACCTCATCCACATGGGCGCCCATGTTCCGGAGTTCAATGGGAAGAACGGGCCGGGCTTCTTTGGCTCTTGGAATCAGGACCCGTTGCCCAGTCATTGCTTCGCTTTGAAATGCAGTAACCACCGATTCTGCCTGGTAGCTTTCAGGGATAATATCCGAGTTCAGTCCGAAATCACGCAGGCGTTGGGCTGTTGCAGGCCCGATGCAGGCTGTTTTGATGGTGTGCAATCGCCTGACATCATGGCCCAGGGCAAACAGACGTTCAAAAAAGTGGTGAACCCCGTTGACACTGGTGAAAACGATCCAGTCATAGTCTTTAAGATGCAAAATAGCCTGATCCATGGGGCCTGGATCCGATGCGTCCACCACACGGATGGACGGTGCTTCGATGCAATGGGCACCCAGGTCAGACAGCTGTTTGACCAGATCGCTGGCTTGTTTCCTTGCCCGTGTGATGATCATTCGTTTTCCGAAAAGGGGCTTGTTTTCAAACCATTGCATGGTGTCCCTCAAGGAAACAACCTGGCCCACCACGATGATGGACGGTGATTTCAGTTGGGCCTTCCTCACATTGTCCACGATGGTTTCAAGGGTTCCCGTAACGGTCTGCTGGTTGGATGTGGTGCCCCACCTTACAAGGGCCACAGGGGTATCCTGGGGTTTTCCACAGCCCACGAGTCTCTTGACGATCAAGGGAAGGTTTTTTACACCCATGAGAAATACCAGGGTGCCTGATTTGGATATCGCGTCCCAGTCGATGTTGGACGCTTCTTTTTCCGGGTCTTCATGACCTGTGACAAGGGTTAGTGTGGCGGTGAATTTTCTGTGTGTCAGGGGGATTCCCGCATAGGCCGGAGCTGCAATGGCAGAGGTGACACCCGGCACGATTTCAAAGGGAATACCTGCTTCAACCAGGACCTCGGCTTCTTCTCCACCACGGCCGAAAATAAAGGGGTCACCTCCTTTGAGACGGGTGACCACCAGGCCTTCCCGGGCCTTTTTGACCAGAAGGGCATTGATTCCGTCCTGGGACAGGGTGTGGTCGCCGCCTTTTTTCCCCACGTAAATCATGTCGATATGATCCGGTGCATGGCCCAGAAGGGCGGGGGAGGCCAGATAATCGTAAATAATGACATCGGCCTTTTCGATGCATTCCTTGCCTTTGACGGTGATCAATCCGGGATCACCGGGTCCGGCTCCCACCAGATAGACCTTTCCTTTAGATTTCATGTGCATTCTCTTTCAATTGATCCAGTATGGTTTTCGCTCCCCGGTCCAGCAGTCTCTCTGCCAGGGTAATACCCAACTCAACGCTTTGATCGATTGGGCCGCAGATACTGTCTTTGATCACACGGGTCCCATCAAGATCAGCCACAAGGCCGGTCAGTTGCAGGGTCTCACCCTCCAAGGTTCCGTTGGCAGCCACAGGCACCTGGCAACTGCCTTCCAGTCGATGTAAAAATGCCCGTTCGCCGGATACAACCTTATGGGTTTCTCCGTGATTTAACGGGGAAATCAGGGACTCCACCCGGGCATCGTTTTGTCTGATCTCAATACAAAGGGCTCCCTGGCCCACAGCTGAAAGAATCAGATCCTGTTCAAGATATTCGGTAATCCGATTTTCATAGCGCATACGGAGAATCCCTGCAGCCGCAAGAATAATGGCGTCAAATTCTCCGGAATCAAGTTTTCGCAAGCGTGTTTCAAGGTTCCCCCGCAAAGGGATGATTTGAATATCAGGCCGTGAGTGCATGATCTGGGAGCTTCGACGGAGACTGCTTGTCCCCACTTTGGCACCCAGGGGAAGATCTTTAAGCATGACCTTGTTGTTTGAAATAAAAACATCCAGGGGGTTTTCCCGCACAGGAACAGCCCCGATGGTAAGGCCCTCTGGGATGTCGGCAGGCATGTCTTTCATGCTGTGGACAGCAAGATCAATTGCACCGGAAAGAAGGGCTTCTTCGATTTCTTTGACAAATAGCCCCTTACCGCCCACCTTGGCCAGGGGGACATCCAGAATCTTGTCCCCTTTGGTTTTGATGATCACGATCGCAACCTCAAGGGCAGGATCGTTTTTTTGGAGTTCGTCCTTGACCCAATGGGCCTGCCACAGAGCCAGTTTGCTGCCTCGGGTTCCTATCTTCAGTGCCCCGGCCATGTTAATGACACCCTGCGCAGCTGCTGGCCGAACACCCCGAGCAGGACGATGCGGACGCCGACGTGCTTGTGGTCTGGCCGCTGCTGTTTTTACTGTGAAAACCACAGGCAGACATCTGTTGTTTAATTCTGGGGCTTTTGCACTTGGGGCAGGTATCGGGTCCTTTCCCCCCCAAGACAAGATATTCAAAGGACTTGCTGCAGTCCTGGCACGCGTATTCGTATATGGGCATAGCTCACCTCATTGACTTGTCCTCTGCCATGGGGCAGGGAAACTAATATGAAAAAAACGCCCTTAGGGGCGTCAGGTGCAAAATAATAATCATTCATCCGGATAAAAGCAACCCGTTAAGTTTCCTTTATTTCGTTTTTGCGGAAAAGGCCATGGGAAAAAGGATGCGGTCCACCAGGTCACAAAGGATGTGGCCCATGGTTATGTGGCACTCCTGGATGCGGGCAGTCACAGGCGAATCCACCCGCAGAACTAAGTCACACAGGGTTGAGATGATTCCCCCCTGCCCGCCCATGCCCAGGGTTGTCAAACCTTTGTCTTTAGCATACTCCAATGCTTTGACCACGTTTTTAGAATTGCCGCTGGTGCTGATGCCCCAGGCCATGTCACCGGGCTGGCCAAAGGCCGCAACCTGTTTGATGAATACATCATCAAAATGGTAATCATTGCCGATACTTGTCAGAATGGAACTGTCCGTGGTCAATGCCAGGACCGCAAGGGGGGGGCGCTCGATCTGAAAACGGTTCACGAATTCTGCTGCAATATGCTGGGCATCTGCCGCACTGCCGCCATTCCCGAAAATCAGAATCTTGTGCCCGGAGGTCAGGCATTCAGCCATGGTTTCTGCGGTTTTGATCAGGGTGTCAAGGCTGTTTGTAATACTTGTTCTCTTGACCTCAAGGCTCTCATTGAGGGTATTTATAATAATGTCTTTCATGGTTTCAAATTCCTTAAAATAAAATCCAGGGCATCACGGATCAAGTCCGGCTCATCAATCTGAAGTGTCCGGGGATCAAGGATGATCAAATCATTTTCAATGCGTGCGATCAGAGGGGGGCAGCCACTCCTGAGTCGTTGTTCAAGCTCATGGGTGGACAGGCCTGCCATGCGTATTGCCACACAGGTGCTGGGAAGTTCAAGAAGGGGCAGGGAGCCTCCTCCAGCCTTGGAAAAAAGATCCAGGCTCTGGATTTCGATCCGTGGGTCATCCAGCTCCCGGATTTTTTTTATAATCAGGTCCGAAAGGACGTTTGTCTGTTTTTTACTCATAGTAAGCATGCGTAAGGTTGGGATCCGGGAGATGGCCTTTTCTTCATCCAGGTAAAGGCGCAAGGTGCTTTCCAAGGCAGCCAGGGTCATTTTATCGATACGCAGGGCACGGGTCAGGGGGTTCTTTTTGATGGCGTCCACCAGGTGCTTTGATCCGATAATGATACCTGCCTGGGGGCCGCCCAGTAGTTTGTCTCCGCTAAAGGTGACTATGTCACAGCCTGCAGCCACGGATTCCTGAACCGTAGGCTCTTTGGCCAGCCCATACTTTGAAAAATCCACAAAGGTGCCACTGCCAAGATCCTCCATGACGGGTATGGCGTGCTCTCTTCCTATGGCCACCATGTCGGTGAGGGAAACGCTGGCCGTAAAACCCTGAATACTGTAATTGCTGGTATGCACCTTTAGAAGAAGACCTGTTTTTTCAGTGATGGCCCGGGTATAGTCCTGTGGGTGGGTCCGGTTGGTTGTGCCCACTTCTTTTAAGAAACCGCCGCTTTTTTCCATGACGTCGGGGATTCGAAACGAACCCCCAATTTCCACCAGTTCCCCCCTGGAGACAATGACTTCTTTGCCACAGGCCAGGGTGTCCAGGCACAACAGAACAGCTGCCGCGTTATTATTGACTACCAGGGCGGATTCCGCACCACTGATATCGCATAAAAGGGATTCCACGGCACTGTACCGAAGACCGCGTTTTCCTGTTTCAAGGTTGAGCTCCAGATTGGAATACCGTGATGCGATGTCCGTGATGTGGGCCAGGGACTCTTCGGCCAGAAGAGAACGTCCCAGATTGGTATGGATCACCACGCCGGTGGCATTGATGACCCGTTTTAGATTAAGGGTCATGCGAGCCTTGATTTCTTTTCCCACCCGCTCGTCAATCATTCCGTCAAGAAGGTCAAGGTCAGGGATATGGAGTCTGTCTTCAATAATGGCGGATCTCATCCCATCAATGGTCAATCGGATGGCCTGAAGAATCACACGCCTGGGCACCTCCTGGTAATCGGAAGATACGCTGAGACGTTCAATCATGGTGTCCACGCCGGGAAGTTTTTTTAGCAGATCCTGCTGCTGGGGTTTAAGGGGCATACGCTCACTTGGTTCCAATCGGTTTTATAGCTGTTTCAACAAGGGCCCTGACGTCTGTAACCTTTAGTACGTATCATGACGCGTCTTATCTGCAAACAGATTTATTGTCAATGGGATGGGGACGGGTTTCAGGGTATGATCAAACAATCATTTCCGGGTTTGCCGTGAGTGCATGGAGCGGAATCATATCTACAATTTCAGGGAAGTCTGTAAGGGAAAAACCGTTCCTTTCAAGAAGCATATTAAACTGGGACGTATCCACACGGCTTAAGTAGGGGCCTGCACTGAACATATGAACCAGAAGGTTCGCCAGGGCGACGATATCAACCGTGGCATTTTTCCCGGTGTATTGTTCCAGGCGATGATGAAAGAAGATGGTTTGTTTAACGCTTTCGGGCAGTAACCATTTTTCGGCCAGTATATTCCCTATGGCGGTATGGTCGGTGCCGAGATACGTATTTTCAAGGATGAGACTGGTTGTTGATTGATCTTGGTAATCCCTGTAAAACAAGGGGGCGACATCGGACACAAACTGATCTAACACGATTTTGCCAATATCATGGAGTAGACCTGCGGAATAGGCAGAAAAAGGATGGGATCTCCCGGTTTTGAGGGCCAGTTTTTCGGCAATGAGGGCAACGCCGATGGCATGGTGGTATAAACCGCCCTTAACCAATGAATAACCCTGGTTGTGGTTTGAAAATAGATTTTTAACCGTAATGGCGGTAACGATTCGGGCCAGATTGTCCCGGCCGATGATCAATAGGGCGTCATCAATGGAGTCGATGCCGCCTTTGCCTGAAAAAACAGCCGAATTGCAGTATTTTAAAACCTGGCCGCTGATCACTTGGTCTTTTTTGACTTCATGGGACAGGGTGGACACATGGGAGGTGTCTTCGTTGATGATACGAAGAATTTTGAGGGCCACCTGGGGAATGGGCTTAATGGATTCCATCACGGCATCAATTTTTTCCGGAGTGATCAGGGGCGATTCCAGGGCAGTGCCCCCGGTTGTATAGGATGGGCTGATGGTCACCGACCAGTCCGTCATATCGAGATCCAGGCGGCAGGTGAAAAACCCACCGGTTTCGGCCCGATCCACCCTTATATTATATTTGGCCAGGATCTTTCTAACCGTTTCAGCCGTTCGTCCGCCAATATCCAGATTGATGTCCTGGTGACTGATGGCACCGGAAAAGGCCCCACCCGCAATGCTTACCCTGAGGTTTTTGAGGGATGCGCCCATGGTTGTCAGTGTGTTCAGAAAAAGAGGCAAACCTGTGGACGCATATTTCCCTTCGTCTCCCTCTCGGCATCGCGTAATGGGTGCAGGTAAAAGGAAGTGGCTCAACCCACCAATATTTTTTTCAGGATCATAGGCAGCGACGCCCACGCATGAACTTAAAAATGCCTGGAGGATCAGGGGTTTTGATGTGTCGCATACAAAGGTTCCGGACGGGACATGCATTGTTTTAATGTGTTTCATGGGCATCTCGTGATGGTCAGTGTGGAGAAAACAATGAATGAAGATTTGGTGAACCTAATTGTTTATACTATATCATGACGTCTCCCGTGTTTCAATCTTTAAGCTCAATCTGAAAAAAAGAAAAAAGCCTCTTTATGAATGGTTGGATATGGGGTATTTATCGAAAAATTCAAGTCCATGGTCTTTCCATGAACCTTAAAAGAGGAGGCTCGTTTGAAAAAAGCAAAGGATTATATCATGTTTCCCCTGGATGTTCCCACATTCGATGACGCCAGGCATTATATCAGGTTGCTTTCAGGCCATGTGGGGTTGTTCAAGGTTGGTCTTGAACTTTTCATTAAAATCGGGCCGGACATTGTTCGATTCATCCATGATTCAGGCGATGCCGGTGTTTTTCTGGACCTGAAGCTTCATGATATCCCTGCAACCGTGGAGCGTGCTGCCCGGGTCGTTGGCGATTTGGGCGTGGCATTTGCAACAGTTCATTGCGGAGAATCCGTTCACATGCTTGAAGCGGCGGTCCGTGGAAGCAACGGGAACACAAAGATCCTGGGGGTGACGGTTCTGACCAGCATCAGTGCCTCAGACATAGAGCATGCCGGTTACAAGGAATCCTACTATCATCACATGGCAGATCTGGTTGTCAAACGTGCGCGCGACGCTCACAACGCAGGGTGCGCAGGGGTGGTGTCATCGGGTCTTGAAGTCCCCATGATCAAACAGGCATGCGGTTCTGATTTTATCGCCGTAACTCCGGGTATCCGCCCTCTCTGGGATGACGTAAAGGCCGATGACCAGAAGAGGGTCACATCGCCGGCCCAGGCCATTTTAAACGGGTCGGACTATCTGGTGATCGGTCGTCCAATACGCGACGCCAAGGACCCGGTTCTGGCGGCACAAAGGGTTGCTGATGAAATTTTAACTGTTCTGTGATCAGGGGAAGCGTTTAAAAGAAATTTCCTTGCCGTGTTTATCCAGAAGAGCCTTTTTTTTCAGGTTACCAAGCTCATCGTAATAATGGACGCCGGTGAAATTGAGCATCTTTCCGGTGTAGGTAAATGATTTTTTTGAAATGGTTGAATTGTCATTGTACCAGATTGTGGTCTTGTTCGTGTCGTTGTCCGAGATGAAAACGGCCGTATGAAAAAGCTCGGTTTTTTTTAGCTGTTCAGCAGCGTCATAATAGTCAAGCCGCCTGAAAATACCTTCGTTTCCGTCATAAAAGGGATCTCCCTTGGAGTAGGTTGTCACCAGGGTGTTTCCACCAAATTCATTGGCGACATTCGCCACTTCGACCACCCGGTTGTACTGCTTCTGATTTTCATCAATAATGGCATTGATCTTTTTCTGCTTGCTCCGGGATGCTTCAATCTGTTGGGAGATTTCACCACTTTTCAGGAGTTTGATGGCATCCATGTCCCCCAGATCAGCGGCTTTTGTGATGTCCAAAAGTGCCAGTTTTAGTTTATTGACCTTGCTGTAGCACAGTCCCCTGATCAAATAAGAATCTTTGTCCTCGGGATGCATCATGATCACCATGTCAAAATCCACGATGGCCTTGTAGTAGAGGTTAAGATCATAAAAGGCCAGCCCCCTGTTGTAATAGGCAGGCATGAAATCGGGGTCTTCATCAATGGCTTTGGTGAATTCGGTGATGGCCTGGGCATACTTGCCCTGACTGTAGTAACGATTTCCCGTGTTCTTATATTTTTCGGCAAGTTCCGAGCCACATGCAGAAGAAGTCAATCCCCACGTGACAAGGATGAAGACAGATAAGACAATATGTGCTATCTTTTGGCAGAAGCGTACCATGAAAGGTTCCGATGACGTTTATTTAAATGGTTAAGGTCGTGACCATTAATCGTATTAATTATTAGTATTTTTAAATAGCATGAAAATGAATGATGAAAAAGAGAGAAATGATCGGATCGATAAATTGATCCGGATATTGACTGAAAACGGTACACGACTAAATAATGTGTCATTGAATACGTTGCTCGAAAATGAACATTGCCATAATCGGTTTCAGACTGAAGAGGATTACCAGAAAGAGCAGGCCGACTGGCTTGAAACCAGAAAAAAGAAACAAACGTGACAGCTGTAGCACGTCACGTGTTTAAGATTGATGAACTCGTAAAAAGTCGACGGATGGCTATGGAAAAAGGCACATAGCCAAGGCATAGTGTGGCATACACGAACGTATGTCGAACGTCTGGCCAAATATTATAACGCCGCATATGGGACTTTTTACAAGGCCATCAAGATTAAAAAGGCCGACTGTTTCAGTGAAAACAGTCGGCCTTTTAATTATTTCGCACAACAGAAAAAATTACATTTCTTCAATTTTTTCAGTCAGAGCAGGCAGAAATTCAATGATGTTTGCAACGATACCCACACTTGCTGCCTGGAAAATAGGCGCATTGGGGTTTTTGTTGATGGCAATGATCAAGCCGCCTTTGATACCGCCCAGGTGCTGGAAAGAACCGCTGATGCCGCAAGCCATATAGACCTTGGGTTTAACGGTGCAGCCGCTGGTACCAACCTGACGTGCAGGCTCAAGCCATTTTGCATCAACAATGGGTCGTGAGCAAGACACTTCGGCAGCATTTCCCATGGCTTCTTTGAGGTTCATGGCCAGTTCGATGTTTTCTTCATCTTCGATACCGCGACCAATTGAGATCAGAACGTCGGCTTTGGTGATATCCACATCACCGGCTTCGGGTTCAACAATTTCAATGAATTTACGGTTGGCTGAGAGATCACCTGCGTCAGCGGATTTGTCAGTCACTGTTCCACCGGCTGATTTTGATTCATCCGCAGTAAATGTTCCGGGACGAACAGCAACCACAGCACCACCAGCGATGTCAACATTCACGTGGGTGGATACCTCTCCGCCGAATTCCTGACGGATTACTTTCAATGCACTTCCCTCAACACCGTCAATGCCCACAATGTCCGAGACAAAAGACGCACCGAGTTTAATGGAAAGACCCGGAGCGCAGTCCATGGAAAAGGTGTTGTGAGCAAAAAGAACGATGGATCCCGCAGGAATCACATTCGCCAATGCTTTTCGCACAACTTCTGCATTGGGATATGCAAGAGCGGCGTTGTCTACTTTAATAACATTGGGGAAAATAGCTGCAGCCGCAGTGGCCACAGCATCAATGCCTGATCCGGTTACGATGGCTGTTGCTGCATCACCTGAAATGGCTTTTGCTGCATTGATCAGTTCCATGGCTGCATCGTCAAGAACACCGTCTCTATGTACCAAATATGCAAATACCTGTCCCATTTTTATAACCCTCCGTTTGCTTTAAGGATTTCAATGAGTTTAGCAATAATTTCGTCAGTGCTTCCTTCAAGCATTTCAGCGCCTTCGCCTTTTTCAGGAACGAAGTAATCCACTTTTTTAACGCCTGCACCTGCTTCACCCACGCTTGCAGCATCGATACCCATATCAGCAGCACTGAGTTCGGGAATTTCAACACCGGAAACTTTACGAATACCGCGGATACCAACATATCGGGGTTCGTTGATACCGGTCTGGATAGAAAGAACGCAGGGAAGAGTGATTTCGTTCATTTCTCTGTTGCCACCTTCGATCTCGCGGCCGATGGTCAATTTGCCTTCACCCAGTTCAATTTTGTTGACAAGTGAGGCATAGGGAAGGTCAAGCATGGCAGCGAGCATACCGCCCACAGCTCCAGCTCCTTCATCAGCCTGGGCACCTGTAAGGACCAGATCGTAATTTCCTTTCTGGACAGCACCTTTAAGGATGGTGGCAATGCCTTTGCAATCTGAACCGGCAAATGCATCATCGTTAAGAAGAAGCCCTTTTTCAGCTCCCATAGCCATTTCACGTCGTAGAATCTCGTCACAGTCTTCGTCACCAACAGTCACAACTGTCACAGTACCGCCAACCTTATCCACGATCTGGATGGCTTCTTCCACTGCATAGTTGTCCCATTCGTTTACAGAGTAAACAAGATCATCACGCTCGATGTCGTTCCCTTCGCTGTTCATTTCAATTTCATTTTCAGCGGAATCGGGAACTCTTTTTACGCATACTAAGATTTCCATGTTATTCCTCCCAATAAGTTATTAAATCCGAATTGACAAGCCGGTAGATCCGTCAAGCAATAACCGTTTAAGCGGCCGGAAGGAAAACCCTCCCGACCGGATGATACTATTCAAGATGCTGAGTGATAAGCTCAGTCAGCTCAATCGCTTCAAGCTGTCCGTCAAGACCGGCAACTTTGATGGCGTCTTCCATATTCACCATGCAGAAGGGGCAGGCACATACAATCACGCTGGCACCGGCTTCCGCCGCCATTTTTACCCTGACAACCGCCATGCGTTCTTCTTCATGGGGTTCATAAAAGAGCATCAAGCCACCACCGCTACAACACAGTGATCGATCACGGTTTTTAACCATTTCCACGGTCTGAATGCCGGGAATGGCCTTGATGGCATCACGGGGGTCATCATACACCTCGTTGTGACGTCCCAGGTAGCATGGATCATGATAGGTGTATACTTTGCTTGCATCCATGACGGGTTTGAGTTTGATTTTTCCTGATTTGATATTTTTAACGATGGTCTGGCTGATGTGTTCCACTGGAATGTCAACGCAGTAATCGTTTTTCAACGCATTGTAGGCATGGGGGTCAGAGGTGACGATGCGTTTTGCACCGGACTCTTTGATGATCTCCATGTTGTGATTCTTGAGATCCTGATAAAGCATCTCTTCACCGAAACGCAGGACTTCGTTGCCGCTGTCTTTTTCATCTTTACCGATAATGAAGAAGTCTTCCCCGCAGGCGTCCAGAATTTTGGCACTGGATTTTGCGATGTTGATCATTCTGTCATCATAGGACGTGATACTGTCAACAAAGTAAAGTGTCTCGCCGGTATCGCCGTTTTCCATGAGTTTAACACTGCATTCTGCGGCGAATTCTTTGTCTTTGGCCCAGTCTGCACGTTTCTTTTCAACTTTACCCCAGGGGTTGCCTCGTTTGCCAATGGCCTGGAGGGGTTTCTGCAGAGTCTGGGGAACTTCACCTTCATCCACGAGACCGCGTCTCAAATCAACGATTTTGTCAATGTATTCGATGCCGATGGGGCATTCCTGCTCGCAGGCACCGCAGGTGGTGCAGGACCAGATTTCATCAGCTGTATAAATGGAGCCAATAAGGGGTTCCTTGCTGTTCAGAAACTTATCCCGGATGGGGTAGTTTTTGAAGATCAGATCACGGGCCTTGATGGTGATGAATCGTGGAGAAAGGGGACGACCCACCAGATTGGCCGGGCATTGATCGGAACAACGACCACAGTCCGCGCATGAGTAAAAGTCCAGCATGTGCTTCCATGTGAAATCTTCAAGTTTTTTCACACCAAAGGATTCCAGTTCATCCAAACCTTCGGCACTGATGCCGTAAACAACCGGTTTGATGTTTCCACGACGAACCCTCATGAAAAGAACGTTGAAGAAAGAGGTGATGACGTGAAAATGTTTGCCCATGGGCAGGAAGTTCAGGAAAAAGAAAAACAGAGTGTTATGGGCATAATAGGACAAAATATGAAGAAACTGGAGCAAGCCGTGGGGTGCGCTTGCAAGTACTTTAGAAAAAATCCATGCCAGGGTAAGGGGAGCTAAAAAAGTGTCGTGACCCGCTGCAACGATGGCGGCTTCAAAGAGACTTTCAGTTACCATGAGCCCCATAATGATGGCCAGAACGAATACCGCTTCAGCCGTATGATCATGTCCATATTTTTCTGGGACAGCATAGCGTTTGGGTTTTATGATCCCACGGCGGACAGCGCCGATGGCGCAGGCAACGAAAACGGCTGTGGCCATATAGTCTTTGACTACGTTGTAAATCATTCCAATGAACTGGTCCTGGCCAAAACCCGGTAGTGCAAAATCGGGGAACATACCGATAACGACCAAAGAACAGGTCCGGATACCCAGAGTCAGAAATCCAAAGAAAATAATGATGTGAAGAACACCTGCCACCATGTACCTGGGCTGGCGGAGCTGACCAAGCCATATGGTGATGATGTTCAAGATCCGCGCCGGAATGTCGCTGAAGCGGCTGTTATCCGGTGCAGCTTTGACAAGGGGAGCGAGCCGGTTCGCCATGATGTATGCGAAGATCCCGACGCCGACAACCACATACAAAAAGGACAGAATAGCCCCAGGGAAGAAACCCAGAAATTTGTAATGAGCCGGTGAAATAAGATGTTCCATTTTTAAATTTACCTCTCCTTAAAATTTAATTTATTAATCAATAGCACGCATAAATAGCGCTACTTATCTCCATAATCTGAAATGAATAATCCCTCATACTTAAATGACAAAGTCAGATTCGTCAAGGAAAAATTCTCTGACTTTACGATCGTATAAATAAAATGGAATATGAATCGGGATCGTGTTCTTTTAATCCCATTTGAAGGGAGGTCAAAAAAGACAGATAAATTCCGATAATATGCCAAAAATATAAATAATTTCAACGATCAAGCCCTCTATATCAGGGCAGGGACATCATCAGATGTCCACCGTGGGCCGGATAAGCTCACGGAAATTGTTGTGTCATTTACATCCAAGAAAACAAACCGGGGGCAATACCCCCCGGTTTAATGACCGTGCTATCCTATGAATGAATCCTCAGAAATTTCAATCATGGCTCCATTGGTTGCTTTGATGGCGTCCATTTTTCCGAAGGTCACCGGCAGAACACATGAGGTGAAATATTCAAGGCTTTTCATTTGTCCTTCATAAAAGGGAATATCTTTTTTCTTTGCGCCGTCAAGCTTGGTCGCGGCCGTGTTCGCCCGCCACAGGAGCATCCAGGCCATGATCACGTCACCGGTCACTTCAAGGAAGGGATGGGCAAAGGCAAAGGCATTGAGAACTTTATCGCTCATGGCCGTTTTCCCCATATGCATGGCCACTTCCCCAAGTTTATTGAGGGCTGTCTCAACTTTTTCCGTGGCTGCAGCAAGTGTCGGCAGTTCTTTTGCTGTTTTAATTGTATTCTGGATTTCGCCCATGAGGTCCATGAACACCTGACCTTTTTTCATGCCCAGTTTCCGACCCAGTAGATCCATGGCCTGGATGCCGTTAGTCCCTTCGTAAATCATGGTGATGCGGCAGTCTCTCATCAGCTGTGCCACAGGGTACTCTTCGATAAAGCCGTAACCCCCGTAAACCTGGATGGCGTGGTTACAGACCTCAAATGCCCGGTCTGTCACATAGCCTTTGGCCACCGGGGTGAGAATCTCGATCAGTCCCTGGTATTTGTCCCGAGTCGCTTGATCATCGGAAACAGCGATGATGTCATTGCAGTAACCCACAAAGTAAAGCAGGCTTCTCATGGCTTCCACATAGCTTTTCATGATCAGAAGCTGTCGCCTGACATCGGGGTGCTGGATGATGGGAACGCCTCCGTTCTGGGGTTTTATCAGATTGGCTCCCTGGATACGTTCTTTGGCATAATTAACGGCATACATGTAAGCTGTGGTGGCACAGGAATAACCCTGCATGCCTACAAGAAGACGGGCCTCGTTCATCATGACGAACATGGCTTTCATGCCCTTGTTTTCTTCACCTAGAAGGGTGCCGATGCATTCTCCTTTGCCACCCAGGGTCAGGGAACAGGTGGAGTTGCCGTGGATACCCATTTTGTGCTCAATGCCTGTGCAGACCACGTCATTGAATGCGCCCAGGCTTCCGTCTTTATTGACTCTGAATTTGGGCACCAGGAACAGGGAGATGCCTTTTGTTCCGGCCGGGGCTCCTTCGATACGGGCAAGAACCGGATGGATGATGTTCTCGGTCATATCGTGCTCACCACCGGAGATGAAGATTTTTGAGCCGCTGATTGAATAGGTCCCGTCGTCATTTTTTTTGGCTGTGGTTTCAAGGGCACCCACGTCAGATCCTGCTCCGGCTTCAGTGAGAAGCATGGTTCCGGTCCATTTTCCCGTGTAAAGGTTTTTAAGAAAGATATTCTTCTGTTCATCCGTTCCGAATTCTTCTACCAGTTTCCCGGCACCGTGGGTTAGGCCGGAATACATCATGAACGGATAATTGGCACCGTTAAAGTATTCTGAGGCAGCCGAGGACACAGACCTGGGCATGCCCTGCCCACCCCATTCCGGCTTTTCATTCATGGCCAGCCATTCACCCGCGTTGTAAATTTCGAAAAGCCTGTGAAAGCTTGCGGGTACGGACACTTTACCGGCATCAAAAACGCAGCCGTTTTCATCGCCCTCTTTCCATGTGGGAATCATTTCTTTGACAGCAAGGTTTCTGGCCTCGGACACAATCATGTCCACGGTTTTTTTATTAAATTCGGCGAATATGTCATTCTTGCTCAATTGTTCCACATTCAATTGTTCATGAAGAACAAATTCGATGTCTCGTCTGTCTGCAATAAGCTGTGCCATGATGTTTTGCCTCCTTGATTATCTTGGTTGTCCCATCTGATGGTGTGAAAGTGCCCTTCTGTTTTTTCCACAGTGATTTTTTTTGATAAAAAACCGTCTCGTTCATTGATTGTGTTGATCCGGGAATCGACCAGAGCAAGAATCTCGATATGGGCACGGAGTCCCTAATTCCCGATTCCTTTTAAATACAAATCAACCAAGGGGTCTGCCATGGAAACCAGATCGTATTTACCATTGGCAAGAACCCATGAATTGATCACTTCTTCGATGGCCCCGGTGATGTATGTTTTGACAAGGCCGATATACAAATCCTTGCGCATGAATCCTTCATTCTGACCTTCTTCGATGATTTCGCCAACCAGTTCCCTGTATTTTCTGGATATGTCACGGATATGGATTTTGATGGCTTCGGATTGCTGAATCTGGCGTGTTTCGGCCTGGAAGACAATAGCCATTTCCATATTTTCCTGGAATTCCTTGAGGTGGCTTGTCACCAGGTTCCTCAGCTTGTCCTCGGCATTGTTTGCTTTTTCTACTTCCTTCTGAAATTGATCAAAAATTTGCCGGGTCTTGTATGAAAAAAATTGGAGAAGAATATCTTCTTTATTCTCAAAATAAAGGTAGATGGTACCGTCGGCAACGCCTGCTTTCCGGGCGATCTGGGCAACAGTGGATTGGAAGAACCCGTGTTCGGCAAAAACCTTGATGGCGGCATCAAGAATGATATGGTATTTTTCAGACTTCATAATTCCCGTCGGGCCTGTTTTATTGAATAAGGTTGATATGAATGCTCATTCATTTTTCGATTAGGTATAACAAAGTGCGGGGAGAGGTGTCAAGGCAAAAAAACGAGATGTTTTAAATTGTCAAAAATAACAAATGGATATAATGTTTTGTGGCGTATGGGTGGAAAGCCTCATACAGAAATGACCGGACGAAGGAAAGAAAGCCGACCGGGATTGCGAATGAATCAGGAATGCTTGTTGTTTTCCATATGAACCGTGAGCTGGTTAAAGGGGATCACCCAGTTTTCGGAATTGCATGTTTCCACGCAGGCTTTTTGGATAAGACGTTTGATCATGACATAATCTCTGGCGGATGCTCCATCGAAATCAACTGCAATTTCAATGTCTAATGAGGAACTTGCCGCCTGTTTAAATGCGACCCGAATAAAGGTGATCTGCTCACGGAAGCCGCCTTTGAATAATTCGGATTCAATGGAGCTTTTCATGATTCCGGGGACTTTTTCAGTGATTATGGCCTGCAGGCCGTAATCAAGACCAAACAGAATCTTGATTCTGAAACCTGAAGAAAGATTCACCGGAGCAGACGAAATGTAGTTGGGCGTCGTGTAAGATATTCGTGCACCCCCAATCATTTCGATGATGACTGTTTCAGGGGTCTGGGACAGTACCCGTGCGGGATTATCATTATCCAAAAGGACCCAATCATTGATCTTTGTGGGAAACCAGGGCTCATTGGGATCTACGGGCCGGGAGCGCAAGTTGAGCAAATCGGCGATGGGCAGACGGATTCTGCCGCTGGGAATAAAGGGATTATATATTAAGGTATAGATATTGATGGACTGAACGATGTAAGGTATGCCGTTGTAAACGACGAGTTCGCCCTCCCTGACTGGGCCAAGATTCAAGATCAGGCGCCCCTGATTCCAGACCCTGGGAAGTGTTTCTTTGGACGTCCAGATCAGGCCGATCATAAAGAACAGAATCAAGGACAATAACACCCAGTCACTGAAAAAGTACAGAACGCCCAGGAGAACACTGAAGCAGATGAAGGTGGAAAAAAGACCGTAACCCAGATCAAAGACCCTGACGTAAAAGGACTGACCTTTTTTATGAAAGGGACTGATTTTTCGGATCAAACCGTGGAGACGAAAGAGAATAAAGGCCACGAACATAAACGACACCATGGCCAGCAGGAGGTTGCTTCCATGGCTTTTAAAAAAAATTCTCGGCACTTTCCTGATGGTTTCGGAAAGGGTTTCACTTTCGCGACTTATTTTATCGAGTTGGAGTCTGGATATGTTTTTCAGAGTCTCAAGCTCATTCTGCCGGTTTTCCCATGTGGAAAGGGTCTGGTTCAGTCGTTCCTTGAGCTTGGGTGGGCAGGTGGACGCTTTCATAAGTTTTGAAATGCGACCCATGGCCCGGTTGATAAGCTCCAGTTGCTGATCATATCCTTCAATGTCGCTGCGATGTTTTTCGATTTCACGGGGTCGTGAGGTTGCTCGCTGCAGTTCCCTGACCAAGGGTCTCAGGATGTCTTTGAGTTCCCTGCCCCAGTCAAAATCCAGGTCCTGGGATTTATCCATGGAATTAAAGCTGATTTCAGACGAAAGGTCATTGAAATTCTGCTCAAGGTCGAAGAGCTTCCCATTTAATTGGGTGATCCGGGCAGTCAACAGTTGTTCGCGCCCTCGACCTCCGGGAGTACTCATTTCATTTTGTGCTTCGACGATCTCACGGGTCAGGGAATCCATGGCATCCTGAAGCTTGGACAGGTTGTGGATTTTTTGGTCGATGCCCTGGGAAACCTCCAACGGAGGCGGGGGAGTTGTTTCTCCACGGACAGGAACGGGTTGAAACAGCGCCATTGTGACAAGAATAAAAAGAGGTAAACCTCGTTGGAACAGACTCTTTGGTGTCATGTGTGGCATCCCTTGAAATGTGGACCGGAAGTGAACGTGTCACGTGATAAACGGTTAATTTTGGAAAATGTACGGAACATTTCAAGAGAAGTCAAGCATACATAAATAGTGTTTGTCCAAATGAAAGGGTATGAAGTCTGTTGCTTCCGGAGCTCTTTTCACCTATAATAATGTTTTACGCATGCCCAAGGTTTTCATCCCGAAGGTTGACACCGATTCAATCCGGGCGATGTTATGGAAATAACACATGAATTTGTCAGTGAACTACAATCTTTTACCTGACTATAGTCAGCGCCTTCAGGAAGCACCGCTGAAAGCCTACTACCCGATCTCGAAGACGGGTGACGGTCAGGGTCTTTCCAGGGATGCGGACACCCATGCCTCGGCTCAGGGAGCGGGAACCTATAAATATTATGTGATGTCCGATGCCAGGGACATGGTCTACACGCGGCAAAAAAACACGGAAAACTTGTATTCTTTGATGAAAGGGTCCCTTGTCAATCTTTATGTATGACCTGGATGAATTTCTTCATGGACCCCTTAAAAAAGAAAATAAATCTTTACAAAAAAGGTCAAATATATTTGAATTGGCATCATTTTTAACTTAATTTCAAACGTATAGGGACAAACCCTTGAATAAGGAGATGTGAGACATGTCTAACGGAAATGATGGTATTCCTGCTGGTTTTAATGAAGCTCTGATGGTCGGAAGGCCTCCGAATATCCTGAAATTGTTTCCCAACTCAAAGGCATTGATTGTCAGTGGAAAATACATTGACCGGGCCATGACAACCAAGGGCCAGGCCATGACAATCGCAGCAAACGGGAGGAGCCAGATTATCATTCGGGGTGTCCTTGCTGCGGCCCAGCGGGCTCGGGCCGGGGTTATCATTGAAATCGCAAAGTCCGAAGGCGGAAGAGACGCCTATTGCGCCGTGAATTACTGGAACATCGCTCGCCAGGTGGATGCCATTGCCAATGAACTTGGAATCACAGTTCCTGTGGCCATTCATGCAGATCATTATGGCATTAAAAATGATGATGAACTTGAGCAGGCCAAGACAGAAATTCCGACCATGTTTGATGCCGGGATTACCTCCATTGCCATTGACGCTTCCCATCAGCCCGATGATCACAATCTTTTGGCCAACATTGCCATGAAACCTTACATTCCCGAATGGGCGGGTCTTGAAACTGAAATTGGTGAGATCAAGGGAAAAGAAGGCCTTTCATCACCCGATGAAGCTGTTTTTCTTGTCCAGGGTCTTAATGCACACGGCATTTTCCCGGACTGGATCGCCTTGAACAATGGGACCACCCATGGCATCGAAGCCAGTGGTCAGGGCATTGATGTGGAACTGACCATGAAGATTCATCAGGCTATTTCCAAATACAATGTATCCGGGGCCCAGCACGGCACATCGGGAAACAGTTCTGATCGTCTCCGGCAGATTGCCTCCAAGACCCATACGACCAAAGCCAATGTTGCAACGGCATTGCAGATGATTTCCTGGGGTCTGGAGGTGAACGACTATGGAAACGCCATCCAGGATAGCGAAAAGAATTTTATCAAAGTCAAAGACCAGGGGCTTGGCGAAGAACTTTGGAAGGATATGCTGGCTTATGCCGGTGGAAAGGGCATCACAGGCGGAAATTTCAAAAAACTGAATCTGCCCTTTGAAAATAAGATCCTCAGCCAGCCTGCTGAGGTTCGTCACCGAATGGCCAAACGGGTGGAGGACTTTACCTATGGGCTCCTGGTGAATGTTTTCAACGCAAAGGGGACTGCCGATATCGTCATTGACGATATTCTGAAATCAAAGTCGTACCATCCGGGAGTGAAATCCTCAGTCATGGAAAAAGTGGAAGAATGGACCCGGGAATCCATTGTACGGAAAGCGTCTCTTCTGGCGACAAACAAAGGGCCCGAAGGTGACTTCGACGATTGATAATGCCCCCCCAGTGCAGGAGAAACCCTGCACTGAAAAAGGGGTGGATGTTTCGCTCCATGTGTCATAGGTGATCCCTAAGATGATTCAAAAAAAATTCTGTCCTTACTGTGCAGGCCCTCTTGTTGAATCCCAAATTGAAGGCCAATTGCGCAAACGCTGCACTCAATGCCAGACAATCCTTTACGAAAATCCGGTTCCGGCTGCCTGTGTGGTTCTGATTGACAGCCAGGAGCGTGTGCTTCTGGCCAAACGGAAGGTGGACCCCAAGGCGGGTTACTGGTGTCTTCCCGGAGGTTTTGTGGAACTTGGGGAGAGCCCCGAAGAAGCGGCCATACGAGAACTCCGCGAAGAAACGGGGCTACAGGGAAAGATTGATATGCTTCTGGGTGTTTCCGTGGACCCCCATCCCGATTATGATACCGTACTAATCACCGCCTTCTTGATCAGGTCCTTTCAGGGCTCAATCATGGCCGGGGATGATGTGTCCCGTGCAGATTTCTATTTTTCCGAAACCCTTCCCGACATCGCCTTCAGGAGCCATAGCCATTTCATACGCCATTATTTCAGCGCCTACTCCAGAGACCACAAATGATGGCGTCGTAAAACATTCCAGCTATAATAAATCCTTAAAAAACGACTTTTATTTAAAGTTTCTAAAAACCCTTGCCGATGGTAAAAGCAAGGAGTAGTATCTATGCAAATACTGTCGTACCAGATAAATAATGTGATTAAGGTTTACAGCAAGCAGATCAGCCAGAATCGCATTGCAGAGCACCAGAAAATCTTTGGATCTGATTCAGCCTCAACGGGTGACAGCATTTCCATTTCAGAAGAGGGCAAGCGACAGACCATCATAAATAAAGTGTCGGCAGATATCCTTGACAGAATAACAAAACATGGCCCCAAAGATGAGACAGAACAGCAGATTGTGGACCGGCTGAATCATGAGATCAGCGGGAAACTGAAAGGATACAATAATAGAGATCAACAGTTTGTTTTTAATTTTATTGGTGAAAATAAGGAAAAAATAACCAGTGCACTTTCGGTGGAAGATTCAAAAATTGTCAGCAGACGTTTGGAACAACTCGTCAAAGAATCCATCGATAAAAACATGGAGCCATAGTATGGAGGTAAACGAATGAAAGTTACGGAAACAAATGTCAATTTTGGTAGGCAGGCTTACACTAAAGGTGTGGAAAGTACTTCCGCCGCTGAATTGAACACGGCTAAACAGCCGGAGCCCAAAAAGGAAATGCCTGAGGATAAGGTGAGCTTGTCCTCCAACGCACAAGATATGCAGGTGGCAAAGGATGCCATGGCGCTGGCCCCCGATATCAGGGCAGATAAGGTATATGAAGTCCGTTCGGCCATTGATAACGGGAGTTATCAGATCAATGCCCAGAAAATCGCTGATAAGATGATCGGATTTTCCATAGACCAGATGATCTGATATCGTCCCATGATCATGTGATGAGGCACGGCACGCGCCTCATTAAACATAATTCTTGAAGAGGGTGCTGGCCTGATGTTTTATCATCGGACCCATTTCAAGATCCAATCCGACTCTTCTGCAGATCTGGACCATATCGGTGTTTCTTTTTTATATTGATGGGTCTCAGGGCCAAGAAGTATCTATCCATGCCCCCCTCTTCCATTATCAAAAAACAGCACATAAAGGCGATTGCCCTGGCGAGTTGGCCCGGGTCTTGCTATATGTTATGGTAAGAGCAGGGAAACCATGGGAACGGGAAAATTTTTCCTGGTTTGAAACATTATGGATGGGGAAAACAGGAAATAAATTCCCTAAAGCCATCGAAACAAAAGAACGTTCAATGAGTCAAGTGAAGAACGACAAAGGCCCAGGAGGGCAATTATGAAGGGCATATCCGACATTGATAAGCTTGGTCTGGTCAGGCCACAGGCACCAGGTTCCGGCAACACCGAAAACAACGGAGACCTGTTCAAGAAAACCTTTGAAAAGGTTCTGAACAGGTCGGCAGGGCAGGCTGGAACACAGCCGTCTTCCGCCACATCCGGCCTGGGAGAGATAAGGTCCTTTGGCCTTCGCCTTGCTGATGAGGGGGATGATCCATTGGAAACGGGAACAGACAATCTGTTGACCATGCTGGATCGCTATTCAAAGGCACTCAGTGATCCCACGCAATCGTTAAAGGAGATTGAACCGCTTCTAAAGAATATCAAAATAGAGGCAGAACAGCTCACCGATGCAGTCAAAAGCAGCGACCAGGCCAATCCGGCCCTGAAATCTCTGGCTGAAAAGAGTGCCCTTCTCGCCAATGTGGAATATGTCAAGTTTATGCGGGGTGATTACGTATAGATCAAAAGGAGGGGACTTATACGTCTCATAAGTCCCCTGGGTCCCAATGTCCCATTCGCTTCTTATGGTCTCGAGCGCCTTAATTTTTCTATTAAAGCGAATCTACCAGCCCATCCTCATCTTAACACCCTTTGAATCCAGATACTTCTTGATTTCGGGAACGGTATAGGTTCCGTAATGCACCATGGACGCGATCAGGGCAGCATCGGCTTTCCCTTTTGTCAACACGTCCAGAAGATGATCGGGTGTTCCTGCGCCGCCCGAGGCAATGACCGGGATGGACACATTCTCGGAAATCAGGGCTGTCAACGTCAGTTCGTAGCCGGTTTTCATGCCGTCGGCATCAATGGAGTTCAGGCAGATTTCACCGGCACCCAGGGCCTGGCCTTTTTGAGCCCATTCCAGGGCATCCATCCCCATATGTCGACGGCCTCCGTTGATTACCACCTCGTAGCCCGAAGGAATGGCAGGGCTTTTCCCCACATGCTTGACATCCATGCCCAGAACCACGCACTGATTGCCGAAGGCTTCGGCCCCCTGGCGGATAATGTCCGGATTGTTGACAGCTGCTGAATTGACACTGATCTTTTCAGCACCTGCCAGGAGGACCTGGCGCATGTCGTCCACGGTACGGATGCCTCCGCCCACGGAAAAAGGGATGAAAATGGTTTCGGCAACCCGGCGGACCACATCGATCATGATGTTTCTTTTTTCATGGGAGGCCGTGATGTCATAAAATACAATTTCATCGGCCCCAGCTTCATAATACATGCGGGCCATGGTCACGGGATCACCGATGTCGATGTTGTTCTTGAACTTGATGCCTTTGGTTGTTCTGCCCTCGTGCACGTCCAGGCAGGGGATGATTCGTCGGCTCAACATGGTGTCCACTCACAGAAATTTTTAAGGATTCGAAGGCCTGCCCGTCCGCTTTTTTCAGGATGGAACTGGGTGGCAATAAGGTTCCGGCATCCGATGATGGACGCAAATTCCACCCCGTAAAACGTCATGCCCAGGCAATGGTCCATGGACTGGGGAGCAGGGTAATAACTGTGGACAAAATAAAATTCGTCCTCGGGTGTCAGGCCTGAAAGTATCGGATGAGGTGTTATGATATTCACCCGGTTCCAACCCATATGGGGTATTTTAATGGGAGAACCGTCTGATTCTTTGCCCTTTGGATCAAATTGGAGCACATTCCCCTCCACAATGCCTATGCAGGGCGTGTTGTGCTCTTCACTGTGGCCAAGGATGATCTGGGTGCCCAGGCAGATACCCAGAAGGGGTTTTTCACTCTGGTAGATGTCGTTTAAAACACGGTCCATGCCCAGGCGTTTCAGGCTGGCCATGGCTGAGCCGGCCGAACCCACCCCGGGAAATATCACCCGGTCAGCTGCGAATATCTGATCCGGGGATGATGTGACCACATTGTCAAAACCCAGAAAAGAAAGGGCACGGGCCACACTGGTTAGATTCCCGGCGTCATAGTCAATAATTGCGATCATATGCTTTTCCCATAAACGTTGATTTAAAACAGATGGGGATAATACCAGAAGCGGCACTTATTTTGTATCTTTTTTTGCACGTTCCCAGATTCGGTCTTTTTCTTCTGGGGACAAGTCTTCAAGGCTTTTTCCCAGAGGGGCAAGTTCCTGCTCCATATGTCTGTACCTTGTTTCAAATTTCTTCACCGAAGCAGCCAAGGCGGTTTCCGGGTGGATGCCAAGAAATCGGGCGATATTGGTGAGGGTAAATAAAAGATCCCCGAACTCAAGGGCAATATCATCTTTTTCACCTGTTTTGATGGCCCCATGGAGTTCCCTCCATTCTTCCTCCACTTTGGCAATAACGCCATGGATATCGTCCCAGTCAAACCCTGCTTTACCGACCTTTTCCGAAATCATGAATGCCCTGTGAAGGGCGGGCAGGCCCGAAGGGGTCCCATCCATAATTGAGGTGACGGAGCGGTCTTTTTCCCCAGACTTAATGATATTCCAGTTCTTTTTGACCTCAGCTGCGTCTTTGGCTGTGGTATTCCCGAATACATGGGGATGTCTGCGGACCATTTTTTCCCTGTTCATCAGGATGACATCCCTAAGGGAGAAAAGATTCTTCTGCTCATAGAGAAGGCTTATGAACAAAAGCTGGAACATCACGTCCCCCATTTCGTCCATAATGTTTTCAGGATGTCCTGACGTGATAGCGTCAAGAAGCTCATACACTTCTTCGATCAGGTATACGATCAGGGTTTCAGGCGTCTGTTTCTGGTCCCAGGGGCATTTTTCCCTCAGGACCTTGATGAGCGATCTCATGGTGTTTAATGGATTATCGTCTGTGTTTTTCACGTCTGGTCAGTGGATGTCCCCAAAGGGTTATTTGTTGGGAAGGATGCCTTTTTTCCGTTTTTCCCAGGATTGCCGCGCAATGTCGATCTTTGAGCTGAACTGATGACGCATATCCTTGGACGCAAACCGGCTCATGGTTTCCGATGCGGTGGAAACGTAGGGGCACAAAAGGGATTCGTTGATCAATGGAGAACCTTTGCTAAGAAAGGTGGTCAGGATAAGAAGCAGCATGGATACAATCATGGCTCCTTTGACAAAGCCGAAAACGGCACCGCAGACCTTGTCGACCCAGGCCATGAAAACAATTTTCAAAAGATACTTGATCAGGACACCCAGGGCTGAAACAGCAGCAAATATCGAACCGAATATGATCAGGAAACTTAATATGTTTAAGTAACCGGCATTGGGGAACAAATCGGCAAACCGTTCAAGACCCGATGTCAGATTAGGGTAGTAGTTGTAAGCGGCGTAGAGGCCTGCGATGACACCGACGATGGATGAGGCTTCCTTGATAATTCCCCGGAAGGCCCCCCGGATGACGCAAAAACAAATGATGGCTATGATGGCTATGTCAAATGCATTCACAACAGATATTCCTTCAAAAAATTAAACACGGATGCCCTTCATTAAAAGGGGCGGGCAACACGTGACGCAAAGGGACACACAGAGAAATATTGGCCTGGGCCCTTCGGTTTCTGCATTGCCTGTGGACATCAAAAGTGATTAACAAAGGCGCACTATAGAGTCAAGTTATTTTTATTTTTGGCTTTTTTTGATTTATTGCTGTTTGCAATCTATGAAAAATATATGTTAAGTATATTTTTTAACAATTGATATTTTATGCCAATTTATATAATGAACACGGGTTGGAAAAAAGGACAAAGTATCAATCATGATAGATAAGGCGGTTTTTAATATTTATGGATGACTATTCGAAGGACTCCCAGGTGGAACAGAGCTTTGACGATGTGAACATGTCACGTCAATTGTTTGGGGACCATAATAAGAACCTCAAGAAAATTGCAGATGCTCTGGCCATCACCCTGAATGTCCGAGGTAACACCGTCTCAATCACGGGGGATTCCATTTCCACGGATCTTGCCCGCAATATCTTGGTGCAGCTGTATGGCCTTTTGAAAGAAGGGTTCCCTGTATATCCCAGGGATATCGACCATGCCATCAAAACATTGAGTGCAGATGATCGGGTCAAGCTCAAAGATATATTTATGGATACGGTTTATGTAACAGCCACCAAACGCCCCATCACGCCCAAGAGCCCGGTTCAAAAAGAGTACATTGATGCCATCCGGACCCATGATATTGTGTTCGGGGTGGGCCCTGCAGGAACAGGAAAGACCTATCTGGCCATGGCCATGGCTGTGGCGGCCTTGTCCGCAGGGGACGTGAGCCGAATCATTCTGACCCGTCCTGCGGTGGAGGCCGGGGAGTCCCTTGGCTTTCTTCCCGGTGATCTGGCTGAAAAGGTGGACCCCTATCTCAGGCCCCTATATGATGCGCTTCATGATATGATGCATTTTGAAAAAGTGGCTGCCCTCACCGAACGGGGCGCCATTGAAGTGGCCCCCCTGGCTTTTATGCGAGGCAGGACCCTTAACAATGCATTTATCATTCTGGATGAGGCCCAGAACACCACCTCGGAACAAATGAAAATGTTTTTGACACGGATTGGATTTAACTCCAAAGCCGTGATCACCGGGGATGTCACCCAGGTTGATTTGCCCAGGGAGAAAACGTCCGGCCTGATTGAAACAGTACGTATTCTTGACAATATTGACGGAATCCGCTTTATTACATTTTCAAAAGACGATGTTGTCAGGCACAGACTTGTCATGAAGATTATTTCAGCGTATGAAAAGAGTGATCTTCAAAAAGCAAATGCTGGTCAGAATCAATAAAGGACCGTACCCTCATTCCATGGGGCACCTATTATGGCAAAAAACAAAATGTCCTTGAAAACAAAGCTGTCCGTGTATTTTGAGAGCAGCAACAATGTGCTCTGGTGTATTTTGATCAGTTTCACGCTGATTTTCACCCTTTTTCTTTATCCGGACCTCAACGCCGATAAATATTCCCAGAAACTGGGTGATATTGCCAAAAGGGATATCAAGTCCCCGAGGGACTTTTTTGTCATTGATACGGATGCCACTGAAATGAATCGCCTTCAAGCGGTCCGGTCGGTGCTGGATGTCTATGATCATGACACCAATCTGGCCCTGGACTTGACCCAGCGTGTCCGGCGTGTGTTCAGTGTTTTTCGTGACATATTCAATGATAAGACCGTATCTCCGGCTGTTCCGGTCTTACCTGCCGTACCAAGCCAGGCTGAGGCACCCAAACCTGAGACAACATCCCAGGCTCTGGTCTGGGCCAAGAAAGATGAATTTGAGCAGAAACTGGGAATCAAAGTCAGCAAGGGCGCTTACCAGGTTCTGGAAAAAGCCCAGTTTCCCGTTGAAATGGAAAATCTGATCTGCCAGATCCTGTTTAAAATTCTGGACAACGGGGTTGTGGCCAACAAGGAGATTCTTCTCAGGCAGGCTGAAAAGGGTATTTCCCTTCGGAGTGTGGACAAGACAAGTGAAGTTGTGGAACAAAGCCTGAAACGGTTTTACAGCCTGGAACAGGCCCAGACCATGGTCCGCATTGTGGCAGAACCTCTGTTTGACGGGGTGGATTACAATGTGAGAAATGTGGTGGTGGATTTTTCCCAGCGTCTGTTGCAACCCAATATCACACTGAATCGAAGCGAAACCGAAGCCAGGGAAAAACGGGCAGAATCTGAAATTGCCCCCACCATGTTCAAGATCAAGGCCGGTGAAATGCTTTTAAGGGAAGGGGAAAGAGTCTCCCGATCCCAGCTTTTGAAGCTCAAGGCACTTCAGAATCAGACCCGGAATGAAAACCTTGTTCTTCGAAGTCTGGGTGTGGCTCTTTTGATTCTCCTTTTTGTTTCAACCATGTATGTCCTGCACCTCAAGCCGAAAAACGATATAAACATAGAGCACAATAAAAACATGCTGTTTCTTGCCAGTATCATGGCGGTGTTTTTGTTTATCACAAAAATTTCACTGTCCGTACCCGGTGTTATTGCAGCCACAGTGGCCTTTGACATTCCTGAATCATCGGTGTACTACGGCATGCCCATTGCCGCAAGTGCCATGACGGTCTGCCTTTTTATGGGCCTTGAAGTGGCACTTCCGTTTTGTATTGTTTTTTCAGCCCTGGTGGCGATTCTTTTTGAAAATCAGTTTGAAGTGTTTATCTTTTTTCTTTTGAGCACTACCATGGCGGCTTACTGGACCAGGGACTGCAGTGAACGAAAAGTCTTTATCAAGGCCGGAGCCAAACTCGGCCTGCTGAACGTGTTTATCTCCACGGCGGTTATCACCTATTTCGGGGATTTTGACTGGCACAGTGTCATGTGGGGATGGCTGTTTGCCCTTACAGGCGGCGTATCTGCCGGGATTGTCACAGCAGGTCTTGCCCCCCTTGTGGAGATTCTTTTTGATTACACCACGGATATTAAGCTTCTGGAGCTGGCCAATCTGGAGCAGCCCATATTGAGACGTCTGATGATTGAAGCTCCAGGAACCTACAACCATAGTGTTATTGTGGGAACCATGGCCGATGCCGTGGCATCAGAGATCGGAGCAAATCCCCTTCTGGCAAGAGTCTGCGGTTATTATCATGACATTGGTAAGATCGATAAGGCCCAGTATTTTATTGAAAACCAGCAGCATGGGAAAAACAAGCATGACAAGCTGGCTCCCTCCATGTCGGCCCTGATTCTGACCGGCCATGTTAAAAATGGTGTGGAGATGGCCAAAAAATATCGTCTGGGCAAGCCAATTCTGGATACCATCCGTCAGCATCACGGAACCAGCTTGATCGAATTCTTTTTCGAAAAGGCAAAAACCCAGAAAATCGACAGTGAAGAGACCGTGAATCCCGCAGATTTCAGATACCCCGGCCCCAAACCCCAGACCGTGGAAGCAGGCATTGTTATGATCGCAGATGTTGTGGAGGCCGCGTCCCGGACATTGGATGACCCCACACCGGCACGGATTCAGGGTCTGGTCCAGAGATTGATCAACAAGATTTTTTCCGATGGCCAGCTGGATTATTGTGAAATTACCCTTAAGGATCTGCATAATATTGCCAAACGGTTCAATCAGATCCTCAGTGGAATTCATCATCACCGGATCAAATATCCTGAAAAAGGTTCCACAAGCAACGGGAAAGTGAAAAATGGAGATTCTGACAGACAACAGGCAGCAAAATCACAACGTGGATTTGAAGAAGATTCAAGAGAAAGCTCAAGTCATCTTAAGCGCCTTGGAATTAAATGATGACGAATTGTCCATTCTGATCGTGGATGATCCCCAGATCGCCGAAATGAATCAGACATACCGGAATAAAAAAGGCCCCACCAATGTGTTGTCCTTTCCCATGAGGGAAGGAGAGTTTGGTGGGATTACCCCCCTTCTGGGTGATGTGGTGATTTCAGCGGATACAGCCCAAAAAGAAGCGAATGACGCGAACATCTCTCTGGATGAGCGCATATCACAATTGCTGGTTCACGGAATACTGCATCTGGTGGATTACGATCATGAACGTTCGGACAACGACGCCCGGATCATGGAAGAGAAAAGCCTCGAACTTCTGAGACTCATTGAAAAAAATCCGGACCTCAACGTTTTCTGATTCCGCACTGAATTCTCCATCTCATACATATCGTGTGTTTGGTGTATAGAGATCCCGGAAGAATATTTCCGTACCCTTATATTCAATACAAAGGAGATGCATTATGGCAGGACTTGCTGTAAATATTGATCATATTGCCACCCTCAGGCAGGCCCGGGGGACCCGGTACCCAGACCCTGTCGCCGCCGCCATGATCGCAGAGATGGCGGGTGCCGATGGTATCGTGGCCCATTTGCGTGAAGACCGTCGTCATATTCAGGATAGGGATATCCGATTACTGCGTCAGGTTGTTCAGACACGCCTGATACTGGAAATGGGAGTGACCCCTGAAATGGTGGGAATCGCCCTGGATGTGAAGCCCGAAGTGGTGACTCTGGTCCCTGAAAAACGTGAGGAATTGACCACCGAGGGTGGGCTGGATCTGATCGTTCACAGGGAAAAGGTGTCCGAGGCCATAGAAAACCTGAGAAGCGCAGGGATTCTTGTCAGTGTCTTTATCGATCCTGATGTGGAGCAGATCAAAGTTGCCCACCGGGTCAATGCCGACATGGTTGAAATCCATACCGGAGCCTTTTGCGATGAAGTCTCTCCGTCCAAACGGGAAAAAGCCTTTGCCGATATCGTGAACGCAGCCAAGGTAGCCAGCAAACTCAGGCTGGGCGTCAATGCTGGTCACGGCATCTGTTATAATTCCATCAAAGAATTTGCCGGTCTCAAAGAAATCGATGAGTTCAGCATCGGACACAGCATTGTCTCCCGTGCATCGATGGTGGGCATGGAAAAGGCCGTCAGGGAAATGCGGACGTTGATCTCTGCGCTATAGAATCACAGTATGGCAAAACCACAACCAAAAAGCCTCGTCTCTCACGGAGGCACAAAGATCACAGAGAAGGGCAAGCGCTTGGGAATGATAGTTTTTTCTTTGTGATCTTTGTGCCTCTGTGAGAAAAAATTATGAGTATCCCCCCAAGGGGGATGCGAACAGTTTGAGACCGACACGCAAATGGGTTGGGGTAGTTGATGTGTTATTACACGTCAACCATGACGTACAGATTAAATCTGTTTGGCAACCTTTTTAAAAGGTTGGCCCCCGGCAGGGAAATCTTTTTGCCCTTCTTCGTGCTTCGTGTCCTTCAGTGAGCTGCGCGAACGGGTGGTGGATAAAAAAGAAAACAACGTTTCAATCCCAGGCGTTGCCTGGGATTGAAACAAAAAGCAATTTTACCAAGGACATGTAGTTCATGAAGAAAAGCATGCCTTATGAAATGCGATGCAATTGGATATGTGAACGGAGAAAAAACCATGGAACTTGTCAGTGCGTGGCAGATGCAGCAGATGGACAAAAAGACCATTCGGGATTTCGGTATTCCGGGCATGGTTCTCATGGAAAGCGCCGGACGGGGTGCAACCCGAATTCTTCTGGAAGCTTTCGGGGGACTTTCGGGCCGTTTGGTGGGTATCATGGCTGGCCGGGGAAACAACGGCGGTGATGGCTTTGTCATGGCCCGCTACCTGGCATGTCACCAGATTCCGGTGGTGGTCTATCTCCTCGGAGATATGACAGCTGTTCAGGGAGATGCCAGGACAAACCTCGAAATTTTATCCCGCATGGACGTGCCCATCATTGAAATCCGAGACCAGAAGGATCTCCTCAAACACAAGAGTGCCATGACCCATCGGGATATCTGGGTGGACGCCATTTTCGGAACCGGCCTCAATGCCGAGGTCACGGGTTTTTATCGATTGGTTATTGAATTTATCAACAAACTCGAAAAACCGGTTCTTTCCGTGGATATTCCATCGGGCCTGCATCCGGATACGGGTCAAGCTCTGGGCGTCTGTATCAAAGCACATGTCACGGCCACCTTTGCCTATGCCAAAACAGGGATGCTGCTTTATCCGGGGGCGGACTATGCGGGCCGCATTGAAATTGTGGATATTGGTATTCCACCCCATATTGTTAGAGAAGCCCTGATTTTTAACCATCTGTCAACACCGGACATGATCCATGATTTATACAGGATAAGGCCGTCTGACAGCCACAAGGGCACGGCCGGGCATCTTTTGGTGGTGGCCGGGTCACGGGGCAAAAGCGGGGCTGCGGCCCTGTGCGCCGAAGCAGCCATGAGGATCGGAGCCGGCCTGGTCACCCTGGGCATCCCCGAGAGCCTGGATCCGGTTCTTGAAACCTTGCTCAAAGAAGTGATGACATTGCCCTTGTCTGAAAGCCGTGGGGGCGTCCTGGCCAAATCTTCCCTGGAAGAGATCCGCAGAGCTCTTACGGGTAAACAGGGTCTGGTCCTTGGCCCAGGCCTGGGCCTTGACAGTCAGACTGTTGCCGTGGTGCATGCCCTATTGAGAGAGTGCCCTGTTCCGGTGGTTTTGGATGCCGATGCCTTGAACAGCATGGAAGGACATACCGGAAGGTTGAAGGATATGGCGACCGATTCCGTGTTGACGCCCCACCCCAGGGAAATGGCCCGCTTGACCGGGAAAACCGTGGAAGAAATCCAGAAAGACCGTCTGGGCATTGCCCAGGCCTTTGCAGAAAAATTCAAGGTCCACCTGGTGTTGAAAGGGGCACGGACCGTGGTGGCCCATCCGGATGGCAGTGCGTATATCAACCCCACGGGTAACCCCCTTCTGGCCTCGGGAGGAACCGGTGATGTGCTAACAGGCATGATCGCCGGTTTGATTTGTCAGGGCTATGAGGCTGCCCATGCAGCCCGCATGGGCGTTTATCTTCATGGGGCTGTGGCGGACATGCTGGCCAAGGAACGAGGCCCTGTGGGAGTCCTGGCCTCGGAATTGGCCGTCGGTATTCCCAGGATCATGGCCATGACAGCAGCCTGTTTATTGCCCCCTCTCCCATTTATTGCCCACAGGCTGTGAAAGGGTAAATGACCATGTCTTGTTTGTATGATTTGATTAAGGAAGGGAAGCCTTTCACCCTGACAGCCACGGATCTGGAAGGAACCCATGCCCTTGGAAAAGAGCTGGGAACTTTGGCCACTCCTGGCACTGTGATCTGTCTGTCCGGGGATCTGGGCAGCGGAAAAACATCTTTTGTCCAGGGCCTTGCCATGGGGCTGGACGTTCCGTCGGATCTTTACGTCACCAGCCCCAGTTACACCCTTATCAACGAGTATCCGGGACGTATTCCCCTGTATCATCTGGACCTTTATCGTTTGACCGAAGCCGAGGACCTCTTTGACCTTGGCGTGGATGAGATTCTTTCCGGACAGGGTGTTGTGGCCATTGAATGGCCTGAAAAACTTCCTCCCGGAATCCTTGATGATCCTATCCGAATTGACATTTCCATTATGCGTGATGATACGAGACGATTTTATTTTAGAATTTCAGGTGTGGACTTGGACGGGCAAATCTGATAAATAGACAAATTTATTTTAAGCGTGGTATACCTGTGTTGAATTTGTTCATAATCAAGGCTTGTTAGGGAGATGAAATGGCACTCATTGTTCAAAAATACGGCGGCACCTCGGTGGGTAGCATCGAAAGAATTCGCAATGTCGCAAAGAGGATTGTCAAAACATACGATCAGGGCCATGATGTGGTGGTGGTTCTTTCAGCCATGTCAGGGGTCACCGATAATCTCATCACCATGGCACACCAGGCGAGCAAGGTGCCTGATAAACGTGAATTGGATGTATTGATGTCCACCGGTGAGCAGACCACCATCGCCCTTATGGCCATGACCCTTCATGACATGAACTATCCTGCGGCTTCGCTTCTTGGTTTCCAGGCAGACATCCTCACGGATAATATGGCCACCAAGGCACGCATTATGAGTATCGGTGCAGATCGGATTAAAACACTTATATCGGAAAAGAAAATCGTCATTATTGCGGGCTTCCAGGGTATAGACTCCGAGGGAAATATCACCACCCTGGGCCGTGGCGGGTCAGATACCTCTGCCGTTGCCATAGCCGCTGCCATCAAAGCGGACACCTGTGAAATTTATACCGATGTGGACGGGGTGTATACCACGGACCCCCGGATCTGTGAAAAGGCCCGAAAACTCAAACAGATTTCCTATGATGAAATGCTGGAAATGGCCAGTCTGGGAGCCAAAGTACTCCAGATTCGTTCCGTGGGATTTGCAAAAAAATTCAATGTACCGATTCACGTGAGATCATCTTTTAATGAGGAGGAAGGCACAATGGTTGTTGGTGAAGATTCCGGCATGGAACAACTGGTGGTATCCGGTATCACTCTTGATAAAAATGAAGCACGGTTGACTCTCAGAAAAGTTCCGGATCAACCCGGCGTGTCGTCCAAAGTCTTCACACCTCTGGCGGATGCAGGTATTCAGGTGGACATGATCATCCAGAACACCTGTTCCGGTGGAGAAACAGACCTGACGTTCACTGTCAATAAAAGCGATTTCGAGCAGGCCAAACGCATTGCCGAGAACGTGGTCAAAAATATTGGTGGTGAGGAGGTCATGGTGGCCGATGACATCGCCAAGGTTTCTGTGATCGGCGTGGGCATGAAAAATCATGCAGGTGTTGCAGCCACCATGTTTTCAGCCCTTGCCTCGGAAAACATCAATATCCGTATGATCAGTACCTCAGAGATCAGAATTTCATGCGTGATTGACGAGCGTTATGCAGAACTGGCCGTCCGTGTGCTTCATAAGGCGTTCAACCTGGACAAGATATAGGGCAAACACGTGAAAGGCTTCAGCGCCGATCAACTTATTTTTGTTGCTGTAACAGGGGGTGTGCTTCTGCTGGTGATCCTGGCAAGGGCTTACCCCTTTTTTTAATTCTATCAGCTGTCCTTCCAGGCCCACACCGTGAGTCACCATGATTCTGCTTCAGGAAACACGCAAAAGTTCCTTGTCCCCCTGCCAGTATCTTCCAGGGGTTTCGTGGCAATTTGATTATTTCTTTGCCATGGAACTGAGTGAAGCCGAACTTGATGTCTATCTGGAGCAAGGCTGGCGAAAATTCGGATACTATTTTTTCAGGCCGGCCTGTCCGGATTGCCGGAAATGCATTCCCATCAGGATTCCCACCGGGACATATCGAATCAGCCGAAGCCAGAAACGCGTGATGGCCAAAAACAAGGACATCCGGGTTCATTTCGGGCCCCTTGCTTTTTCTGACCGGATATTGGAAATTTACAGCGATCACTCCAAACACCGCTTTGGCAAAAAAGAAATTGATCCTGCCGACTTTTTTTCAAGCTTTTATTCTCCATCCTGCCCCACACTCCAGTCCGAGTACTATTTGGGAGATACCCTGGTGGGCATTGGTTTTCTGGATCAGTCCCAAAGAAGTCTGAGCAGTGTTTACTTCATATTCGATACAGCCTACAGCCATCTTAACCTGGGGACCTACAGCGTGATCCGGGAAATACAGGAAGCAAAAAATCTGGGGCTGAGCTATTACTATCTGGGCTATTCCATCGAGGAATGCCGTAAAATGGCGTATAAAAACAGTTATCTTCCCAGCGAACACTATGATTGGGAAACACAGACATGGGGGCAAAGTGGGGGATGATTGTTGATAGGACGTATGGGAATAATGGGACCTATGGGACGTATGAGCCCCATATCAGCATTGGATAAGCTAATGGGGTGCCATGATCTTCAGTGACTTTAAAAAATCAGTTGGACACCCCTTTAACATCCGGCTACCCATTTATCAGGTACAGTCGGCAAGCTCTTTATTTCAACCCTTATTTTGAGCGGTATTCGTCAATGGCCTTGTGAAGGGTTTTCACGGCAAGCTGGATGCAGTGGTGTTTCTTTTCAGGGATATTCTCCAGGGTTTTGAAAATGTCCCCATCATTGATGTTCCTGGCAAAATCCATGCTTTTCCCCTTGATGATGTCCACGGCAGCCATGGCAGCAGATATGGCCCCGGCACAGCCCATGACTTCGTATTTTACATCTTCAATCATCTGGCCGTCAAGTTTCAGGTAAATGGTCATGGTGTCACCGCAAGAGCCCACAAAGTCTGACACCTGGTCTGCATTCTCAATGCGGCCCATGTGGGGACGTGTTAAAAAATAGCGGGCAGCGGTTTCAGAATAACCGGTCTGGGTCATGGCCAGAATCATATCTCCCTGCGGGGTTGCCTCAGCTTGGGGTTCGTTCATTTTTTGCTCCGTAAAATCATAATGTTAAATCCACGTATCCTCAATAAGAAAAAACAAATTAATAAGAAATGCGTACGAAGTCAAGCAAAGAGAATGTGTTGTTAACGTTTCTAACCATAGCGGATAGTTTGTTTTTTACCACAGAGAACACAGAGGGCCACAGAGTTCATCTGCGGTCATTATTGACTCATCCCAAAATGAATGTTTGGTAACCTTTTAAAAAAGTTGCCAAATGTGTTTTGTTGTTCTTCATAATTGACGTATCTTTTCACATCAAAGACCATCACACATTTGTCCAGATTTTTAAAATCTGGCCCCCGGAGGGCCGCCGGAGGCGCATTTCATTGTGCTCTTTAATCGACCCTCACAGCATTTCCAGGAATGCTTCGATTCTCACCCTTAACTGCTCGGTATCCGAATCCGAATAATCAGTTTCAAGGTGGAGCATGGGAAGGCCTTTGGTTTCATTGAGCCATTTTTCCACACTAAAGGATTCAACATTGTAGGTATGGCATGCCTGCCAGGTCAGATCCACCACCCCATCCACCTTGAAATGATTGATCATGTCATCCAATAGGTCCAGACGGCCCTGATTCGGGCTCATGACCGAGCAGGGGATGGACAGGTACTGCCGGGACAGAACGTCTATGGGATCGTCGTTTTGGGGTACGGTGAACACCTGCTTATAGCCGGTACAATTTTCATAACCCACCACGCTTGCCCCGGCTTCTTCCAGAATCCGTGCCACCTTATCCGATCCGATGCCCATGGGCACACCGGAGATCAGAACACGGGGTGTTTTATCCGTGTATGGGCTCTGCTTATTATCGTTTATTTCAGAAAAATGGTTGACGATGGTGTTCATGAGTTTAATGCCCTTTTCCTTGTCCGCAAGGAAGCCCACCTTGAAAAGAACAGTCAGAATTTCAGAGCCTTTGATGGGGGACGGTTTCAACTGAGCCAGATCCATTACCGCCTTTTTGGCGTCACGTTCCCGGTTGAGAAGATCAATGGCCCGGTTGATTTTCTCAGTAGTGAGTGTGACACCCGTCACAGCCTCGATCCGGTCTTTCATGCCCTCAACCTCTTTGCGCCAGGGTTCAAGGGAGATGGCTGTATTCTGGTTCTGGGGAAGCTGGAGAACATGAACCTCCTTGTACTGCTGCATCAGCTCGAACATTTTTTTCTTGCCGTCACAGGTGGTGTCAGCCACGATCATATCCGAGAACCGGAAAAAAGGGCAGGTGTCCAAGGCAGCAAACCCGTAACTGCTTTTGATCAAAGGGCAGAGGTTCCGGGGAAGGATTTCTTCTGCAGCCGACACAGGATCATTTTTTGTGCCGCAGAGGGGCAGGGGAATGGCATCCGCCGCAACGATCAGCTCCACAGGCGAGTACAAACAGTAACAGCCGATGGCTTTCCGGCCTTCTTTTTTCAATGTGTCAATATCCATGACATTCTGCTCGAATGCCTGCTGCAAGGTCTTGAAAAGTGCTTCACTCATAGTCTACCTCATAATGTCTTGTGCAATTAATGCCGCACCCAGGGCACCCGCCATCTGGGGCTGGTCCGAAACCCGGATGTCACGCTGGGTCATCTGTTCAAGGAAACGGACCATACAGGGGTTGTTGGCAACGCCCCCTGAAAAGACGATGGCGCCCTCCGCAGAAACCCGTTTGAGCATGGACAGAGCCCGCCTTACAACCGAACTGTGAAGGCCCCGGGCAATCTCCCGCCGATCCTTTCCCCGGGCAAGAAGGGAAGTCACTTCCGATTCGGCAAAAACCGTACACATGCTGTTGATGGAAAGTTCACGCGCAGCCTTCAGGGCTTCAATGCCAAAATCATCAATGCCAAAGCCCAGGGACCGGGCCATGATTTCAAGAAACTTTCCCGTGCCCGCGGCACAGCGGTCATTCATCTCGAATTTGATCACCTGTCCCTGCCCATTCATCTTGATCACCTTGCTGTCCTGGCCCCCGATATCCAAAACCGTATCTGCATCCGGAAAAAGGAATTGGGCACCCCGGGCATGGGCTTTGATTTCCGTGACGGTTTTCCCGTCCAGGGCAATTTCAAACAAATTCCGGCCATAGCCCGTGGCCACAATATGATCATAGGATACCCCGGAGATCAGATCACCCGCCACAGCCATGGGATCAAACCCCGTATCAGCCTGCCTTTCCTCTATAACCTTGCTGTCTTCAATGACAACCAGTTCAATGGAGCGTGACCCGATATCGATTCCCGCAGCGCGCATACATCCCCCAAATCTAAAATAAAAGAAAGTCCTCTGTTACTCAAAGGCCGAACGTCTTGTCAATGTGATTATCTGAATGGGTTATGGGGTAAGGATTGATAATGTCGATATGTGCGATTGTTAATTTCGGCAGCACCTTACTTCATTGTCGGCAAATACGGGTGTCCAGTCCTTGAATTAAGTAAGGTCCCAAAAACTCAGAAGGATTCTTTGCGGATTGGAACGGTGCTTGCCGGACATCATCCCATCACAATCGGGGGCAGCATCACAATCGGGGACATGCCAATTAGACAAATAGGCATTCGACATTAACATGCATGAACTCCTTTTTATTTTGAAAACACGAATTGACATGCCGAAATCATCTCATCAAAACATAGTAAAGAATACGAATGTTTTTTAATTTAAATATAGGTTTGACCTTAATTGTAAAATTAGCTATCACATATTTTTAATTAACATTCAATGCAACGGTATCTCTGTTTGAGGAGCCGCCATAGCAGAAAAACGACTGAAATATAGAGGAAAAAGTGCAAATCGGACGTAATGAACCTTGCCCCTGCGGCAGCGGGAAAAAATATAAAAAGTGCTGTTTAAATAAAGATACCGCACCTTCCCAGGAATTGTACTATCGGCGATTGTCCGAGGCCCATGATCGGCTTGTGGGTCGTTTGCTTAGCTATGCTGAAGTCAACCTGGGTGAGGACGCCGTTGATCTGGCGATGAATGAGTTTTTACTGTGGCCCGAACCGGAAGACAAGATCAGTGAAGACACCCTTGACCGGATCGGTCCCCTGTTTTTGCCCTGGTATTTATTCAATTGGGAATTCGACTCCATGGATATCGACGTGGCGGGCGTGGACCTTGGTGAGGATGAGGATTGGACCGTGGCCGAACTGTATGCCCGACACAACCCAGGTAAGCTTGATCCCTTGGAAAGACGGTTGATGGAGAGCATCCCACGCATACCTTACAGCTTCTGGGAGGTGCTTGGTGTGGACAAGGGAAAGGGAATGACATTGCAGAATATTCTGACAAAGTCCCGGCTCGAAGTCCAGGAGCGTTCAGGCTCGGAATTCATCCAGGTGGGTGATCTCCTTTTCGGCCGTGCAATTGCTGTGGACGGTGTGGGAATGCTGGTTGGTCTCAGTCCTAATCGCATTCCTCCCGGCAAAAAAGCAGATATCATTCAATTGAGAAAGCACCTGCATCAGGACAACGCCACGATTACCGACGACATGCTGTATGACTGGGAGGAGCAAATTCGCGAGCTGTATTTCATCATTGATCATTCACTCCATACCATGCCGCAACTGTGCAACACGGACGGTCACCCCTTGGAATTCCACCGGTTGATCTATGAAGTGGCCTCGGCCGATGAAGCATTCAATAAGCTCTGTGGATTGTGCGTTACATTGACACCCGAGGAACTTTACGACGATGCGGAGTGTGATGAATCAGGCCGTATCAGACACGCTGAATTCCCCTGGGATCGTCTGGGACACACGAAAAGTCCCGCAATGCCCAATACGGTATTGGGCCGTATCATGATCGACAACCATCGACTGACGGCTGAAGCCAATTCAGCAGAACGGTCTCAGGAATTGCGCCGTGAGATCGATTTCCGTCTTGGCGATTGCGCTCGATTTAAGGTTGACGAGATTCAGGATATTAATTCGATGATGAGTCAAGATCCCACCGGGGATTTTGAACCGAAATATTCAAAAGAACATAACGAACTCATTCAGAATCCTGAGGTGCAGGAGCGTTTAGTCGAAATGATAGGTGCGCACTGGAAAAGTTGGGTTGATGAAACTATTCCGGCCCTGGGTAGTATAACTCCGAGAGAGGCTGTAAAAACAGCGGATGGACTCGAGGCTGTGGAAGCGCTTTTGAAAGAGGCGGAAATGGCAGGCCGACAGGATCCCTTTATGTCGGAGATGAACCGCAAGGGAATACAATGTGCCAGAGACATACTGGGTTTAAACAATTTGTAAAGAGTGGCTGGATGATTCCATCATACCATCATGTGCCTCCACTGAAACACATAAATTAAATTTTCCATGGCTATTCGCACTAAACATACTATTTATAAAAATGGATTGCCGCTTTTGAAATCCGGTCATAGAGTTTCATCTCTCGTCGGTGGGGAGGCCAGTTTATAAGGAACGTTGTAATGGCATTCCAGAGAGAAACCCACCCGGCGATGGTGAGCCCTTCTAAAAATACATGGCCAACGACACCGTCCGGGTCCAATATTTTTTGATTGGTCCATACCGACAGCGATAAAAAGACAATCCCGATAATAAAAAGTATCATGGACGATCGTACCATATCGGCTAACTCCCTCACCTTGAGCACCTTTAGATACCTAAAATAATTATCAATGCTTCGTTTTACGCGGGTGGTAAGGCTGTCGTCGGCCTGGACGGCTAATCGGAAATGGATAACAAAACGCTCTTTTTCGATTTCCCTGACAGAATTAATCAGATAATCAACCAGGTCCTGATCCAGTTCTTTTTTCCTGTAGGGTGCATACTTGTCTAAATCATTGAATAGATCCTCGACCTTTTCTGCAGAAATATCGATGATGAGTTCGTTTTCGGGGGTTCGTGAATATCGGTCCAGTATTTTTTTTTTCATCGTAAGGATTCCATGGATGCTTTGGCTTCACGGATCCAATAACAGAGTCCGGGTGTATTATTTTCAGCAAAATCAGATGCTGGCCGATAAGCGTTTAGACAATGGCCCCCTCATTGACCACGTGATAGTCAACAAAGGATTGGAGGGTTATTCCTCTCATTGAGGATACGAGCCGTATTTAGTGATTTGAACAGGGAGTCCGGAAATGTGCCGTTCCGGATTGATTCCGATCAAACGCAGATTGTTTTTCTTGGAAAATTAACTTACCAGTATGGCTTTTCCAACCTGCCTAACACCTCGAAGCGCGAGTGGTTTACGGCGGATTTTTTCGCGCCATTTTTTTAAATGGGCCTCGGTAAAACGACCCATGCTTAAATACCCCCTTGTTTTAGCAAAATATTACCAAAACAAAGGTGTGTTTGTCAACCTCACTGGTTTATACCGGATACCTGCAGTTGACAGGGTGTTTATTTTTAACGAAAAACACGAAAAAAGCGTCATATATGAAAGCATGAGACAAGTTTATCGTTTAGATATTGGCAAAAGGCTCTGATTGAGGAGGTCCCCCAAAGGCGGTCCGAGAGGTCTTTGTGGACCATGAATATGGTGTCGTCGAAATCCCAGAACATGATGGTTTTCCCTTTGGGTTTGAGTTTGATAAGGTCGTTGATATTACGCAGGTTGGCTTGATACAGAATCAGATAGTCGGCCTGGGTTTTGTTGATTTCTTCGTATAGATTTTTCGTTAAAGTATTGAAATGAAGATAGGTTGATGATGTGAGCCAGAAGACTTGGCCCGTGGAAATTTTGGGGTATTTTTGCTTGACGTAGGCGACCACATCCCGAGAGATGGAACTTATCAGCACGTCGTTTTCACGGTTCCTGGCATGGATATCAGCCATGATTTCATCCACCAGTGCCCGGTCTTCCTCCTCATTTCCCTGGGATTTTATTTCTATGTTGAGTTTCTTTTTAAGAACGTTCATGGCCTCATCATAGGTAGCGATTTCTCTGGATGATATTTCCGATAATTCGGCAGAGTTTGTGTTGCTGATGGTTTTGAGGCTGCCGAACAGGCGGAGCATTCTCTTGTCATGGTAGACCATGATTTTTTTGTCCTTTGAGTACTGGACGTCGAATTCGATAAAGGCGTATTTGTTGTTCTTATCAGCGGCGATAAGTGCCGCCATGGTGTTTTCAAGATGATCGGTGGATGCACCACGATGGGCACCTGCTGTGCACCTGTAATCAAGGTGGTCTTGATTATTATACGATTCCTGGGCGAGAATCACATCTAAGCGTTTGACGTATGCCGGAGCACAGCCACTGCCTGCATTCGTAAGAAAGGCAAATAGGATAATCAAAATAATTCGGGGCATATTCATGATGTTTTCCTTAAAAACCGGACCCGATGAATTTATCAGGGCAATTGACCGGATGCTACGTCATGGTGGGATGTTTCGTCAAGCAGTATCGACTCCTGGCCAATCACGAGCCGCCCTTTCCCATAATTCCATGAGGGTACCCAAGGTGGCTCGGGATGATACGCCGTTAAAAAAAATGTAATGAAAAACTGACAGGTCGGTAATAAACTCCAAACACATCATCCATAAACTATCGCAAGAATAAATCTTATCAATAGGAGGACAGGATGATGATCAATTTTATGTTACTGCTTGTGGGGGGGGTATCGGTGATGGCCCTTTATATCATGATGGCATTTTTAGCCACCCTTTCCATGGAGAACGATCTCCCGGATTTGGAAGATATTCAAATTAGCTGATAGGGGTGTTTAAATCTGCCGTTTATCCAGAAAATTGAAATGCAGATATGGGCCAAGACGATCGTAATGGTAAGCTGTTGCGAATTTGCATCGCACATAGCGATCGTTGATTTCAACGACTGTCACATCCTTGTTGACCCGGGACCGGGGTTTGTCATCCAGGGTGAATTCCAGACGGAGTTCATGGCCGGAAGCAAGATCGCTGATTTCCGGTATCAGGAAAATCACATGGGATGGGCACATGTCCACCACGGTCATTCTACCGCCGGTTTGCCTGACAGGGTCTTGATATACCCCGTCAAGATCCAGGCGGAGTTCCGGTGCGGGGGGCGGTGTGTTCTCTTCTTTAATGATATCATCCACGGAGATGACATCGTCGTAAACCAGCTCAATGGTTGCTTCCAGATCATCGGCAGGTGCTTCCGCTTGGGGCTCCCTCCGAGCTTCCTGAATCAAGGTGCCCAGATCCTTGTCAATGAGTTTTCCCAATTTATGGTCCGGCAGGGGTTTGAAAGCGAACCGTGCCTTTTCATGCTGTAGAAGACTTAAGGCAGCCTCCTCGCCACGAAGCCCTTCAAAGGCAGCATTGAACAGAACCCCTTTGTTGAAATAACAGAGTCCTTTTTCCTCATCCTGGAGATTGATTTCAAACAGACAGGTCTTTTTTTCCATTTCAACCAGAAGAAGAAAACTGGCCACGGAAATTCCGGAAATAACACCACTGGGCACCCCCTCTTCAAGGGCCTCCACGATGGATGGTCCCAGTTTATCCACGGGAAAGGGCTTACTGAAAAAATGAAGCACATCTTTGGGAATCAGCTGCTTAATTTCCGGCGTGCCAAAGGCCGACATAACAAAGCAGGGAATGGAGAAGTTCCTGTCGTTGACAAAGGACAAAAGAGCGAGACCATCCATTTCGGGCATCATGATATCTGTTAAAAGGAGATCAATGTCCTCATTTAAAAGGATGTCCCTGGCTATTTTCCCATTTCCGGCCGTGACGACATGAAAGACATTTTCATAGGATTTGAGCGCCTTTAGGATGAAATTCAGAAAAACGAGGTCGTCCTCGGCAATTAATATTTTTTTCATGTCAACGTCCTTATGATGGGGATACCCATGAGAAATGGCGCTTAATGAGTCTCTTTGTCCTCATAACATAGCAAATGAAAATGACAAAGGCAAGTGAAGGGCTCACACACGTTGAGTGATTATTTTGTCGGCGTGCTCACTTAGACGCTTGAATGACTGCATGGTCACCGCCAGTTCTTTGTCGATGCGAAGTGTATCTTCGTCCAGACACGCTTGTTCAAGGCTTGCCGCAAGGGTAACGAGTTCTTCTGCCCCGATATTGGCGGCTGCACCCTTGAGCGAGTGGGCTTTTAGGCGAGCCGTGTAAAAGTCACCCTGCTCTTTGGCCTGGGTGACGTCTTGTTCAAATCCATTAAAAGACTGGCAGTATTCGTCCAGAATTTGATTATAAAGAGACCGGGTGGTCCCCAGGCGTTTCATGGCTTTTTCCACATTTAGAATGTTCGGGGGCACTTCAGGTTCTTTCATGGACTGGGTCAGAGGGATGTCCGAGGTCCGTGAGATTGTGAAACCGGGTATGTTTTTTTTGAGTACAGCCAGGAGTTTTTTGCTGTCAATGGGTTTGGACAGGTAATCATTCATGCCTGCGGCCAGACATTTTTCCCGATCTCCGGACAGTGCGTTGGCTGTCATCGCAATCACAGGAAGGGTTGTCAAACCCAAAACCTTGCGGATATGTTCAACAGCTTCAATGCCGTCCATGACAGGCATCTGGACATCCATCAGAACCCCGTCATAGGATCTTTCCGAGAGCTTCTTTATGGCTTCCAGGCCGGTTTCGGCGGTTTCCACCGATGCTCCCATCAGTCTCAGAATTTCAGATGCAATCATTCGGTTTACAGGGTTGTCTTCCACAAGCAAAAGGGTGATATTGGATACGGTTTGGCTAAGATCAATTCCTGTATGTATATTCCGCATTGTTGAAGGCTGGAAACCCATGGTGTTCATGATGGCATCAAACAGGGCCGATTCTTTGACAGGTTTGTACACGGTGCTCTGGGAAGAGGCACTTTCCGTTGGATGATTGAACGCATGGTTGAATGACCGAAGGAAAATGACTTCCGGTTGTCTGGCGCATCCTTCAAGGATCCTGTCTCGGGTGAGAATCCCATGGTCCGAATCAAGTTTTTCTCCAAGGATAACAATGTCAAAGGGATCATCGCTGTTTTCCATTGCCAAGGAAACGGCTTTATCTCCATCATCAATCAAGGAGAAACGGAAACCGAAGCGGGCCAATATCTGTGACATGACCTTTCGAATCAGGGGATTGTCATCGGCAACAAGGATATTCAGATCCCTGATTTCAGAGGGAAATATGAATGTGTCCTCGTCGTCTTCATCCAGATAACCTGCCTTGATAACGAACATGAAGCAGCTTCCTTCCCCTTTTTGACTGGTAACCCGGATGTCTCCTCCCATCATGGATATGATTTTCTGGCAGATGGCAAGACCCAGGCCGGTGCCGCCGTATTTTTTGGTGATGGAACCGTCCAGTTGGGAAAACGAGTGGAACAATTTGTCGATCATGGCAGGATCAATTCCAATTCCGGTATCTTCAACCTTGAACATGAGTTCAAAATCATCCTCTGAAAAGGTACTGACGTTGACAGACAGATAGATCATTCCTTTTTCCGTGAATTTAAAGGCATTGGAGACCAGATTGACCAGGACCTGTCTGAGTCTTAACGGGTCTGAAATCATTTTGACCGGGACATCGGTGTCCACATCCACGATGAATTCGATGTCCGGTTTTCTGTTTTTGACAATAAACATGTCCGCCACATCATCCAGGAGTTCGCGAATGGGAAACGGGGTATTATCGAATTCGAGTTTTCCGGCCTCTATTTTTGAAAAATCCAGGATGTCGTTGATTAAATTGAGCAGGGATCGTGACGAGGATCGGACAATGGAGATATATTCCTGCTGGGTGGGGTTCAGATGTGTAGTGAGTAACAGATCACCCATGCCGATGATGGCATTCATGGGTGTCCGTATTTCATGGCTCATGTTGGCGAGGAATTCGCTTTTCACCTGGTTGGCCCTGTTCGCAGAATTTTTGGACTCTTCCAGTTTCCGGTTCAGGGTTTCAAGCTCAGCCGTCCGGATTCTGACCTTTTCCGCCAGATCTTCGCTGTACCCTTTAAGGGACTCATGGGCCTCGTTCAGTTCTTTCTGGTTTTTCATGAGTTGTTCATTGAGGCTGTTCGAACGTCCGATTTCCAGGGTAAGGTTTTCGGTTTGTTTGCCCACCACAACACCGGCCAGAACCAGAAAACCACCCCATGCAGCCAGATAAAGGTATATTTCACGGGGATTTTCAGGCAAAATTATGGATCCGGGATTGGTCAGGGTGTATAAGGTCACGTAAATGATGCACATCAGTGCCCCCATCACCGCCTGCCTATAGCCTATCATGTATCCGGCCATGATGACCGGTAAAAAATAGAAATTGAAAAATGCGATATTATTTTCAAAAAAATGACTGATCACAAGGATAGCGGCCAGCACAGTTACAACAAAAAGCCATTCATATTTTCGAAGGAAGAAGAGTTGGAGCTTATTCATGGTCATTCCTGCTATGTTGACAACGTTGGAAGTTTTATGTCCTGTTCGTTCTTTTACCGTATTGTTAACGGGAGGATATTGTTTACTTACAGGAACATGCTATCATGGATTAAAATATTTTTCACCTTATGGATAAGTAAAAATTATTGTACAGGCCATGTATTCTGATCCAGAATACTGTATTTGCTTGATTTTTGGTCTGTTTTTGATAGTAACATGAGCATACTAATACTCTATCATACAGGAAAGGGAGATATCCATGAAATTGAAAAATCTTATTGTGCTTGTTCTGGCCCTTTGTTTGTTGCCGTCATGTCAGGAACTTATGGCCAAGCTCAAACCCATGCTCACGCCCAAAGCATCCCCGGAAATGGTCTCTGAGATCATGGCTAAGGCAGAGAAAATCGGTTTTTCTTCACCCAGGAAACTGGGGAAATCCAAAAAAGACCGGCTTAAAATAAAGGCGGGTCAGTGGGTCACAACATTGACCACCCACAAGGATGTTGGAAATGATCGTTTGTTATCAACTGTTCGCGTGATTCATGTGGACGGCAGCACGGTTGTTCTGGAGACCGAATCATACTCGGCCCTGGGCAAGTGCGAACGTCAGCTGACCCAGATGACTTTTGAGAACTATCCTATCAAAAGTAAGCTGTCTTATACCCAGGAGGATATCGATGACAGTCTCCGGGCCATGAAAATCACAAAGGTTGTGACCAAAAACGGGGATGAACCTGCCCAGGAATTGCCGGAACAAGCCTTGATGATGTATCAGCAGATCGGCAAAAACATGACCGGAGTTTCAATGCGCTCAGGGGACATGACCTCGGACGCCTGTCCCGGCACCTATATCGAATCTGCACGATGTTATGATTTTGATTTTACCGTGTCTGTCATGGGGATAACCCAAACGGGCCGAGTCACGGCTCATAGCGATATACCCGTGAATGGAATGGTCAGGATGGAAACCCCGGATATGGTCCAGGAAACCATCGCCTTTGGGTCATCCGGCGCCCAGTCTCAGATGTAGGAGATATCTGTTCACGGCCGGGAAGACCCGTTATGGTATTTTATTGACCACTCGCTCCCATTGTCGCTGAAGAACACGAAGAGAATGAAGAAGTGTAAAATTTTATTCGTTTTTTCATGATCTTATGCTTATAGAACAACCCTATTTATGGGTAGGCCTTAAACTGTGCGCATCCCCCTTGGGGGGATGCACATAAATTTTCCTCACAGAGGCACAAAGATCACAAAGAAAAAACTATCATTATCAGGCTTTTAGCCCGTCTCCGTGATCTCTGTGCCTCTGTGAGAGACGAATCTTTTTGATTGTGGCTTTGCCGCACTGTGCTCTTCGTGTCCTTCAGTGAGCTATGCGAACGGGTTGTTAAAAAAATGTGGTTGCGGCTATGCAGCCCTAAATGCTTCGTGGTTGGACTGTTTTGACTCATAAAAAAAGCCCCCGAATCGGGGGCTTTTTTATAACTATTTTTTTTAAGATGTTGCTTAACCGATGGGCATAACGATGCGTTCGTATTTTTCGTTGAGAAGCTCGGCCATGGCAAGGTAGATGGCACTGGCACCGCATACGATTCCTTCATAACCTGCAATGGTTCCGATCAGGGCTGATCCTGTCCAGTCCCGGGCTGCCAGAAGGAAGAAAAGAACGGTCAAAGAACCGAAAATGAACTGAAGGACCTTGTTGGCTTTGAAGGTGCCGAAAAACATGAACAGGGTGAATATTCCCCAGACAAAAAGGTACCAGCCCATGAAAGCAGGCGGCGTTGCATCGGCCCACCCCAGTTTGGGCATGACAATCAGGGCCACCAGAGTCAACCAGAAATGGCCATAAGAAATAAAGGCTGTCATTCCAAAGGTATTGCCTTTCTTGAATTCAAGGATCCCCGCGATGATTTGGGCGATGCCTCCGTAAAAAATCCCCATGGCAAGAATCATGGCGCTGATGGGGAAAAATCCAGCATTGTGAATGTTGAGTAAAACGGTTGTCGTCCCGAAACCCATCAGACCCAGGGGGCCAGGGTTTGCCAAAACATCATTTTTCATCTGACACTATCTCCTCTGCATGAACATGCCTTTTACCGGACACCCATCCCGCATCCGGATACCAATAAACCGAAAACATTTATATCGGAAAAAAAAGGAGGAAGGGATGATCACCTCCTGCCGTTACGGCTTTTCCCGAATTTAACCCTCAATGTTGTCCACAGGGATGAACAGTCAAACATACGCCGAAGAATCCGTTCCCAAAGGAAGGCCCCTTAATGATGAGTTTTTTCAAATCCCCCCCTGTTTACGACCCTCAAGATCCTGGGCTGTTTAGGCGTGGCAGGTCTTGGGGAAGGAGACGAATACCAGTATATGCTCGAAAAATCAAGATAATTGATGGGAAATGTGAAATGGGTTATAAAATTTAACATTCATGCCCTATAGCTGTCCCAGACCTTAGACTGAACGGTCTGGACAACGTTTTTATTTCGCACCACCTTGTCGGGATAAAAAACAATTTTGTGTAAAATAAGCTCAAATTTTAAAATCTCCTATGGTCAAAAATATCATCGTCATATAGCGTGATAATCTTTACACGGATTAGATTCCTGAACATTGGATTTTAATTTTCATTTGGCTAAAATCACCACCACATTTCATTGTTTAACCTCGTTGCTAATCAAACACATTCTTGATGCAGAAATCGAGAACTGGTATGGTTAATCTTGATTAACTCGTAAAAAGTCGACGGATGGCTATGGAAAAAGGCCTATAGGCAAGGCATAGTGTTTGGCCAGGCGTGAAGGCATACACGAGCGTATGTCGAACGTCTGGCCAAACACTATAACGCCGCATATGGGACTTTTTACGACGCCATCAATATTCTTAACCTTCCATTTACAGGAGATGTACATGAAACATATTGTGGCTATTTGTATTATTTTATTTCTTGCAGGCTGTTTTCCTACAAATATCAAATTGATCAGTGACGGGACCGAGCCCCTCCATGAATTTACAGTTGAGGGCAAGGGCAAGGATAAAATCCTGATTGTGTCAGTTCAGGGTGTTATCAATGACCAGCCTGAAAAAGGGATGCTTAGAACCAGGCAGGGCCTGGTGTCCGAGGTCCTGGCTCAGCTGAAAAAAGCGGAATCGGATGAGGATATTAAAGCGGTGGTTCTTAAGGTGGATTCCCCGGGAGGGACCGTCACGGCCAGCGATATTCTGTACAATGAGATCAAACGGTTCAAGGAAAGAAAAGGGATTCCGGTTGTGGTATCCATCATGAATATGGGTACGTCCGGAGCCTATTATCTGTCCCTTCCGGCTGACCGGATCATGGCTCACCCCACCTCCATCCTGGGCTCTGTGGGCGTGATTTACATGCGGCCCAAAGTGTACGGGCTTATGGATAAAATCGGCATCGGGATGGAGGTGAACACATCCGGCTCAGCCAAGGACATGGGCTCTCCCTTTAAGGCCTCAACCGATGAGGAACAACGCTATTTCCAGGCCATTATTGATCCCTTGGCCGCCCGCTTTTATCATTTGGTCAACATAAACAGAAAGCCCAATGCCGAGGCTTTTGCCAAAATTAAAACAGCAGCCGTTTTTCTTCCGGATGAAGCCCTGAAACTTGGCTTGATTGACGGGATAGCCTATCTTCCGGAAACCATCAGCGCCACGGAAAAACTGGCCGGCATTGAGGGCAAGGCACGGGTGGTCACCTATCGTCGCGACCAGTTCTACGATGACACACTGTACAACAACGCCTCGGCCGAACTTTTTCAAGGTGAGCCCTTACGCGTCAATCTTCCTGGTTTCATGGATTTTCAGACAGGGTTCTATTACCTTTGTCCCATGTTGTCGGAACATCATCGTTAAAAGAGGCCTGTCATGATTTATCTTTTTGATTGGGGAAACACCTTGATGAAGGTTGAGCCCCATGAGAAAGGCCCCATGTATCTGTGGAAAAATCCAATGCTGTGCGAGCATGCCGGAGTCATTCTTGAACGCCTGTCCCGAACGCACCGCTGTTGTCTGGCCACCAATGCGGAGGATTCGGATGCATCGGATATTCGGAAGGCCTTGGAACGAGCAGGTATCGCCGATTATATCACCACCATTTTCTGTTACAGAAATCTGGGCCTTAAAAAACCTGATCCTGCGTTTTTCAAGGCCATATGTACAGCTCTGTCATGCCTCCCCGAAAATCTTATCATGGTTGGAGATGACCCGGTGAATGATTATGCCTGGGCCAGAGAAAACGGAGCATGGGCCTTGTTGTATGATCCTCTGGGCCGTTTTCATGACAAGGGATTTGATTCTATCAGCGATCTGATGGAATTGTGTCCGGCTTAAGCCTGGGCGCATCGTTTTATATTAACCACTCTGGCTCTCGGTTAAGGGACCGGTTAAGGGACAGGCTAAGACCGGTTAAGGGACAGGCTAATATTACACTTCCCAAATAATGTTCCTTATGCTATGTTCATTTGTATATAAACAACAACCCCATTTTAAGGATCTATGGAGGTATCCTATGCCACGAACAACACGAATGGTTATTCGGGATGAAAAGAGTGTTTATCATGTGATCTCCCGCACCGCTCTGGATGGTTTTCCCTTCGGAGCGGTGGAAAAAGAAAAATTTGTATCAATCCTCAAGCGGTTTGCCCGCATCTATTTTACGGAAATCCTCGGTTACGCGGTTTTAGACAATCATGTTCACATCCTCGTCAAAATGCTTCCTGAGCGGAACTATTCCGATGACGAGATCAAAATGAGGTACATGGCCTGTTATGGGGACGATGCCAAGTTTCCTGTGGGCCGCATCGGCCATTTCAGGAAGAAATGGGCCAGCCTTTCGGAATTCATGAAAGAGGTCAAGCAGACGTTCTCACGGTATTACAACAAGGCCAAAGGGCGTCGGGGAACGCTCTGGGGTGAGCGTTTCAAGAGTTTGATCGTTGAAAAAGGCGATACCCTGATCCATTGCCTGGCCTACATCGACCTGAATGCAGTCCGGGCGGGAATCGTAAAGCGGCCCGAGGATTATCGCTGG
>Ga0180007_10000375_pt1 | contig 78899 bp, 67 predicted proteins | sample MM_PC_MetaG_FD_121122 | JGI IMG/M metagenome (GOLD analysis project Ga0180007, IMG submission 121122) | Groundwater microbial communities from the Aspo Hard Rock Laboratory (HRL) deep subsurface site, Sweden - MM_PC_MetaG | ecosystem: Environmental > Aquatic > Deep subsurface > Groundwater... | reverse complement strand
GCCCCGACGTCAAGGAGACCCAGCAGGCCAGCAGCCTGAAGCGCCGCGAGGACGAGGTGGCCGCCAAGGAGCGTGCCCTGGTCGCCATGGAGAAGAGCCTCGACGAGAAACTGGCCGAGCTCAGGCGAGCCGAGGCCTCCATCAAGAGCCTTCTGGACCAGGCCGACGTGCTCAAGGACGCGCGCATCAAGCGCCAGGTGGACACGTACATGGCCATGAAGCCCAAGCAGGCCGCCGAGGTGCTCTCCACCATGGACGAGGAGCTCGCCGTCAAGATTCTGACCGGAATGAAGCCCAAGGTGGCGGGCGAGATCATGACCTACGTCAAGACCCCCAAGGCCGCCAAGCTCACCGAGGCCATGACCAAGGTCAAGGCCCTGCAGGGGCCCGGTCAGTAACGCCGGACACAAGTCTTCCAGCCCCGCCCGGAAGTCCCTCGTGGACGCCTGGGCGGGGCTGTGCTACGTCCGGCCCATGGCACGCATCAAGCTCATCCTGGCCTACGAGGGCACCGACTTTGCCGGTTGGCAGCTCCAGCCCCGAGACCGCACCGTGCAGGGCGAGGTCGAGGCCGCCATCGCCAAGATCGTCGGCCACCGCGTGCCCGTGCAGGGCGCTGGCCGCACCGACGCCGGGGTCCATGCGCTGGGCCAGTGCGCCCATTTCGAGGCCCCGGAGCAGTACGCGCGAATCCCCTGGCGCGTGGCCCTGAACGGCCACATGCGCCCCGACGTGCGCGTGGTCGAGGCGACGCTTGCCCACCCGCGCTTCCACTCCACGCACGACGCCCTGTCCAAGATCTACGCCTACACCCTCTGGATCGACCGCACCCATGTAGACCCGTTCCGTCGCCGCTTTGTCTGGGACGTGCCGCCGCTTGACCTCGCGGCCATGGACGAGGCCGCCCTGCATTTTATCGGCACCCACGACTTCAAGAGCTTCAAGAACGCGGGCACGCCGCTGGGCCCGCGCGGCACGGTGCGCACGGTCAGCGCCCTGTGGCGCGATCCCGGCCTGACCCCGGCGGAGGTCGTCTGGCGCATCCGGGGCGACGGCTTCTTAAAGCAGATGGTGCGCAACATCGTGGGCTGCCTGGTGGCCGTGGGCAAGGGTAAAGTCCTGCCCGGCGATGTCCGATCAATCCTTGAGCGGCGCGACCGCAACCACGCTCTGGCCACGGCCCCGCCCTGGGGCCTGTGCATGGAGCGCGTCTTCTATCCGGAAACCGAGCCTGACGTCGGCCCGGAAGGCGTTGCCACGCGCGGCCAGGACACGGCCAATGACGAGCATCAAATGGCCGGATGCGGCAACCGGAGCCCTCGCAGGCTTTAGCGGGAGCCTGCGGACTGACCCTCAAGCGACGGGCCAGAACGCAGGGGTCTCGGCCAGCGCCCGGGCCCTGGCGGAGTACCAGCAGGCCGATGCCGGGGCGCGCCGCCTGCGCGTGGGCGGCTCCCTGGCCGCCGGACTGGACAGCGCCCTGCGCCGCCTGAGCGACACCGCCTCCTCCTTTGCCTGGCCCACCGAGGGCGTGAGCTTTGCCACCAATTCGCGCCTGGCCACGCAGCCCGCCGCCAGCCTGGCCAACCTCGCGGTGAGCCTGCCCGAGGCCTCCCGTTACCAGCAGGAGGACAAGTACCTCTCGCGCGGGTTCGCGGCCAGCGCGCCCACCAGCCTCGCCCCCGGCACCTATGACATGAAGCTCAGCTTCGGCGGCCAGAGCCAGAAGCTCTCGGTCAGCGTGGCCGCAGGCGACAGCAACGCCGATGTGCTCCAGGCCGTGGCCGACGCGGTCAACGCCTCCACCCTGCAGGTGGACGCCGAGGTGCGCAGCCAGGCCGGCACCAACGCTCTGGGCTATGGCGTCTTCGGGCCGGGCGCCAGCCAAACCGGGAGCTTCCTGGCTTTGGGCGTGAACCTTACCCGCGCGGGCTCCTCGCCCACCCTCACCGACACCTCCGGGCACCTGGCGGCCTCGCTCAAGCTCTCGGCCACCTCCACGCCGCTCAGCCCCGCCACGCTGGACACGCACCAGCTCACCAGCCTTTCCGTGGCGCGGCCCACGACCTTGCGCACCAGCGCCTACGACCCCGAGGCCACCACCACGCTTAACCCCGGCACCTACACCGTGAACTACGCCATGGGCCCGGCCTCGGGCAGCGTGTCTTCTGGCAGCGTGGACATCGTCATCGCCGCCGGAGACACCTGGGGCATGGTGCTGGCGAACATGAAGAGCGTGTTCGGCTCGGCCAGCCCGGCCATGGTCTCGCAACTGGTCCCGGCCAAGCGCGTATGGGACTCCACCACCGACGAGCTGCACGCCGTGGTCGACGCCACGGGCCTGGAAGTGGCCTTGAACGATCCCAAGGTCGGCTGGCGGCTGTCGCTCTCCGGCGGTGATAATGCCGACGCAACCGGCAACATCCTCACGGCCACCGGGCTGAATGTCACGGCCCAGCCCGGCAGCGACGGCCGCATGGTCATCGACGGCCGCCAGCGCACGGGCGCGACAGGCGCGTTCAGCGCGGACCAGGGCCGCGTGGCGTTCACCTCGTCCGGCACCTTCGGCGAGGTCGTGCCGGTGTCTGTGCTCGCGCCGCTGGAACTCATGTCCCAGAGCCTGTCCGATGTGGTCACCGCCTACAACGACCTGCGCGGCCAGCTGACCAAAAACGCCGACCTGCTGCGCTCCGGGTTGGCGGAAGACTTCCGCGCGCCTGTCAGCGAGCGCGCAGGCGACCTGGCGAGCCTGGGCCTGGGCGAGAGCGGCACGGGCAAGCTGCTTTGGCTGAACGCCGACACCTTTGTGCAGGCGCTGACGAACGACCCGCAGGGCGTGCGGGCCACGCTGCTGGGCGACGGCTCCAGCACGGGCCTCTTGCCTGCGCTGGCCGGGCTGGCCCAGGACGCGCTGGGCGCCGGGGCAGAGGGCCTGCTCATGCCGCAGAGCGCGTACCCGGAGCGCGATCCCTTCGCGGCCTCGCCCACGCCGCGCACCGAGGCGGACATCGAGAAGGCCAGCCAACTGTTGGACCTGTTCGACGGCAGTGGCTTGGCTGTCGTGGAAAAGAAAAAGCCGTTGTTCGAGTTGGGCGACAGCACGACGCCGGGCGGGCTTGGCGCGTTTCCGTGGGAGAAAGGCTCGGGCCTGCTTCGCCGCAAGGGCTGAGGACGTTAAATAGTGCTGGCGCACGCTGGGTTTGAGAAAAATACAGCAGGCCCAATTTATTTTTCGCCGTGGACATAATTTTTCCGCCCAAACCCTTGCTGTTTTGATTTGCCTTTGATACTGCGGCAATAGGTCAAGGCATGCTTGGAGCGTTGCGTGCGACTTCTTTGGTGAGCCGCAGGCGGACGGGACAAGGCGGGTTCTCTCTTGTATTCATGAGGAGTAGGAAGCGATGAAGTCCATTTACGTCGGCAATTTGCCTTTCAGCGCCAAGGAAGATGAGATTCGTGACCTGTTTGCCGTTCACGGCGAGGTGCAGGTGGTCAAGTTCGTCATGGACCGCGAGACGGGCCGCTTCCGCGGCTTCGGCTTCGTGGAGATGGAGGACGCAGGCGCCGCCAAGGCCATTGAGGCCCTGGACGGCAAGGACTTCGGTGGCCGCACCCTGCGCGTCAACGAGGCCAAGGAGCGTGCTCCCCGCCCGCCCCGCCGCTACTAAGATAGAGCAGTACCTTGAGAAAGCCCCCGCGCCAGAGATGGTGCGGGGGCTTTTTGGTTTTGATGGCGAGGGCAAGCCGCTGAAATCGGTTGCTTGAGCTACTTGTTCGTTTCAGTTCGTCCGCCAAGCGCAACGGCATAAATCCAATTTACTATTGCTTTGCGGAGAATGGCGCTGCCTTTCCACTGGACTTTTGCGATCCATATTTGATCGGGGTCCATGATTGAATTGAAAATCTTTGAAGGCGCGTATTCGCCCATTGGAAATGATCCACTGTGAAAGTGCGCCGACCTGCATTTTTCGTAGAGATATTTGATAACTGTTTCTGTTTCTTGCGTTCCGTCAACGTACTTACGAACGAAATTACTAAACCCATTACATGCGCTTTCAGAGTAACTTAACGATTCAACTGCTGCAACGCGATATGCTAGCCCGAGAGATGGATATTGAGCACCTACAACTAATGCAACTTGGTACAGTCTCGCACAGCTATCAAAACACTCCACCATACTTGCTGGTGCTTTGTTAAAATAGTTCAATATCTTTTTTGTTTCCTTAGGTGGGCTTTGCAGGGTTCCTAACCGGTGAAATCTATCTGACAATAGACCATGATACTCACCCAGTGCGCATAATTCACCCTTCTTTGGCATTTGGGAGCGCGGCTGTGTATGTCCGATTAAGCCTGTTTGCAATCTGACGGATTTTATTTCAGACGGGTCAGTGTTGCTTGGCAGTACCCAAAGAAACTGATGTTTAGGAGCATATAGCCCGACATCCATGAGTAGGGACAACCGTGCCGCATGTCGAGAAGCAGCGGCCTGGGCTAAGCGGATCGCATCCATCCTATCAATTGCATTGATTGTCATGTCAAACTGGACATAACGCTCAACATTAATCATGTCCGGTCCTTCATCCTGCGGTATGGATGGTGCGAATCGAAAAGTCGGTAGCCAGTATTCTCCTCCAAGATGAGGCCCGGTGTAACAAAATGAAACGCTTTGATAGAATTGCTTACGTTTTGCGCGTAGTGTGGCTACGAGGACTTCGGTGACTAGTTTGCTCAACGTGCTGATAATTGTGCCGGAGTCTTCCTCGTCCTCTGTTTCTATCTCGACATAATCAAGTGTGCCTGAGGAAGAGTGTACGACGCTTACCTTGGCAGAAGTGAGGTTGCCTTCAATATCAAATATCCCTTTTGTGGTTGCCTCAAAAATGCCATCGTCGCGAACGCCAGCAGTACCTTGAGTACTCTGAGCCTTCTCGCGTATTACAGCATTAAGATAGTCTAGGAAAACTTGTTGTTTATCTTTGTCATCGATTCCCAGTGGAATTTTCATTTCCTCCCCTCCCCCCACAGCCCCCCGCACAATTCCTCCAACATCCCCAACAACTCCCCGCACAGCCCGCCCATGGCCGGGGCGGTGCCGAAGAGCGCGCGGCGTGTCTCGCGCAGGCTGAAGGTGAAGGCCTGGTCAGCCTCGGTGGTGCGCACGGTCATGTCCAGCCGCTCGGCCAAAAGCAGCCCGGACAGTCCGGAGCAGAACAGCTCGGCCAGCCGCGCGAACTCCGCGCCATGCCCGGCCCAATAGGCCAGGGCAGGGCTGCCTGCGGCTGGCGGCGCGGCGGACAGCGCCTCGCAGATCAGCGCGTACACGCTGTTGATGCCCGGCCCCGGCAGCCCGCGCCGCCAGCCCAGAAGCCACGGGCTGCGCCAGAACAAGAGCAGGTGGCTCTCGCCCACGGCGATGGCGCGTTCCACAGCCGCTTTGGCCGCCAGCAGCGCCGGGTCTTCCCAGTGCTGCGCAGCGCCGACAGAAGGCGTGCCCACGTGCCAGGGCGGGATGGTGGCGTTTGGGCAGTCCACACTGCCGAGTTCCCGCAGCAAATGCGCAAGCCAGGCGTTGGCCGCAGGCGAATCCGGCGTCTCCAGGTGCGGGTAGGAGAGCACATAGCGGCCCTGGCCGTACGTTCCGGAGATGACCGCCGGGCGGCCCTGGAGGAAGTCCGGGCGGATCTGCAGGCCGTAGAGGTTCTCCCAGTCGCTCAAGGTCTCCTCGGGCAACAGCGCCAGGTTCAGGTCCGCCACCCAGAAGTCCTGGCCCAGGCCAGCGTAGCGCGCCAGCACCCGGACGTCGTCGTGCTGCCCTTTGGGCGGCGGCGCGAACTGCGCGGGCCACCAGACCGGGGCCAAGATCTCCGGGGCGCCCGGCAAGGCCAGCGGCTGCGCCTGGTCGAGGCTCAGGCGCACGTGGCCGGAGAGGAAATGTTGCAGCCGCCCGGCAAAGCCCATGCGCCCCCAGGGGCACAGGCCGAGCGAGTCGCCCGCGCGCGGCCCTTTGGGGGATGTGAGGGCCAGGCCCGCACCGCCGCAGAAGCCCAGGTACGAGCCGCCAGCGGCCACGAAGTCGCGGATGGCCTGCATGCCGCGCGCGCCCAGGCGCTCGGCCCGGCCCCGCGCCCAGCCGCCGGGGACTATGAGCAGAGCGGGGGTGTCGAGCTCGGCGGGGGTGTCGGATTCGCTGGAGTCGGCACCGCCCCCCATGAATCCCCCGAAGGGGGCGAAGGGGGCGGAAGCCGTGGACTTGCCAGCGAGCGCTCCCTCGGCTATGTCATGTGCGCGTAAAATCACGTGGGGGAGCCCAAGCGCGCGCAAGGCCCGCAGCACCAGCACCCCCCACAGGTGCGATTCATCCCACAAGACGAAAACGCGCGCCATGCTCCGTTCCCCCAAGGTTTCCGGGCACCCTAGCCACGCCCGGCCCTCCTTGGCAACCCCCCTTCGGGGTTTCATTGGGGTGGAGGCGTAACAGGCCGCGCGACCCCTGCATTGCAAGGAGATTGACCACATGTCCGAGCCGAAATCAGACGCGATCCTGCCCAAGGGCTACGAGCCCGCCGACGTGGAAGCCCGCTGGGGCAAGCACTGGGAAGACAACAAGACCTTCTCCCCGGACCCCCAGGACGTCCTTTCCGGCGGCAAGCAGCCCTATTCCATCGTCATCCCGCCGCCCAACGTCACCGGTGCGCTGCACATGGGCCATGCGCTGAACCTGACCCTGCAGGACATCCTTTGCCGCTTCATGCGCCAGCAGGGCAAGAGCGTGCTCTGGGTGCCGGGCACCGACCACGCGGGCATCGCCACCCAGAACGTCGTGGAGCGCCAGCTGAAAAAAGAGGGCAAGAAGCGCGACGACCTGGGCCGCGAGAAGTTCATCGAGCGCGTGTGGGAGTGGAAGAAGGAATACGGCGACCGCATCCTGAACCAGATCCGGCGCATGGGCGCGTCCGTGGATTGGAGCAGCGAGCGCTTCACCCTGGACGAGGGCCTGTCCAGGGCCGTGCGCGAGGTCTTCGTGCGCCTGTACGGCGAGGGGCTCATCTACAAGGGCAACTACATCGTCAACTGGTGCAACCGCTGCCACACGGCGCTGGCCGACGACGAGGTGGAGCACGCCCCCAGGAAGGGCAAGCTCTACCAGATCAGGTACCCGCTGGCCGATGGCTCCGGTGATTTGATTGTCGCCACCACGAGGCCCGAGACCATGCTGGGCGACGTGGCCGTGGCCGTGCACCCGGACGACGAGCGCTACGCCCAGGCCGTGGGCAAGATGGTCACCCTGCCGCTGGTGGGCAAACAGATTCCGGTCATCGCCGACGCCTACGTGGATCAAGAGTTCGGCACCGGCGCGCTCAAGATCACCCCGGCGCACGACATGAACGACTGGGCGCTGGCGCGCACGCACAACCTGCCGGTCCTTGCCGTCATCGACGACAAGGGCCTGATGAACGAGAACGCGCCCGAGGCCTACCAGGGCATGGGCCTGAACGCCTGCCGCGACAAGGTGGTGGAGGACCTGGAGGCCCTGGGCCTGCTGGTCAGCATTGCCGAGCACGACCACAGCGTGGGTGAGTGCTACCGCTGCAAGAGCGTCATCGAGCCCCATGTGAGCGAGCAGTGGTTCGTCAAGGTGGCGCCCCTGGCCAAGGCCGCGCGCGAGGCCGTGCCCGGCCAGACCAAGATCGTGCCGGCCCAGTGGGAGAAGACCTACTACGAGTGGCTGGACAACATCCGCGACTGGTGCATCAGCCGCCAGATCTGGTGGGGCCACCGCATTCCGGCCTGGACCTGCGAGGCCTGCAATGAACTCATCGTCCAGACAGAAGACCCCGCTGACCTGAAGACGGGTTGCACCAAGTGCGGCGGCGCGCTGACCCAGGAAGACGACGTGCTGGACACCTGGTTCAGCTCGGCCCTGTGGCCGTTTTCCACCCTGGGCTGGCCCGATGATACGGCCAAATTGAAAGCCTACTACCCCACCAGCGTGCTGGTGACGGGCTTCGACATCCTGTTCTTCTGGGTGGCGCGCATGATGATGATGGGCATCCACTTCAAGGAGCAGGTGCCCTTCCACGACGTGTACATCCACGCCCTGGTGCGCGACGAGCAGGGCAAGAAGATGAGCAAGTCCACGGGCAACGTCATCGACCCGCTGGAGATGATCGGCAAGTACGGCACCGACTCCCTGCGCTTCACGCTCACGGCCTTTGCCGCCATGGGCCGCGACATCAAGCTCTCTGAGAAACGCATCGAGGGCTACCGCCACTTCGTGAACAAGATCTGGAACTCGGCCCGCTTCGCGCTCATGAACATGCCCGAGGACGGCGGCGCGCCCAAGGCCGCTTTGAGCGATGCCAAGGGCCTGGCCAACTTGTGGATTCTGCACCGCCTTGAGGAAGTGAAGGACGAGGTGGAGAGCGCCACCCTCGAATACCGCTTCAACGACATCGCCCAGAGCCTGTACCGCTTCATCTGGAACGAGTTCTGCGACTGGTACGTGGAGATGGCCAAGGGCGACCTCTACGGCGAGGACGCGGACGCCAAGGCCGCCACGCGCAAGGTGCTTTTGACCGTCCTGTCGGAGACCATGGTCCTGCTGCATCCGGTGATGCCCTTTGTGACCCAGGAGATTTGGAGTGTGTTGCCCGGCATTGAGAATAAGGAGCTGGCCTTGCAGCCCTACCCCGAGCGCAGGCCGCGGTTCAAGAGCCCGCAGGCCGCCCGCGACATGGCCTTCTTCCAGGGCGTGGTGGGGGCGACGCGCACCATCCGCACGGAGCTCACCATCGACCCGGCCAAGAAGCTGCCGCTGATTATCGATACGGCGGACGGCACGGGGACCGACAACGCCCAGGCCGTGCTGACCCAGAACGTGCACTTGATCCAGTCGCTCGCGCGCATCGAGAGCGTGGACATCGGCCCGGGCAAGACCGGACCCCGCGCCAGCGGCACGGCGATTGTGGAGGGCTCGCGCATCTTCGTGCCCCTGAAGGGCATCGTGGACTTTGGCCAGGAGCTGACGCGCCTGGACAAGGAGCTGGGCAAGCTGGACAAGCAGCTCACCGCGCTCAAGGGCAAGCTGGCCGCGCCCGGTTTCGCCAACCATGCCCCGGCGGAGATCGTGGCCGCGGAGAACGAGAAGCTCGCGGGCCTTGTGGATGCGCGGGCAAAGATGGCCGAGCTGCAGGACCGCCTCAAGAGCGCGCTGAGCGAGGAGAGCTAGACCCATGTCCCAGGTTGTCGATGCCTTCACGATCCGGCCCTGCCGCCCGGACGAGGAGCCGCTCATGTCGGCCATCGTCTGCGACGCGGCCACTGCCTACAAGGGCGTGATCCCGGCGGACAGGTACCACGAGCCGTACATGCCGCTTTCCGAATTGCGCAGCGAGATCGCGGCTGGCGTTCAGTTCTGGGGCGCTGAGGTTAACGGGGAACTTGTCGGCATCATGGGCCTTCAGGATGTCGACAACGCGGCTCCGGCCGAGCAGGGCGGCATCGGAGATGTCACGCTCATCCGCCACGCCTACGTGCGCACCAATCAGCGCGGCAAGGGCATTGGCGGCAAGCTCTTGCGGCACCTCATGGGCCTGGCCAAGCGGCCCCTGCTCATGGGCACCTGGGCGGCGGCCACCTGGGCTGTCGGCTTCTACCAGAAGCACGGCTTCACCTTGACCGCGCATGCGGAAAAGGAAAAGCTCCTGCGCGTGTACTGGAACATCCCGGAGCGCCAGGTGGAGACCAGCGTGGTCCTGGCCGACCCGCGCGCCATGGCTCTCGTCCGCGAGAAAGTGAACGCTGCCGCCGAGTTCGCACAGATTGAAGCCTTCTGGAGCCCGCGCCTGGTGGCGGAGTTGAACGGCCAGCAGGTCAAGTTCTGCCGCCTCAAGGGCGAGTTCGACTGGCACACGCACGCCCACGAGGACGAGATGTTCTGGGTGCTGGAGGGCGAGCTGACCATCCGTCTGCGCGGGCGCGACGTTGTCCGTGATATTGTCATCGGGCCCAATGAATTTTATGTCGTGCCGCGCGGGGTGGAACACAAGCCCGTGTGCGCGCAGGAATGCCGCATCATGCTGTTTGAACCCGCAGCCACCAAACAATACGGCGACCAGCCCGGAGCATAAACCATGTCCACCGTCTACCTCATCGGCGCAGGCCCCGGCGATCCCGGCCTGCTCACCATCAAGGCCAAGCACCTCATCGAAACCTGCGACGTGGTGGTCTACGACTATCTGGCCAACAAGGAATTTCTGAAATACGCCCGGAAGGACGCCGAGATCGTCTATGTGGGCAAGAAGGGCGGCGACCACACCCTGCCCCAGGATCAGATCAACCAGCTCATCATCGACTACGCCAAGGCCGGAAAGAGCGTGGCCCGCCTGAAGGGCGGCGACCCATACGTGTTCGGGCGCGGCGGCGAGGAGGCCGAAGAGCTGGTGGCCGAGGGCATCGCCTTTGAGGTCGTGCCCGGCGTCACCGCTGGCGTGGCCGCCCCGGCCTACGCGGGCATCCCGGTGACCCACCGCGACCACACCACCAGCGTGTGCTTCATCACCGGACACGAGGACCCCACCAAGGAAGAGAGCGGCCACAACTGGGAGGTCTACGCCAAGAGCAACAGCACGCTGGTGTTCTACATGGGCGTGAAGAACCTGCCCATGATCGCGGGCAACCTCATGGCCGGGGGCCGCAGCAAGGACACCCCGGTGGCGCTGGTGCGCTGGGGCACGCGCTGCAACCAGGAGTCCATGGTCAGCACCCTTGAGAACGTCGCCGCCGAGGCCGAGCGCCGGAAGTTCGCCGCGCCCAGCATCATCATCGTGGGCGGCGTGTGCTCGCTCGCCAGCAAGCTCAACTGGTTCGAGCAGAAGCCGCTGTTGGGCAAGGGCGTGGTGGTCACCCGCGCGCGCGAGCAGGCCAGCGACCTTTCCGACGTGCTCAGGCAGATGGGCGCCTGCGTGTATGAATTTCCCACCATCACCGTGGAGCCGCTGGACGACTACGACGAGGTGGAGCAGGCCATCCTGACCCTCGGGACCGTGGACTGGCTCATCTTCACCTCGGTCAACGGCGTGAAGCATTTCTGGAACCAACTGGGCGAGATCGGCCTGGATTCGCGCGCGCTGGGTGGCATCAGCGTGGCGGCCATCGGCCCGGCCACAGCCGACGAACTCAAGCTGCGCGGCGTGACCCCGGACTTTGTACCGCCGAAGTACGTGGCCGAGGAGATCGTCACCGGTTTGCTGGAGCAGGGCATTGCGGGCAAGAACGTGCTCATCCCGCGCGCCAAGGTCGCTCGCGAGGTGCTGCCCGAGGAGCTGATCAAGGCCGGGGCCAATGTACGCATCCTGCCGGTGTACGAGACCAAGCTGACCCAGGCCGACAGCTCGGAGATCGTCGAGGCGCTGGCCAAGGGCAAGATCCAGGCGCTGACCTTCACCAGCTCCAGCACCGTGGAGAACTTCTTTACGCTGCTTAGCCCCGACACGCTGCGCCAGTACCCGGACGTGAGGATCGCCTGCATCGGACCCGTCACGGCCAAGACGCTCTCGCGCTACGGCTTCACCCCGGACATCCAGCCCGAGGACTACACCATCCCCGGCCTGGCAAAGGCGCTGGGCGAGAAACTTTAGAGGGGCTGCCTCCGGCGGCCAGGGGCGCCGCCCCTGGATCCCGCTGGGGGGAATGATTCCCCCCAGACCCCCTCATGGTAAACCCCGCTCGCCGAAAGGGCCGGGGCAGGCGGAGCCTGCCCCGGCCCTTTCGGCATACTGGGGAGTCCAGAGGGCCTCAGGCCCTTTGGCGGGGAGCACAGAAGAATTATCTTACCCAAAGCGAAACAAACTTCGCCAGCAATTACTGGCTATTGTCGCTTTGGGCATCGCCAGGCACGGCCTGACCCCCAAAAAAATCCTGGCATCATGAAAAGACGAAGCCGCAAGGTGTTCTCATGAGAACTACACCCCCATCCACTCCTCCGGCGTCACAGGCGTATATCTACATCAGACTCTCGTCGCAAGCGCAAGCGTGGGGCGACGGTGAACGCCGGCAGCACGACGCCGCCATGCGGTTCGTCGAAACCCATAGCCTGCCTGTCGCCGGAACAATGCAGGACATTGGCGTGTCGGCTTTTCGGGGCGACAACGCGCAGACCGGAGAGCTTGGCCGGTTCCTCCAGCGCATTGAGAACGGCGAGATTCCGCCAGGTTCGGTGCTTGTCGCGGAGTCGCTCGACAGACTGACAAGAAACAGGGTGAATCAGGCGCTACTGCTGCTCCTTCAAATCACCCAGAACGGCGTCAGAATCGGCCTCACAGCACAGAACGTGATCCTCGACCTTGCCTCGTACGCTGCGTTTTTCCCGATCCTGGCGGACATGATGAGGTCGAACAGCGAGTCGGAGCACAAATCCTTCCGGTCTCTGGCCAACTGGCAAACGAAGCGCAAGCTGGCGAAGGAAGGCGTCCTCGTGACGAGCCAGGTCCCGCGATGGCTCGAGGTGCGTGACGGCAAGATTCATGTGCTCGAAGAGCGTGCGCAGCTCGTCCGTCGCATCTTCGACATGTACGTGCAGGGCTACGGGCGTGGCGTCATCGTTCGGACTTTGCACAAGGAGGGCATCCCGGCTTGGAACACGCGAAAGGCTGTCTGGCATGAGAGCTATGTGAACAAACTCCTGTGTAATCGGGCTGTTGTCGGCGAATACATTGCCGAATTCAAGACCGAAGAAGGCTGTATTGGCCAGGAAGTCATTACGGGGTACTACCCCGAAATCATTGACCCGGCGTTGTTCGCAAGGGTGCAAGACATGGCGTTCCTTCGCAAGAAAGGGCAGCGCGGTCGCAAAGGTAAAAAGTTCGCGAATCTCTTCCAAAAACTCGCACGCTGTTCGGTTTGCGGCTCCACGATGGGCTATCACAACGCCACCCAAGACAAGACGAGAAAGGGCGGCGTCAGGCCATGGGCGCACTACCTCACTTGCAATTCCGCGCACGCCGGGCATGGCTGCTCAAATCGCCGGTACTTCAACTACTTGTACATTGAAAACTTCGTGCTCTCCGGCACGATGGACGACCTCGACCTCGTCGCCGCCGTCGGCATTCACGATGCCGTCATGAAACAGCACGTGGACCGCATCGTCACACTCGAAGCGCAACTGGACCATGCTGACGCTTCGATCCAGATGCATGTGTCGTTGCTCACCAAGGATGACCTCGACCTCACGGGACTTGAGGAGTTGGGGCAGCAGCTTGCCGAATTGAAGCGGAAGCGCCACGGTCTGCGGGCTGATCTGGCCTTGGCGCGCGCCGAAGCGACTTCGGCACGGCAGGCGGCTGAAGACACCAGGCAATTCCGTGAGCGCTCGGGGGCTGACGCGCTTTCACCCGACACCGGTCTGCCTGAATACGTCGACATGTCTGACGAAGCGATTTACGCGCGCCGCGCACGCATCGCTCTGCAGATGCGGAGCGTCATTGAGTCCATCGCGTGCAGCCCGGATCACACGGTCAAGATCGTGATGAAGACTGGCACGGCTTACGAACTCATCGAGAAGGATTGGATATGCACCCGCCAAGGGCCGCTGACTCCGTCTGGCAAGCCGGCCGTCGCAAAATCTTTCGTCGGGCGCGCCACATGGCAGCTCGGGCAAACGGGCGAGCCCGCTCCGGACGGGCACGAGGGCGCGACGACTGCCTGGTCCGAGCACTCCTGCGGCGCCGCCAGGAGCAAGCGGCACCCTGACGCCACAAACAAACGGCCCCGGAGCGCTGCCACCCCGGAGCCTCAGGGCCTTCCCCGAAAACTGCCGAGTCTACTCGGGCGGCGCCGGGTCCATGAACTGCTCGAAGAATGGGCGCAGGAACATGTGGTCGGCGCTGACGCGCTTGCCAGACCTGCTCACGCCGTTTTTCCAGATGACAGTGTCGAGAACGGGGCCGGGCTTGAGCGACAGAGCCTCGCTCCCGGGGTTTTTGTCGATGAATCGCAAGACATGCTGCAGCGTGAGCGCGATGTGCTCGCGTTTCGGGAAGGCGGCTTCCATGCGCATCGCGGACCGCTTTGCTTTTTCGTCAGGAGCAGCGGGCATCCAGTCGGTCCAGGCGGCGGTGTTCCGGTCCACGAAGCGCGCGGCCAAGGCGTCGGGGTATGCGGCGGCGAGAATCACGCCGACGGAGTTCACGAACGAAAGGATGGCGCTGGATGAGTTCCGCGCGAAGTCGCCGTTCTCCCAGAGCAAGCCGATGGGGCGAAACGGCGGCTTGAGCGGGTCCACGGACGGGACGAGCATGCCGTGCGTGCTCGACAATCGGGCCACCACTTCGCCAGTGGTCAGCGGCCACGCACTGTAGTTGTCCATGCCGTCCGCGAGCCGGAGCGTCCGGAAGTCGAATAGCGTCCCGGTGGCCTCCATGTCGAAGTTCGCGGTGGCGGCCTCATCGAGCGCTCGTACGAGTGCGTCGCCGGCGTGCACCTCGCGGGCGTTGGCGATGCTGCGCGCCTGCAACCGCAGGTTGTCGCGCACAGCGGTCCTGAACACCCGCCCCTTGCGGTCGCGGCAGCCGACGAGCCGCACCTGGGCGTCGATCTCGACCACTAGCCATCGGGTTTGCACCGTGCGGCAAGGCGCCCCGTTGCGGCGGGACAATGCGGGAACGACCACGCCGTGGGAGAGGGTAAGCAAAAATCTTGGGGCCGACGACTGGTGGATCATGGTGCTTCTCCTATTATGGTGAAAAGGGATCCATGATCTCTCGAAATATGTTTCAAAAATCAAGCCGGTTGCAGTCTATATTCGAAGACTTCGAGTCCCTTGAATTCCTGGCGATTTCCGAACCCTCGAAAATAATTTTGCTGGTAGTTTCCAGGGCAGGCGAAGGGCAAACCACTACATCACTCCAAACTACGGCAAACGAGCAGGAGCTTGCGTTCCCCATGCACACGGCGCAGCCAGCGGCTCGCCATGCATTGGAACATGCGGAATGGCCTGCTCGGCCTGCCAGAGTGGTTGGCGGCGGCAAGCCAGACTGCATGCCAGGCGTCCGACGCCAGCGTTTGCGCGAATAATGCGGAATGCGCAGGCATGCCGCCGTGTGATGGGTCGCATGGCCGACGGTGGCACTTTCAAGAGAGTGAGCCGCCGAGAGTTCAGTCGTCAGAGCGCGCTGCAGGGTGAAGCTCCTGACGAAGAGCGCCAGCAGGCCGAACAGCACGAGCAGAAGAATATGAATGGCGAGCGTCGGCATCAGAACAGACCGAGCGCGTTACGGCTGCGGCTGGCCGTTATCGTCACGAGGCTCCAATTCGGCCCACAGCTTGCGCAGGTATGACGGCGAGACCTGGACGCGCAGCTGCTTCGAGAAGTAGCGCGCGATAAGCCGGAATCCCAGGCCTTTGCCGTGGAGCTCACGCACAAGCGCCCACCTCTGCAGCACCTTGTCCCGTTTGGGCGACGGCCGCTCCTCCCGCAAGTTCCTGGCACGGGACTCGCGCACGCGCTGAAAATCCTCGAATTGCTCCGGCCCGGCGGCACGAAAACCGCGTCGGCGGACCGTGTCGAAACCGGAACGGCGGATGACACCGAGCAAGGCGACATAGGGAGTTGGCGTGATGGCCGAGGCGCACACGGCAAAAGCCTCGGCCAGGATGCGCTCACGGTCGGACTCGGCGAGACCAGCGAGCCAGCGGAGCGCGCGGGTACGCTCTTTGGCCGTGTGCAGGCCCGATGGATGCGTCGTGAGCTTTGGCACCTGCTACCTCAAATACACATCAACGCTGTCCATGCGGTTGTGCGCGATCTCGTTCGCCACAGTCTGCTTCGCTTCTTCGTATGAGAGTCCCGCGTCGATGGCCTCGTGCATGCGCGTCTGCGCGAAGCTGTGCTTCAAGCCATGCGTGCCACGGCCAGGCGCGTACTGCCCAGTCGCCCGCGCCGCTGCTTCGACGGCACGCAGAAAGGTGCGGTACGACGAGGCGAGCTGACCATGCTTCGTGATGTGCTCCTCCAACTCGTGGTAGATCTTCGGTTGGACGAAGTGTGTGGTCTGTTTGCCTCCTTTCTCGGTGACAACGATGCGCCCGGCGGCCTCACCGGAGACCGGAACCGTTCCCATGCCGAGCAGGTTGGTGGCTGTGAACGGGTTGCTGCTGCGTGCCGGAGCGCCGACGCCTTCCGCCCTGCAGCCGGTTTCCCCCATGAGCTTTGCCTGGAGCCGAAGGCCAGCGTCCTGAATGGCTGCGTAGAGCCCCTCCGGGTCGGGATACGCGCGAGTCGTGTAGCCGCAGGAACGCGGGGAAAGCTCGGTGCGCCAATGCCCCTTCTCTTCAGACAGAACAGTCCGGATATCCGCCGCCGACTCGCCGCCGTGGCGTTCGGCGTAGACGTCGAGCGCGTGGGAGAGCTTCGTGAGCGCCGAGATTTCACGCTCGATGGTCTGAAAAGAGCCGCCAGCCTCGCGAAGCGCTTGGCCTCTGCCGACGATGTACGTCCGGACAAAGCCGGAGACCCGGCGCGCTTGGCGCAAGTCACGCAACCCAGCGCGCTGCAGGAACTCCACGAAACGATGAATGTCACTCCGATAGACGCCCCAGGTGCCAATGCCTCGGATGAAGCGCCGGTCAACCGTGCCTTTCTTGCGGCCAATGGCGCGGATGCCGCCAAGAAGCGCCTCGGCTTGCCCATGCAAATTTTTGGGCCACCTGTTCGTCCCCATGTCCTCCGTCCTCCCGCTCGCTTTGTCCTTGCTTCTTCAGTTAAGTAGTGTGCTCTTTCTGCGAGCCAGGCTCGCGCGCCGGTCTTGCCGGCATGTGCGTCGAGGAAGGTCCTCGGCGCCGACGGTAGCAACTCCGCCGATCCAATTTCTCTGCAGCTCCTTCAGCAGGTGGTTCCGGATTGGACCGTCCGTGGTTTTGCTCGCGCTATGCGAGCGTTTCTGGGCCTGTGCGGTGACTCAATGGTCGCCACAAACACCTTGGTGGGCACTTCAGCCATCCCGTCGAGCAGGCGACCGTTCACGAAGCGCAATGCTTCGAAGCCCAAAACAAAACAGAGGCACAGAGTAGCCTGCGCCCTGGGCTGAAAAAAATGCAAGTGCCGGGGAAAGGGTTTTTGAAGGATGCGGTGAAATTGGCGGGAACGAAATCCTGTCCGGTTTTGTTGACAGGACAAGCCCGTCAACAAAACCGGACAGCGGCGGTGGCTCCGCCCGTCAACTCGGGTGGGAAGAGTGCGCGCCGCAGTGCGCGGTCATTGTGCGCAGCCCGGTGCGCACGCCAAAGCGGTGTGGAGCGCTTCCCCTCGCCGTCAGCGGCACGGTACGACGCGCGACACTGGCGTCAAGCACGCGCGGACGCGCTTACGCCTGACGCCAGCGCCTGGCGCGCCGTGGAACCAGTATGTGCGACGGCGAGGGGGAGCGGCGACTTTCGCTCGGGCTCCGAGGAGTTGGTGAAAGAGTAGCCGTCTGCGGGTCATACGGATCGTTTACAGTTCGTCTACTGTGCCGGGTTTTGTTCCTCGCCGCTCTCCGCCACCACGCCCAGCTTCTCGATGCCCACGCTCTTTATCTCGCCCATGACCTTGACCACCACGCCGTAGGCCACGTCCTTGTCCGCACGCAGGTAGAGCTGCTTCTTCTGCGTCACCACGAGGTTCGTGAGGTGCTGTCGCAGGTCGTCGAAGGTGACGCCGTACTCGTCGAGAAAGATGCTGCCGTCCTTCTTGATGGACAGCACTAGGTGATCCGAACCCGCAGGCAGGGTGCGCACGCTGCGCGTCTTGGGCAGGTCCACGTCCACGCCCTGGGTGAGCATGGGCGCGGTGACCATGAAGATGATGAGCAAGACCAGCATCACGTCCACGAAGGGCGTGACGTTGATTTCGGCCATGTAGCGGCCCCTGCCCCCTACGCTCGCACCCATGGCGCCAGCCCCTAGCGGCTGCGTTCCGAGCCGGAGGCCCAGGAAACCTCGCGCTCCACGCGGTTCAGGAAGGCCCCGGCAAAATTCACCAGCTCGGTCTCCACCTCGCCCAACTCGGAGAGCAGGAAGTTGTACGCGATGGTGGCCGGGATGGCGACAACCAGGCCGATGGCCGTTGTCACCAACGCCTCGGAGATGCCCGGGGCTACAGTGGCCAGTGCGGCGGACTGCGACAGGCCGATGGAGTGGAAGGCGTGCATGATGCCCCACACCGTGCCGAAGAGGCCTATGAACGGCGCGGCGTTGGCGCAGGTGGCCAGGAAGGACAAGGAACTCGAAAGGTGCTTCATCTCCGCGCTGACACCTCTGCGCAGCACACGGCGGAGCGTGTCCGAGGCGAGCATGCGCTTGCGGTCCGGCGCAACGTCAGCAAGTTCCAGCTTGCGGAAAGACTGCATGGCGAGCAGGCCCACCCGCGCCAGCGGCGAATCCTCCTCACGGCCGACGCTCTGCAGGCCGCAGGCGAGGTCTTCAGCGTCGCTGAACGCCTCGTAGCCGCGCTCCACCTGCCCCTTGACCCGACGGTAAACGATGAGTTTGTGGACGATGATGGCCCAGCTCCACATGCTCATGAGCGCCAGGAACACCAGAACGATCTGGACGCCTAGCGTCGCCCCTAAAATCATGCCCAGAAAACCGGACTCGGGAATCATTGTCAGCGCCCCTCCTGGCCCACGCCTTTGTTACCGCCCATCGAGCGCAAAACGTACCGGCAAGGTCATCCAGACCCCCACAGGTGTCCCCTTGAACACGGCAGGTTCAAATTTCCACTTGCGGGCGGCCTCCACGGCCTTCTCCTCGAAAACCCCCACAGGCTCCGCCGCCTGCACCTGCACCTCGCGCACACCGCCCTCGGCGTCCACGTACAGCCGCAGCGTCACCTGGCCGGAAATGCCGCGCCGCCGCGCATCCATGGGATAGACAGGCTTCACACGCTTCACCGCCACGGGCATGCGGTCCACGGCCACGCCGCCCTGGCCCGTGCCGCTGCCTACGGACTGGCCGGAGCCTGTGCCAACCCCGCCGCCTGTTCCGCCTCCTGAACCTCCCCCTGAAGCGCCACCCGCGCTCATCCCCGCCGCCGTGACGGGAGCTGCCTGCGGCACGGAAGGGGCTGGGGGAGCCTCAACACGCCGCGCCGCAGGGTCGGCTATGGCCACGGCCTGCGGTGTTTTCGGTGCGGCGGCGGAAGCCGCCGCCGGGGCAGCGGGACTTGGCGAGCCTCCGCCTCCCTTGGGTCCGGCGACCTCCACGAATTCCACCTCCACCAAAGGCTGCGGGACCGGGAGTGGCGCGGCCAGTTGGGCGCACAGTAGTGCTCCCAGGAAACACACGTGCATGGTGACAGAGACGCCCAGGGCCAGACTGCGCACCCGGATGCTCCGGCCCGTGAAGGGAAGACGCAGCCGCGCGCGCGGGTGCTGAGCGGGACGGGAATCGGGGAAGGATTCCGCAGCAGGAGAAAGCGTCAGCGATTCGCTCATGGCCGTGTCCCCGGTCAATCCTTGGCCCTGGCCACGCGGCGCACGGCGAACAGGAAGGCCGCAAACCCTGCGGCAAGCAGCAGCCCAAGGGACGTGAGGGGAAGCTCCGCGCCCGTGGCGGCAGCCCTGGCCGCGCGGGAAGCGTGGGTCAGCGGCAGGCAGAGGAGCAGCCCCTGCGCCCAGTCCGGCAGGCGTTCCACGGGAAAGAACGTGCCACCCAGGAAGGCCATGGGCGTGATGACAAAGCTGGTGAGCATGGCCTGGTCGGCGTGGGACTTGATGAGCATGGCCAGGCCCACCGCCAGGGACGCGAAGAAGAAGCTGTTGAGCATGAGCGCCAGCCAGAACACCGGGCCACACCAGGGATGTACGCCGAACAGCGCCCCCAGGAGCACAGTAAGCACGGAGGCCAGGAGCCCCCGCGTCATGCCCGCCAGCACCTCGCCCAGCACGTAGCCGCCGGGGGCCACGGGCGCGCTCTGGATCTCGTCGAAGATGCGCCAGTAGAAGCGCGCCACGTTGATTTCCCCGGCCACGGACCAGGCCTGGGTCATGCTCGACATGGCCGCCAGCCCCGGCACCAGGAACTGGAGATAGGAAAGCCCGGCGTGGCCCCCCATGCCTTCCACCTGGCCCAGACCCCAGCCGAAGGCCAGCAGGTACAACAGGGGTGAAACGCACATGGTGGCCAGCATCTTGAGGCCACGGCGGCGCATGAGCAGCGCCTCGCGGTAATAGACCGCGCTCCAGCCCTGAATCATGCGAGCTTCCTCCCCGTAACCCGGTGGAACACGTCCTCCAGGTTCACGCGCCGCAGGGTGAACGGCCCCGGCAGGCCGGAGCCGAAGGCCTGGGCCTCGTCTCGATGTTGGAAATAGTCGGTCTGCATGCCCTCGCCATTGAGCGCGTCCACGGCCCAGGCCCCAAGGCCAGCCATGAGCTCCTGCGGTGTGCCCAGCGCCGCCACCGCGCCGCCATGCAGAAAGGCCACGCGGTCGGCCAGAAACTCCGCTTCCTCAATGTAGTGCGTGGTCAGAAAGATGGTGGTGCCGCCCTCCCTGATGCGCTTCATTACGGTCCAAAGCTTGCGGCGGATTGTCGGGTCCAGGCCCACAGTGGGCTCGTCGAGGAACAGCACGCGCGGCTCGTGCATCAGCGCACGGGCGATCATCACCCGCCGCCGCTGCCCGCCGGAAAGCTCGCGCACCAGCGAGGCGCTGCGGTCAGACATCTCCAGGCGCTCCAGGCTCTCGGCCGTGCGGCTGCGGCGCAGCTGCTTCGGCATGCAGAACAGCCGCCCGTGCACTTCCATGTTCTCCGCAACCGTCAGGTCCTGGTCCAGGTTCACGGCCTGGGCCACCACGCCGCACAGGGCCTTGGCCTGGGTCGGCTCGGCTGCCACGTCCACGCCGCCCACCAGCGCCCGCCCGCCATCCGGCAGGGTAAGGCCAGTGAGGATGCGGATGGTGGTGGTCTTGCCCGCGCCGTTTGGCCCCAGGTAGGCGAACAGTTCCCCGGCGCGCACGTGCAGGTCCACACCCGCAAGCGCTTTCCTTGGGCCGTAGCTCTTGGCGATGCCATCAAGGACTATCACACGAACCTCTCTAGTTTATTAAATTCGAATACGTGACTAGCATACGAATTTAATCTTGAAAAGTGTCTTGTGCTACGAATTGTGTTTTGGTATGCATGTCTCCGCACGGTGCGCCCCAGGAGGCAAGCATGCTCAAGACTGAGAAACATTTGACCATAATGGGCTGGGACAGCAGAATATTTGCCGCCTCTTTCCTTGTGCTGCTGGTGCTCTGCGGCTGCAGCAAGGGGGATGGAGGCGTGGACAAAGGCCAGGGGGTGCGTGTCACCGACGCCACGGGGCGCGAGGTGCTGGTCAAGCGCAACCCCATGCGCGTGGTGACGCTGAACAAGAACGCCGCCGAGCTGTTGCGGCTCATGGGCGTCACGGACCGCATCGTGGGCGTTTCCGACTGGATTCCAAAGAATCCGGACTACTGGCCAGAGCTTGTGAACGCCCGCAACGTGGGCAAGTTCAACGCGCCCGACGAGGAGGCCATCGCCGCGCTCAAGCCCGACCTGGTGCTGTGCTACCAGAACTCGCCCGGCCCGGGTTTTGACGAGAAGATGGCTGCGGCAGGCATCCAGGTGCTGCGGCTGGAGCTGTACCGAATCAGCGCCTTGCCGCGCGACGTGGAGGGCCTGGGGCGCATCTTCGGGCGCGAGGACAAGGCCCGCGAGTACCTGGACTGGCTGAAGGCGCGCATGGATGAGGTGGCGCGGCGCGTGGCCGCCAGCAAAAGCCGCCCGGACGTGTACATCGAGGGCTATTCCGACTTCGCCGCCTGCGGCAACAGCTCCGGCATGCACGAGCGCCTGGAGTTCGCGGGCGGGCGAAACATTTCCGAGGCCCTGCAGCCCGCCAACACCCCGGTATCGCCGGAGTGGGTGCTGGAGCGCCAGCCCTTAGCCGTGGTCAAGATGAGTTCCCAGAACGGTTGTTACACCCACGAAGGCCCCGAGGGCATGGTGGCTCAGCGCGCGGCCCTGCTCGCCCGCACGGGCTGGAACAAGACCCCGGCGGGCAAGGCCGGGCGCGTATTCCTCATGACCACGGACGTCACCAGCGGTGCGGCCAGCGTGGTGGGCATCGCCTGGCTGGCCAAGTGGCTGCACCCGGACACCTGCGCGGACCTGGACCCCAACCTCTGGCATCGCGAATTCATCGAGCGCTTTCAGGGCAGGCCCTGGCGCGGCGTGTATGTCCATCCGGAGCGGTAGGGTGGAGGCATCGGAGGCCAAGGCGGGCATCGAGGCCTATGGCGCGCTCACGGGCAGGCGCTCGGCGCGCATCGCGGCGCTGGGGGCGCTTTTGAGTCTTGCGGCGCTGTTCTCGCTGGTGGTGGGCAGCAGCTCGACCGGCATCATGGACGTGCTTCGCGTGGGCCTGGACGGGGTCATCTTCTGGGAGCTTCGGGTGCCGCGCGTCATCATGGGGCTTTTGGTGGGCTCCGGCTTGGCCGTGGGCGGGGCCGTGACTCAGGCCGTGCTGCGCAACCCGCTGGCTTCGCCCTTCACCCTGGGCGTGGCTTCGGGCGCGGGCTTCGGCGCAGCGCTGGGCATTGTGCTGGCCGGCGCCGTTTCCAAATGGGCCGTGGCGGGCGGGGCCTTCAGCTTCGCACTCATCACGGCGCTGTTCATCCTGGGCGTGGCGCGCATGAAGAGCGCCACCCCGGAGACCTTGGTGCTCGCGGGCGTGGCCATCATGTTCCTGTTCTCCGCCGGAACCTCGCTTTTGCAGTTCCTGGGCACGGAGCAGCAGATCCAGTCCATCGTGTTCTGGAGCTTCGGCAACCTCTCGCGGGCCTCCTGGACCGACATTCTCATCGCCGCAGGCATGATTTTGCCTGCCCTTCCCGCGCTCTTCCTGCGCGCCTGGGACTTGAACCTGCTGCTCGCCGGCGACGAGATGGCCGCCAGCCTGGGCGTGCGCGTGGAACGTCTGCGCCTCACCGCCCTGCTGTTGGCGGCGCTCATGACCGCCGGGGCCATCTGCTTCACCGGGGTCATCGGCTTCATCGGCCTGGTGGGGCCGCACGTGGCGCGACTCATGGTCGGCGGCGACCACCGCTTCCTGCTCCCGGCCTCGGCGCTGTCCGGCGCGCTCCTGGTGCTGGTGTCCGATTGCCTGGGCCGCACGCTCTTCGCCCCGCACATGGTGCCCATCGGCATCGTCACGGCCTTCCTGGGCGTGCCCTTCTTCTTCGGGCTCCTCATGCGCCGCAAACGGGAGTTCTGGTGATGCTCACTGCCCGAAACATCTTCTACGACTACCCGGAGCGGCAAGTGCTGCGCGGGGTGTCCCTTTCCCTTGCCCCGGGCGAGGTGCTGGCCGTGCTCGGCCCCAACGGCGCGGGCAAGTCCACGCTTTTGCGCTGCCTGGCCGGTGCGCTTTCGCCAAAGGGTCAGGTGGAGTTGGATGGCCGCGCCTTGGAATCCGTGCCGCCTGCGGAGCGCGCCCGGCTCTTGGCCTTTGTGCCGCAGCACGTGCCGCCGCGCCTGCCCATGACCGTGTTCGAGGCCGTGCTCTTGGGCCGCAGGCCTTACCTGTCCTGGCGGCCCAGGCCGCAAGACCTGGAGGCGGCCTGGGAGGCCCTGTCGCTCATGGGCCTGGGGGAGCTGGCGCAGCGGGAGTTCTCGGAAATTTCCGGCGGCCAGCGTCAGAAGGCCGCCCTGGCCCGCGCCCTGGCCCAGGAGAGCCGTCTGCTGGTCATGGACGAGCCCACGAGCAGTCTGGACCTCAAGCACCAGTTGCAAGTCATGACCGTGCTGTGCGGCCTGGCCGAGGAGCGCGACACCGGGGTGATTCTGGCCGTGCACGACCTGAACCTGGCCGCGCGCTTCGCCCACCGGGTCATCCTGCTGCATGACGGACGTGTGGAGGCCGACGGCCCCCCGTCCGAGGCGCTCACCGAGGAGAGCATCCGCCGGGTTTACGGCGTGGAGGTGCTGCGCCTCGAGGCCGGTGCCGGAACCATGTTTTTCCCCATGTCCGCAGCAAGCGGGACAGCCTGAACACGAATATCCCTTTGGAGGAGATGAGATATGAGATGGAGTGCCCCCTTTACCGCCTTTGGCCTGGGCCTGGGACTGATGCTTGGCCTTACCGTTTGCCTGGCCTTCCCCGCCCTTGCGGAAGAACCCGCGCAGAAGCAGGCCCCGAAGTCCGGCCGTCTGGATGAGGTGCTGGTCACCGCCACCAGCCATGAGTCACGCGTGGACGCCGTGCCCAACGCGGTGACGGTCATCACCCGCGAGCAGATCGACCAGATGGTGGCCCCCACCACCATCGACATCCTGAAGAACGCCGCTGGCGTCGAGGTCTACAACGCCCGTGGGCCGCTCTCGTCGAGCACTTACAACCGCGTCATCATGCGCGGCCAGGGCAGCAACCCCGCACGCATCCTGGTGATGCTCAACGGCATCCCCCAGGCGGGCGGCCAGAACGGCGACTTCGAGTGGGGTTTCATCAATCCACGCGACGTGGAGCGCATCGAGATCGTGCGCGGCCCCGGCTCAGCGCTTTATGGTTCACAGGCCATGGGTGGCGTCATCAACATCCTTACCCGCAAGCCAACCGAGGCCGACGGCAAGACCGTGTTGGAAACCAAGTACGGCTCGCTGAACACCATGAGCGCCTCGGCTTCCCATTCCCGCAAGGAGGGTGACTGGGGATTTTACGGCTCGGCAACAATGGGCGGCACCGACGGCTACCAAGTGGTCCCAGGCGACCAGGTCGTCTACAAGGCGCAGGGGGCCACGAACTCCGACAAGCTGCGCAGCACCAACGACTGGGGCCGCGGAGTGGTGAGCTACGACATCGACAAGACTTCCGGCCTGACCCTGAACATGATGCATGGGCACTTCCTGAACCAGGGCATGTACAATTTCATGCATGAGTTCACGGCGTTCGAAATGGCCAAAAAACAGGCGGACCTGAGCTACGCCAAGAAATTCACAGGAGGCGAGGTCCTGGCCTACGCTTCCGCCGCTTACCAGTATTCCACCTACGACGGCACCAGCAGCAGCGCCCCGTACAACAACATGGCCAAGACGGGCGAATCACCGGCCTACCAGCGCGACTACCAGAGCGGCCTCAAGGCCACCATGGACGTGGGCCTGGGCAACACCCTGAGCACCGGCATGGACCTCAAGCGCACCAGCTACGACCGCCGCTACGACAACTATGGCATGGCGGGCAGCAACTATGGCTCCGCCGGCGGCGACGCCCAGGTCTGGGGCGCTTTTTTGCAGGACGAGCTGAACCTTTTTGACGGCCGCCTCCTTATCACCCCGGGCGTGCGCTACGAGAACACCAGCCTGTTCGATGGCTATGCCGAGCAACTGCCCACGGTGACACGGCGCGAGATGTCCCGCACCCTGCTGCGCTCCTTCACCGGACGCGTGGGGGCACGGCTGAACGTCGTGGATTGGCTGTCCTTCCGCTCGGCCTTTGGCGAGGCCTTCCGCGCGCCCACATTGAGCGAGCTCTACGGCGCCAGCCGCATCGGCACCAGCACCTACTACGGCAACACCGACCTCAAGCCTGAGCGTATGCGCTCCCTTGAGGGCGGTGTGGACATCACCCCGCTGGACGACCTGCGCATATCGCTCACGGTCTACAAGAACCATGCGGTGGACTACATCGACAACGTGCTGGTGGCCGCAAACACTTACAACAAGAAGAACATCGGCACCGTGGACACCGGCGGCTTCGAGGGCGAGATATCCTACACCTTCCTGGAGCACTGGCGCAGCTTCCTGAACCACCAGCAGTGCGACCCCAAGCTCATGACCGGAACTTACGTGGGCCAGCGCATCATCGGCACGCCCACCATGACCACTTCCATCGGCCTCGCCTTCAGCGATCCGAATCTGTTCAACCTGTCCGTGGTGAACCGCCGCGTGGGACGCATCTACAACAACTCGGCCAACAGCCAAGTCTACGGCAACTATGACGTGGTGGACGCCAAGCTGTCCAAAGCCTTTGCGCTTGAAGCCTCAAAGCTGGAACTCTCGCTTGAGGTGTCCAACCTGTTCGACGTGCGCGTACGCGAGACCTCCGGCACACAGGCCCCCGGCAGCCTCTACACCGCCGGCGTTGCCTGGATATTCTAACAGCCCAAGAGGGGGAGGCCCGGACCATGAAAATCACCGCCATCGTCTGGAACAGCCACGCAGAGGGCCTGGCCAGGGCCGCCGAGAGCCTGCCCTGGCTCACCCTGCGCCTGTACCCGGCCAAGAGCCTGGAGGACAGCCCGGAGCGCCGGGCCCAGGCCATGGCCGACCTGCGCGGCTCGGACGCCGCCTTCCTGTACCGGGCCACGGAGCCGTTCTGGGACGAGATGGAGGCGGGACTGAAGGAAGCGGGCAAGAGCGTGCCCACAGTCTGCCTGAGTTACGACCCCTCGCTCTGGGGTCTTTCCACCGCCCGTCCAGAGCTGGTGCAAGACGCCCATCGCTACATGACCTTCGGCGGCCTTCATAATGTGGCGAACTTGCTCAAGGCCTTGGCACGGGAGTTCGGCGGACCGGAGTTCACGGAGCTGGACGCGCCGCCCCCGGCCCCGGTGCCTTGGGAAGGTCTGTGGCACTCCTGCATGCCAACATCCGGCGGGGCGAGACGGCACTTTGCCAGCCTGGGCGAATATCTGGGCTGGTACAAGGGGCATTGCGCCGGGCGGCTCATGGAAAGCGGCCCCTGGGTGGGCCTGGTGGTGGGCCGCCACTACTGGGTGGGCGAAGCTCTGGAGGTGGAGGAACTGCTCATCAGCGACCTTGAGGAGCAGGGCCTGCGCGTCATCCCCATCTTCACTAACACAATCAAGGACGACGCTCTGGGCAACAAGGGCGCGCTGGGTTGGCTGCGCGAGGTATTTCTAGCCGAGGGCGCGCCGAAGGTGTCCGCTGTGGTCAAGCTGGTGAGCTTCTTCTTAGGCCACACACGAAGCGGCGCAGGCAATCAGGAAGACGCCGCCGCTTCTGGCGTGGCGGCCCTGAAGGAGTTGGGCGTGCCGGTGTTCCAGCCCGTGTTCTCGTCGAGCAAATCCGTGGAGCAGTGGCAGGACGACCCGCAGGGCCTGGGCAGCGAGGTGGCCTGGAGCGTGGCCATGCCGGAGTTCGAGGGCGTCATTGAACCCATCTACCTGGGCGGCGGCAGCAGGTACGAGAGCGCGGCCACCGGGGCCAGCCTGGAGCGCCGCGTGCCCGTGGCGGAGCGCAGCCAGCGCCTGGCCCGCCGCGTGGCGGCCTATGTCCGGCTTGCGGATAAGCCCGTGAGCGAGCGCAAAGTCGCCTTCATCCTGCACAACGACCCCTGCGCCTCGGTGGAGGCCACCGTGGGCGGCGCGGCCAAGCTGGACAGCCTGGAGAGCGTGGCGCGGATTCTTGCCGCCATGAAAGCTCAAGGCTATAGCGTGAACCCGCCGGAAAGCGGCGCGGAGCTTATCGAGACCATCATGGCCCGCAAGGCCATCAGCGAATTTCGCTGGACAACGGTGGACGAGATCGTCGCCAAGGGCGGGGCGCTGGCCCGGCTCTCGCTGGGCACGTACCTGGGCTGGTGGCGGCACTACCCGGAGAAGGTGCGCGCGCGCATAGCCGAGGCCTGGGGCGAGCCTCCGGGCCAGGAAGTGAACGGCGTGCCCCCGGCCATGCTGCACGAGGGCAAAATCGTCATCACCGGCGTGACCTACGGCAATGCGGCCATCTGCGTGCAGCCCAAGCGCGGCTGCGCTGGGCCGCGCTGCGACGGCCGGGTGTGCAAGATTCTCCACGACCCGGACATTCCGCCACCGCATCAGTATCTCGCCACCTATCGCTGGCTACAGGACGGCGCAGACGGTTTCGGCGCGGACGTGCTCATCCACGTGGGCACCCACGGCAATATGGAGTTCCTGCCGGGTAAGAGCGTGGGCCTGTCCGCCTCCTGCCTGCCGGACCTGGCCCTGCACGAGGTGCCGCACCTGTACATCTACAACGCCGACAACCCGCCCGAGGGCACCATCGCCAAGCGCCGCAGCTACGCCGCGCTGGTGGACCACATGACCACGGCGCTGACCCACACAGAGCTCTACGAAGAGCTGGACGAGCTGGGCAGGCACTTGGCCGAATGGGAACAGGCCAAGGACTCCGACAAGACCCGCGCCCACATGCTGGAGCACCTGGTGCGCGACGTGGCCGAGAAGGCCAACCTGCTGTCCGGCATCAGGGGCGTCGCAGACATGGACTTCCCCCGGCTGGCCACGGCCCTGCACGAGTCCCTGGACCTCATCCGCGGGACGCAGCACGACGATGGCATGCACGTGTTCGGCAGCGCGCCGGAGGGCGAGCGCCTGAACGCCTTTATCTGGTCCATCCTGCGCTACGACGCGGACGACCCGCGCTCCCTGCGGCGCAGCCTCTGCCGCATGTTGGGGTTGAATCTGGACACCCTGCTGGCCGAGCCGGGGGCCGTGGACCAGCGCCTGAAGGTCAGCAACTCTGAGCTGCTGGCGGACGTGGAGCGCCTGGGCCGGGAGTGCTGCGGCGCGGCGCTCACCTGCGCGGACGAGGCGGGCTTCGTCCAGGCTGTGCTGGCTCTTGCGGGCGAGCGCCTCGTGGGCGGAGCTTCTGCCGACGACCTGCCCGCCATCTTCCTGCGCATCCAGGACATGAAACGCCGCGTGGACGAATCCAAGGAAATCGACGCGCTGCTCACCGGCTGCGCGGGGCGCTATATCGAGCCGGGGCCGTCGGGCATTATCACTAGAGGGCGCGAGGACATCCTGCCCACGGGCCGCAACTTCTACTCGCTGGACCCCAGGCGGCTTCCCACACGGGCCGCGCACATGGTGGGCATGCGCCTGGCCGACGCCATCATCGACAAGCATGTGCGCGAGGAAGGCCGCGTGCCCGAGAACGTGGCCATGTTCTGGATGTGCAACGACATGATGTGGGCCGACGGCGAGGGCATGGGGCAAATCTTCCACCTCATCGGCGTGCGGCCCCTTTGGAAGAGCAACGGCCACGTGAAGGGCTTCGAGGTCATCCCCATCGCAGAACTGGGCCGTCCCCGCGTTGACGTGACCATCCGGGTGTCCGGTCTGCTGCGCGACAGCTTCCCGGAACAGATGGGTCTCGTGGACGAGGCCATCCACCACGTGGCCGGACTGGACGAGGCCGACGAGGACAACTTCGTGCGTAAGCACGCGCGCGCCACCCTGGAGAAGTCCGGGGAGACCGGCGTTGACGCATGGCGCAAGTCCACACTGCGCCTGTTCTCCTCCAAGCCCGGCACCTACCAGGCCGGGGTGAACCTGGCCGTGTACGCCTCGGCCTGGCAGACGGAAGCCGACCTGGCGGACATCTTCGTGTACTGGAATTCCTACGCCTACGGCAAAGACGTGTTCGGCGAACAGCGGCCCAGACAGCTTGAGGCGGCGCTTTCCACCGTGGACGTGAGCTACAACAAGGTGGTGAGCGACGAGCACGACCTGTTCAACTGCTGCGGCTACTACGGCACCCACGGCGGCATGACGGCGGCGGCCCGCCAGTTCGGCGGCGGCGAGGTGAAGGGCTACTACGGCGACACCCGCGAGCCGGGCCGCGTGCAGGTGCGCGACCTGGCCGACGAGATACGCCGCGTGGTGCGCACGCGCCTTTTGAACCCGGCCTGGATCGAGGGCATGAAGCGCCACGGCTACAAGGGCGCGGGCGACATGGCCAAGCGCGTGGGCCGCGTGTACGGCTGGGAGGCCACTACCCGCGAGGTGGACGACTGGATCTTCGACGACATCGCCAAGACCTTTGTCATGGACGAGGAGAACCGTGAGTTCTTCCGCCAGCACAACCCCTGGGCGTTGGAGGAAATCGGCCGCAGGCTCCTGGAGGCCCAGTCGCGTGGCCTGTGGCAGGCCGACCCCGAGGTGCTGGAAGCCCTCAAGGAGTCGTACCTGGAGATGGAGGGCTGGCTCGAAGAGGACATGGGCGAGGTCACGGGCGACTTTCAGGGCGGCAGCGTGGACATCATGCGGCCCGAAGATGTGGAGCAGTGGCAGGAAATGATGCGGGCCATGAAGGCCAAGCCCGCCTAACATACCGGAGCGAGAACCTTGAAGAACCATACCTTCGCCTACCCCTTCTCGGCCATCGTGGGCCAGGACCTCATGAAGGAGGCCCTGCTGCTCAACGTGGTGAACCCGAAGCTCGGCGGCGTGCTCATCCGCGGCGAAAAGGGCACGGCCAAGTCCACGGCGGTGCGCGCCCTGGCCAGCCTGCTGCCGGAAATCGACGTGGCCGAGGGTTGCCCCTTTGCCTGCAAGCCGGATGGAACCGATTTGTGTGCAGCCTGTACGGCCAAGGCCCAGGCCGGGACGCTCGTTCCCACTCGCCGCCGCACCCGTGTGGTGGACCTGCCCGTGGGCGCAACCGAGGACCGCGTTCTCGGCACCCTGGACCTTGAGGCCGCCATCAAGAAGGGCGAGAAGCACTTCGAGCCGGGCATCCTGGCCGAGGCGCACCGGGGCATCCTCTACGTGGACGAGGTGAACCTGCTGGACGACCACATCGTGGACGTACTGCTGGACGCTGCGGCCATGGGGGTCAACACCGTGGAGCGCGAGGGGGTGAGCTTCAGCCACCCGGCGCGGTTCGTGCTCGTGGGCACCATGAACCCGGAGGAAGGCGAGCTGCGGCCCCAATTGCTCGACCGCTTCGGCCTGTGCGTGCAGGTGGAGGGCATCCTGGACATCGACAACCGCGTGGAGGTGGTCAAGCGCCGCGCAGCCTATGAGGAAAACCCGGCGGGCTTCGCCGAGACCTGGGCGGACAAGGAACACGCCGTGGCCCAGCGTGTGGAGCGTGCCCGTGCCCTTCTGCCCCGCGTGGGCTTTCCGGACGAGCTCTTGCGCCTGGTGGCCCAGATAGCCGTGGACATGGGCGTGGACGGCCACAGGGCGGACCTGGTGATGATGAAGACCGCCAAGACCCTGGCCGCGCTGGACGGGCGCGACATCGCCACGCGCGAGGACGTGGGTCGCGCCGCCGAGCTGGCCCTGCCCCACCGCATGCGCAAGAAGCCCTTCCAAGACATCGGCCTGGACAAGACTGCCCTGGCCGGCAGCATGGAGAAGGGCCTTGCAAAATAAACGGGCCGTCAGGCCGCAGGTCTACCCGTTCAGCGCCATCGTGGGCCAGGAGCGGCTCAAGCGCGCTTTGACCGCCTGCGCCGTGTGCCCCTCAATTGGCGGCGTGCTGGCGCGAGGACAAAAAGGCACGGCAAAGTCCACGGCTGTGCGTGCCCTAGCCGCACTCCTACCGCACATCGAGGTGGTGCGCGGCTGCCCGTTTTCTTGCGCGCCTGAAGGCCCGCACTGCCCGGCCTGTGCGACGCGCATCGCAGAGGGCGAGACGCCCGCCACGAACTGGCGGCCCGCCCGGCTGGTGGATCTGCCCCTTGGAGCCACCGAGGACCGCGTGTCCGGTTCCCTGGATCTGGAAGCGGCCATCCGCCAAGGCCGCAAGCAGCTTGAGCCGGGCCTCTTGGCCCGCGCCCACCGGGGCGTGCTCTACGTGGACGAGGTGAACCTGCTTTCGGACCACTTGGTGGACATTTTGCTCGACGCCGCCAGCATGGGAGAGAACGTGGTGGAGCGCGAGGGCATCAGCTTCCGGCACCCGGCCCAGCTCATCCTCATCGGCACCATGAATCCTGAGGAAGGGGAACTGCGGCCCCAACTGCTCGACCGCTTCGGCCTGTGCGTGGAGGTGGCAGCCCCGCTGGACCTGAACGAGCGCATGGAGGTGCTGCGCCGCCGCGAGGCTTTCGACGCCGATCCAGCCAGCTTCGCTGCGCAATGGGCTGAAGAGGAACGCCGAATGGCGCGCGCCATCGTGGAGGCCCGTCGCGCACTGCCGCAGGTGCGCATCCCGGCTCCGCTTCTGCGGCAAGCCACGGAACTCTGCCTGGAGGCCTGCGTGGCCGGACACCGGGCGGACATCGCCCTGCGCCTGACAGCCCGCACCCTTGCCGCCCTTGCCGGACGCGAGGACGTGCGCGCGGTCGATCTGGACGAGGCAGCCGAACTGGTGCTGCTGCACCGCCGCCGCATGCCGCCGCCCCCCGCTCCGCCAGAGCAGGAGAAGGAAAAAGAACAGAAGCAGGAGGACCCCGAACACCAGCACGAGCATGAGCTAGAGCAGCAACAAGAGCAGCAGCCCGAGCCGCAACAAGCGGAACAGCAGCCAGAGGACGCGCGCACCGGCGAGGACGAAGGCGAGATGGAGGAGTCGCCGCCGAAAGACGAGCCGGAAGACGAGCCGGGAGACGGCGAATCCGAGGCCACGGGCAGCCCCGCAGCCCTGGAGACCATCTTCCCCGTGGGTGCGGCCTTCCGCGTGAAACCCATCGTGTACAAGAAGGACCGCGTGGTGCGCACCGGCTCTGGTCGGCGCACACGCTCGCGCACCAGCCAGAAGTCCGGGCGCTACGTCAAGGCGCGCCACAACCCGGCGCCCACGGACCTGGCCCTGGACGCCACCCTGCGCGCTGCCGCCCCGCACCAGTTCCGGCGTAGGCAAGAACTCTCCTCGCCGCAGGACATCGCCGTGCTCGTACGCGCTTCGGACCTGCGCCAGCGCGTACGCGAGAAGCGCATGGGGCACTTCATCGTCTTCGTGGTGGACGCCAGCGGCAGCATGGGCGCGGGCAAACGCATGGTGGAGACCAAGGGCGCGGTGCTCTCGCTTCTGCTCGACGCCTACCAAAAACGCGACAAGGTCGGACTGGTGGCCTTCCGGGGCCAGGGCGCGTCCGTGCTGTTGCCGCCCACCTCAAGCGTGGACCTTGCCTACAAGCTGCTGGAGGAACTGCCCACGGGCGGCAAGACCCCGCTGGTGCACGGCTTGTCCCTGGGCCACGAGCTGCTCCAGCGTCAACTGCGGCGCGACCCGGCGAGCTTCCCAGTGTTGGTGCTTATTTCCGACGGCAAGGCCAACGTGAGCCTGGCGGGAGGAAAGCCGCTGGCCGAGGCGAAGCTGGCGGCCCGAACCATCGCCGAAGACCCGCGCATTCGAACGCTCGTGGTGGACGTGGAAAAGGCCGGGCTCATCCGCTTCGGTTTGGCCGAGGGCCTGGCGGCAGAAATGGGGGCGCAGTATTTCCGCATTGAGGACTTGCACGCTCGCGACCTAGTGGATGTGCTGCGGCGCGAGGTGCTGGAATCTGCGCCGTGAGGCTTGCGCAGGATGTGCAAACCCGTTAGAGAATAGCCAAATTCCTTTGGAGGTTCCCATGCGCAAGACCATCCAGTTTCTGACCCTGCTGGCGCTGCTGCTGCTCTCGTCCACCGCCTTCGCCGGAGCCAAAGACCCTCTGTTCATCAATCTCACCAGCGACGACTCGCACCGGGCGCTCATGGCCATCAGCTTTGGCCAGGGGCAAATGGAGCGGGGCCACCCCCTCACTGTGTACCTGAACGACAAGGCCGTGCTGGTGGCGAGCAAGAAAAACGCCGCGCAGTTCGCAGAGCAGCAGAGGATGCTCTCCGGCATCGTCGCCAAGGGTGGCACCGTGCTGGTCTGCCCCATGTGCAGCAAGAAGTTCGGCGTGGCCGAGGCGGACTTCATCACTGGGGCCAAGCTCACCAGCCCGGACATCACCGGGCCTGCCCTCTTCAAGGACAACACAAAGACCCTGTCCTGGTAACAGCAACGCCATGACCGCTCGGGCCTCCCCGTCACAGGGGGACGCCCTTTCCTTTGACGCGTTGGGGCTAGTGCTTGTGCTCGTGCTTTTCCTTCTCATGCTCCGTGTGTTCGTGGTCATGCGGGCCGTGCTCATGGGCATGGTCATGCCCGTGGCCCGCGCCGTCCGCGTGCTCGTGCTCGTGCGGGTGCTTGTGCTCATGCTTGTGCCCGTGGGCATGGGCGTGCTCGTGCGGGTGGGAATGCTCGCCCTGGCCGGGGTGCGTGTGCGGATGCTCGTGGCTGTGGGTGTGCTCGTGCGCGTGGTCGTGGGAATGCTCGTGGTCGCCCTTCATGATGGCCTCCTTGGTGGTCATGGTTCATCACTTCTGGTTCAAATGTAATGCCGCGAGCAGCGCTGGGATAGCCCGCACGCAATTCTTTGTCGTGTGCAGGGTGTGGGCGCATTTGTGAAACCGTGCCACGGCGGACCATACGGCCCGGCACAAGCTTTCGCAGCCAGCGTCGGGCCTTGTGATAATGGACTCTTGCGGTCGATTCGGGCTAGCCTCATGTGGGGTTCTGGCTGGGAAAAAGGGGGATTGAGTCCGCAGCCTGCCCCCGAAACCTGAACTCGAGCGACTACTTTCGCTCGGGCTCAGGGGAGTTATGGCAAGATATGAGAATCGTATTTTTTGCCCAGATCCAAATCATTAGAGCTCTCACCATGCAAGAAGCGAAACAAAAGCAGCCGCTAGCACCACCCAGTGAACGCCCATCCCCCTCGCCAGCGCGACAAGCACAGCCACGCCAAGCAGCCCCTTGCCCACGGTCCAGGAAATCGTCATGGCCAGCATGACCACCATGGCGCAGAGCAGGCCGCCCAGAGTCGCCAGAGCGCCTGCGAGCGCCCCCCGGAAGCGGTCGGAGGCGAGCAGGCGGTGGGCGAAAGGCACGGCGGTGACCAGCATGAGGAACGAGGGGGTGAACACCGCAATGGTGGCCGCCGCCGCACCCCACAATCCCGCCAGGGAGTAGCCGATGAAGGCGGCGGTCATGAGGATGGGGCCGGGCGTCACCTGCCCCAGGGCGATGCCGTCCAGGAAGGTCGCCTCGGGCATCCAGGCGCGTACCTGGACCACTTCGTGCTGCATCACCGGGAATGCGCCTACGCCGCCGAAGGCCACCAGGTCGATCTTGAACATGGACAGCACAAGGTCAAAGACCGGGCGGTCGAACAGGAACAGGGCAGGCAGGATGACGGCTGCGAGGGCGGCGCACTGGGCCAGAAACCTCCAGGGAAGCATGTGGTGGTTGCCGCCGGATGGGTGCGGGGCCGTGTCCTTGAACACCAGTGCCCCGACCCCGGCCATGCCCGCCACGATGAGCGCCGGTCCCAGGCCCCAGAGAAAGAGGCCCGCCGCGCCCGCGAGGAGCAGGAGGCTTTTGGCGGAGTTGGCGTAGCGTCTGCCGAAGTCCCAGGCCGCACGGGACAGCAGGGCCAGCACCACCACCTGCAACCCCGCGAACACCGCGCCCACAAAGGGCGCGCTGCGCAGTTGGAAATAGGCCGCCGACAGCCCGGTGACGAGGCAGAAGGCCGGAAGGGCGAAGCCGAGGTAGGCCACGAACGCGCCGGAAACGCCGCGCAGCTGCAGGCCCGTGTAGGCGGCCAGTTGCATGACCGTGGCGCCGGGAATGGCCTGACACAGCGAGAGTCCGAGCCGGAACTCCTCCTTGCGCAACCAGCGCAGGCGCTCCACCACGGCCGCGCGGATAACCGGAATCATGGCCGGGCCGCCGAAGGCCGTCAGCCCGATGCGGAAGAACAACGCGAAAATCGACCGCAGGCGTGGCGGCTCTGGCTGGTGCGGCTGCTCTCCCTGTGCTTGGTCAGTCATTTCCGTCTCCTCCATCGCGGTCAGCATGGCAGCCTTCGCGGCAGCACGTTGATTGGCAACAGCAGCCCTGCGAGTTCCTCTGCGGAGGCAGCACCTCGAAGAAATGATCCGCCAAACCGCGCAGGCGCTCAAAGGCCTCCGGGTTCAGCTCATAGTGGACGTAGTAGCCGCGCCGCGCCGAGGTCACGAATCCCGCCGCCCGCATGAGCTTCAGGTGCTGTGACACGGCTGCCGGGGTGACGCCGAGTTTTCTGGCAAGCCCGCCGACGCATAGCGGCCCGGACTTGAGCAACGCGACCATGCGCGCCCGCGTCTCCACGGACAGGATGCGAAAGGCGCTCGCCACGAGTTCCGCTGCTGTCAGGGCTTGCATGCGACCTCACTGATTAAGCTACTGCTTAATTAGATTGAGCCGAGCAGTCAACCTGAAAAGGGTTCCCAGGCCGCCGGGAAAGGCCTATTGGCAGGGAGGAGGCGCATATCGACAATGACGCGAGGCCCTGATGCTCCGCGTCGCGCAGGGCGACAAGCGCAGGGCGTGGCGCCTCGTTCCGCCTAGTTCCGCACGGTCAGCTCCGCCCCCGGCCCAAGCTCCGCTCGCAGGCTTTCCTCCAGCTTTCCGGGTACATGCGCTCTCCCGCTCGCCAACAAAGCGGAGTCCTCGCAGCCCTCGGGCTGGAAGCCTTGCAGCACCCACTCAACGCCCCCAAGGACGGAGAGCTCGCCAGCCAACTCCAGCAGCTCCGCCTCGGACAAGAGCGCCAGGTGCCAGGTGGTGCGCAGCTCGAAGGCCACGCCGCTTTTGCGCACAAGGTCCAGGCTCTCCCAGGCCGCGTCCGCCGAGGCCGCAACGCCGGTGATGCGCCCGTACGCCGTGCGCGGGGCCTTGACGTCCAGGCCGATCCAATCCGTGAGCGGCAGCACGCGCGCCAGGGCCTCCGGGGCCATGCCGCTGGTGTGCAGGCCCACCTTGAAGCCCAGGTCGCGCACCTCATGCATGGCCTCGGCCAGACCCGGCTGGAGCAGGGGCTCGCCGCCGGAGAATACCACGGCCTCCAGCAGGCCCCGCCGGGTTTCGAGCAAGGCCAGCACCTCCGCCCAGAACCTCTCCCCGGCCCCGAATGCCCGCAGCCCCGCGTTGTGGCAGTAGGGGCAGTCCCAGGCGCAGCCCTGGCAAAACACCGTGGCCGCCAGCCTCCCCGGCCAGTCCGTGGTGCTCAAGGGGGTGAGGCCGCCCACCACGATGGCGGCGGCCCCTGCCGTCTGCCCGAAGGGCCTCACGCGGTGAGCTCGTTGCCGCCCTGCGAGGGCTCGCGGAAGCAAAGGCGCTCGTCGTACTCGCCCTTCTTGCCGATGTTGAAGGCCGAGCGCGGGCGGTAGTAGCCCATGACGCGAGTCCAGATCTCGCAGTCCTGCTCGCGGCCTTCGCCTGCGCAGGTTGGGCAGCTCTTGTGTTCGCCCTCCAGGTAGCCGTGGGACGGGCACACGGAGAAGGTGGGCGTGATGGTGATGTAGGGCAGGGCGAAGCGGGTCAGCGCCCGGCGCACCAGCTCGCGGCAGGCCCGGGCGTCGGACACGCGCTCGCCCATGTACAGGTGCAGCACCGTGCCGCCAGTGTACTTGCGCTGGAGCTCCTCCTGCCGGGAGAGGGCTTCGAAGGGGTCGTCGGTGAAGCCCACGGGCAACTGGCTGGAATTGGTGTAATAGGGCTGCTCGTCGGTGCCGGCCTGGAGGATGTCCGGGAAGCGCTTGCGGTCCTCCTTGGCGAAGCGGTAGGTGGTGCCCTCTGCCGGGGTGGCCTCCAGGTTGTACAGGTGCCCGGTCTCCTCCTGGTAGGCGGTCATGCGCGCGCGCACATGGTCCAGAAAGCGCACGGCCAGGGCATACCCGGCCTCGGTGGTCACGTCCTCGGCCCCGCCTGTGAAGTTGCGGAGCATCTCATTGATGCCGTTGACGCCGATGGTGCTGAAATGGTTGCGCAACGAGCCCAGGTAGCGCTTGGTGTAGGGGAACAGCCCGCCGTCCATGCGCGCCTGGATTTCCTTGCGCTTGATCTCCAGGCTGGTGCGCGAGATTTCCAGCAGGGCGTCCAGCCGGGCCAAGAGGTCGCGCTCGTCGCCCTTGGCCAGGTAGCCCAGGCGGGCGCAGTTGATGGTGACCACGCCCAGCGACCCGGTCTGCTCCGCGCTGCCGAACAGCCCGTTGCCGCGCTTGAGCAGCTCGCGCAGGTCCAGCTGCAAGCGGCAGCACATGGAGCGCACCATGTTCGGGGTCAAGTCCGAGTTCAGGAAGTTCTGGAAGTACGGCAGGCCGTACTTGGCTGTCATCTCGAAGAGCAGGTCCACGTTGGGGCCGTCCCAGGGAAAGTCCTTGGTGATGTTGTAGGTGGGGATGGGGAAGGTGAACACCCGGCCCTTGGCGTCGCCTGTGGTCATGACCTCGATGTAGGCCCGGTTGATCATGTCCATCTCGGCCTGCAACTCGCCGTAGGTGAAGGCCATCTCCTCGCCCCCGATGACCGGGTGCTGGCCGCGCAGGTCCTCCGGGCAGGTCCAGTCGAAGGTCAGGTTGGTGAAGGGAGTCTGGGTGCCCCAGCGCGAGGGCACGTTCAGGTTGTAGATGAGCTCCTGGATGCACTGGCGCACCTCGCCGTAGCCGAGCTTGTCCTTGCGCAGGAAGGGGGCCATGTAGGTGTCAAACGAGCTGAAGGCCTGGGCGCCAGCCCATTCGTTCTGCAGCGTGCCCAGGAAGTTCACGATCTGGCCCACGGCGCTGGACAGGTGCTTTGGCGGCTTGGCCTCCACCTTGCCGGGCACGCCGTTCAGGCCCTCGGTGAGCAGCATGCGCAGGGACCAGCCCGCGCAGTAACCGGAAAGCATATCCAGGTCGTGGACGTGCAGATCGCCCTCGCGGTGCGCCCGGCCCACCTCGGGCGGGTAGACGTGGTTCAGCCAGTAGTTGGCCGTCACCTTGCCGGAGACGTTCAGGATGAGCCCACCGAGGGAATAGCCCTGGTTGGCGTTGGCGTTCACGCGCCAGTCTTGCCTGTCCAGGTACTCGTTGACGCTGGCGGCCACGTCCACCACGGTTTTCCTATCTTGGCGCAGCTTGGCGCGCTGCTCGCGGTACACGCTGTAGGCGCGCATGGTCTTGAAGTGGTTGGCCGAGATGAGGGCCTGCTCCACCGCGTCCTGAATGTTCTCGATGTCCGGCAGGCGCCCGCCGAAGCGGTGGGACAACACCTTGACCACCTGCGCCGTGATGAGCCGCGCCTCGTCGCCGTCGAACTCGCCTGTGGCGGCGCCAGCGCGCTGGATGGCCGAGCGGATCTTGCCCGCGTCAAAGACGATGGTTTCGCCGCTGCGCTTGCGCACCTGGGCAGGCGGCGCAATGGGCCGCAGGGGGGTCAAAATGGCGACTGGGGCGCTGGGGATGGATTCTGCGGGAACAGGTTCGGCAAGGTGCTGGGCTGCCTGGGGCATGGCGGTCTCCGGCTGCATTGGGTTTCGATGACGCGGGGGCCGAAACCAGCAGTTGAAGGGAGCACGCCCGTCAGAACTGCCGCATCGCCCTCCCACGAGGCGCACGCGTCACACCGCCGGGACACATGGCCCTGGCGGGAGCAGGCAGGTCTTCGGACTTGCGGGCATTTGCGGCATTCGCCGCCTTCCTCGCCCCCGGACTTCCCGGCTCACGCCAGTGTCTCGTTGTGGGGGCTCGTTCCCGTTCACCGCTGCGGGGCAGTTCTGGGCTTGCACCAGATTCCCTTTTCACCCGGTCGAAACCGGGCACCAGCTCACGTAGAGCTATGAGGCTGACGGCTCACAAAGTCAAATCCTTGCGCCAAGGGTAGCCCATTGATATTATTGGGCCATATATGCCGCGAGCTAGAGCCGTCCCCCGTCAACCTGCCGTAATTGCAGAAGAACACACTGCTGCTCGCAGCAGGAAAATTTCCTAGAAATTTTCTTGAGTCCACCGCGTATGGCACCGTCCTTGACAGCAACCGCCCAACCGGGCAAGCAAATTTGACTGTGCCCAAAAGAGGTTCAGTGTTGTTGCTTTCAGGTCGTCCATCGCTGGACGTGAAAAGGGAAGTTCGGTGCAAGACCGACGCTGACCCGCAACCGTGAGAGGGGACGAACGCCGCAAATGCCACTGGCTCTGTGAAGGGCTGGGAAGGTGCGGCAAGTAGGACGATCCTCAAGCCGGGAGACCTGCCTGATAGCTTGTGCTACGGCTTCGAGGTATAAGCCGGGGTAGGTATGCTTTCGCCTGTCGCGTTTGCTTGCGCCCATTTCCCTCCTCGAAGCCTCCACTTCAATTCTTGAAGCAGGAGGTTTTTTTGTGCGTATTTTCCTTTGTGCTCTGCTCCTATTGACCATCTCCCCCCTTGCGGCCCTGGCCAAAGATGACTCCGGCGGTCAAGCCAACTCCACTTCGCCCGGCTACGTCATGGACGAGGTGGTGGTCTCGGCCAGCCGCGCCCAGGAGCCAATCCGGCAGGTGCCGCGCAACGTCACGGTCATCACCCGTGAGGAAATCGAGCGCTCCGGCGGCAACAGCATCACGGATCTGCTCGCCCGCCAGGTGGGCGTAAGCCAGCAGAACTACTTCGGCACGGACCGCAACTCGCTGGTGGACCTGCGCGGCCAGGGCAACCTCGCCGCCCAGAACGTGCTGGTCATGGTGGACGGCCAGCGCATCACCCCGGTGGACATGGCCGCCGCCCCGCTGAACACGGTGCCCTTGAGTGAGGTGGAGCGCATCGAGATCGTGCGCGGTCCGGGCGGCGTCATCTACGGCGACCGGGCCGTGGGTGGCGTCATCAACATCATCACCCGCAAGGGCGACGCCGTGAACGGGTTCTCTGGCAGCGTGGGCGCGGGCTACGGCTCCTTTGATTCCACCAAGTACAATGCAGCTGTGCGCGGGCGGGATGGCTCAGTGTTCGGCAGCGTGGCGGCGTCCACCAGCGACACCACAGGCTACCGCGCCAACGGCGCGCTCTGGCAGCAGGATGCCCTGGGCAGCGTGGGCTGGGAGGCGAACAAGGCGCTCACGCTCTCACTTTCCAGCGCCTACCACGAGGACCGCTACGGCCAGCCCGGAGGCGTCTCACGCGCGGCCGCGCTCTCGCGCGACGCCAGGCGCATGACCAGCAGCCCCAACGACTGGGGCCAGACCACCGACGGTCGCATCCAAGCCGGGGCCAAGCTCGACCTCGACGCGCTGGGCAGCCTGGACTACCACCTGGGCTACCGCACGCGTGAGAACCCCTACGCCTATGGCACGACCAAATACAAAATCAACGACGAAACCGCCAACTCTGACCTCACCTACACCGCAGGCTTCGACCTCTTCGGCATGAAGAACACGCTACGCCTGGGCGGCGACGGCTGGACCTCGCACTACACCTCGGGTTCCATTGCGGCGAACCGCAACACAAGCGACGTCTGGAGCGCTGGCGGCTTCGCCCACGACGCCATCACCCTGGTGCAGGACCTCACCTTGCAGCTGGGCTACCGCTACAACCGCTATAACGCCCACGGCCAGGACATCCCGGACAACACCTGGAACAACAATGCCTACGAGTTGGGTCTGGTCTACGACCTGACCAAGAGGGCCAGCTTGTACGCCAGCTACGCCAGCACCTTCCGCACACCCACCGTGGACGAGTTGAACTTCCAGACAGGAACCCTCAAGCCGCAGACGAGCCGCAGTCTGGAAACCGGGGTGCGCGCTGGCCTGTTGGACAATCTGGAGGGCAACCTCTCCGTCTTCCGCTCCGTCACCAGCGACGAGATCTGGTACGACGGCAGCAAGGGGGCCTGGGGCCTGAACTCGAACTACGAAAACGATGTCATCCGCAAGGGCGTCGAGGCCGAACTGCGCTACCGCCCCTTCAAGGTGCTGGGGCTCAAGGCCAACTACGCTTACGTGGAGGCCAAGTTCGACCAGACCGGGACCACTGTGCCGCTGGTGCCCAAGCACACGGCCAAGCTCGGCGCGGACTGGGACATCCTGCCCTCGCTCTTGCTCAACGTCAGCGGCACCTACGTCAGTTCCAAGCAGGTCAATGCGGCGAACACCCTGCCGCCCATCTGGTCCTACACCGTGGTGGACACCAAGCTGACCTGGAGCATCGACACGTTCAAGGTCTACGCCGGGGTGAACAACCTCTTCGACACCTGCTACACCACCATGGCCTTCGGCAACACGTCCTACTACGTCATGCCCACGCGCAACTTCTACAGCGGCGTGGAGTGGAGCTTCTAGCCAAACCAACACACGGGGGCCGGACTTTCGGCCCCCGCCGGAGCATTTCCATGGATCGAATCCGACTGGACGCCACGGACGAGCACCTGCACCTGGACCTGGGACGCCCCTGCTCGGTGCTGGGCTCCTGCGTGCTCGGCGGCGGCTTCGGCCTGGCGCGACACGTGCTCAACCTGCGCGTGGACGCCAACCTCGCGGGCGAAAGCCTGCGTTTCCCGGTGCCCGAGTCGACCCTGCTGGAGTATTGCGCGGCCCAGGGCTGGGCTGGGCCAGTGGCGGGCATGATGACTGCGGCGTCCATGAAGTCCCTGCGCACGGCGAGGCTTGAGGAGAACGGTTTGGCCGTGCTGGCCGCCGTCACCGCCGGGCTTTCCAACACCCGCCGCGCCGGAGACCCTGCCGATTGCCGCGACTTCCCGGAGGCCGCGCCGGCGCCGGGCACCATCAACATCATCGTGGCCCTGGGCGCGAGCCTGCCTCCGGCTGCGCTGGTGGAGGCGGTGATCACCATCACCGAGGCCAAGGCGGCTGTGATGCAGGACTTGGGCATAACCAGCCGGACCACGGGCTTGCCGGCCACGGGCACCGGTACTGACGCCGTGGCCGTGGTGGCCCTGGGCGGACGCGAGGCGGCGTACTGCGGCAAGCACGTGCTCGCGGGTGAGCTGACCGCCCGGGCGGTCATGCAGGCCCTGGCCGCATCGCTGGAATGGTACGCCAAGCAGGGGCCGTGGGCGTGAAAAACATCCTCGTGCTCCTCATGGCCCTGCTGCTGGCCGCCTGCTCGTCCGATGCGGGCCAGGGTCGTCCGGCCTCCGGCACACCTCCCAGACGCGTGGTCTGCCTCGCACCCAGCGCCGCGGAGCTGCTCTTTGCCTTGGACGCGGGCGGGCTTGTGGTGGGCACGGCGGAGCACAGCGATGAACCGGCCGAGGCGCGCAGCCTGCCACGAGTCGGGTCGTACGCCCGGCCGGACCTGGAACGCGTCCTGACCCTGCGCCCGGACCTCTGCATCGCGGTGCAGGACGGAACGCCGCCCCAGACCCTGGCCCGGCTTGGCGAACTCGGCATTCCCGTGGTGCTCATGGCCACCGGAAACCTTGAGGAGCTGCTGGGCTCCATGCTCATGGTCGGCCGCACCGTGGGGCGGCAGGCCAAGGCCGAGGCATTGGTTGGAGAGCTACGGGAACGCATGGAGGCCGTGCGCAGGCGCGCCGCCCAGGCCCAGCGCCGCCCCCGCGTGCTGTTCCAGGTGAGCGGTCCGCACATCATGGCCGCCGGTCCGCAAAGTCTGCTTGGCCAACTCGTCGCCCTGGCCGGGGGCGACAACGCCGGCCCGGCGGAGCCAGCCTATCCGCAACTCTCCGCCGAGCAGGTGCTGGCCATGGCCCCGGACGTGGTGGTGGCCTTCGACATGCTGGGCCAAGACCAAGGCATGGCAGGCTGGCCAGCCGACCAGCGCATCCCAGCCGTGCGCCAGCGCCGCCTGTACACAGTAGACCCGGCGCTCTTCGCCCGGCCCGGCCCGCGCCTGGCGGAGGCCTTGGAAGCCCTGGCGCGCATCATCCACCCTGAGATTTTCGGAACGTACCGGCCATGAGCCTTCTCCTGTCCCGCAGCCTTTCATGTCGCCTTGCCGCAATTCTTGCGGTTCTCGTCCCGGCGCTGGCGCTCTGCTGCCTGGCGGCCCTATGTCTGGGCTCCACGACGCTTCACCCGACGGATGTCCTGCATGCGCTCTGGGGCGGCGCCGATCCCATGACCCAGGCGCTGGTGCGCTCCCTGCGCCTGCCGCGCCTGCTGCTGGCGCTCGCCGCCGGGGCCAGCCTTTCCGCTGGCGGGCTCGTGTTCCAGGCCCTGCTGCGCAATCCCCTGGCCGAGCCGTACATCATGGGGGTGTCTGGCGGGGCGGCCATCGGCACCATCGCCGCGCTGGTGCTCGGCCTGGGGAGCCTGGCCCTGCGGCTGCCTGCGGCTTTCGCCGGGGGGCTGGCCACGCTGACCATAGTCCTGGCCTTGGGGCGCTCTCTGCGCACCTCGGGGCGGGACACGCTGCTGCTCGCCGGAGTGATGGTCAACGCCTTCTGCGGCGCGGTGATTCTCTTTCTCGTGTCCCTGTCGCCCCACCATCTTATCGCCTCGGTGGTGTTCTGGCTCATGGGCGACCTGGGCTCCCACGCGCCCGCAGACGCGCTGCTCCTGGCCTGCGCCGTGCTGCCCTGCCTGGCCGTGGTCCTGGTCTTGGCGCATGGCATGAACGTGCTCCAACTGGGCGAGGAGACCGCATCCACCATGGGCCTGCCGGTGGGGGCCGTGCGCAATGCCCTGCTCTGGTCCACCACCGTCATGGTCAGCGCCACGGTGGCCGTTTGCGGCCCGCTTGGCTTCATCGGGCTGGTGACGCCGCACGCCCTGCGCCGCCTCATCGGTGCGGACCACCGCCTGCTGGTCCCGGCCTGCGTGCTCGGCGGCGGGGCGTACCTGGCCCTGTGCGACGCGCTGGCCCGCGCGCTGCCCGCCTCGGGCGAACTGCCGGTGGGCGTGGTGACGGCCCTGCTCGGCGCGCCTGCCTTCGTGGCCCTGCTGGCCGGGAGGCGGTCATGAACGCCGCCTACGCCGTGGAGGCGCGCGGCCTGGATTTCACTCGCGGCAGCACGGCCGTCTTGAAGGGCGTCGGCCTTACTGCGCGGCAGGGCGTCATCCATGCCATCGTCGGCCCCAACGGTTCCGGCAAGACCACGCTCCTGCGCCTGCTGGCCGGCATCCTGCGGCCGAGCGCGGGAACCGTGAAAATCCTCGGGCGCCCTCTCTTCGCGTATTCCCACCTCCAGCGGGCACGAACCATGGCCTATCTGCCGCAGAGCCTGCCAGGGCCATTGCCGCTCACGGTACGCGAACTCGTGCTCCTCGGACGCACCGCGCACCAGGGCCTGCTGGGTCTGGAAACCCGCGCCGACCGGGAGGCCGTGGACCGCGCCCTGGACCTCGCGCGTGTCGCCCACCTGGGGGACGCCCGGCTGGAGCATCTGAGCGGAGGGGAGATGCAGCGCGCGTTCATCGCCAAGGCACTGTGCCAGGAGCCAACCATCCTGCTCCTGGACGAGCCCACCGCCAGCCTGGACCCGGCGCACGGCCTCCAGGTCATGGAGCTGCTGGCCGGGCTGCGCAGCGCGCAAGCGGTCTGCACGGTCATGGTCTCGCACGACTTGAACCTCGCCGCCCGCTACGCTGACGAGGCCACGCTGCTGCATGGAGGGCGGGTCGCCTGCCAGGGCAAACCCTCGATGGTGTTCGCGCCGGAGCGACTTGAACCCGTGTACGGCTGCGGCTTCGAGCGCTGTCCATCCAGCGCCGGCCCGGGCGCGCTCCTGCCATTTCCGCGTGACGTCAACCCCTTGCAAGAATGAGCCATGCCCGGCCGGTCTACGGAAGTGCCGCCTGTCAGCAATCGCTGGTTTTCAAGTGGTCGCGGCATGGGCTTGTTCATTTCCGCAGGGTTGCATCTGCTGCTGTGCTGCGCCCTTGCGGCGACACTTCCCGCTATACCTTCGCCATTGCCTTCGCCGCTCATGGAGGTGGACCTCGGAGAAAGACCCGGAGCGCGTGGCGGAAGCAACTCCTCTGTCACACAACACTCTCGACAGGGAGCCAAGGTGGTCACATCAACGTCTTCGCTACAGCCGACGGCCCGGCCTGACCTCGCCCCGCGCGCTCTTGAAGCCGACCAAACGGATCCGCGCGCGACGCTCGCCGCCGTTACGCCAGAAAGCAATGCAGGAGGCGCGGTTGGTGAACCGGGAACTGGAGGTGGAACAAGTGCAGGTGATGGACGGTCTTCGGGCACAGGTGCGGGCCAGGGCGGCGTGGCGGTGGACCGCATGCCCGAGGCCGTGAAGCGCGTAAAGCCGACCTATCCTGCGGAGGCCCGCAGGCGAGGCATCACAGGACGAGTGCTCCTGCGGGTCCATGTCGATGCGGTTGGGAGCGTGCGCGACGTGCTCGTCCAGTCCGCCGAGCCGGTCGGTGTCTTCGAGGCGCAGGCCGTCGAAGCCGTGCGAAAGTGGCGCTTTAAGCCGGGGGTACGCCTGGGGGAACCCGTGCCGGCTTGGCTCTTGGTACCGATACGGTTCGCTTTGGAGTGAGAGGCCCCTTCGCCCAACAAATCAGCACTACAATTGTCTCGAAAAAGTAATCGTCTTGCTGTGCCGGCTTAAATAATTAACTATTACATGGAATACATTGCAATTTACTTGAAGACACTCAACGGGGCAGGGGCTCTGACGCTGGGTGTTACATTTCTCCTCTTGACCGGGGTCAAGGGGCGGAGCCCCTTCGCTCTTGCCTCTCTCACCCCCGTAGCCGACCTGCCAGTTCTTTCTGCGTCACTTCGCCCTTGCTCAGGTGTTTGAGCACCAGCACGCGATCCCTCGCCCGTCGCCTAGTCGTACTCTTCCCAGTTGGCCACGAGCCAGTCCTCCACCAGCCGCTGGGTCTTGAGCGCGATGGGCATATGCTTGGCTATGAGCCGCTCGACCTTCTGGCCGGAGGTCTTTTGCCGGAACTTGTACTTGGCCATGAACCGGTTGATGAGCGCCAGGACTTCAAAGCCCTCCTTGCGGTTGAACAGCGTGCTGTCGGGCTCCCCGGTGAGCTTCGGGTCGTCGTCCGGCAGCGCGGTCCAGCGGTACTGGTCGGCGAGCTTGAGGTCGGCGCGTTCCATGAGCGGCATATGTCCTCCTTCCGGCCTCAGGCCGGGCGCTGTTGTCGTGCCGGGCCTGGGGCCTGGCTGTCTTAGAGGTCCTTCAACCTGCACGAGCCCAGGATGCTGGAGCCGATGGGGGTGTCGAAGATGGCGCTGGTGGCCTCGCGCACAAGGTTGTGGATGCCCTGGCGCTGGACCTCGCTGCGCAGTTCTATCAGTTCGCGTTCGCCAAGGGCCAGGAAGGCTTCCGCCACCTTGGGATCGAAGTGCGAACCGCTGCCCTGGCGGATGATGTCGCGGGACTCCTTGAAGCTGAAGGCCTCCTTGTACGGGCGCTTGCTCATGAGGGCATCGAACACGTCCACCAGGGCGAAGATGCGCGCCGTCACGGGGATGGCCTCGCCCGCAAGGCCCTGGGCGTAGCCTGTGCCGTCCCAGCGCTCGTGGTGGTACTGCACCACGTCCACGCCCAGGCACAAGAACTCGACCTCCTGCACGATCTCCCGGCCCTTGGTCACGTGGGTCTCCATGATGCGCCGCTCCTCTGTGGTCAGCGGGCCGTGCTTGAGCAGGATGCTGTCGGGCACGCCGATTTTGCCCACATCGTGCAGGTACGCGCCGATGACCAGCCGGGCCATGTCCTCTGGCGAGAGCCGGAGCTGCCGCCCCAGGAGCACCGCCAGGGCCACCACCTGCTCGGAATGCTCCTGGGTGACCGAGTCCCTGGTCTCCAGCGCCTTGACCATGCTGCGGATGGAGTCAAGCGAGGTCTTGGCCAGGGAGGTGTAGGCCTGCTGCAGCTGGACCCCGGAGTGCACGAGCTTGAGCGAGGCCAGCTTGAACTGGCCGTAGAAGAAGACATGCAGGAGCAGCGGCAGCAGGAGCGCGGCCAGGGCGTATACGAGATTCTGGGTGCTGGCGATGTTCAGGGGCGGCACCTTGCGGTAGAGTTCCACCGCGCCCACGATGCGGCCGCTTGAAAACACCGGCACATACATCTCCAGCAGCGTCCCGTGCCCGCGCAGGACCTGGTTCTCAAGTTTGTCGGCCGCGCCGATCTCCGTGCTGGGTTGGCCGGTGCCCATTGTCTCCATGAGCTCGTGGTCATCTTGAAATGTTTGGCCGATGAGCTGCGGGGTGGTGAAGGAATAGACCAGGGTTGCGCTGCGGTTCCAGATGCGGAACTCCACCAGGTTGCTGTATTCCATGAAGACGTTGATGCGCTGGATGAGCGGTTCGTTCTTCCGGGTCAGCATCTCGCTTACGTCGAAGTTGAGCTCCCGCGCGAGGAACTTGTTCGCGATCTCCAGGGAGTCGTGCTTGTATTCGGCGATGGCCTGGGCGTGGCGGAGCAGCGGCAAGGATACGGCCAAAAGCGCAGCAATGCAGAGGGTGAGCATGAAGCTGCGCCGGAAATAGGTACGCAGCAGTTCCGGGGCATTGAAATGCCGCATCAGCTGTCCTGGCAGGGCCTAGAGGTAGTCTTCCAGGAAACGGCCCATTTTCATGTCCACGTCCAGAATGTGGTTGGTCAGCCAGCTTTTGAGGAATTCCAAAAGCTCCGCCGGGTGGGTGCTGCCGTCCGCGCAGCCTTTCTCACAGCTCTTTACCGCGGCGTAGAAGCCCTCGTGCTCGTGCAGGTGCGCCGCATACTCCGGGTAGGCGAAGGCCTGCATGTAGCCCTCCTCAACGTGGAAGTGCTCCTCCGCGTAGGTCTTGAGCCGGCCGACCAGTTCCGGGGTCGGGCACTGGCCGGACTGCTCCATGGTATCATGCAGGTTGTTGACCATTTCCACCAGCTGCCTGTGTTGTTCGTCGATGGTCTTGATGCCTGTCAGCAATGAATCGTTCCATTGGAAGTATGGCATGTGGCTGCTCCTTGGCGAGGATGTCTTGTACGACCCATATCTAGCACATTTGGGGCTGGCGGCAAGGGCGGAAAAAGAAAAGGGCCCCGGTCCCCTCCCTAGACGACCGGAGCCCATTGCCGCCACATGGGCAGCTCTGTTGCCGGATGTATCGGAGCTTTGACCGAAGACTTTAGCCCGGCGCAAGCATGAAAAAAGGCCGGACATTGCTGCCCGGCCTTGGTGCTCTTGCGGTAGCTCGCGGGAGCTATTTCTTCTCTTCTTTTTCTTCAACCTTGTCGGCCACGGCGCACTCGGTGGTCAGGAGCAGGCTGGCCACGGAGGCGGCGTTCTGCAGGGCCACGCGGGCGACCTTCTTGGGGTCGATGACGCCGGCGGCGTAGAGGTCCTCGTACACGCCGGTGCCGGCGTTGAAGCCAAAAGCGCCCTTGCCGGCGCGGACTTTCTCAACCACCACGGAGCCTTCGAAACCGGCGTTGGCGGCGATCATGCGCAGGGGCTCCTCGATGGAGCGGCGGATGACCAGCACGCCAGCGGCCTCGTCGTCGTCGAGGGTCTTCAGGGTGTCGAGCACCTTGGCGGCCCGCACAAAGGCGGTGCCGCCGCCGGGGATGATGCCTTCCTCGACAGCCGCGCGGGTGGCGTTGAGCGCGTCTTCAACACGCGCCTTCTTTTCCTTCATCTCCACTTCGGTGGCAGCGCCGACCTTGATGACGGCGACGCCGCCCACGATCTTGGCCAGGCGCTCCTGGAGCTTTTCCTTGTCGTAGCTCGACGTGGTGAGATTGATCTCGCCCTCGATCTGCTTGATGCGGGCCTTGATGTCGTCCTTCTTGCCAGCGCCGTCGACGATGGTGGTCTTTTCCTTGTCCACGGTGATGCGCTTGGCGCTGCCGAGCGAATCGGCGCGGACCTTGTCCAGGGTCAGGCCGATGTCATCGCTGACGACCTGGCCGCCGGTGAGGACAGCGATGTCCTGGAGCATGGCCTTGCGGCGGTCGCCAAAGCCCGGGGCCTTGACCGCGCAGACCTTGATGGTGCCGCGCAGCTTGTTGACCACCAGGGTGGCCAGGGCTTCGCCGTCCACGTCCTCGGCGATGATCATCAGCGGGCGGCTCATCTTCACGACCTGCTCGAGCACGGGCAGAAGATCCTTCATGTTGCTGATCTTTTTCTCGGAGATGAGCAGGAGCGCGTCGTCGAACTCGCAGGTCATCTTGTCGGAATTGGTGGTGAAGTAGGGGGAGAGGTAGCCGCGGTCGAACTGCATGCCCTCGACCACGTCGAGCACGGTCTCCATGCTCTTGGCTTCCTCGACGGTGATGACGCCCTCTTTGCCGACCTTGTTCATGGCCTCGGCCAGGATGTCGCCGATGGTCTGGTCGTTGTTGGCGGAGATGGTGCCGATCTGGGCGATTTCCTTGCGGTCCTTGGTGAACTTGGCGACCTTGTCGAGCTCGGCGACGACGGCCTCGACAGCCTTGTCGATGCCGCGCTTGACGCTCATGGGGTTGCGGCCTGCGGCAACGAGCTTGATGCCCTCGCCAAAGATGACCTGGGCCAGCACCGTGGCGGTGGTGGTGCCGTCACCGGCCACGTCGTTGGTCTTGGAAGCGACTTCCTTGACCATCTGGGCGCCCATGTTCTCGAACTTGTCCTCGAGGTCGATCTCCTTGGCCACGGTGACGCCGTCCTTGGTGATGGTCGGCGCGCCCCAGGACTTCTGGATGACGACGTTGCGGCCCTTGGGGCCGAGGGTCACTTTCACGGCATCAGCAAGCTTGTCCACGCCGATTTTGAGCCCAGCGCGGGCGGCCTCGTCAAAACGAATGGTCTTGGCCATGTCTTAAGCACTCCTCTTTTGAAAGATTCGGCGATGAGCGCCGGTTGTTTCCAGGAATTATTTTTCGATGACCGCCAGGATCTCGTCCTGGCGCATGATGGAGCATTCCTCGCCGTCCATCTTGAACTCGGTGCCGGCGTATTTGGCGAACAGGACAACGTCGCCCTTCTTCACCTGCATCTTGACCTTCTCGGTGCCGGGACCGGCTGCGATGACGGTGCCGCGCATGGGGCGTTCCTTGGCGCTGTCGGGGATGTAGAGGCCGCCGGCGGTTTTTTCTTCCTCGGGCAGGCGCTTGATGATGACGCGGTCGTGCAAGGGCTTGAGCTTCATTATGAATCCTCCTGAACAGATTGTGTGCGGTATTTTCGCCGCCTGGCCCCGGAGACGCGTGAGGCGTTATCCTCGCGTTGAGGCGTTTGGTTGCGGCGTTGGAAAGATAAGCAGGGGCGAGGGGATGTCAACGCCTGGGCGGGAAGTTTTTTGGTCTCAGACGGCGGCTGCTGCGCTGCAATGCGGGCAGAAAGAGACCGGGGCAGGGCCATCGGCTCCGCCCCGGTCGCAATGGCATGCTTGCGTGTGCTACTCTTCGCCGCCCAGGGGCAGGTCGTGGACCTTCACGAACTCGCGCACCTGATGCAGGTTGTGCAGGCCGAGCTTCTTCATGAAGTTGGCCCTGTGCTTCTCCACGGTGCGGGTGGAGAGGAACAGTTTCTCGGCGATCTGCTTGTTCTTCATGCCGCCGAGCACCATTTCCAGGATGTGCTTTTCGCGGGAGGTCAGCGTCTCAAGCGGCGTCGACTTGGACATGCGGCTGCCGCGCAGGTAGCCGTTGATGAGCGTGGCCGAAACCTCGGGGCTGACGTAGGCCTCGCCCCGGCACACGGCGCGTATGGCGGTGAGCAGGTCCTCGGCGCTGGCGGCCTTGACGACGTAGCCGTCCACGCCGGAATCCAGCGCCGCGTGCAGGTATTCCTCGGCCCGGTGGGCGGTCAGCGCGATGATGCGCGCGTCGGGGAAATCGCGCCGGATGGAGCGCACTGCGACCATGCCGTCCACGCCGGGCATGGACAGGTCCATGAGCACAACGTCGGGCTTGAGTTCGCTGTACAGACGCATGGCCTCACGTCCGTCCTGGGCCTCGCCCACGACTTCACAGTGGCCTTGGGTTTCAAGATACGCCTTGAGGCTCTGCCTGAGCAGCGCGTGGTCTTCCGCAAGGAGAACCCGCAACTTCGTGGCAATCCCATCTTCATTCATCTCTCACGTCCCATGCTTTCGCGCCGTGGTCGAGGGAGTGCCGGGGCGCGGTTTGGATACCTACTATTCTACGCATCAAGCGGTACGCAGTCAATAGGCCAAAGCGTAATATCTTGCGTAGTAAAATCGGCATGCTAGCGCGTCGTTGGTTGCTGGCTGGGATAAAGCGGTGCGTAGACTTGACCGGAAACACTATTTCCGGCAGGCAGTCCACATGCGTACCCCCCTGCTTGTGCCTGTGCTGATTCTGGCCTTGGCCGCGCCCTCCCTGGCCTGGGAGTCGCGGACAAAGGGCGTGCGCGACGGCGATTCCATCAATGTCACCAACGACGACGGGGTCATGGTGAACATCCGGCTCTACGGGGTCGACGCCCCGGAGGCCAAACAGGCCTTTGGCTATCAGGCCAAGAAGCGGCTGACACAGCTGGTCTCGCGCAAGAACATACAGATCGAGAACGTGGACACTGACCGCTACGGCCGCACCGTGGCCCTGGTGCGCCTGGCCGACGGCACCCTGGTCAACGCCGAGATGGTGCGCTCCGGCCTGGGCTGGGTGTATGAGCAGTACTGCCAGCGCGAGGATCTCTGCGCGTCCTTGCGCCAGAGCATGGCCGAGGCCAAAAGCGCCCGGCGCGGCCTGTGGGCCGAGAGCGACCCCACGCCGCCCTGGGAGTGGCGCAGGCAGCACAAGACCGAGGAATGGTATGCCAGGCCGCTTCGGGCCATGCAGACCATCGCCCGAAAGATCAAGGTGGTCATCCAGCGCTGACCGCAACGCACTGCCAGTGCTTCTACTGCTCATCTTTGCGTAGATGGCAGGGGGATACGTAGTAATGGCTGCGTGTTTTGTCGGCTGCTGCACTCCGTGACATTTTGAGCGCAGGCTCTGTAGACTCCCCTGCGTGCCAATGAAAAAGCCCCCGGCCGCTTTCGCTGCCGGGGGCTTTGCTATGTGCTTGGGGCCGGTCTACCAGGTGGCGTCTGCAAAGGGGTTGCTGCCCAGGCCGAAGTCGGCCTCGGGCTCGCCACCCACGGACGGGGCTCCGGAGGCGTCGCCGCCAGCGGCAGCTCCACCCTCGGCAGCGGCTCCGCCACCGGCAACGCCGGCAACGACAACGCCCTGGGCCTTGACCTTGGCCACTTCTTCCATGAGCTGCTCAAGCTTCTTGATGTGGTCGTCCATCTTGGAAGCGGTGACGGACAGCTTCACGTCGCCCTTGGCGGCTTGTTCCTCGAAGTCCTTGAGCTTGCCCTTGGCGCCTGCGTAGTCGGCGGCAATGGCGGCCTTCTCGGCGGTGAGCTTGGCCACCTGCTCGACCAGGGCGGCGTTCTGCGCGCGCAGGTCGGCCATTTTGGCCAGGATGCCCTGGGCCTGGGCCTGGGCGGCCTCGGGCAGGGCCTTCACGGCCACCTTTTCGCCAAGACCGGCAACGTCGCCGGCAGTGGCCGTGGTCAGCTGGGGCTCCTGCTCGTAGATCCAGGCCTTGGACAGGGCCGCGGCGATGGGCGCGAACTCGGCGTCCACCTGGCTCTGGGTCAGGAAGGAGAGCATTTCAAGAAGTCCACTGTCAGCCGCGTCGCCGCCCTTGAGGCAGGTGACGAAGGTATGCATGGGGAACACTTTCGCTTCAGCCATGGGATTCCTCCTTATGGTCGGGAAAACCTTTCAGTGTTTTTAAACCATGTCCGCGGGGCGGACTCTACTAAAGCTCGCCCATGGGCAGGCGACCGATCTTGCGCGCATAAGCCAGGGCCACCGTGCGGTAGACCACGTGCCCAAGCTTGGACCAGGGCAGGTAGGCCAGCATCATGAACACGAAGATCAGGTGCAGGTAGTAGGTGGGGTAGGCCAGAACCTTCTGCCCGATGAGGCGGAAGATCTCCGAGCCGATGCCCGTCAGCGCGATGCCCCAGATCACGGTCAAGAGGTACCAGTCGTACCAGTTGCTCGTGCTCTTGGCGGAGTCCAGCGCGGTGCGGCGGCTGGTGAGCTTCATCAGACCGTAGACCAGGGCCACGGCCCCGGCATTGGCCAGAAGTTTCACCGGGCTCCACAGCGGCATGGGGGTGTGTCCTGCCCAGGCGATGAGACCGGCCAGGCCGCCCTCAAGCCCCATGATGTGCTGCAGGAAGAAGGCGCCGAACCAGTGGCCCACCGCCACCACGCTGGTGACGATCATCAGCGCGATGAAGGCGTAGAAGACGAAGAGGTGCCCGGTGAAGCGCTGCACGTCTTTTTCTTCCTTGCCGCAGTTCTGGAAGCGGCTGTGCTGGGCCACCTCGACCTTCAGGGTATCGATCAGGCAGCACAGGAAGCTTGGCTCCTTGCCGCGGCCCACGATGAAGGTCTTGGGGATGCCCTCGAAGCCCTTGAGCATGGTGGCGATGCCGCCCGCAAAGGCCAGGACCATGAACACGAAGACCGCACCGAAGATGGGGTCGATGGTGTAGTCGCCGGGGAACAGGCCGCCGTAGATGATGGCGCCCTCGGCCGCGACCTTGAGCCCATGGCCGTCGGTGACGAACAGCGGGAAGGCGGTGCCGAGCTTGCCGGCCATGATGGACCAGATCAAGCCATAGATGATGGCCGGAATGAGCATCAAGAGCGGGAAGCCCTTGCTGGAGCTCATCCAAGTGCCGATGATGGCGGGTTTGGCAAGGCTGCGGTAGGCCATGTTGCGCAGGGCCGCGAGCAGGTCGCCGGGTTTGGCGCCACGGGGGCACAGATCAGAGCAGGTGCCGCAGTTGTGGCACAGCCAGATGTCGATGTCGTTGACCAGCTTGTCCTTCAGACCCCACTGCGCCCAGACCATCTCCTTGCGGGGATAGGGGCCGTCGGGCGGGGAAAGGGGGCAGACGACACTGCAGGTGGCGCACTGATAGCACTTTTTGAGCGACTCTCCGCCCACCTGCTGCAGTTCCTGAACGAATTTCAGGTCCGGTTGAACCCTGACGGTGTTCGACATGGTTCCAAACCTCCTAGTAGCCCTTGAACGGGTTGGGCCCGAACTTGGTGATGACTTCAGTCATGAAGCGTTCGATAAGCGCCGGGACCTTGTCGTACTCGTCAATGGAGACTTCGTACTGTTCCACGCGCTCGGCCTCGACACCCAGGCGTCCCAGGGACTCCGCGATGTTGGTCTTGCGGCGGCTGCAAAGCTCCGAACCCTTGACGAAGTGGCACTGGTAATCCGGGCCGTACTTGCAGCCCAGCATGATCACGCCGTCCACGCCCTTGCTGATGGCGTCGGCCACCCAGATGGCATTGACCGAGCCCAGGCAGCGCACGGGCACGAAGCGCACGAACGGGCTCCAGCTCTTGCCCCGGAAGGCGGCCATGTCCAGCGCCGGGTAGGCGTCGTTTTCGCAGACCAGCACGATGACGCGCGGGCCACCGGCGACCATGTCGTCAGGAACGTAGACTTCCTTGATCATGGAGCCGATCTGGTCGATGTTGTAGTTGTCGAAGCTGATGACGCGCTCCGGGCAGGCGCCCATGCAGGTGCCGCAGCGGCGGCAGCGGGTCGGGTTCGGCTTCGGCGTTCCCTTCTCGTCGTCGTCCAGCGCTCCGAACGGGCATTCCTCGGTACAGCGCTTGCACTGGGTGCAACGCTGGAAGTTGAACACCGGGAAGCTCACGTCGCCGCTTCTCGGGTGCACGGCCACGCCGCGGTTGGCGCTGCCGATGCACTGCACGGCCTTTAAGACCGCGCCGGCCGCATCTTCCTTGGCCGTGGCCATGGTCATGGGCTGACGCACGCAGCCAGCGGCGTAGACGCCGGTGCGGCGGGTCTCGTAGGGGAAGCAGACGTAGTTGGAGTCAACGAACCCGTCGAACAGCTCCAGGTCCGGGAAGCCGGGGCCCTGGCGGTACTGCAGGTTCATGGTGGGCTCGTGCGCAGTGACGGGCACGATGGCCGTGGGCAGGACCACCAGGTCGGCTTTGAGCTCGATGTCGGCGCCGAGCAGGGTGTCCTTGGCTGCGACGATGACGCCGCCGTCGGCGTCCTCGGTCACGGCCGTGATGGTGGCCTTGGAGAGCATGATGCCCGCGTCGTCCTGGGCGGACTTGTAGTACCGCTCATTGATGCCCGGGACCATCATGTGGTCGTACAGGACAAAGGCCACGGCCTCGCCCAGCTTCTCGCGCACGTAGCCGGCCTGCTTGAGGGCCACCAGGCTGGTGAGCTCGGAGCTGTAGGCCAGGTGCTTGGCGTTCTCCTTGTCGGCGTAGGGGTTCACCTCGGCCTCGCCCTCGGCGGGCGTCTCCGGCAGCGGATCAACCGGGGCGCAAACCTCGGCGGTGCCGCCAACCGTGCCCTGGGTGCACAGGCTCACGTCGGTCAAGAAGGCAACGGAAGCCGGGGCCTTGCCGTCAGACGGGCGGACGATGCTGCCGGCCTTGGTCATGGCCTCGAACTCGGCGGCGGTGACCACGTTCTTGATGCGGCCGTAGCCCATGGGGGCCAGGAAGCTCTTGTCGCCGGGGACCCAGCCGGTGGCCAGGACCACCGCGCCGATGTCGAGCTTCTGCTCGCCTCCGGCATTGACGGTGGCGCTGTAGAGGCCGGGCGCGCCCTCAAGGGACACGAGCTCGGCGCTGGTCAGCACCTTGATCTTGGCGTTGGCGGTGACTTCCGCGATGAGCTGGTCCACGCCCGTGTCCTCAGCCTTGAGGTAGGGGTGGCTCATGGGGAAGGTCTTGTACATGGTGGCGGCCTTGCCGCCCAGGGTGGCTGCTCGCTCGACCAGGACGACGTCCTTGCCGAGCTTGGCGGCCTCAAGCGCTGCGGTGAGGCCGGTCATGCCGCCGCCGAGCACCAGGATGGTCTTGAAGGTCTCGGGGACCTCCGGGGCGGGGATGCGGCTCTTGGAGAGCTTCATCACGCCCATCTTGATGTAGTCCTTGGCCATGAGCGGCAAGAGGCCCGGGACCTTGTCGTCCTCGCGGAAGCTCCACACGCACTGCTCGCGCAGGTTCACGCGCTCGACCTGGACGCCCTGGCCGAACTGGAAGATGTCCCACTTGACGCGCGGCGAGCAGGCGCAGACGACAACGCCGTCCAGGCCATTGGCCGCGATGTCGGCCTCGATCTCGGCCACGGCGTCGGGGCTGCAGAGCACGGGGTTCTGCTTCACCACCGGGCAGATGCCCGCGTTTTTACCTTTGGTGACGGCCTCCAGCAGGGGCGCCATTTCCAGGGCCTTGCCGATGTCGCATCCAGAACAGATGTATACTCCAAGCTTTTCAGCCATTGCTACCTCCCCACCACGTTTTGAATGGCTTTCAGGGCAGCGCCGGTGCCGGTCTGGGCGGTCTTCATCACGTCCAGGGGCAGCTTGGCGCATCCTGCGGCGAACACGCCCTTGTCGGCGCCGCCGATGATGAAGCCGTCATCATCAACAGGAAGCTCCACGGGCAGCTTGGAGCCCGCGCAGCTCGGCTGCATGCCGGTGGCCAGAACCACCATGTCGAAGCGCTCCTCGCCCTTGATGCCGGTGACGGCGTCCTCGACAGTGAGGATCGGGCTCTTGCATTCGCACTCGACGATCTTGGCGACCTTGCCCTTGACCAGGGTGAGCTTGTCGTCGCCCGCCACCTTCTGCATGAAGTTGTCGTAGCGGCCAGGGGTGCGCAGGTCGATGTAGTAGATGACGACCTGGGCCTCGGGCAGCTTCTCGCGGATGTAGGTGACGTGCTTGAGCGACGCCATGCAGCAGATGTACGAACAGTAGTTCAGGTGGTTCTCATCGCGGCTGCCTGCGCACTGCACGAAGGCGATGCGCTTGGGCGCCTTGCCGTCGCTCGGGCGTTCGATCTTGCCGCCGGTGGGACCGTTGGGCGCGGCCAGGCGCTCGAACTGCATGTTGGACACCACGTTGGCCAGCTTGCCGCCGCCGAGGTTGTCCAGCTTGGCCATGTCGTAGGGCTTCCAGCCGGTGGCCCAGATGATGGAGCCGACCTGCAGATCGAAGGTCTTTTCCGCGTCAGCGGTGTCGATGGCGCCGTACGGGCAGGCGTCCTTCAGCTTGTCGAGCTCGCCAGGGGCGCAGGCGGCGGCGTCGACGACGTAGCGCTGCGGGAAGGCGAACAGGTGCGTGGAGTAGGCCACCTTGCGGTCCACAAGCCCGAACTCGAACTCGCTGGCGACCGTGCTGGTGGCGGCCTTTTCGCACTCGCCGCACATGGTGCAGTTGGCGTTGACAAAACGAGGGCGCTCTTTGATTTTGACATCAAAAGCGCCCGGAGTGCCAGTCACGCTGACAACTTCACTCATGGTGAAGAACTTCACCTTGGGGTTGTTTTTGATGCGCTGGAACTGAATTTCCAGGCCGCAAGATGGTGGGCAGAGCTTCGGGAAATATTGATTGAGCTGCGCCACCCGTCCGCCGAGATACGGATTGGTCTCGACGATGTAGACCTCGTGGCCGATTTCGGCGGCCTCGAGGGCGGCGGTGATCCCGGCGAATCCCCCGCCTACGACGAGAATACTGTTGTTCGACATTCGCTGTCCTCCCTCTGTAAGTGTGCCAGGCTAGCCTTCTTGGGTTGCCTGGGCCGAATGGCATGCGCCACGGCGTGGGATTTTCCCCGGCCCGTTAGGGCATGACTTCGGGGATGGCCCCGGCTTGGCCCTCCCCGTAAATTGCCCCCGAACGGGCGGAAAGTGCCCCAGCAGTTGAAATGGCCCGAACCCGGACTGCAACTTTGGCTGTTCCAGTCCGGGCTCAGACCACTTCCCCGTCTGGGAAGGAGGGCGGCCGCAAGCTTGTGGCTCACGGCCGCCCTGTGTCAACGAGCTTCCCTTAGCTTATGCTTCGGTGGGAATGATCTGGATGTAAGGCTTCTTGAAGAGGGTGATTTCCTTCTTCTTGGGGTCGTACTTGGAGTTCACGAAGCACTTCCACTTCGCATCGTCCAGGCCCATGGCGTCGCCACGGTAGTAGAAGCCGGGGTAACGGGTCTCTTCACGGAAGTCGATGTGCTGCAGGTGCAGGCGCACGGTCCACAGACGGTGGAACTGCTCCCAGGCGCGCATCAGTTCGTGCAGGTCGCGAGCGGCCAGCTTCTTGGAGTCTTCCTCAAGCATGCCCATGAGCCAGAAGGCGGTCTTGAGCAGGGCGCCGGAGGTCATGTACAGGGTGGCGACGCCTCCGCCATACTCGTCCGAGCACTTGATCAAGCGCATCATGAAGTTCTTGGGGGTGATGTAGTTCGGGTTGATCTCCGGAGCGGTGGAAGCACCCTTGAACTGCTCGTAGGTGTACCAGGGCTGGTAGATCTCCTTGGCAAGGTCAGCAGCCTTCACCTGGAGGGTGGGCTTGAAGTCCTTGTGGTCGATGACCCAGCGCACCATCTGCTTGCCGCAGATGCGGCCTTCAGCGTGGGAACCGGAGGAGAACTTGTGGCCGGAGGCGCCAACGCCGTCAGCGCAGGTCCAGAGACCTTCGACGGTGGTCATGCGGTTGTAGACCTTGCCGTTGGCGGCGCGGACTTTGTACTCTTCGGGAACCCAGGCCTCGTCCGGACCGGAAACCCAGATGCCGCAGCAGCCGGAGTGGGAGCCGAGCAGGTAAGGCTCGGTGGGCATGATCTCGGAGCCCTTCTCTTCAGGAGCGCAGTTGGTGCAGGCCCACAGGTTGGCCATGCCCACGCACATGTCGAGGAAGTCTTCCCAAGCCTCAGACTCCAGGTGCTTCCACTCGGCACCCTTCAGGTCGCCATTGACGGTGGCCAGAAGGGCCGTCTTGGTGTCCATGAAGATGGGGCCGCGGCCTTCGCGCATTTCGCGAAGCATCATGTGGTTGCGCAGGCAGGTCGGGATGACGTGACCCTTGGCGTAGCCGCGATCTTCGTAGGGCTTCAGCATGGCGCGGTTGGTGGCGCAGTAGTCTTCGCCCTTGTAGTTCGTGGCCTTGGCCTTGAACAGCAGGAACCAAGCGCCGACCGGGCCGTAACCGTCCTTGAAGCGGGCGGGCACGAAGCGGTTTTCCATCATGGTCATTTCGGCGCCAACCTGAGCGCACATGGTGTAGGTGGAACCAGCGTTCCAAACCGGGTACCAGGCGCGGCCCATGCCTTCACCCATGGAGCGGGGACGGAACACGTTGACCGCGCCGCCGCAAGCCACGAGGCAAGCATTGCAGGTGAAGACGTACACTTTGTTCTCACGGGTGCTGAAGCCCACGGCGCCGGCGATGCGGTTCGGGGTGTTGGCATCCAGGAGCAGCTTCACGATGAAGATGCGCTCGAGGTAACGGTCGTCACCCAGGGCTTTCTTCGCGGCTTCAGCGACGATGACCTTGTAGGACTCACCGTTGATCATGATCTGCCAACGGCCGGAACGCACGGGGGCGTCGCCGTTGCGCAGGGACAGGCCAGCGGCCTTGGCCTGGGCGCCGTCGAGGTTCTTGCCGTCTTTCTTGATCCAGACGGGCAGGCCCCACTCTTCGAACAGGTGGACGGAGTCGTCAACGTGGCGGCCCAGGTCGTAGATCAGGTCTTCGCGGACCAGACCCATGAGGTCGGTGCGGACCATGCGGACGTAGTCGTCAGCTTTCTGCTCTTTGCCGATGTAGGTGTTGATGGCGGAAAGGCCCTGCGCCACGGCGCCGGAGCGCTCAAGCGAAGCCTTGTCCAGCAACATGATGGAGATGTCCTTACCGAACTTGTCAGCCCAGGCGACGGCCTCGTAGGCGGCGCCGCAATTGCCCATGCCGCCGCCAACCATCAGGATGTCAGCATGCATCTCGACGATCGTCGGCTCGGCCAGGGGGACACCTTTGACGATTTCTTTAGACGGAATCTGAGGCATAGCTACCTCCGTATGCTCTCATAATGTTGATTTGGTAAAAAACCTTTGCAACACAAAACTCGTCAGTCGACGAAGGCCGGTGCTAGTCGCAAACGGCGTCGAGCCAGCACTGGGACTTGTCGCCCTCGGCCAGTTCGAACTTCTTCTGCATGGCGTTCTCAGGGGTGGTCAGGCACGCAGCGGACTCGGTGAACAGCAGTTCGTCGTCCAGGTTCGCCGGCTCGGGCTTGCCGCCGAAGCAGTTGATGGAACCTTCAGGGGTGGTGCGGATGGGGAACTTGAAACGCTTCACGGAGCCGTTGCGGAACTTAACAGTCCACATGATGTCTTCGGCCGAGCGCATGGGGATGGAGGTTCCACCCATGGGGGCGAAGTCGGCGTAGGGGCGGGCTTCAATGGCGCCCTGGGGGCAGATTTTCACGCAAGAATAACATTCCCAGCAGGCATCAGGCTCCTGGTTGTACGCCTTCATGGCGTCCGGATCCAGAATCATGAGGTCGTTCGGGCAAATGTACATGCAAGCGGTCTTCTCGCCACCCTTGCAGCCGTCGCATTTTTCCGGATTAACAAAGGTCGGCATAACACTCCTCCTAACAGGTTTAAATTAAAGCAGTAACCGACACGATCCACAGCCAACTACGTGCTTGGAACAGGCACGGACTTGTGAGAAACGACGATTAGCAAGCCCTTCCGGGGGTGTCAAGGCGAAAGTGAATTTTTGAACAAGGGTCCGCACCCTGCCACTCACTTTGCCGGGAACCCCCGGTAGAATAAGGACTTTTGACCCAACGCCCACCTGGCCTGCCGGAGTGGCCGGGCGGAGGAGGGGTTTATGGTCCTTGGCTTCTTCGTGATTTTGATCACAAGCCGCAATTTTTTGCCGTAGCGTGTCCCCCTATACCTCAGGTCGGCAAATTCTTGCAAGCCTTTTTCTGGGACATGGTCTGAGAGACCGAAAAGCCACGCCCTGCGCGGGAATTCACGGCATTTGGAGTGCCCGGACAGCCTGCGCGGAAATATGGCTTGACACAACTTTCACAATCTGTTCATAGTCGCGACGCTGATACAGTCCACGGGTGGCGATCATTCGCACACGGCCCGACAGCTGGCCCTGGCGCCAGCCAGGACGACGACCACCAGAGCCCCAGGGCGTCGCCGAATACAGGCGCGAGCCCTTGGGGCCACGGCTTTGGCAGAGGTAGTGGCACAAATCAACCCGCTTTTTTTTCAAGGAGAAACGTAGATGGCATCGAAACTCGTTCCCCCGCATGGTGGCAAAGGCCTCGTCTGCTGCTTGCTCGAAGGCGCCGCTCTGGCCGCCGAGATCAAGAAGGCCGCCGGCCTGAAGAAGATCGAAATCTCCTCCCAGGAAAAGGGCGACCTGATCATGATGGGCATCGGCGGCTTCAGCCCGCTGACCGGCTTCATGGGCAAGGCCGACTGGAAGAGCGTCTGCGAGAAGTTCACCATGACCGACGGCACCTTCTGGCCCATCCCCGTGATGCTGGCCACCGACGATGCCTCCGTCAAGGCCGGTGAAGAGATCACTCTGGAGCGCAACGGCACCGTCATGGCCACCATGAAGGTCACCGAAGTGTTCGAGCTCTCCGACGCCGAGAAAACCTTTGAGTGCGAGAAGAACTACAAGGGCGAAGGCGCCGACTCCCAGACCGACTTCATGGGCACCGCCATCAAGGATCACCCCGGTGTCCAGATGGTTCTCGCCCGCAAGAAGTTCTGCCTGGCCGGCCCCGTGAAAGTCCTGTCCGAGGGCGGCTTCCCCGAGAAGTTCCCCGGCGTGTACAAGACCCCCGCACAGCTGCGCGCCGAGATGGACGAGCGCGGCTGGGCCAAGGTTGCCGCTCTGCAGCTGCGCAACCCCATGCACCGCTCGCATGAATACCTCTGCAAGATCGGCGTTGAAGTGTGCGACGGCGTCGTCATCCACTCCCTGGTTGGCGCCCTGAAGCCCGGCGACATCCCGGCCGAAGTCCGCGTTGACGCCATCAACACCCTGGTCGAGCACTACTTCGTGAAGAAGAACGTGATCCAGGCCGGCTACCCCCTGGACATGCGCTACGCCGGTCCCCGCGAGGCCCTGCTGCACGCCCTGTTCCGTCAGAACTACGGCATGAACTTCCTCTTGGTCGGCCGTGACCACGCTGGCGTTGGCGACTTCTACGGCATGTTCGAGGCCCAGGAGATCTTCGACAAGATCCCGGTCACCGGCAATGCCTCCAAGGACCTGCTGACCCAGCCCCTGAAGATCGACTGGACCTTCTACTGCGTGAAGTGCGACGGCATGGCCTCCCTGCGCACCTGCCCCCACTCCAAGGAAGACCGCGTCATCCTGTCCGGCACCAAGCTGCGCAAGATGCTCAGCGAAGGTGGCGACGTGCCCGATCACTTCGGTCGCGAGGAGTGCCTGGTCATCCTGCGCAAGTACTACGCTGGCCTGACCGAGAAGGTCGAAGTCAAGATGCAGAAGGCCGCTTCCGGCTCTGCCATGTAATTGAAGCCGCTTCGGCGACTGCCTTAGGTTCCTTAAAGGGGCGTCCTTCACCGGGCGCCCCTTTTTTTGCCACAATTTGACGGCCGCGACCGCAGCACCTTGCCAGGAAGCGCATCGCCCGGTATATTCCGAGCATGGGACAAATACTCGTCACCGGCGGAGCCGGATACATCGGGGCGCACACGGTCAAGCGCCTGGCCAAGGCCGGGTACGAGACCGTGGTCTTGGACAACCTTTCCACCGGGCACCGCGACTTCGCCCGCTGGGGCAACTTCATCCAGGGCGACGTGTGCGACGCTGCAGTCCTGGACATGGTTTTCGGCTCCCGGGAGATCGAGGCCGTGGTGCACTTCGCCGCCGCCAGCCAGGTGGGCGAGAGCGTGCTCAGTCCGCTCTTCTACTACCAGAACAACGTGCAAGGCGCGGTGACGCTGCTTGCCGCCATGCGCCGCCACAAGGTGGACACCCTGGTCTTCTCCTCCACCTGCGCGGTGTACGGCCCGCCCTTTGACGGCCTGTTGACCGAGGACCACCCCATCCGCCCGCTGTCGCCCTATGCGCACACCAAGCGCATGATCGAGCAGATTCTTGAGGACTGCTCCCGGGCCAACGGCTTGCGCGCCCTGTGCCTGCGCTACTTCAACGCCGCCGGGGCCGACCCCGAGGGCGAGGTGGGCGAGCGCCACCTGCCCGAGACCCACCTGATCCCCCTGGTGCTCCAGACGGCGCTGGGCCAGCGCGAGTGCATCCAGATCCTGGGCGATGACTACGACACCCCCGACGGCACGGCCATCCGCGACTACATCCACGTGCAGGACCTGGCCGACGCGCATGTGCTGGCCCTGGCGCACCTGCGCTCGGGCGGGGCCTCCGGGGCCTACAACCTGGGCAACGGCCTGGGCCACAGCGTGCGTCAGGTGGTGGAGGCCGCCCGCGCCGTGACCGGGCTGAATGTCCCGGTGCGCCAGGCGCCGCGCCGCGCCGGGGACTCGCCCCGCCTGGTGGGCGACGCCGCCCGCGCGCGCGCCGAACTCGGCTGGCGGCCGCAGTTCACGGACATCGGCGAGATCATCCAGACGGCCTGGGACTGGCACCGCCTGGAGCCCCACGACCCGCGCCCGCTCTAGCCGGGGGGGCCTGCGGAACCTTTGACTTTTCCCCCCGGACGGGTATGCTTGTCCGACCAGCCCATATTTCCGGAGGAGCCTGCCCATGCTCGTACGCGATTGGATGACCAGGAACGTCATCACCCTAGGCCTCAAGACCACGGTGGTCGACGCCGCCGAGATCATGCGCTCCAAGCGCATCCGGCAGTTCCCGGTCATCGACGAGCAGGGAAAGCTCTCCGGCATCGTGTCCGACCGCGACATCCGCGACGCCATGCCCTCCAAATACCTCCCCGGCGATCACGCCACAGGCGGCAGCCTGGCCAAGCTCCGCGCGGCGGACATCATGACCTCCGAGCCGCTCACGGTGACGCTGACCACTCCGGTGGACATCGTGGCCAGCATGCTGCAGCGCCACAAGTTCGGCGGCCTGCCCGTGGTCGACGCGGTGGGGCGGCTGGTGGGCATCATCACCGTGGCCGACGTGCTGCGCTTCCTCTGCTCTGTCTCCGGCGTGAGCCGGGGCGGGCCGCAGATCGCCTTCCGGCTCGACGCCAAGCCCGGCCCCCTGGCCGCCCTGCTGGCCGACATCCGCGCCGAGGGCGTGCGCTACGCCTCGGTCTTCACCTCCTACGACCACGTGGACCCCGGCTACCGGAACGCCTACGTGCGCCTTGGGCACATGGGCGAGCACACGGTGCAGAGCCTTTTGGCCAACCTGGGCAAGCGCTACACCGTGATGTTCTATGTTGAGGACGGGCGGACCACGCTGACCGAAGACTAGCCACACGCGCCACAAACGCACACGGCCCGGCGGGAGATTCTCCTGGCCGGGCCGTGTGCGTTTGTGGCGCCGGGACGTGCGCCCCGAGCAATGGTTGGCAATAGTCCTAGCTATTCGGCGATGACATGCACCCGCTTGAACACATCTGGCCGGGAGCCCGGCTCCTTGCGCTTGATCTTGATCTGGATGTCCGACTCGCCCTTGTCCGTGGCCGAGAACTGGTAGCGCACGCGTCCGCCGGGCTGGTACACGATGCCGTCCAGGCGCAGCAGGGTGGGGTCGAAGGACGCCCCGGCAAGGACGTAGCCGCTGGCGGCCGGGTCGCGCATGTCCAGGCTCAGTACCTGGCCCCTGGCCAGGGTGGCCTCGTGGTTCTGCTCGCCGTCCAGGGTGAGGGTCAGATCGCCGGAGCCGCCGAGCATTTGGGGCATGCTCGCGCAGCCGGCCAGGGCCGCCATAAGCAGCAGGGCCAGGGCCAGAAGCGGCAAGACTGTGAGGGGAAGAGGCTTTTGGCTGTGCATGCGGGAGGTGTACTCCGCAGGCGGGCCTTGTGGCAACCTTTGGCGTGGGAAAAAAAGTGGGGGCCGGTTGCCCGGCCCCTTGGAGGAGAGGAGGTTGAAGCGGATCTGAGAGTGTTCGTCGGGGAGGAGGTGTTCGTCTTGTCTCAATTTTTGGCGTGAAGCTCGCTTTCGAGCCAGTTGCGTACTTCTTCATTGGGCGGGTATACGCCCTTCAGGTGGCCCACGGACTCCAGGAAGTTCTGTCCCATCTGCTCCGGCAGTTCAAGCTCCACAAGCTCGCGGGCTTCCTCTGAGTTGCGCCGGACCAGGATGGCCCTGGGCTGCTTGTCCCAGGTGTAGACCACGAAGTAGTTGCTGTAGTCCGCCTTGGAGCGCACGGGCTGGTGGTTCGCGTGCCAGGAGTTGTTGCCCCATTCCAGGTACAGGGTCACGGCGTCCCAGGGTGTCATGCTCCAGTCGATCTCAAGGTCACGATATTCGCGAAGGCTGCCCATAATTCCTCCTTGTGCTTGGTTCAAATAGTAATCCTTCCTATTTTAATGTCAACCGCATTGCTCCACATTTCAAAAAAATATTTCACCAAGGGTATTGGCATGGTACGGACCCGCGCAGGGAGCGAGCTGGATTTGACGCCCCGGCAGCGTTGTGCCAAAAATCAAAAGGCGCTGAGCGCCCCAATATATAAGGAGTTTCGACAATGCAGATGACCGACATCATGCCCAAGGAGGCCTGGCAGGCCCTGGAGCAGGAGATTTTCGAGCGCTATGGGCTCAATGCCCGGGTGTACGACGACAAGGGCTTTACCTTTACCGGGCACACCACCTGGACCAACCGCATCTGCCCGGCCATCAAGGCCAGGCCTTCGGGCGTGTCGGCCATCTGCTCCGTGGCGCATTCGGCCATGGCCGCCGAGGCGCGGAGCACCGGCGCGTCGGTTGTTTCCGAGTGCGACGCCGGGCTGCTCAAGATCTGCGTGCCGGTGATGGTCGATGGGGTGATGGTCGGCGTGGTGGGCGGCTGCGGGCGCCTGCTGGACGACGGCGAGGTGGACGCGTTCATGGTCGAGAAGTCCGCGGGCATCGGCGAGGCCGAGGTGGCGGACCTGTGCTCCGGGCTTTCCGCCATGAGCACGGACGAGGCCGAGACTGTGGCGGCGGAGCTCGCCGGTCGGGTGGACGCCATCCTCAAAGACTTCGCCCTGCGGCGCTAGCCATCATGCCGCGCATCTTCACCCGCGACATCGTCGTGGCCACGGCCGACATCGACGTGCAGGGCCATGTGAACAACCTGCGCTATGTCCAGTGGATGCAGGACGTTGCCGTGGCGCATTCCTCGGCCCAGGGCTGGTCCATGCAGCGCTATGCGGACGAGGGCATGGGCTGGGTGGTGCGCTCGCACACCATCACCTACAAGCGCCCGGCATTCCTTGGCGAGGCCATCACGGCCTGCACGTGGATCGCGGGATTCAGCCCGCGCATGAGCCCGCGCAAATATCTGTTCTGGCGCGCGGCGGACAAGACCATCCTGGCCGAGGCCGAGACCATGTGGGTCTTCATTGACCTCAAGACCGGACGGCCCACCAAGGTGCCCGACGCCCTGCGCGCCGCGTTTGAGATCGTGGAGGACGAGGGCGAAGTGAAGCGGATGCTGGAGGGGTAGGGCGTTGACTCCCACCCCCTCCCCGGTGCACAACTCCCCCACCATGAGCACAGACACCTCCACTTCCGCACATCTCCCCATCGGCGTCTTCGACTCCGGCGTGGGCGGCTTGACCGTCCTGCGGGCGTTGCGCCGCGCCATGCCCAACGAGAATTTCCTGTACCTGGGCGACACCGCGCGCCTGCCCTACGGCACCAAGAGCGGGGCCACGGTTGCGCGCTATGCGCTCCAGACCACCCGCGTCCTGGTGGACATCGGCGTGAAGATGCTCGTTGTGGCCTGCAACACCGCCTCCTCCGTGGCCATGCCCGGCCTGAGCGAGGCCTACCCCGGCCTGCCCTGCACCGGCGTCATCGAGCCCGGCGCGGCCGCCGCCTGCGAGGCTGCCCCGCGTGGCCGCATCGCGGTCATCGCCACGGGCGGCACTGTGCGCGGCGCGGCCTACCAGGGCGCCATCCTGCGCCGCCGCCCCGAGGCCACCATCGCCACCCGCCCGGCCCAGCTTTTCGTGGCCCTGGCCGAGGAGGGCTGGACCGACGGCCAGGTGGTGACGGACATCGCCCGGCGCTACCTGGACCCGCTCATGGCGGAGTTCCCCGAGGGCGGCCCGGACTGCCTGGTGCTCGGCTGCACGCACTTTCCGGTGCTGGCTCAGGCCATCCAGGCCGTGCTGCCGCAGGGCGTGTGCCTCATCGACTCCGCCGAGACCACGGCCCGCTGGGTGGCCGAGGAGCTCGGCGCGCGCGGCCTGCTGCGCCCGGAGGCCGGTGCCCCGCGTTCGGTCAAGGAGAGCGTGCGCTTCTTCGCCACCGACGACCCCGAGCGCTTCGCCCGCGTGGGCGAGATCTTCCTGGGCGAGCCGCTGTCGCCCTCGGACGTGACCCTGGTGGACCTCTAGCCGGGCCAAAACGCCCGCGCGCTTGCCCCTGCCATCCCCCTTGCCCCCCTTGCTCTCTGGTACCCCGGCGGCGTAAGGTCCCCGAAATTCCTTCGGGGTGCGCTCAATGCTCGAACTCGCCGTTTTCCTATGCGGAGCCGTGGTCATGGTGCTGGAGCTCACCGGCTCACGTGTCCTCGCGCCGTATCTCGGCACCTCCATCGTGGTCTGGACCAGCCTCATCGGCGTGGTGCTGGGCGCGCTTTCCCTGGGCTACTGGTGGGGGGGTCGCCTGGCCGACCGCAGGCCCGAGCCGAGGCTCCTTTCGCGCCTGATCCTGCTGGCCGCCGTGGGCACCCTGGCCATGGCCGGAACCAAGGGCTTTTTGCTGACCTTTCTGATGAACAGGACGGCCTGGGGCCTGCCGGATCTGTCTGGACTGGGGCTGGCCCTGCCCATGGCCGGAACCACCCTGGCCGCAACCCTGGTCCTCTTCGGCCCGGCCTCGGTGCTGCTGGGCATGGTCTCGCCCTTTGCCGTGCGCCTGCGCATGGAGAGCGCGGCCAGCTCCGGGCGCACCGCCGGGAACCTTTACGCCCTGTCCACCCTGGGCAGCATCACCGGCACCTTCGCCGCCGGGTTCTGGCTCACGGCCACGCTGGGCACCACCAACATCATCCTGTGCATGGCCGTGGTGCTCGTGGCGGCCTCGGCCTGCGTGTACCGGGGCGACGGTCTGGCCAAGCTGGCGGCCCTGGTGCTGGTAGGGGCCACCGCCGTGACCCTGTACGCGTGGAACGTGCAGTACCGGCACATCGGCCTGTTTGATCTCGACACCGACTATCAGCGCGTGCTGGTGTTCAACTCCCAGGACGCCGCCAGCGGCCGCCAGATGCGCGTGCTGACCACCGGGCCCGAGGGCATGCAGTCGGCCATGTTCATCGACAACCACCAGGACCTGGCCGTGCCCTACACGCGCTTCTACCGCCTGGCCGCGCACTTCCGCCCTGGTGCCGGGCGCATGCTCATGCTCGGCGGCGGCGGCTACTCCTTTCCCAAGTACGTGCTGAGCCACCCCGGTGAGTTCGGCGGCCAGCCGCGCATGGACGTGGTGGAGATCGACCCCGGCGTCACGGCCATCGCGCGCGGGTATTTCGACTGGCAGGGCGACCCGGACGTCCGTGTGTTCCACGAGGACGCCCGGCGCTTCCTGATTCAGGTCCAGGCCAAAGCCCCGGCCGGCGCCGACGCCTACCAGGTGGCCCTGGTGGATGTGTTCACCAGCCACTATTCCGTGCCCTTCCACCTGGCCACGCGGGAGACCGTCCAGTCCCTGGCCAACCTGCTGGACCCCGAAGGCGTGGTGCTGGTGAACTGCATCAGCGCCGCCGAAGGCCCGCGCAACACGTTCTACCGGGCGCTTCTGGCCACCTACCGGTCCGTGTTCCCGCGCGTGGAGAGCTTCCTGGTGCTCAAGCCCGGCGAGCCCACCGAATTCCAGAACATCCTGCTGGTGGCCTTCAAATCGCCCGCCGCCCCGGCCCTGACCAGCCCCGAGCCCGATCTCCAGGCCATGCTGGCCGCGCGCTACGAGCCCGGCCCGCCGCGCCCTGGCGATCCCCCGGTGCTCACCGACGAGTTCGCGCCCGTGGACCACTACCTGCTGAGCCTGTAGCCCGGCACAAGATATGGAGGAAGATGACCATGCCCACCCCCCTGCGCCTGCACGGCATCCGTCACGAGAGCTTTGAACGCGAGGCCGAGATAGCCGTCTGGGCCGCCCAGCGCGGCCACAGCCTGACCCACACCGACCTCTGGAAGGGTGAGGCCCTGCCCGGGCTCGACAGCTTCGACTGGCTGCTGATCATGGGCGGGCCCATGGGCGTCTACGACGAGGACCAATACCCCTGGCTGGCCGGGGAAAAGCGCTTTCTGCGCCAGGCCGTGGACGCGGGCAAGCTCGTCCTCGGCGTATGCCTGGGCGCGCAGCTCCTGTCCGTGGTGCTGGGCGGGCAGGTCACGCGCAACCGTTTCGCCGAGATCGGCTGGCACGAAGTCCAGGCCACGCCCCAGGCCGCGCAAAGCCGCGTCTTCGCCGACCTGCCCCCGGCCTACGAGGCCTTCCACTGGCACGGCGACACCTTCTCCATCCCCGAAGGCGCGCTCTGGACCGCCAAAAGCACGGCCTGCACGCACCAGGCCTTTGAGGCCTGCGGCGGCCGCGTCGTGGGCCTGCAGTTCCACCTGGAGACCAACGCCGCCAGCATGCAGGAGATCGCCGAACACTGCGCCGACGAGATCAAACCCGATGCCCATATCCAGTCGTCCCAGCCGTTCATCCAGCCCGTGCCCGTCATGCTGGAGCGCCCCGAACGCCTCACAGCCCTGCGCGGCCTGCTTGACCGCATCCTGGACAACATGGCCGCGCTGGGGTAGAGCCCGGCCCCAGAGCACCCACTACTTAAAGGAGGCACCATGGCCGAAACCGTGGACGAAATCACCATCAGCTTCGAAGAAGAAGGCCTGCTCGTTCGCGAGGAACTGGACAAGGTCATCCTCTCGCGCGGGGCCTGGACCACCATCCTCTTCATGTACCGCGAAATGGACCGCGCCCGCACCGACTACGGCCCGGTGGCCTTTTCCGTGCGCCGCTACAAGAAAACCGGCGGCGAATACAAGCAGCAGAGCAAGTTCAACATCTCCAACGCCGAGCAGGCCCGCAAAATCTCCGAGGCGCTCCTCGGCTGGGCCGCTGACCTGCCCGTGGCCGAGCCCAAACCCGCAGCCGTCAAAAAGCCCGCCGCCAAAAAGGCGAAGTAGCCAAAGGCCTGGGGCCTGAGCCAGGGGCGCTGCCCCTGGACCCCGCCTGGGGCCTGAGGCCCCCGGACCCCCCAGCGGGGTGGGCTTGGGTGGCAGGGGCAAAGGCGTCGGTTTGGCCTGGCCCTGGCAATGTGCGCGAGTTTTTGAGCGGAGACGCTCAAAATACTCGCGCACGGTTGGCCCCCCTTCCGGGGGAGGAGTGTCGGAGGTTGGGCTGAGCTTTTGGGCGCGCGCGGTTGGCCCTTTTTTGAAACGAAACCGAAAGCCAAGAGAAGACACTCTCCCGTGGCTTCCCCTAAGAAAGCCGAAAGGGCTGTTTCAGGTTCCTCCTGAAACAGCCCTTTCGGCGTACTGGGGATTCCAAAGGGCCTCAGGCCCTTTGGCGGGGGTGCCGGGGGCGGAGCCCCTGGCATACACAGCCTCCTAAAGTTTGCTTTTGAGCACGATGTCGGTGATGGGCCCGCGCGATTTTTCGCCCTTGAGCACCATGTGCGCGTAGTTCTTGTAGCCTTTCAGTTTCTTCACCACCCAGTTGAGCCCGTTGTTGGCCTCGTTCAGGTAGGGGTTGTCCACCTGGCGGGTATCGCCCAGGCAGAAGCATTTCACGCCTTCGCCCATGCGGGTCAAGAGGGCGCGTGTTTCGGTGCGCGAGAGGTTCTGCATCTCGTCCACGATGACGATGCAGTTCTCCATGTTCATGCCCCGGATGAAGGCGATGGGCTGGATGATGAAGCGTTTGGGGTTGAGTTTCAGCGTGTCTGCCTGGGGGTCCTGGAAGATGCGGTTGGCCGGGCGCATCTCGTGCAGCTTGAGCAGCAGGTCCGTGATGTAGCGCACGTAGGGCCCCATCTTTTCTTCCACGTCGCCGGGCAGGTAGCCCATCTTGGCGCCTATCTCCACCATGGGCTTGACCAGGTAGATGCGTTTGTAGGGGTTGTCCTTGCGTTCCAGGGTCAAGAAGAGCGCGGCGGCCAGGGCCAGGAAGGTCTTGCCGTAGCCCGCCTCGGACTGGATGGAAACGAGGTCCAGGCGCGGGTCGAGCATGAGCTCCATGGCCAGGTTCTGGTAGACGGTGCGCGGCTTGGCGCCCCAGATCTCGTGGTTGTAGCCGATGGGCTTAGGTCCGTCCGGCCCGTGGAACACCGGGGTGCCGTTTTCCCACTGGAAGGAGTTGGGCACCGGGTCTTCGCCCTCGTCCACAAAGCCGGTGTAGATCTGCGACTCGCTCTGGAAGGGCACGGAGTCGCGGTAGCCCTCGCTTGGGATGCCGAAGACGCGCGCCTTGAGCTGGAGGATGCGGTCATTGGTGACCAGGATGGGCTCGCCCAGCCCGGTCTGATGGCCGATCTCGCGCAGGATGCGGTCGTCGGCGGACATGTCCGGCGTGAAGTTGTGGCCGTTTGGCGGGAATATCAGGACCTTGGGGTCCTCCATGATGGAGGTGACGGCCTGGGCCACCACATGTCCGATGCGGGCGTCGCGTTTGAGCCCGTCGAGTTCGGTGAGCACCGTGTAGGGGATGTGGATGCGGTTTTCGTTGCCGTTGCGTAACGCGGCGATGCACTTGGGATTCTCAATGAGCACATTGGTGTCGAGCACGAAATTTTTTGATGCCATGGGTTCCCTTGGTGTTTGGGGGTTCGGTCCATTCAGACCGGCAGGGCCACCGCTCGTCGTGCTAAGTTGCTGGTTTCTTTTGACTCACCTCCCTACGCAGGGGGTCATGGCCGCCCACGCATCGTTGCTGGTTGTAGAAATTCTCTAAACAGTCGGCCAGGAAATATCCAGCACAAATGCGGGGCGGTTGGGTGACGTTTCTGTGGCGGGGCGGAAAAGTCAGGAGAGGACAGGGGGATGCGGGAGGAGATTTCTTTTGCGCTGGGTGGGGCTGCGGAGGGGGCCAGCGCGCGGCCAGCCCCCTCCGGCAGGAATTACTTCTTGGCAGGCAGGTACTTGATCATCAGGTTGTACTGGATCATGCCCGCGCCCTGGCTGCGTGCGGGCAAGAGCTGCTTCAGCTCCGCCGCCAGCGAGGCGGCGTCCTTGGCTGTGGGGGCCAATTCCTTGGCCTTGGCGTCGAAGAACAGGATGTAGTCGCGCATTTCGGCCACATCCTTTTTGGCGGATAGCGGGCCGTGGCCGGGAATGATGGCGGTGACGTCCATGCCCTCGATGAAATCCAGCGCCTTGACCCAGCCGGGGATGTCGCCCTCGCCCATGAAGGGGTGGAAGTCCGTGAACAGCACATCGCCCGCGAAGAGCACCTTTTGCCTGGGCAGGTAGACCAGGGTGCTGCCCGGCGTGTGCGAGGGCGTCAGGTGGATGAGCTCGATGGTCTCGCCGCCCATGCGTATGGTCAGGCGTTCGGTGAAGGTCAGGCTGGGCAGCACGATCCTGGTGCCGGCCACGTCCTGCGGGGTCAGGCCGAAGGTCAGGATCTTCTTGAGCATGTTCTCGCCGTTCTTGGCCAGGTAGGCGCGGTTCAGCTCATGGCCCACCAGGGTGGCGCCGAGGCCCGTGAACACGCTGGAGCCAAGGGCGTGGTCGAAGTGCGCGTGGGTGGTGACCACGTACTTGATGGGCTTCTTGGTGATGGCGCGGATGTCCTTGAGCAGGCGCTTGCCTTCCTTGGCCGTGGACAGGGTGTCGATGACCAGCACGCCGTCCGTGCCGATGACGATGCCCGCGTTGGCGGCGTAGCTGCTTTTGGGCGAGTCGTCCTTGACGCCGACGTAGGAGTATACGTTCTCGGCTATCTTGGTCAGGCCCTGGGCCTGGGCCGCACTGGCTGCGAAAAGGACAAGGGCCAAAGTCGTGGCGAAGAGTCTTCTGCGCATGAGAATTCCTTTGCTGAGCGTTGCGGTTGTGCGTTGAGTGTTTTGGCTATCTAGCGCGCAAGCCCGGAGGACGCCAATCAAAATTTTCGATGGCGCCCATCCGGGATGGCGATTGGCAGAGGCTTTGGCCGTGGCTAACCGCAGCCGCAACCGCAACCAGCGGGCTTGGCCTCCTGCCTGGCCGCCGTTTCAGTTGCCGCGTCGCGGGCTGTGCAGCCGCAGTCCGCAGCGTCATACGCGCCGAACGGGTTGGCCAGGGCCTCGTGGAACAGGCCTGCGGTGTCGGCCGCCAGGCGGATGCACTTGTTCATGCCCTCCTGGGGCCCCAGGTGCTCCAGCACCGAGATGCATCTGGTGCAGCCGTGCTCGGCCTCGAAGCGCGCGCGCACGGACGCAGCCGCCGCAGCCACGGCGTCCCATTTCTCGCCCGCCGCGTCGCGTCCCTGCAGCAGGCCCAGGGCGATGAACCCGCCGGAGAGCGCCCCGCAGAGCGACTGCTTGCTGCGGCCCACGCCGCCGCCAAAGGCCGTGGCCGCGCGCGGCGAGAAGCCAGCGGCGTCCACGCCCTGACCCTCCAGCACGGCGGCCAGCACGGCCTCGGCGCAGTGCAGTCCGCTCTCGAACAATTCCTCGGCCCGTTGTTCTACGTCCTTCCTGTTCATGTTGATGCTCCTTGTGGTGTTGTTGTGGAATGAGAGCAGCGCCCGGCCTCAGCCGTTGGCCCGGCATGCGCAGGCGGCCAGCTTCACCTGCGCCACTTCTTCCGGGCGAAGGGTCAGCTGCGGGTCCTTGACCTTGTCGATGCCCAGGTCCGTGACCACCAGGTAGGCGTACCCGGCCAGCCCGGCCTGATCCGCGATGGCCTTGGCGCAGCCCACGGCGCAGCCGTCGAGCACGGCGACGTCCTTGGCCCCGAGCGCGGCCTGGACGAGCCCGGGGATGCCCCCGCCGAGCCCCGCCAGGCAGAACATCTTGCCCTTGCCTTCGCGGGTCAGCTCCACGGCGGCCTGGTTGGTGAGCTGCCCCACGTTGGAGCCCCCGGAACAGGCCAGGATCATGCGCGGCTGGTTTGCGCCGCAACAGGTGTCGGACATGGCGTCCTCCTTTGTCTTTGGCCTTGCCGAAATTGTGGGCAAAGCCGTTGTTGGTGTCGTGGCCGAAGCCGTTGTCGAAGCCGTTGCCGAAGCCGTTGAAATGCTTGTTGCCGAAATCCGCGCGGATGCCTGGCTGCCATGCCTTGCGGCGCCTTTGCCGCCGTCGCGGATGTCGTCGCGGATGTCGTTGTCGTCAGCGTTGTGGTCATCGTTGTGGTCAGCCTCGCCGTGACCGCTGACCGACCCCTGAGTCGACACCAGCGTTGCCCCCTGCGTTGACTCGTGCGTTGGCTTGTGCGTTGACTCGTGCGAGCAATCTGGATAGTTGAATACAAATAGCGTTCAATCGTGTCTAACGATTAGTTTCGATGCGCCTGATCGCTGCTGGCGATCAACGCCGAGCGGATGCAAGGCAAGGAGGGGGGAATGGAACTGCGGGATCTGCGGACCTTTGTGGCCGTGGCGCGGCTGCTCAGCTTCCACCGGGCCGGGGAGGAGGTGCACGCGGCGCAGTCAACGGTGTCGGCGCGCATAGCGGCGCTGGAGACCGACCTCGGGGTTCGGCTGTTCGAGCGCCTGGGCAGGCGGGTGGCGTTGACCGCTGCGGGCGAGCGCCTGCGCGACTACGCCGTCAAGATGCTCGACCTGGAGGAGGAGACCCGCGCCTGGATGTCCGGGGAGAGCGAGGTGCGCGGCTCGCTCACGGTGCGCGTGCCGGAGTCGCTCTGCGCGTGGCGCCTGGGCGGCATCATCCGCGCCTTCCGCGAGGGCTACCCGCTGGTAAGGCTGCGCTTCACGGCCTGCACCCTGGAGGGCCTGGAGAAGGACCTGCGCCAGGGCGTCACCGATCTGGCCTTTCTCATGGCCGACAGCGTGCGCGCGGGTGACCTCGTGGTGGAGGCGCTGGGCGTGGAGAAGCTGGTGCTGGTGGCCGCGCCGGGGCACCGGCTGGCCGCCCTGGGGCGTGAGGTCGGGCCGCAGGACCTGCGGGGCGAGACCCTGGTGCTCTCGGCGGCGGACTGCTCCTACCGCAAGATGTTCGAGCACCTGCTGAGTGAAGCTGGGGTCGGCCTCGCCGCCGGGGTGGAGTTCTCCAGCGCGGCGGCCTTGCGCGGCTGCGTCATGAATGGGCTGGGGGTGAGCATCCTGCCGGAGCTGGCCGTGCGCGCCGATTGCGCCGCCGGGCGGCTGGTGGCGCTGCCCTGGTCCGTGGCCGAGGGGGGGGAGCTGGAGACCGCCGTGCTCATGCTGCGGCACAAGGACAAGTGGCTGTCCCCGCCGCTCTCGGCCTTCATGGACCTGGTGCGGGCGCAGCTCATGGAAGGGGCGGAGCCTGTTCGCAAGCCGGTGGAGCTGCTTGCCGCAGAGCCCGAGGGCGGCGGCTCGGGCCGGTGCTGCTGAGGTCTGCCGGGCCTAGCCCTGGTTGGGGTCCAGGTACGGGTTGAAGTAGCCGAAGCCCAGCCAGGGGTTGGACTTCTTCAGGCGCTTCAAAAAGTTCGCCAGGCCCATGCACGGGCCGAATTCCACGCCCTTCATGAGTCCCAGGTACAGCTCCGGGTCCAGGTTCAGGTTGCGCAGCTGGATGAAGTCGAGCCTGGTCTCGGCCACCAGTTCGTTCAGCGCGTCCCATTCGGCCTCGCAGTCCGTGAGGCCGGGGAAGTAGAGCAGGTTGAGCGACACGAACAGCCCCAGACCCTTGGCCGTGCGGATGCTCGTGAGCACGTCGGCGAAGGCGTAGCCGTTGGGCCTGTGGTAGATGTCGTAGGGCGCCTGGCGCGCGCTGTTCAGGGTCACGCGGATGCTGTTGACCCCGGCCCCGGCCAGGTCCGGCAGGGCGGCGTGCAGGCTGGCGTTGGTGTTGATGTTCACCGTGCCCCGGCCTCCGGCCTTGCGGAACTGGGTCACGGCCTTGCCGATGCGCACGGCCTCGGTGAGCGGCTCGCCCTCGCAGCCCTGGCCAAAGGAGTAGATGGGGCGCTTCTCCTTGCGCTGATGGTGCAGCATGACCTCGCAGATCTCCTTCTCCGTGGGCGAAAAGGCGATGCGGTTCTGGGTGGACGGGAAGCCGGATTCCTCGGGCTGGAGCGAGATGCAGCCCACGCAACGGGCATTGCACACGCGCGAGGTCGGCAGCGGGGCCTCGAACCGGCCGAGCGCGAGATTTTTGGCCGCAGGGCAGCCGTAGGTCAGGGCGCAGCTGGTCAGGTGGCGGATGAGCCGGTTGCCGGGCAGCTCGGTCAGGAGCTTGCGCGCGCCGTTCTCGATGCGCTCGCGGGGGATGCCCTCAAAGACCTGCCTGCGGTCCTGGTCGACCTTCTTGGCGCAGACCCAGAAGCGGCCCTCGGCAAAGCCCACGGCCCCGTAGGCGAAAAGCGGCAGGGTCGGGGCGTCGGGGCGCTTGTTGTAGGCGGCAAAGGCCGAAAGGGTGTGCGCCGGGCAGGCGAACACGGCCACGGCCAGCTCCTCCAGCTCCTCCACCTCGCCCGTCTCCGGGTCGAAGCCCAGCGCGCTGCGGCCCGGCAGCAGGAAGAACTCGCTGCCCTCGGGCAGGGGCATGAGCTCGTCCGGGCGGGGCAGGGTGAGCTCGTGGCCCCGGCGGCAGAGCATGAGCAGGTCCGGGTGGTCGTAAATGTTGCCGGACTCGTCGGCGAAGACGAGGGTGGGCTGGATGTGTTTGGTGGTGGCCATGGCCGGACCATACCCGGCGGCGGCCGATTGGGCAAGCCAGCGGTCAGGGTGAGGGCGGGGTCTCGGCCTGCCGACCCTTGCCCTCCAGGGCCAGGCTGGCTTTGCGCAGAAGCGCCAGCCGCTCGGCCTCGCCAGGGTCCCGGGCCGCGCCCAGGGCCAGGGCCGCGTCGATGGACTCGCGGGCCAGGGGCTGCTCGCCGGTCATGAGGTAGTAGCGCGCCAGGCGCACGTGCTCCTTGATGGGCAGGCTGCCGGGAATGCCCAGCCCCGACAGGGGGATGTGGGCCAGGCCGAGGACCACGGCCAGCAGTAGCGCCGGAGCCAGGGAGCGCCGGGGCGGCAAGCGCAGCAGCACCGGCAGCTCGGCCAGGGCCAGCCCGGCGAAGCAGAGCACCAGCGGCAGCAGCACGCTGCGGTAGCGCGGCGTGACCTGGAAGAGAATCACGGACAGCGCGCCCCAGGCCAGGGCAATGGCCAGGGCCAGGACTTGCGGCGAGCGGCGCCCGGTCCGCAGGGAGCGCAGCAGGCCCACAGCGGCCAGGGCGAAGCAGATGCCCAGCGGCAGGGCCAGAAGGCCCGGCACGGGCGAGAAGCGGCGGCTGAACTCCAGGTCCACCGAGGCGTCCTGGCCGTGGGCGTTGACAAGCAGCAGAGCCTTTTTCAGGAGCAGGCGCGCGGCGTCTCCCGGATGCTCGGCGAAGAACCGGAAGCCTTGGCCGTACCAGTAGTTGTCGGCCTCGGCCAGGGTGAGGGGGCGGCCCAGGCGGCGGCCAGCCTCGCTCCAGGCCTGCAGAATGACCAGGTAGGGCGTGTCGGTGAAGCCGGGCAGGCTGTTGCCCACGCCGGTGGCGCCCTGGAAGTTGCTGCTGTGGAAGGTGAAGCCGCCCTGGAAGCCGAAGGGGGTGGGGCGGCCCTCCAGGGCCAGGTTGTGGCCCATGAAAGGCAAAAGCGTCAGCAGCATTCCGGCCAGGAAGCGGCCAGCGGAGGCCAGGCGCTGGCGGCGCGGCCCCGCGCCCCTGGGGTCCTGCGCCTGCGGGGTTTGGCCGGGCAGGCACCAGGCCAGGGCCAAGAGCGGTCCGGCCGGGGCCAGGTTGGGCCGCAGCAGCGCGGCCAGGGCGAACATGGCCCCGCCCAGATACAGCCCCAGGCTTCCGCCCGCGCCCTCCCTGGTGGAGCGGAAGAAGAGCGTCAGCCCCGCCAGCATGCAGAAGATGGCCGGGCCCTCGGCCAGGGGCAGCAGGACGTAGAACAGCAGCGGCCCGCACAGGGCATAGAGCAGCCCGGTGATGAGCCCGGCCCGGCGCTCCAGCCCGGCGGGAGCCGCCTGCGCGCACAGCCCGGCCGCGAGCACGGCCGAGCCCGCGTCGAAGAGCGCGTTCAGGAGCACCAGGGTCTGGATGTCCGGCCCCAGCAGCGCCAGCACCGGGGCGAGCAGGAGCGGATAGCCGGGGCTCATGATCATGGGCTGGGCGAAGAAGAAGGACGTGTCCACGATCTTCTGGGCCACAAAGAGGTAGGCCGAGAGGTCGGGCACGTACTGCCCGGCCAGAGGTGTGGCGTATACGAACCAGAAATGCGCCAGCCGGGGCAGCAGGGCCACGGCGAAGATCAGGCCCTGGAGCCGCAAG
>Ga0180007_10000374_pt1 | contig 78983 bp, 56 predicted proteins | sample MM_PC_MetaG_FD_121122 | JGI IMG/M metagenome (GOLD analysis project Ga0180007, IMG submission 121122) | Groundwater microbial communities from the Aspo Hard Rock Laboratory (HRL) deep subsurface site, Sweden - MM_PC_MetaG | ecosystem: Environmental > Aquatic > Deep subsurface > Groundwater... | reverse complement strand
TGCATCGTCATCGTCTCCGGATGCATCGTCATCGTCTCCGGATGCATCGTCATCGTCTCCGGATGCATCGTCATCGTCTCCGGATGCATCGTCATCGTCTCCGGATGCATCGTCATCGTCTTCGGATGTGTCATCATCGTCTTCGGATGTGTCATCATCGTCTTCTGATGTGTCATCGTCTTCTGATGTGTCATCGTCTTCTGATGTGTCATCGTCTTCTGATGTGTCATCGTCTTCTGATGTGTCATCGTCTTGAATATCATCTGCAAACAGACTGTTTATTTCAGCTTCTTCTTTAGGCTCAATAGGTTTGTCTATTACCGGTTTTGCTTGCACCAGTGCCGCTGAAGAATTTTTTTTACTGTCCAGTATTTTTAAAATTGCTTCCAGTTTATCCCGATAGTCATCTCTCTCTTTCCGCACTTCATTAAAACGGAGTTTAAGTTCTTTTAACCCTTCTGCCTCAGAAGCTTTTTCAGCAATCTGCTCTTTTTGTTCGGTGACTTTTTTCAACGATTCTTTTACGCCTTCTAGTTGTTCGGTGAGTTTATTTTTCCCTTCAGCAAGTTCTTTGTTTTCTTTTAATAGTTCCGTAATTCGCTGCTTAATTTTGTCAAATAATTCGTTTATTATTGGCTCAGGCATCTTTTCCTCCCGTTTCTTAGTGTGTATATTGTATATTATATTTGAAAAAAATGGAAATGAGCTCAAGAACTTATGAAAACATGCAAATCCTTAGTATAATTATGTAAAACTTAATTAATTCTCATATCATAAAAAGGACACTATGTTTTCCGAATCACATAAACAACATTTATCAGAAGAATTAAAATTACTCCGGACAAGCGGACTGTATAAACAAGAAAGAATTATTTCTTCACCTCAGGATGCAGTAATTACGCTTACAGACGGCAGGAAAGTAATAAATTTCTGCGCAAATAACTATCTTGGTCTTGCCTCTCATCCCATACTCCGTCAATGCGCTAAAGACGCAATTGATTTATACGGCTGCGGTATGGCGAGTGTACGGTTTATCTGCGGTACTCAGCACGCGCACACGGTTCTTGAAAAAAAGCTTTCTAATTTTTTAGGAACAGATGATACCATTCTCTACTCTTCCTGTTTTGACGCGAACGGAGGATTGTTTGAAACAATTCTTTCTGAAACCGATGCGGTAATAAGCGATGCTTTAAATCATGCGAGTATAATCGATGGAATCCGGCTTTGTAAAGCTGCGCGGTTCCGCTACAAAAATAATGATATGCAGGATCTTGAGGAAAAATTAAAAGAAGCAGAAAGTGCAAAAATCAAACTTATTGCCACAGACGGAGTTTTTTCCATGGATGGGGTAATTGCAGACCTCCGCTCAATCTGTGATCTTGCGGAAAAATATCAGGCACTTGTTATGGTAGATGATTCGCATGCCGCAGGCTTTATGGGACGGCACGGACGGGGTACGCCGGAGTATTGCGGTGTAGAAGGCCGGGTCGATATTATTACCGGCACCTTCGGAAAGGCGCTGGGCGGAATGGCGGGAGGATATACCTCCGGCCGGAAGGAAATAATATCCTGGCTGCGTCAACGGTCGCGTCCGTATCTTTTTTCCAATTCTATTCCCCCGCTGATTGCCCACACTACGGTAAAAGCGCTTAACATTATTTCTGAAAGTCCGTCTCTTATAGAAAAAATACACACAAACAGCGCGTACTTCAGAAAAAAAATGAGCAAAGCCGGTTTCACATTGGCAGGGAAAGACCATCCCATCGTTCCGGTAATGATCGGCGATGCAGTAAAAGCGGTTAAAACCGCAGACATACTGCTTGAAGAAGGAATATACGCAATCGGTTTTTGTTTTCCTGTAGTTCCCAAAGATGCGGCGCGCATACGCATACAGCTGTCCGCTGCCCACACGACCGAACAAATCGATACTGCGGTGGATGCCTTTATAAAAGCGGGCCGGCATACAGGAATTATTTAAGAATTTATGAGGACTTAACAATGAAAGCACTGGTTAAAAAAGAATCCAAACCCGGTCTCTGGATGGAGGATATGCCTGTACCGCGTATCGGGCATAACGAAGTTCTCATTAAAATTAAAAAGACTGCAATTTGCGGTACTGACCTGCATATCTACAACTGGGATAAATGGTCTGAGCAAACAATAAAAGTGCCGATGATCATCGGCCATGAGTTTTCAGGAAAAATTGCCGAAACCGGAGCAGAAGTTACGGGTTTCAAACCGGGTGACCGTGTATCCGGAGAAGGTCATCTCACATGCGGATACTGCCGGAACTGCCGCGCGGGACAAAGACATCTTTGCCGGAACACCATAGGCGTCGGTGTAAACCGCGACGGTTGTTTCGCAGAGTACCTTGCCATCCCCGCAGTAAATGTATTCAGACTGCCGGATGATATCAGCGATGAAACCGGTGCAATTCTTGATCCGCTCGGTAACGCGGTACACACCGCCCTTTCGTATGATCTTGTTGGTGAGGATGTACTTATTACCGGCGCGGGCCCCATAGGCATAATGGCAGCAGCAGTTGCGCGGCATGCCGGCGCGCGGTATGTGGTAATTACCGATATTAACCCGCACCGGCTGGAGCTTGCAGAAAAAATGGGTGTGCGCGCTGCGGTTAACCCGGTAAGCGGAACTCTTGATGCGTGTATGAAAAAGTTAGGCATGCGTGAAGGATTTGATGTCGGCATAGAAGTATCAGGAAATCCCCGCGCTCTGGAGGATCTTATACGTGTAATGAATTACGGAGGGAAGGTCGCGCTTCTTGGAATATTCAACGGACCAATCGCAATTAATTGGAATGATATTATTTTCAAAGGCATCAGGCTTAAAGGTATTTACGGACGGCAGATGTTTGAAACCTGGTATAAAATGGTTTCCATGCTGCAAAGCGGTCTTAATGTTACACCGGTGATCACGCACCGTTTCGGCGTTGATTCATTCGAAGACGGTTTCTCCGCGATGCAATCAGGAAAATCGGGGAAAGTAATTCTGACCTGGGATTAAAAACACCGGCAGCCCTTTGTTTTCAGGCAAGTACTTTCTCGCTTCCTGAATCTTTTACAAAAAGACAAGACGTATCAAAATTCTCAGTTATTTCATGAACAATCTTCATATCAATATTTTCCGGCAGACCGAATACATTGAGATCTGCAGCCGGAGCTTGTTTTACCGCTTCAGAAAAAGTATTGATAAGCACAATATTTTCTGTATCGCGCGGCATACGTGCGGTTTCCGCTATGCGCATAAGCGCGGCATACCGTTTTTCAGAGGCATCGGCGTCCTCAACGATGCTGATAAGTCTTATTCCTTTGTTCCACTTCCGTTCAAGTAAATACGCGGTGAGCAGCGCAAGGTTGTGGTTCGGGCTTCCACTCCGTATCCACACATTGATTTTTCCTTTCGCGCCGAACCATTTTTTTGGATGCTGATACAAGAGGCATATACCGAGTCCGTTTCTGATGCTGACCGCAATCATTTCACGTAAACGGCTGTCTTTTTTTATGTCATCCCCCATGCTGAGAAAAAGAATATTTGGCGGGAAAAACATTCCTTTTGATACCTGGATAATTACACTAATTGCGGCGAGAATATTGGGCGCTTCGACTACCCGCCATGCCGCAAATATTCCTTTTTTCATGAGCGGTTCAATAAGGGCTGCGAGTTCGGATTCGATCACTTTTGTTTCAGGCCCACTCATGGTTTCCTGATTCTTTTTTCCGCTCAGCCGTTCAAGAAAATTACCGACGATTTGCTCAATTGCTTTTTCAGTTTTACTTACAGAAAAAACACGGAGAGTTCCGTTGGGAACAATTAAGTCTTCAACAAATGCGAGTCTGGATGTCCAGTTTTTCGGATCTTCTACCGGTATTATGAGATTCGGCTTCCAGCTTTTATAACTCCTGGCAAAACTATGCGCTCTTTTCGCCGCCCATTCCGCAACTGCGGTAAACATTCCCGCACGTGTATCGCCGAAATTGCTTTCCATATTCCGCGAAAGCTGAATAATGTATATTATTATGATGCATACAATTGCAGACAGCGCAAAAGGAGTATTAATCAGGAACATTACGGCAAAACACCATAGCGCGCCGATACCGGGAATAATATTCGGTATGGTGAAATACGGGCGGAATGAGGGAATGCCGGTGGCCTTTTCGATAAATACCGCTGCATTAACCGTACCGTATGTAATAAGAAAAAACATGGTTACCAGAGTTGCGAGTTTATTGAGATCGCCGACGGATATGCCGAGCGCGATTACTATTCCGGTAATAATTACGGAAATATACGGTTCACCTTTTTTGGTTTTTTTGATCATTAAAGCTGAGAGTGGAAGCAGCCGGTGCTGGCCAAGTGCCATAAGAATACGGGGCGCGCCAATCATTGTACCAAGTGCGGAAGACAAAGTCGCACACATAATGCCCGCAATGACAGCGGGAGGCAGTAGTGAACGCTCTGCCATGAACATCTGGTTATTTATTAATTCCGCGCTTGTCCCGAGCGAAGCGTATTTATAGGCAATTACCGAATAAATCGCAAGTCCGGCGGCGACCGCGCCAAGTATCCCGAGAGGGAGTGACCTGCGCGGATCTTTTAAATCGCCGGACATAGCCGCGCCGGCACCGATTCCGGTTACTGCGGGAAAAAATACCGCAAAGACATACCAGAAATTATATCCTTCACCGGATACTGGTCTGAAATAAAGAGCGCTTTCATGAGTGGTTTTAACCGCAAGAAATACGAGAATTGAAACTGCTATTATTGTCATCAGCACATATTGAATCCGCAGAGCAAAGTTCGCACCGATAAGCGCAAGAAGAAGCACGATACCAAATACCGCATATGCGGTAATACCCGCAGGGTGTACAGGAAAGACCGCGCACCATACCTGCACAAATCCGATTATATATAAAGAACACCCGAGTGCCTGAGAGAAATAAAGCGGAATACCGATTGCGCTGCCGGCCTCAAGCCCGAGGCTTTTTGTGATCATGGAATAAAACCCGCCGGCGCCCACGCGGGTATTCGTTGCAAGGCTTGACATACTGAGCGAAGTTGACACAGTTGTAACATGCGCAAGCGCAATAATGATGAATGCACGGTATAAGCCCACTGTGCCCACGACCCATCCGAGCCGAAGGTACATGATTACGCCGATTATGGTGAGAATAGTCGGAGTGAAAACACCTTTGAAAGTGCCGAATTTATTCTGAACTGTTTCACTCATTTCAGGGATGTGCCTTTATTTAGTAATCTGATTTGTACGCATCTGTTTAAATAAAATTAAAATATTTTACTTGTTACGGTATTGTATCATTTTTTCGGCCTCCCGTAAACGCGCTTCTGTGCCGATATCCTGAATAAATTCACCGGTAATCCATGCCTGCATATGCACATTGGCTTCCAGCAAGCGCGGAAACAAAAATGTTTCGAAAGTAAATTTTTTTTCCGTCATATACCCGAGGATACCAGGCTCCATAATGCACAGACCGGCATTTCCGAGATTTCCGGCGCTGTGATGGTCATCATGTTTACTCACAAACCGTGTGATTCTGTTTTTTTCATCTGCCTGCAGTATATCGCTGTCGTGAGGATGTGTTGATTCATGTAGTAATACCGTTATTAATGCCCCTGATTTTTCGTGTGCCTGACGCATTTTTGAAAAATCAACTCTGCACACAAGGTCTCCGTTAATACATGCAAAAGTACCGTCGATGTGCCGCGCCGCATGCAGAATGGGTCCGCCGCTGCCGAGCGGTTCGTCTTCGATTGAATACGCAAGCGGCATCCCCTGATAATTTTTATACCCGAAAAAATCCGTAATGACCTCATGTTTATATCCGCAGAGAATAACTGTTTCGGTAAAACCGCTTTGTTTTGCCCAATCGAGAAGATGCGCGAGAATGGGTTTTCCTGCAAGCGACAACATTGGTTTTGGGACCGTATCTGTTAAATGCCCCATCCGGGTTCCGCGGCCGCCTGCATTAATGAGGAGCTTCATTGTACGGTCAAACTCTTTAAAAGTTCCGGGAGTTCATTCAAATCGCTGATCGTAAAATCAGCCGGCATCGGTTTTGCCGAAAGTGAACTGATAATAGGAGGCTCATTTTCACAGCCCGTGAGGCATTGAATGGTTGTGCATCCCGCAAGCCGGCCGGCGGTAATATCAGAAGAACGGTCGCCGATCATAAAACTATTTTGTGTATTCACGCAATGCGCGTGCGCAAGATCCGTAATCATACCGGGATGGGGTTTCCTGCATGTACAGTCCGCCCGGTATTCAATAATATCCGCATGCGGATGATGCGGGCAATACTGATAGCCGTCAAAGACTGCGTCAGGACAGGCAGCAGAAATTTTGTGAAACAACTCTGTAAATAATTCACAGAGTTGATTTTCAGTAATGAGCCCCCGGCCGACAATAGGCTGGTTAGTAACAATAAATGTTTTATAGCCGAGGCCGCGGACACGCTGAATAACCGCGGGGACGTAGGGATAAAAATCGGTAAATGCAGTAAAGCCATGTACGCCGCGGTCGGGATTAAGCACTCCGTCTTTGTCGAAAAAGACTGCGCGTGAAGGAATAGGTGATAAAATGTCAGGCATTGATTGTTTAGGGGATGAGTTTATTTATGTATTAGGCACTGTTACAAATAACGTATAGGTTCATATTACACCTAAACTAATTCTTTTTCAAGTTAGCTTGTGTAAATTTAGTTTTTCTGGATTGTTAGTATAAAATTCCCGCCTTTATTCCCATTCGCGGTTTCCCTTTTATTTTAACCGCTAATGAACGCTAATGAACGCGAATATTCTAACTAAACTGCTGCCAGTTATTGCGGAGGTGATAAACGAGCGTCACAAATGTCTGGGTCGTCAGCCGCTATCGCGGCTTCCTTGCTCGCCATTGTGGGACCCCGCCTACGGCGACCCATGCACACGAGGTGCGAAACAAGCTCGTACCCCAGGAGGGGGTAAAAAACGAGCGTCACAAATGTCTGGGTTGGCCAAAGCCTACGCTGATGCCGACGGTCTGTGAAGTTCCCAGAAACCCAGACGGAACAATGGTGTAATTGATTGCGAGTTCTAATCCAAGGCCGATTGTTTTGCGGATTCCCCCGCCGAAAGTGAATGTTTCATTTCCGGCGGCTATTTCGGTTCCGGCGCGGAGATATACGAGATCAAATAGCGCTGTTTCAGCGCCGAGGTGCAGTGTTTCAACAGCGGTTTCATAGCCCAGGCAGCTCGCGCATTCACATCCGGCCGAAGGGTGCACATGGGGCCGCACAGGGGGCAGGGGATCTTGTGAGGCTGGTAGGCGAGCTTCTGCGTCCAGGCGCGGCAGATTTGAATGTAATATTGATCGAACGGCTGTCTGAGTAAGTCGTTAAAATATGAACGGGAAGCAAGCTATTCTGGTTCTATCGATTTTCCCAGTAGCCAGGCCGCCGCCGTTGATGAGCAACCGCAATAATGCGAAGTTCATCGACCGTAATCTGATAGATCTTGCTGTATAGAAAGACGCTGCGTCACGCAATTCAGCGAGTGCCAGCGGAACTATAACCAGTTTCATTTCAACGCTGTGCGAACCTGAGCAAGAGCTTCGGCGATAGGCACCACCTTTACGGCTCCACTTTCGACATCCGCGATGCGACGCTCCACCTCTGCAGCCCAGGCATCCTCAAGCTCAGCATCCTCGTCGAGACTGGTCAACAGCATCTGCGCGAATGCCGCCCGCTCACCTGACGAAAGCTTCAGCGCTTCAGATTCAAGTCGTTCGAGTTGTATTTCCATTTAATACCCCTGTTAACAAATTATATGCATACTGTCATATCCTACTCTTCCATAGAAAAAAAGTCAACGGTTCGGGGCGGTTTCCGTAAGTTCTCTACTGCATCACCATAACCTTGAGTATCTTCGTCTCATTTTGCGTCACGATCTGACACAGGTATATCCACGGGCTTACCTGTTTACCGTCTGAGTTGCGCAGGTCACAGGAGAGCCAACCCGGGCGAAGTTGCTTTTGTCTGGCTACAACAGCGCCTGCAGACCCCGCCTACGGCGACCCATGCACACGAGGTGCGAAACAAGCTCGTACCCCAGGAGGGGGTAAAAAACGAGCGTCACAAATGTCTGTTGCGTCGGACGCTATCGCGTCCTCCTTGTTCGCCATTGTGGGACCCCGCCTACGGCGCCCACAGATGTCTGGGTTGGCCGAAGCCTACGCTGATGCCTACGGTTTGTGAAGTTCCCAGAAACCCTGACGGGACAATGGTGTAATTAACAGCGAGTTCTAATCCAAGACCGATTGTTTTCCGGATTCCCCCGCCGAAAGTGAATGTTTCATTTCCGGCGGCTATTTCAGTTCCGGCGCGGAGATACACGAGATCAAAAAGAGCTGTTTCAGCGCCGAGGTGGAGCGTTTCAACTGCGGTTTCATAATCAAAAAACATCCGTGCGGTAAATAATCTGCGTATTGAATATGAATAACCTGCGCCAGGGATGAAATTGACATCTGCATAATCCGCAGCGTATTCCTCACGGATGGTAGAAAAAACATTTCTGACCAGAAGGCCTGCGTAAATGGTATTCGGAGCCGTCGGGGTTTTTGATATCCGCCGCGTACCTAACCGGGGCAGTAAATTATCGGCGGTAATGATAATCCCCATATCAGATGAAAATCCGCTCAGCAGCACATCATCGAGACGGCTTGCTGCATATTTTCCGGATATACCCGCGTTAATATTTATGGGTAATGTGAATAGATTTCTTTTTACCAGACCAACTACTCCCCGGACAGAAACATCTCCGGAATCAATCCGCCGTCCTTCATCACCCTGATACATGACATCACCGGTCATACTGCCGTAATTAACTCCGTTCATTGATATGCCGACAGCGAAAAACGTCAAAGGCTTAAAACCGATTGACCCGCCCAGTACAGTCATGGCATCCGGATTCGGGTTTATGCTTCCCGCAATCTGAATTTTCATATTCTGACCGGTTATTGCGGCAGGATTCTGATCTGCGCTGTCTGCATTGCCGATACTGCAAGCGGAGATATTACCCATGCCGCCGGATACACTGCCGCTGCGGGAGTCTAAGAATTCAAATGCCGGTATATGCTGATAAAAAAGAAAGGTAATGAAGAATGTTACCTTAACGTAATTCATCCTGATTGGTGTCTTTACTGCGTTACCATAACCCGCAGTACCTTTCTTTCGTTTCCCGAAATAATGTCGCATAAATAAATCCCCGGAAGTACCTTTTTACCATGAATATCTGTTACATTCCAGATGCATCTTCCGGAATTTTTCTCCTGTGTTTCGGAATTAATTTCATTCATCAGTTTTCCGGATACGGTAAAAATCCGTATATGTACTATTTCAGGTAAATTGACGAAAACTACCGGACCAACACCGCGCCAGGGAGAATTAAGCACTGCGGCGCGCGACAGATCAGCGCATAATACAAACAAACCGCTGAGATCAATATTCGGGGCAATCACCGCCGCACTTTCATCCCAGTGATCAAGAACTGCGACGATTTTCATGTCAAGTTTTTTTGGAAGAAGTGATGCTGAGCCTAATTCCCAGACATTTTTAAAGGTTCCGTTTAAAGCAACCGGATCCTGAATCTGAAGCCGATGTCCGGGAACATCATACCATTCATTTTTTCCCGATTCCGAGTACCACACACGAAGCGTTACAGACTCCGCGCAGTTTTTATTTAAAATATAACTAAATGCTATAGTATTCAGAATCGGATCCGGTACGGCTTTAAAATCCGTGACACGAATCTGCGCCGGAATGCGGTAGGAAACCGCTCCGGTCAGGGCAGACTCGCCGGTATCGTTAAACGCACAGATTTTAAAATAGTACGTTGTGCGCGGCGTGAAATTGGTGCCTATCCAGCTCGCTACATTGGCTCCCGCTGATCCTGCAGTCTGGTATATGACTTTATCCGTACTATGATAAATCCTGAAACCTGTTTCATTATCCGAATTATCTGTCCATGAAAGCTTCAGCATATCATTACTCCACACCGCATGCAGATTATCCGGGGCATTCGGCACAGCGGCAATGATTATTGTGTATGTAGTTGAGTTTGTAGCACTGGTATTATCCGCAGTGTCTTTCCCGAAGTACTGGAGGGTGACGGTTTCGCTTATATTAATATTTGTTCCTGCGGAGGTAAACTGATTAAACAGTAAGCCGCCGTTTGTGGACCAGTAACCGTAGTTTTTATCCACAGCAAGCGGTAATGTACACGCCTGGTTGGTGATATATGATGCGGGAACGGTAACAACCGGCGGAGCGACATAGACGACCGAAGAAAAATTAATGCCGGTAACACCGGACCCGGAAACGGTTATATTTGTATATGCAGGTGAAAACGTATATCCGGTCTTTGACGGAGAAACGCGGTAGTAGCCGTCTGCTGTCTGTAATGAAAACGTTCCATCGATTCCTGGCAAAACTGTGAAAACACCGCCGGTTCCGGTGTTGCTGACGCACAAGGATGAACCATCCTGAGCAGGACCGCTGATTGTTCCGGATAAAGTATATTTCGTTATCGGGGCACTATTATATAAAGCAAGTACTTCAGAATCATTCAATGAGCGATAATAGAGCAGTGTGTCGTCAATTAAACCGGAAAAGGATTCTGCTTCGTTGCCTGTCCATCCCGAATCCTGCGGACGTCTGCTTCCAAGTACGACGGTATATGGCGCGACATCGGCAACAGTGTCACACACGAGCGTGTGATTTCCTGTTGCTACAGGTACCCCATTAATATATAAAGTAATCGTTTCGAACGAAATTACTGAGGATACGTGATACCAGACACCGGCGGAAAGGCTTGCTGGTGAGGTCAGGGCATATGAATTTAACGTCACTTCATTTTTAGCAAGCAAATGGAAAGACAATTTTTTATCTGCGGTAAGCGAGAGAGTGTAGAGATTGGTATCTGCTCCGGAGAGAGTAAAAATCGCACCGCCGTTTGTTTCTGCCAGATCTGCCCGAATCCATGCACTAATTGTCAGGTTTCCTAACCGGTAATCATGAATTTCGGGGTTTGTTGAGACGGTTACTTCCGCCCGGCCGTTTATACCGTTGCAACTGAGGGCATTACCGAGTACACCTGCAGAGAGCATTGCGCCCCCGCGAATATTCCCGGGCAGCGTGCCGTTTGTGCTGATGGTCTGTCCGCCGGAAATTGTGTCCATTTTCCAGTATGCATGGGGGGCGATCCGATTGTTGGTGAAGTATATTGTCGATATGGTCTTGTGCTGGTTATTGGACGATGCAGGAAAGTATCTTTCAATTCGCGAAGGGAAGAAAATATATCCTGCCGAATATGGTTCGATGACATACTCGCCCTCATGTAATACTTTAATTGAGGGAACAACTTTTTCATAACTGGTATTGGTCACCAACACCGAAGCTGAGCCGCCGGTTGTTTTGTTGCTCAGTGTAACCAAAGTTGTTGAATTTATTTCGCCGTGGATTCGTGAGTATGCAGTCACCGCAACCGGTACCATATTGGTGAAATGGAATACCGCGTTACTATTCAGGTTATATGTATTTATCGTTGCTGGTGAGATTACCTGTCCGGTAACAAACCCTGCATATATCATCCATCTGCGGGATGGCCTCACGTTGAAGGAAAATGAAGTACTTCCGGAAGAAGTATATTCTTCGCCGGTAACAGTATCTCTGATGGTTACAATGATTGCATTGGTTGCGAGATTTCCTGAGATATTTACCTGCGCAATAAAATCATTAGTCTCTGAATCATTATTTTCAATACGCACAGTTCTTGCAGAAGGAAATACAGGAAAATTTAATCCTGAATAACTCACCGAGTATTCGCCGTTTGGTACCCGGGAATTGAAGGGTTGTGTTCCATGCGCGTCAATTGTTTTCGTTACAGTACCGCTGGTATTACTTATATGTACTTTATACCAAAGGTCATCAGGAATATTTGAAAAAGTTCCGCTCAGTGTGAAAAGCTCTGAAGAAGATATCGCGAAAGAATTATCTGTAGTATCAGTGGTAAGATTTATGTCCAAATGTGCAGGTGTAAAGGAAAAATTATAGGAAGAGTCATTTTTTTGTGGTATAATCCGGTATGAACCTTCCGTTGCCCGGAATATAAATGCCCCTGCTGCACCGGTGTTTGTTGTCTGAATCGAACCCGATGTGTTGTTAATGAGCGTGAGCTTGGTGCCCTCCGGCATACTGCCGGAGACCGTCCCGGAAATACTATAAAGGGGTAATGCCCCGTTAACTGTAAAAGGTATACTGATTTCATCGCTGAATTCGTCCGGCCGGGTATTCAGGAGTGCGGCACCGTAGAGATTTTTTATTCCGTTTATTCCGCAGGACAGAACAAGGCGGTAATCGCCGTTCGCACGGCGTGTGCGCGCATCAAGTGTGATTACCGCATGCGTGGAAGAGTTGATTACATTAATGGAATCAGCCGGAATTATATTTCCGTCACCGTCATATAGGCGGACTGTCTGGGTATTTACAGTTTCACTGAGAAAAATTCCACGTTCTGTCGGCGCAACGCCTGGTGAAAATACCGTCACTGAAAACCGGGCATCAGGGACAACCGCGGTAATACGGCTGAAATCAACTCTTGGCGCATAGGGGCTTGCTTTAGGATCAAAAATGAACATATGTCCGTTCCAGCCTCCACTTCCGGTATAAGGAATATTTCCAAGAACGGCAAATCTGGCCTCAGCAAGATAAAACCCATTCATAAGGTGGATAGATGTATTAAACGGCTGATTATAAGTTACCACCGAATTCCGTTCATAAATATCTCGATCACGAAAGCTATCCGGTGAGTCTGAAGCAGAAACTAAATCACTGTTGAAACTGAAAAAATATTTAATTCCGCCGTAAGAGTGCTGTCGGTGACTAAATCCGCCTGAACCGGCAATCGCACCGAAAGGAAAGAAATCGACAACAGGCTCATGGCTTGCGCCATACAAATGTTGTGTGTAATAGAGGGTATTGGTATCCGAACCGAAAACGATACTGCTAATCGCGCCGCTTAGTACAGAGGATGAATTCATCATCACTGTGCCGACTATTTCTTCATCACTGAAACGATATACACGGGATCCCGCACTGGTGTCATACCGATCCTGAAACAGCACATATACTGTTTCAGGTGCGGCCTGAGGAACAATAAGACGGGTAGGGTGCGTGTAATAACTCAGATTGGCTGCGTATGTTGCGGTATGCCCCCATATATCCATGGTCAGTGCTGTCTCCGTATCAGTCAGACGAAGAATGCCATTGAAGTTTGCAGTTACGTTACGGATTCCCACATATATATGGTTGGTCGGACCCTGACTTCCGGCCGCGATCGGATAACTGAACACATAATTTGCGGCCCAACTCAGTGTATTATAATCATTACCGTTCAAACCTGCAAGGTCAATATTCGTCAACAGTTCACCGGTGTCAATTTTGTATTTTGACACGACTGCTTTTCGCGGTATATTCCGGTAATACACTGCCCAGATGATGTTTGAGGCAGTTTTTACGACTGAGGCGTTGTACATATCATTATCGCCATGAAATTTCAGGCGCCGCGTTGTGTTTAGAACGGTATTATACTCGATTACTGACAGATAATCCGTGATATCCGGAGTATAGCCGGCATTCCCCCGGGAAAAGGTTACATAAAGATATCTGCCGGATGTAGTTGGATCCACGTATATGGAATGAACCGGTGCCGGATTTCCTGCAGCACTGTACAGCCCCGCAGGACGTTCCCACGCGCCGCTTGACAGGTTGTATGCAGCGACACCTTTGAAAGTGGCAATCCAGATTTTGTTATTGTACGGATCGTGCACAACCCGGTAAACCGCATCGCTTGGTAACCCGCTGTTTTCTGCCGTGTAATGGGCGGCGAGAGATCCATCCTGCGCGTACACAGCAATACCGTTTCCCCGGTAATTATTCGCACTTGCCGGGTTAGAGCTGCCATACAATTTCAGCAAATTCTGGCCGAGTGCACACCAGATATTGCCTGAATCAGGAACAACGGCCGAGTCGACCATATGCCGAAGCAGCATATCAGATGCATCGGTTTTCATGAAGTTAACAGTACTTTTAGTATTGAGTGTATATCTGCTCAGACCGGAAGCCGGCCGTTTAAATGTTCCCGCCGGAAATGATCTGTGGCAAAAAACGATTGCGCCGGGATCAAAATAAATGTGTTTATGAATGTTCCGGTAACTGATGACCGCGTCTGCACCGCAATCACTCACCCAGTCAAAATAGGCAAAATTAATATTTTTATAATTATGCGATGACCCATTAACCGCATAGCTACTGTCAATAATATTTACGCCGCGCCGGAGAAGCTCAGCCCGCTCTGCATGATAATTATAACTATCCTGTATATTCATCGGACAATACAGTAAGAAATTAATTCCGTCCGTGTATTGATCATACGCGGCATATCCGGAATTATCGATTAGTTTTTTTATTATTGCAGAACCGCCGCCGTCAAGACGGGAAACAATATAATAGCTATGTTTATTTCTGGAAAATTTTATGTCTTTACGGTTTTCATAATTATTTGATCTGACAAAGTAATATGGATTGTATCCAATCGGGATGCAATTCGTCCCCGTTGTTGAGGGATACGTATCTGAAAGAGCCCACATCAGATACGCGTCAAAAACAGAACGGCCTTCCCATTGCGTTCCGCTGCTGTTCGGCGTACCCCAAAGTGTACTATCTTCTACATCCATACACTCGAAAGGGAAACCGGAGCTCAATACGATATAATTTATTTTACTTTGAAGATTATTCGCAGTCATATGATTTTTTATTGCCTGTACAAATGCTTCGCGCTGTGCAACACTGGGTATCGCGTTTCCGGGGTTAAGGGTAATTACATTATTTGCCGGTATCTGCCGCTGTGCCTGAAAATAAGCTGCAACTTCCGCAGATTCTGCATTGCCCTGTTTGATTATTACCAGTACGTCGTCATAGGAGGGCATTGCTTCGATCATAAGCGGCATACCAAAGATCAGCAGGCAAGAGAGTGCAATTTGAGAGCTTATAACTTTATTTTTTTAAAATTTTTAAAAATGGATACGATTACATTCATTTAAGAAATCCCTTTCAGAAGATTCATTGTATTATACTTTTTAAATAATACTTGCAATAACCGTGCCAAATAAGAATATTTAAAAATTTGAATAAAATGATCAGTTTTTGGTGTTTTTTTGAAAATAATGATCGTACTTGACTGATACGTGATTTACAATTGCATCAGTTGATGCAATTGTAAATCAGCTATTTGATTTTTTTAACTTTCTTACAATTGAACTTTGACTAATGCCGATATGGCGGGCAGCCTTACGCGTACTGCCGTATTTTTTTACGGCTGCTTTTAACGCATCACATTCGATTTTCTGCATGTGTTTTTTATGCGCATCTTCGGTTTTACAGTCAACGGCAGATTCTGTTTGTAAAAAATTTCTTACACTGAGCGGAAGGTCTTCGGTTTGTATAACCGTATTGCGGCTGAGAAGAAACGTCTGTTCGATAATACCCGCAAGTTCTCTTACATTCCCCGGATAGGAATATGCAAGGAGCAGCTTAAGCGCCTCTGTACTCAGAACTTTATCGCTGTGGCGTAATTTATTATGCTCTGCGGTAAAGTGTCCGCTCAGTGCTGCGATATCTTCGGGCCGTTCACGCAGCGGAGGAATATGAATGAGAATGCTGCTGATACGATAAAATAAATCCTGACGGAATTTATTTTCGGCGATCATCGAGGATAAATTCTGGTTAGTCGCGGTGATAATGCGGATATTCAGTTTTTGCATAAGTGCTGAACCGAGACGATTGTATGTTTTTTCTTCAACCGCGTGGAGAATTTTAACCTGCATCGCAGGAGATAAATCGCCGATTTCATCTAAAAATGCCGTTCCATTATCGGCAGTTTCGAGAATTCCTTTTTTCCCTTTTGCCGCAGCACCGGAAAATGCCCCTGCGTTGTACCCGAATAGTTCACTTTCAAAAAGTTCACCGGGAATTCCGGCGCAGTTGACTGCCACATACGGCATATTTTTCCGCGGACTATTGTCGTGAATAAATTTAGCCAGCACACCCTTGCCCGCGCCTGACTCTCCGGTAAGGAGAATATTGGAATCGGACTGGGCGGCAGTGTACGCGAGCGTCAGCACATCATGCATTTTTTTGCTTTTGCAGATAATACCGCCCGGATTTTCATAAAGTGCTTTTAATTTATTGAGCTCGCTTATATTGTGATTGTTAAGCAGTGTTTGCTCGTGCAGAGTATCTTTTAACTGAGTAAGTTCAGTGATGTCGCGGACATTTATAATTACATACTGTACATCACCGCTTTCCGGATCAAGAATTGGGTTGGAAGTTACCAGGGCTTGTTTGCCGGTTTTGAATTGCTGAATAACCGAAAGCGGTTTCTTCTGAGAAATGGCATCAAGTGTGATAGAGCGGTCGATTATTTTGTTCGCGAGCAAATAATCCGAAGTTTTACCGAGCACATCGCTGCGCGCGATTCCGGATATGCGCTCCCATGCAGAATTAATATACAGAGAACGGCTTTCGCCGTCTGTGATATATATTCCGTCAAAAGAATTTTCAAGAATTATCCCGAGATCAAGATCCTCTAAGGTATTTATTTTTTTTATGGTATTTTTCATGTTGCACGGAGACTTCACAATGAGTCTCTGTGCAGTATTGTATCAGCAATACGTTCCTTCTGCAAGACCGTGCGTACGGAAAAAATTATAACTTTCATACGAAACCTGATCGGGTATGGAATGATCTGAATGAAGTATATAACCGGAACCCTGCATCAGGTACTTGATTTTTCTGTCAAGTTCTTCTTTTATAATTTTTTTATCGTTGGAAAGCAGTGAAATGGCATTCATGCCGCCGCAGAAAGCTAATTTATCTCCAAATTCCTTTTTCATCTGCAGAATATCATTACCGGCTTTTACTTCAATAGACTGCAGGCAGTCGATACCGGATTCGACTATGTGCGGCAGAAGCGACTGTACAAAGCCGCAGGAGTGCATAACTACTTTCATTCCTTTTGCGTGCGCGAAATTACATAGTTTTTTGTGCACCGGTAAAAGCTGTTCACGGTACATGCCGGGCGAGATAAAGGGTTTTTGTTTAAACCCCAGATCTTCAGAAACCCAGATAGAATCTGGGTATCCTTCTTTGCTGAAAAGAATTTCCATACTGCCGGTAAACATTTCGGCATATTCATCGAACATTCCCGCAGTCCATTCCGGCTCGAGGGCCATTCCCATAAGCAGATTTTCAGTTCCGCATAAGTGCATAGCCGCAGCAAAAGGTCCGCTGAAATCGATAGTGGTGTATCTGTTTTTTTTATTATGACGCGCCATGCTTTTACGGTACGCCTCATATCCGCAGCGGTTTTCGTGAGGTTTGATAAAACTCCGGATATGTTCATTGTAGGTTGCCTGATCTTTTACTAAAAATGAGTGATATTCCGGTGTTCTGCTCCGGCCTTTCCACTGTTTTAAAATAACGCCGTTTCCGTCTTTGATGAGAGTTGATTCTTCATTTTCTTCGACAACTTCGTCTTTGAAATTTACATCGGCTTTGAAATTCAACCCTTCCGCAATGCCGATGTCGAGATCAAAATGATCTTCCCATGGTTCTTCGGCTGCCAAATGTCCTTCCTCTCGCCATTTTTCAATCGTCTCAGGCCAGAATGCTTCGTACACGCCTATTCTGTCCGTAGGTTTATGCGCGAGAATTGCGGTAATTCGTTCTTTGCCTGTCGTTTTCATGGGTGCTCCTATATTCTTTTCTTGTTTTTAAAAATCAACTATCAGTATGATTTAAAATATCTTCACCGCAAAATGGGGGAAACGCAAATAATCGAAAATAACTTTTAAATTTTACGACTTCTTCTTCATTAGCGTTAATTCGCGTCCATTAGCGGTTTTTTTTAATTTTAACCGCGAATAAACGCTAATACACGCTAATGGATTCAAATATCTCTGTGTCCTCTGTGGCTATTCTCCTCTATATTTTACCAATGATAATCAGTTTTCTGTGTAGTTAATTCAAATTTCCACTGCTAGCAGTGGAAAAGTAAAATTAACTAAACATAAGTATACAATAAAATTGTTCAAAAGTCAATAGTTGTAATATAAAAAAATAATTTTTTTGTCATTGTAAAATTATCTGATGAAAGCAAGTAAAAAAAAATTTGATAAGGAAGCCGCCTATAAGAAAAGAAAAGCAGGAAACTCCAAAGTTACCATACGTCAGATTGCGGAAAAGCTCTCTCTCTCTCCTGCCGCAGTTTCAATGGCTTTTAATGAATATAAAGGCGGTGTCGGTGCACAGACACGGGATGAAATTTTACGTACCGCCAGGCAATTAGGCTATAAAGCCAGGTCGCGCAAAAAATGGTATCCCCGCGCCATTCCTGCAGCCTTTGTAACCGCTGCAGCCGAATATCTTAACGATACCAATACTTTTTTCGCACGGGTGTACAATATCGCTGCCCGGATCGGGATAGAAAAAAACATTTATTTTATTCTCTTTGGACTTAACCCGTCTGCGCCGGCAGCCGAAACAGAACGGAAAATTCGCGAACTGCAAACACTCGGTATCGGTATGTGCGTCACTCATATTCCTGAAATTGCGGTACTGCTGCGCCGTAGCGGTTTTACTGTACTGCTTGCTGAAACTTATTCAGAGCCGGAGGATCTCCATTCTGTGGTGTGCGATGATTACCGGGCCGGTCGCATTGCGGCCCAGCATGCGCTGGATTTAGGGCATACCCGCACCGGATTGTTTTGTCCGTATCCTGACACAGACGACCTTCGTGTAAAGGGTTTTCTTGATGCATATTCTGAAGCAGGATTTCCGGTACCGGCAGAAGATCAATGGGCGATCCCTACTGAGCATGAATCACTAATGGTTTTTCTTTCAAAAAAATGCGCAGAATATACTCAAGAAAAAATGCCGACATTTTTTTATTCACCGTCTGATAACTATTTATTCATTGCGTTCAAAATTTTTAAACGTTATGGTTTTGCGGTGCCGGAAAGAGTAAGTTTCATCGGAACTGACGATATGTACTGGGGGCAATACGCTGATCCTGCATTTACCACAGTAAATTTAAATGAGCCGCTATTTGCCGAGAAGCTGCTTGAACTGATTATTGATGCGCATGCGGGGAAAGCGCCGTACCGCATAACTATTCCCGTACGGCTCATTGAGCGTGAATCGGCGGTGCGTGCGCCGGGAAAAAACTGATTAAAAAATACACGTAAAATTCCTTTTTGTGGTACAATTAGTATAAAAAAATGGTGAAAATAACTCTTACTCACGATAAGGATATTGATTATCCGCTTGGCTTCTCAGTATATACTGGTAAGTCCGGAATTAAATACAAGCGTAACGATACCGCAATTCTTCTGTGTCCTGAAGGCGCATCTTTCCATGGAGTGTTTTCCAAAAACACTTTCCGCTCGCTTAGCCTGGATGACAGTATTTCCAAGCTTGGAGAAAAAATCCATGCCGTATGCGTTTTTTCCGGAAATGCCAACTGCGCAACCGGGATACACGCGCTGCAGTCAATAAAAATACTGAGTAAGGCCGCCGCCGCATGTTTTAAAACTAATCCGCGCAGCATTTTATTATCATTTACCGGTGTTATCGGAAGGCCTTTTCCGGCTCAAAAAATTCTTCCGGCATTCACAGGGCTCTGTACGGCCGCTGCCCGCGCTGCTGCATCCCGTTGTATTCCCAAGGTGCCTTTTGCCGAAGCAATTATGACAACCGATACAAGAGTAAAAAGGGCTTCTTGTGAACTTATTATTAACGGTAAAAAAATTCGTATTGCCGGGTGCGCCAAAGGCGCGGGAATGATTGCGCCTAATATGGGTACCATGCTCGCATATATTACCACTGACCTCGATATACCGTCGAACGAAATAAAAAAAATTATTATACAGGCCGCCGCTCTGTCATTTAACAGTATCACCGTTGACGGCGATACCTCAACTAACGACAGCTTTTTTATTTTCGCAAGCGGTAAAAGCGGCGTGTCCTGGAATAAAATAAAAAATAAAAACACGGTTATTCAGGCCATTAATTCGATCTGCGGATATTGCGCGAAGGAAATTGCTCGGGACGGCGAAGGTGCGACTAAACTGATTACGGTGTGCGCCGAAGGCGCGCGCAGTGTTTCCGATGCGCAAAAAATGGTACGCGCAGTGTCAGAGTCTCTGCTTGTAAAAACAGCTGCGTTCGGATGCGATCCGAATTTCGGCCGTGTACTGATGGCGCTTGGCAACTCCGGCGCAGAGTGCACTCCGGATAAAACACGTCTTTACTTCGGCTCAATCCTTCTTTATGCAAACGGAAAGGTTTTTCCGGGCCGCGTCGCCTCTGCCGCTGATTATCTTAAAAAAAATAGTGAAATCCTTATCCGTATCCATGTCGGCGCAGGAAAAGCATGCTGGACGGGCTGGACATGTGATATTTCCTACAATTATGTTAAAATAAACGGTGAGTATACTACATAAAGGTATCGGTTCATTCAAAAATACAAAGGAGAATTTTATGGCAGGACAAAATGTATTGGAAATTACGGACAAAAACTTTCAGGAAACAATAAAAACAGGTGTAACACTTGTTGATTTCTGGGCGCCATGGTGCGGACCATGCCGGATGCTCGGCCCCGTTGTTGAGCAGCTTGCCGCTGATTTTACAGATAAAGCAAAAATCGGCAAACTTAATGTTGATGACAATCAGCAGACTGCAGTTGCATTCAGTGTAAACAGTATTCCGACAATCCTCATTTTCAAAGACGGAAAACTCGTTAAACAATTCGTCGGTGTGCAGTCCAAAGATGCCCTTACAAAAGAAATTAACTCAGTACTGTAAACAGCCAAGGCGTTAATCAGATTTGAACAATAGTATCTGCGGCAGACGGATGTGCGTAATTAAGTAACTATCTGATTAGTGTCAGGCTTCCGTTAAACTAATTTACTAACATATGAAAATCGATTTTGCAAATATTCAGAGGCAATACGCTGCATATAAAAATGAAATAGATGCAGCAATAGCCGCCGTACTCCGCGACTGCCGGTTCATAATGGGCCCGGATATAACAGAGCTTGAGGCTAATCTGGCCGCGTATACGGGTGTGCGCCACGTCATCACCTGCGCAAGCGGCACTGACGCGCTGCTGCTGAGTCTCATGGCGCTCGGTGTCGGGCCCGGGTGCGAAGTAATCACTACACCCTTTACTTTTTTTGCCACATCTGAAATGATCAGTCTGCTCGGCGCAAAACCGGTCTTTGTCGACATTCTTCCGGATACATACAATGTCAACCCGGATCTTATTGAACGCGCTGTTACGCCTGCAACAAAAGCAATTATCGGAGTTTCTCTTTACGGCCAATGCGCTGATTATGACGCACTCCAGAAGATTGCAGACAAACATGGCATTGGGCTTATTGAAGACGGATGTCAGAGTTTCGGAGCACGGTATAAAAACAAATTGTCATGCGACTTAACTGAACTCGCATGCACCAGTTTTTTCCCTTCTAAACCTCTGGGTTGTTACGGGGACGGGGGGGCGGTCTTTACTTCAAATAATGAATACGCAGAAAAAATCAGGCAGCTGAGAAATCATGGCCAGGAAGAGCGGTACCGACATGGATCAATAGGCATAAACGGCAGAATGGATACTATTCAGGCAGCAGTGGTCAATGTAAAACTGCGACACTTTAACGATGAACTGCTCGCGCGCGGGAAAAGTGCGGCTTACTACACTTCTTTCCTGAAAAACAACAGTGATTTTGTTGCCCCGACGGTCAAGTCGGAGTGCACCAGCGTGTACGCGCAGTATTCTGTCCGAACGTCTTCCCGTGATGCAGTACTCAAGAAACTACAGGACAAAGGTATTCCCTACGCAATTCATTACCCGATACCGTTATACCGGCAGAGCTGTTACCAACATCTCCAAATCAATCCGGATACTTTTCCGGTTACCGAAAAAGTATGCACGGAAATTTTCAGTTTGCCGATGAACGCCTTTCAAACCGAAGAGGAACTAGAGTACATATGCACTGCATTAAAATAAAAATGTATTACCCGCCGGATATTGTTACATTTTTCCGGCAACTGCAAAACGCAGGCCGGCATATGTTCCTTTGATATGTGCGGCAAGAACATCGTAATCTCCCGATCGGAACAGCAGATATACATACCCGGCTGATATCAGCGGAAAAATAAAAAGAAAAAAAAATATTTGCTGGAGAGGGGACGCACAGCGGCGCATATACACCGCGCGGTTTCTCGCCTGAAGAAATGCACGTTCCGGATTTTTAAACAGTTTTCTTCCCGGCTCCGGCGGGGGAATACGGTGGTATGTAATTGCAGCCGGGCAGAAAAGAATTTTATATCCGGCTTTTGCAATACGCACCGCGTAATCGGCTTCCTCAAAAATAATCCGGTAATCTTCCGACATTCCCCCTACGGCCTCGTGCGCTTCCCTGCGGGTTATCCACACATTGGGTATGTGGTGGGTTTCACAAACTGCATTGAATTGTCCGCTGTCTTCATGATCTGCCCCGCAGTACCGGTTGAGGCTTGTCCAATGACTGATGCGCGCACCGCAATATAATAATGTTTTTGTTCCAAAAAAAAACATTTTCGGCCCGGCCATTCCCGCTTCAGGATGTGTTTCCATTAAAGCGGCAAGTTCTTTAATCATATTCCTGTCAATTACATTATCATCATCAATGCATAAAAAATATTTTCCCTTTGCGGTGCGCATCGCCTGATTTCGGGAAGCGGCGGCATATTGGTTGGTAGTATTCCGGATAAGTTTTACCCGGGGAAATAATGTCTGGACAGAATCCGGGGTGCCGTCAGTACTGTTATTGTCCACCACAATTATTTCAAGATCGGTAAAACCTGTTTCATCTATCGAATGAAGAAGATCGAGGAGCATTTCCTTCCGGTTCTGAGTCGGAATAATTACAGAGACCATTATCATAATCAGGATTTAATCCGCCGCGATGCGTTCCTGAGGCAGATTTTAATAAAAGTGGTGAAAGGTATGGCCGCAGCGGTCAAAGCGGCGCTAAGTCCCGCAGTTGGGCTGATATCCGGATTTGCGTTAACTTCAATGATGTAGGGATTAAGTCTGCGGTCCAGGCGGAAGTCTACCCTGCAGTAATCTCTGCAGCCAAGCGCGGCACATGCTCCGGAAGAGTATCTGATAATTTTTTCCTTTACTGATCGCGGAAGAGGCGCCGGAAGTATTCTCGGCGTGTTGCGGTAGGCAAAACTATCCTCAATCCATTTTGCTTCATAACCGACAATCGCGGGAAGTTTTTTTTTCTTTAACGCGCGGAAATCAATTTCTGCTATCGGCAGCACTCTTGGTGTGATTGTTCTTCCTGCGGACTGGATATGAAGTATGGATACATTAAGTTCTCTTCCGTTAATATACTGTTCAACAAGCGCGTCCTGATTAAAGTATTTATGAATCCTCTGCACGGCTTGCCGTAGTTTACCGCCATGTTTCATGATTATACTTTGATCATCAATGCCCTCGCTGCCGTCCGATGCGGCCGGTTTCACAATGTATGGCCCATGGAAGGCGGGAACTGCTTTCTCATTTTTCCCGATTATTATAGCTTCCGGAACAGGAAATCCCGCTATTCTGAGAACGGCCTTACTCTGCCATTTATCAGTTGAAAGCAAAAACCCGGCAGTGGAATTACCGGTCCAGCCTTTTCCTGATGCGCCGCAAAGAGCCGGAACCAGCGCAGCTTCCGCAGCAGAGTGATTCAGAGTTTCTATGAGATTGAAAATGATTTTTTCTTTCGCTTCAGCGAGAATATCCCTGGTTTCCCGTAATGTGATAACCCCGGTTGCCCGGCACGGAATTTTTAACTTTTTTAATGCGTTTTGTACTGCATACACCTGCTGCATCACACCGGATTCGCTTTCAGAACCGCCATGCGCGCCGGTTTTTTTTATTGTACTGCGCGTATAAAGAATCCGGACAGGCCTGTAAAAGTTCTTATTTGCCAATTATTTTTTTAACACACCCGCGGCGTTTGAACTGCGCTGCAATGCAGATAAAACGATTTCCGCAAGCAGTGTCCCGAACGGCATATTCTGCTGCGCTGCAATCATGGGAAGGTCGGAATGAAATGGATGAAGCCCCGGCAGAGGATTTATTTCAATAAAAGACGGCCGGTTCTCCGCATCAAGCCGGATATCAACGCGGGCCGCATCTCTGCATTCTAAAACGGTAAAGGCCTTGAATGCGAGCTCCTCAACCGCAGGAAGCACCGCATCATCAGGAGCTTTGAAGTAGTCAACATATTTTTCACATTGTTCTTTTACTTCGTAGGAATAATCCCCCGCGGGTGCTCCGGGTTTAATCCGGAATTCCATTGTGCCGAGCACACGTGCGGTGTCACCGGATCCTAAAACAGCTGTAGTAAATTCCCTTCCGGGAAGATATTCCTCAACAAGAACGGGCTGAGAAAAAGTTATTAAAAGATCACTGCATACAGACCTGAGATCTGCAGCGGAATGAATTCGCGACCGCGCATTTATACCTTTTCCGGTGCCTTCCGCAAGCGGTTTTGCAAAAAGCGGGTATGCGAGAACCTCAGCATTATGTAGTGTTTCTATGCTGTGGACAAGAACTGATTTTGGAGTTGCGATGCCTGCGGCGCGGACTACGGTTTTACAGAGGTTTTTATCAAGCGTGAGCGCGCATACCAGCGGATCTGAAAATGTATAGGGCTGGTTATATGCTTCAAGCAGCGCAGGAACCTGCGCTTCCCTACTGCGTCCATGTATTCCTTCAGCAATTGTAAAAACCAGATCCCATTTTTTTCCGAAGCTGATTTTTTTAACCAGTGATTTAATATTTCCGATACATTCAACCTCAGCGCCAAGACTGCAGAGAGTGCTGCGGATGTTTTCTATTGCTTCGGGTGTGTCAAATTCTGCAACGGCGCTTTCGCTGTAGCCTTCCCGCAAGTATTCATCGCGGAGATCATACACGAAACCTATTCTAAGCCCGCGTAATGGGGTTAACATGTTCTGAAATGTGTATCCGCAAAATATATCAGCCGATTACTTCGTCGCGGCTGATGTGACTGCATATTTCCTGACGTCGGGTCTGGCGAATTGTTTTTCCGGGCTGTATTCTGCTGTATTCACCGCTTGAGAGTTCCCATACACCCGGAGCAGTATCCGTGCAGGGTCGTTTACTTTCATGCGAATCTGTGTATGTTTTTGGTTCGGGATAAGAAATAATCATGCCTTCGAAATTCCTGAGCACCGTGTGCGTAGGACTTGAGGAAATAATATAGTTCGGCGTGACTGGTATTTTCCCGCCGCCGTGAGGCGCGTCCACCACAAAGGAAGGTATCGCAAGACCGGACACTCTGCCACGGAGGTATTCCATTATTTCAATTCCCTTGGATATGGGGGTGCGGAAATGCTCCACACCGCGCACAATATCGCATTGATACAGGTAGTATGGCCTGACACGGATGCGGACGAGCATCCTCAGTAATATCTCCATGATTTTCGGGTCATCATTTATACCGCGCAGCAGCACGGACTGATTACCGAGAGGAATTCCCGCATCAGCAAGTTTCAGGCATGCAAGCTGAGACTCTTTGGTAACTTCAAAGGGGTGATTAAAGTGCGTGTTGATCCAAAGCGGATGATATTTTTTTAAAATGCTCACGAGTTTATCAGTAATCCGCATGGGAAGGACTACCGGTACTCTCGTGCCGATCCGGATTATCTGGATTGAGGGGACACTTCGTAATTCACTAAGCACCATTTCGATTTGTTCATCGGGCATAGTCATTGGATCGCCGCCGGAAATAATAACATCGGTGATTTCAGGGTGAAGAGTGAGGTAGGAGGTCACCTGCCGCAGTCTGCGCGGGGTAATGCTTGTTTCGCGGCATCCGGCTACACGTTTACGGGTACAGTGCCTGCAGTACATGGAACAGGTTGTGGTTGCAATCAGAAGTGCACGGTCGGGATAACGGTGCACAAGTCCGGGAACGGGCATATCATCATGCTCTTCGAGAGGATCGCTTGATAAAAACTCGGGATCGGAGAGTTCTTCGCTGCGCGGTATGGCCATCTGGAGGATAGGATCACGGTTATCGATAGCCCGGATTAAAGAAGCGTAATAGGGCGTAATAGCCATGGGATATTTGACCGTAACCGGTTCAATGGCATCACGGTACGCATTATCGGGAAAAATTCTTTGCAGATCTTTGACTTTGCGGATACGGTTTGACATTTGCCAGCGCCAGTCACTCCATTTTTCAGAATTTCTTAATGAGTTTTTTTGTGCTTCTTCGGAACCCCATGCGAATTGAATTTCCGGAGGAACTTCCTGCGCGAGAAATGCTTTGCCGTCTTCTATGGTTAATGCAGAGCCTTGTTGGGTATTATTATTGAGTAATGTGGGGTTCTCCCCCGAAGGTTCACTCTCGGTGGATTCGATGGAATTTTCTAAAGGAGAACTTTGTGTTTGAGACGGAAGTTCCCGTGATAATGTTTTCATTGGACGGATCCTTTTTTGTGATGTTGATGTGCTGAAGAACAGGACATGGATGTGTCACTGCAGAGATGACGGCCCGGGAGCGAATATAACTCTGGGGAACCGTTCATAAACAATATGCCGACAGACCGCTATAAGAAGCAGGCACTGCAGACATGATCTTTCTCCGATTGTGTGTGAATGTCGGTGATAACTAACGGCTGTAAAAAAAACAGCGCGCGGTCAAAAAATATGCGGTGAATTTTTTTCAAACAATTAACGGAAGTCAGAAATTGACTTTTGTTACCCTCCCTTCAATACATTAATGATACACGAAAATTCATTGTTTGTCAATGGGTAAGAATTTTTTTTTTAATGCATTGATTTGAAACGGAGTAAGTGTTTTTATTGATGCAGTATGTCTGGTTTGAAAAATAATTTCAGCGCAAGTCTCAAGAAGTTCGACTAAATTATACACGCCGCATACAGATTCGCCGGCCGCAGTCACGCCCGCCTCCCGGCACAACACCACCGGATTTTTTTTTGAAATTAATTCTGCACACATTTTGTAATCAGAAGAAAGAGGAATGTCCCGAAGGAATACCCATGATTCGGGAATGCTCCGTGTTATTATTTTTTTTCCGGAAAGTGCGAAAGCAGCTGAATGCGGAGGAAAGGCGGAAACAACGGCGCTGAGTGACGGATTGCGCGCGTATATTTTTTTAAATAATTCCGGAAATGCAAATACAGGATTTTTTACGTCATCATCATAATTTTCATTGTCATTATTTTTATCAATAGCAAACTTATAATAATCTGTGCCGTTAAAAGTGAGTAAAAATACATCATGGGTAAGCCGCGCGGAAAAAACGGCGCATCCCGCGCAAAAAAGACTGCGCGTCACCCCGCGATTGTAAAATTCACCGATTGTTTTTATTATTAAATTTTTTTTTTTAAACATACTGCGCCTGATACTGGTTTCGCGCAGGCCTGTAGTTGACTTTTTCGCGTCATATAATTTAAACTGCTTGGATAATTTTTGTATATTGAACGTTAATTGTGCGCATAAATTTAAAACGGTGAAACGCTCATACGCACCTTTTAATGTGTGTCCGCACACTACTGCGCCGTGATTATTCATTATCACCGAAGTATTTCCGTTTGTAAAACATTTTTTTATATTATCAGTTAATGTTCTGCTGCCGGGAATGCCGTAGCAAGCCGCGGCGGGTTTCCCGCACATATTGAAAAAAAAAGGGTGCAAACCGGTATCAGGCATTATTCCGGTTACCGATGAAGCAAGCAGCGGGCAGGGATGCGCATGTATGACCGCGCGCATGTCCGGAAGAGCTGCATATACGGCGAGATGAAACTGATGTTCAATCGACGGCCTGAGTTTTTTTGCCGCCGTTACACCTATGATGTCAAAATTTTTATTTACTCTGATTTTTACAATTTGTCCCGGGGTAATCGTCGATTTGTCTATTTCAGACGGGGTTATCCATATATTGCCGGTGGAATCCTTCATTGAGATGTTTCCACCTGACAGGGTAGTAAGACCTGATGAATACACAGACCGCATATAGGCGGCTATTTCAATACACGGCCGGTTTTGGGTAGTCAATAAAAAAAATTGGAAAAAAACGAGTTATATTCCAAAGGTATTGCGCGGTACTGAATTATCCCTGATTTAATATCATACTGTTCCATGACTGCTAAGGTCTGAATATATTTGTTTTTAATAAATGCATGCAGCGCAGGATATACTTTCAGCACACCTACGGCAAATGATAAATCATTTTTATACGGAAAATCGGTTCCGAAATTTGTTATTGCGGGAATGAAACCGATGCGGAACAGATTCGAAACTTTACTCAGCTGATTGGTATATTCAGACGGAACGAGGCATCCTGCAACAAAACGCTTTTCATCTGAATTATGGGTTCTTCTATTGTCGAAAAACAGACCGAATTCAACTGCATTGGATATACCGAGTATTTGAATTTGCGAGTGGATACGCGCAGATGCGGTCCGGACATTTTTATATGATCCGAATCGTTTTTCATAGATGAGCGTTACCGGTTGCTGCACGTGCTGCACAATTCTGATAACGGATAACACCCCAAGAAAGATCAGCAGAAAAAGTATCATTGCAGCCGCACTTGCCGCGACAAAATTAAATTTCATTTTTCGGGATCAAGGTTTGAGCCGATACAGAAGTAGGTAAAGCCCCTTCTTCGCAAACCGGTATCAAATACATTCCGCCCGTCGAATATTACCGGTTCCGTAAGATTATTTTTTATTAGATCAAAATCGGGATTCCGGAATTCACGCCATTCAGTACACAGAATAAGCGCATCTGCGTGAAGAAGACAATCGTACGGATTGGTATAGAACTCTACTGTATCAGCAAAGATCTTCCGTGCGTGCGGCGTTGCTTCGGGGTCGTATGCTTTAATTTTGCAATTTTTTTTTATAAGCGCGTTGATGATATCAATTGCAGGGGCTTCGCGGATATCGTCTGTTTCGGGTTTAAACGCAATTCCCCACACCGCAAATGTCCGGTTATCAAGTGCGTCGTTATAGTATTTGTTCATCTTTTCCAGGAGGATTGTTTTTTGCCGTTTGTTCACTTCTTCTACCGATTCAAGAATGTTGCTGGTCATTGCGTTTTCGCGAAAACTCCGGATAAATGCTTTTACATCCTTTGGAAAACATGACCCGCCGTATCCGATGCCGCTGTACAAAAAATGCGGACCGATTCTTTTGTCGGACCCCAGGCCTTTTCGTATCATATTAATATCAGCACCGATCGCATCGCAATAATTTGCAATTTCGTTCATAAAAGAAATCCGCGTGGCTAACATTGCGTTCGATGCGTATTTGGTTATCTCAGCACTTTTCACATCCATGAAAAGAATGGGATGATTGTTTCTGATAAAAGGCTGATACAATGCATGCATTACCGTACGCGCTTTTTCGCTGTCAGCGCCGATTATTATTCTGTCCGGTTTCAAAAAATCGTCGACCGCGCTTCCTTCTTTCAGAAACTCAGGATTTGATACCACATCAAAACCGGTTTTGGTAAGAGTGGCAATTTTTTTTTTAACTTTTTCTCCGGTTCCCACCGGTACTGTAGATTTATTGACAATGACTTTATATGCATCAAGATTGCGGCCGATTGTTTCGGCTACCGAAAGAACAAACCGCAAATCAGCAGAACCGTCGGTATCCTGAGGAGTACCGACTGCGATGAAAATTACTTCTGCACTTTTTATGGATTCTTCCAAGTCAGTGGAAAAAAACAAATTTTTGATTTTTACATTACGCTCAATAAGATGATCCAGGTTAGGTTCATATATTGGCACCACGCCTTTATTGAGCTGGTTAATTTTTTCGGCATCGATATCTGCACAGATTACGCGGTGACCGGTATCAGCAAAACATGTACCTGCGACTAATCCTACGTAGCCTGTACCGATAATTGTTATTCTCATAAATGTATTTCCATCATCAGGCGGTTTTACACAGGTGAACAGTACCTGTATGGCCTTGTGGTATGATAAAATGAAAGCGGGATTTTTGCTATAGGCACAGCGGAGAGGTTTTGCAGCGGGTAATTCAGTGTGGTGGTTTGCCGGTTATCTTTTTTTACAGGCGCCGTGGAAGGAGTTTCGCAATGGCAATTCAGGCGGACGTTTGCCGCCGCCCTCCTGGCGGCGGTCTGCACTCTGAACGGAGAAAAAAAATGCGGCATCCTGCCGTTTTTTTCTCCGTTAAGCCGCTCTGAATTACCGATTGCGAAACCCTTCCATTCAGCTATAAAAAAAGGCCACTGTTGGCAATCAATCGCAGCGCCTAATTCCCCTTTGCAAAACCCTTCCACTTGGCTATAGCAGAAAAGTCTATTACTCAGGAGGGAATGATATTTTTTAAAAAGTCAACTGCTTTTTGAATATCTGATTCGGGATCGGCGCCGGTTACCGCATATAATTATACGTCGTCAGCGCCGATTTGTTTTGATTTTTAAAGTGCGTCTCTGATCGACAGTTTGGAAGAATTAATGCTAAAAGTTTGCTTATTAATTTCTCTTCGTGCGCTTCAGTGCTTCGTGGTTAGAGTTTTACCACGAAGTACACGAAGAATTAGATTCTTTATTCTAAACAGCTCCGCCTGTCTGTGTCTGTCTGCGGCGTACGCACAGGCTTGGCTGATCACACAGATAACCGGGAAGCACGGATAAATGCGGTTTTGAATTTTATTTTGCCAACAAGAAAAGGACAGAGGACAGTCGGTTTTGTCGGCGCGGCCTCTCTGGCTTAGATTCTTTATCATAGACATCTACGCTAAAAACGTAGATAAATTTGTGTAATAAAGTTTATTTATTATACAGCGAGAGGACAGAGGTCAGATGCCTACTACGTAGGCAGAGACCAGATATCAGAGTCCAGAGTTCAGTAGTCAGTGGTCAGCTGGTACCTACATAATTTTAGTTAGTCTCTGGCTTCTGTACGCTGTCTTCTGGTGTCTACCGACGAAGTCGGTCGACCTCTCCGGCGAATCCGGCTTATGAGTAGCATTGCATTCTATAGCTAAGTGGAAAGGTTTCGATATCGAAACTTTTCCACGGCGCCTATAGAAAAGGAACTAAGGTTGACTTGATTCCAGTTACAGTATAGAATAATTTCCGAACATGGCGGTCCTGCCGGTATCGGTGAGGACATAATAGGAAAGGCGGTGAAAGTCCGCCGCATGCCAGACGGTGCTGTAAACGGGTACAAAGCTGCACATATGCCACTGAACGGTTCTGTTAACAATAAACAGACCAATCGGGAAGGCGCGGCTGAGGTTGAACCGTAAGTCAGAAAGCCTGCCTGTTCAACCCGCCTGTGGTAATTGCCGCAGGGTTTTTTCATAGCCGGTTTCTGGAACTGCTGCAATATTTTACGGTTAAACCGTAACAAATAAAGGAGCACACATGTCCAGAACAAAAACATTTTTACAACAAAATCCCGATATTTCATCTCTCATTAATACTATTCGCCAAAATGTGCGAGCGCAAGATAGAGATTTACGTCTTCGGCTTCAGAATGCCGTTGACGCAAAGACAAAACCGCCAGGATCGCTGGGAATGATAGAACGTCTCGCAGTCCAGATGGGGCTTATTCAAAACAGTCTTACCCCATCGGCAAATAAAAAAGGCCTTCTGATTTTTGCGTCAGACCATGACATCACCGAAGAGGGTGTGTCTGCCTATCCGTCAGAAGTTACCGCGCAAATGGTGATGAACTTTTTAAGCGGCGGCGCTGCGATAAATGTTTTTTGCCGCCAGCATAATATTGAAATAATGGTTGCGGATGTTGGCGTAAAAAGTAATTGCATATCCGCCCACCCGCTTCTTATTACTGATAAAGTCCGGAGCGGAACAGCCAATTTTGCCCGCGGCGAGGCAATGACTCCCGAAGAACTCGTGCACGCGCTTCGGGCCGGTATTCTTGCGGTCGAAACAATCGGCAAAAGGACTACAGGCGGGTTGGATATAATCGGATTTGGCGAAATGGGTATCGGCAATACTGCCCCGGCAACGGCATTAATATGCGCGGCAAGTGGCATGACTCCGGCCAAACTCACCGGCCGCGGCACGGGTCTTGATGATCATGGCCTGAAAAAGAAAATTGCTGTTCTGGAAAAAGCGCTCGCCCTGCATACTCCACAGTGCGGGGATGCTGCCGATATGCTCATTAAAGTGGGGGGGCTTGACATCGCGGGAATAACCGGAGGAATTCTTGCGGCAGCATCTCAGCGTATTGCAGTGGTACTCGATGGAGTGATTTCTACTGCAGCCGGCCTTATGGCATGGACATTATGTCCGGAAACTGCGGCGTATATGATTGCAGGACATGCATCTGTGGAACATGCACAGCGTACGGCTTTGCAGATAATGGACATGCAGCCGGTATTAGATCTGCAGATGCGTCTAGGGGAAGGAACAGGTGCCGCACTCGCATCCTCAATTGTAGATTCTGCCTGCCGAATGCTGTGTGAAATGGCTACTTTTTCCAGTGCGGGAGTAAGCGGAAAGGGAAAGTAAATATATTTTATATAGCCAGCAGTATAGTGAGACTGAAGCCGACCGCTCTAAATCGGTGCATACCAAGAAAGAAAACCGCTAATGGACGCGAATGAACGCGAATGGGGATGGAGACGTAAAGTTTGCGTTTGTAAATATTACATATTACAATATGTAATAGGTAATTTACAAAAAATAAAAATGAAAAACATAACTAAAAAACAGTCGGAAATACTACGGATTATCAGCACGTATGACGCAATTCGTCCAAAAGATATTGAAATTGAACTCAAACATACGATTAAAATAAACATGATTCAGAAACATCTGTCAGCTCTTTTGCAAATAGGTGCAATTGAAAGGACGGGAGTAGTTCCGAATGTCTTCTACCGTGTACCGGTCAGTTCAAAGGATTCGATTGAGTTTGAAAACTTCCTCACAGCTCATCAACGGACCTTTATTAATGAGTATTATTCATACGAAGGACCGGGCGGATATGAAGAAGGTGTCGCGGGGTTTTTAACAAGATTTCGTTTGAAGATTATTAAAAATATGGAAGAAAATAGGTCAAGAAGAATTTCTGATCGTACATTCGCTGATCAGATACAGAAGCGTTTTTTAAAGGAGGTCGATGATTATCTAAAAATAAAAAGTGAGAGCCTTGTACTATTTGGCGGAAAGGAATATATAGATGCAACTGCGCGATTGCATTCTATTATGAAAAAAAATATTGCGGTCAATAAAGTTTTTTACAAAGATTTTTATTCGATAGAACATTTCGGGAAAACAAGGCTTGGTTGTTTGATAAGCCGTGCCAAGATAGGTGATGAGATAAGCAGAAAATTTGTGGATCAAATCATCGCTCTTACATCCCCTGCCTTGCTGCAGATAATTAATGAGCATAGTATTGACCATGTCGTCTTTATTCCTTTTTCTGTTAAACGCCGGTTACAGTTCATGAATCTTTTCAGGGATGGAGCTGCTTTAAAATTGCCGCATCTCGAGGTTCATAAAGTCTTTAGAGGTCAGGTTGTCGCACAAAAGTCAATTTCCGGTCTCGCCGACCGGATAGCCAATGCCCGCTCAACAAATATTGTTACGGCAGGGCCCTCTGCCATGACGCCGGTACAACATCTCCTTATAATAGATGACGCCATCGGGAGCGGGGCTACTGTTAATGAGGTTGCTGCTAAATTTAAAAGGCTTAAGACCGGAATTGCCATATATGTATTCGCTGTGGTAGGATCCTATAAAGGATTTGAGGTGATTAGTTCAGTATAAAATATTGCCTATAAGTGAATTGCCCGATCGCATCAGCCGATGATATAATGAACTGATGACCCTATCCGCTGGTATGCCGTTAGTATCACAAATTCTCGGCGTTTGGAAATTTGAAAAACCGCCTTTTTATTATGCGGAAGGAAAATCTCTGCCCGATAATATGATTCACTTTCTTGATCACGGCAGCTATACACTTACTGCAAAGAATAATACATATCATGTAAAGCCGGGTTTTTTGATGTATTACCGCGGCAGCGAGGATGTGTCATGGCGGGCTGATGAAACACCGGTAGTGTTTTATTCTATCGGTTTCGTGTCTCCCGCGCTTTCAGTTCCGCAGGAACAATCCGTACTTAAATGCTCCGACACTGTTTCTGCCGCGATAAGACAAATGTATTTACATTATCAGGAACCCCAGTCGTGCGCGCAGCAATTACTTCTTTGGAGCGGACTTTTTTATATTATTTCATTTATTCTCCGCCCGGAAAAATATAATCTGTATGCGTACAGTCCCCAAAACCGCCAAAGAGAGAACTGTTGGCCCGGAATTGAGTATCAGATAAAAATTAATAAAAATTATCATCAAAAAGTAAACGAGTTGCCGAGGCAGTTTAAAATACATCACGCGAAAATTACACGGGATTGTAAAAAATCATCGGGAACCAGTCCGCTTAAACGGTTAAAACTAATACGTCTTGAAGAGTCAAAAAAACTTCTGATGTATTCCAACATCAGTATTACAGAAATCGCCGATTATCTGAAATATCAGAGATTGCACGACTTTTCGAGAGAGTTCTCAAGACAGTACCGGATTTCCCCTACTCAATTCAGAAAAACTCATCATGAATTAACCAAAAAATAAATGCAGAATAAAGCGCTTATTATTATCGGCGGCGGTCTCATGCAGATACCGCTTATAAAAGAAGCCCGCAATATGGGCAGGTACATTATTGTACTTGACAGAAATGAGCACGCCGAAGGCATGGAGCTGGCGGATATTCCGGTTTGTGCTGATATAAAAAACACTGGTCTGTGCGTTGATGAATGTATGCGTATCAGAAAAAAAATTCCTGAATACTGCAGCATCAGCGGAGTTCTTACGGTGGGTACCGACTTCAGTACCACGGTAGCAGCAATTGCCGCAGCTTTGGGCTTACCGGGAATTAATTTTGATTGTGCGCTTTGTGCAAAAAATAAAATTCTTATGCGGCGATGCTTTGCCGAAAAGAGCTGTCCGCAGCCGCGGTTTTGCGGCGCCGACAACTTAGAAGAAGCGTCTGTCGCGGTCAAAGATCTGCCTTTCCCGCTTGTAATAAAGCCTGCAGACAATATGGGCGCAAGAGGCGTAAAACGCGTCGACACCATAGCCGAACTTCAGGATTGGTTTCCTGTTGCTGAAGGCTTTGCGCACACCGAAGACACAGAGAAAAAAGTCATTATAGAAGAATACATCAGCGGCAGTGAATTGTCTATTGATGCGCTCATTTATGATAATGAGATTTTTATTACCGGCGTCGCGGACAGAATTATCCGGCATGAACCATACTTTATCGAGATCGGTCACATAATGCCTTCTCAGCTTGCGGAGGAACAAACCTCCGCAGCAGTGTATGCATTCAAGCAGGGGATCCGTGCGCTCGGTATCCGAACCGGTATGGCCAAGGGCGATATTAAAATTAATGAGAAAGGGGCATTCATCGGAGAAATCGCCGCGAGGCTCTCCGGAGGATATATGTCCGGCTATACATATCCTTACGCGACAGGGGTCAATTTAATGCGAAACGCGGTGCGGATTGCCGAAAATACTCCTCCTTCAGGTCTAACTCCGTCAAAAAAATGGTGTTCGATAGAACGCGCAATCATCGCGCCGAAAGAAGGAATTATCCGGCAAATAAATGGTATCGATAAAGTAAAAAAACTTTCGGGCATAAAAAACGTTTTTCTCTTCTATACGCCCGGTCAATATGTAAAGCTGCCGCAAAACAATGTTGAAAAGGGAGGGAATATTATCGCCGCAGCCCCTTCTTACGCAGAAACACTGAATATTACAGAAAATGCACTTCAAAATATAAGGTTTGAATACTAAAATAATAGGCCGGAGAGACGATAATGAATACAGACTGTATGAAAAAAACATATGTTAATCCCCCGGCCCTTATTGGAGCGGTGTGCGCTGCAGGTGTGCAGGCCGCTGCGCTTTTATTTTTATCAGAAAAGACGGGGCTCTTCGGGGGCTTCGCGCAAATTGCCCCTCTTTCCGGTAAATTATTATCCTTAAATTCAAATCTGCAATCAGGTTCGGCTCAGGGTATTTTAATCTTTGCCGGAGTGGTGCTGTTTTCAGCATTTTTATTCTATTCGTTAAATTATTTTTTCAGCCGGGTAATAAACGGATTATACACACATCTTTTACTTAAAAAAAAGTCGTCCGTGTCCACACAGGTCAACACTGATTTTCTCCGCTCATTGAAACAATACATCGCATTTTCAAAAAGAAATAAAAAATCAATTTCTCTGATGGGCATCAAATATAAAGAAGATAACCGGATTATTGAAGCGCATGGCGGGAAAAAATACAATGAATTAATGGCGATACTATACCAGGCGGCACAGCACATCTCCAGGAAAGAAGAGATTCAAACCCTGTATCATTCCAATGCCGTCATCTCCCTGCTTCTCTCCGGCGAGAAAGAATCTCATCAGGCAGCGCAGCGTTTTTTGAGATTACTCCCGAAGGAAACCGCCGCGCTTTCCGGTAGTAATGATTGCGGCGTTTCGATCGGGGTATTCGGGTATGATTTTTCACGGGATACCTGTTCTCAGACAAGCGAGGAAGATATCATTCAAAATTTACTCTGGGGCGCGCTCGATACCGTCTCGCGCTCACAGGAAACAGGCCGCGTAGAAATACAGTTCTCATAGGGAAACACCAACCCACTCTCATAACCGTACGTATGCTCATATTTTTGTTTATCCTGACTGCAGTAATAATCGCAGGTTATTACTATGTCGCTGAAAATGTTTTGTATCCCCGGAAAATCAAATCCATCAGCAGCTTAATGGCAGAATCAAAATTCGAAGACGCTCTTAAAATCATCAACCAGATACCTGAAAAAAAAAAATTGATCCCGCTATTCAATACATGCAGTATCAGATTTTTTTAAAACAAAATCAATTCTTTATGGCGTTGTTTCATTTGAATGAAATTCTAAAAAGAAAAACATTTACTAAAGAACTCACAGAAATTCAAATTCATTTACGTATTGCTGAAGTATACGAATTAATGGAAAAGCGTAAAAAGGCGCTTCAGGAATATTATACTGTCGTCGGGCTTGACAGCGAAAACTATGAAGCTAATAAAAAAATCGGAATGACTTTATACTCGCTCAAAAATTTCGGCTCAGCTATTCCTTATCTCGAAAAAACTCATCTGCTTAATCCCAAAGATCCTGAAATCTGCCGTTTTCTCGGAGATTCGTACTACGTTGAAGGATCGTACGAAGATGCGGTAAAAATGCTTAACGCCGCGCTCACTGAAGGTTCGCAGGATGTGCGGATTTTTTTAACCAGAGGAAAATGCAATTTAAAAACAGGCGCATATCAGGAATGTATTGCCGATATGGAACTTTTACAGGAAGACCCCGCACAACTCGGTGCAGCCAAACTTCACCGGGGTATTGCAGAATATCATCTTTCCCGTTATGACGAAGCATTTCAGAACCTCAATAGCGCGTTGTCACAAATGACCGACGATACAGGCGAAACGGTTATTGATGCGCGCTATATCCTCTCATCACTTTTCACCGAAAAAGGCATGCTTAAAGACGCACTGCGGCAGCTCAATATTATTCACGGTGTATCAAAACAGTATAAAGACATCAATATTACGTCTACTATTGCATTATACGCCGCTATCCTGTCCAACAGAACCTTTCAGGATGCGGTTGAAATGAATATTTCTGAATTTATTGATAGAAAACTTACAAAAGGGCTCTCAATTAACGGACACACCATTATTAAAACAGATTCTCCCGGCGGCAAACAGGCAATGGTTATTACAAAAAAAAACACCTCTTCCGGACAAACCTACCGCTGCGCAGTATGTGTTAATTTATCTGTTAAAATTGTTTCAGATCAATTAATTCAAAAGTTTTTAAAATTTCTCGAACAGAACGAACTTACTTCAGGCTATTTCTGCACTCTGTATCCGCCTTCAGATGAACAAAAACAAATGCTTCAGACCACTGGTTTTGAAATAGAAATACCGGATTTGAATGAATTTGAAAATATCGTAATTGGCAAAAAAAGTCTCTGATCAGATTTTTCCACTACCGCACCAGCTGATAAAAGCAAAAAAGAAAGGATTTTCTTTTACTGCCGGCGGACAGTATATAAATTCGCAATATGACCCTGCAAGTGAAGGTGAACGGCTTCTGAAAGGATACAACGTATCCGATTCCGATCTTGCAGTATTTATCGGGCTTGTCCCGTACTATCACATTTTTTCATATCTTTCAGCGCATCCATCGCGCGAGATAGTGATAATTGAACCGGATTCACTCCATAGAGAATCTTTAATCAATATGCTTGATACATTTCAGTCCTGTGAAAATTTTCTTCCGGAAATGATCAATAAAATTAAAAAATCTGTAATTAATGAAAGTGACTGCATGGCGATATTTTCAAAACTGTTTTGCAATACAGAAAGTGCGGTCTCTAATAGTCACTTATCCCCGAAATTTATCATATCAAGGGCATATCCGGATACTATCAGCGCATGGATTGCCGAAAAGGCAGCACAGGTATTTAAAAAAACCTGTGCGGAAACTATAACCGGAAAATACTTTGATATGATTTGGATTTTAAATAACATTAAAAACATCAAATTAAAGCATTTTTATATGCTCAGCACAGTAAAATGTGCACCGGAGCGCAGCACGGCGGTTTTCTGCGCAAGCGGACCGACAATTCATAATGACATTAGTAAAATCAGGGAGCTGAGTAAACAATTTCCGGTTTTTACCGTTCCCGGCGCCTGGCGGTTTCTTTCCCGGTCAAATGTTGCGATAACCGGGATTATCTCTACCGACGGCGGCTTCGCTAACCAGTATCATTTCGAATTTCTTCAGAATAATAATAAACAGCTCCTCATATCGCCATTCTCAATCTGTTCAAAAATTCCGCGAATGATACCTAAAAGAATTTTTTTTTATGATCTTCCTGAATTGTATAATGCTGCAGTTTCTATACTCCGGAATGCGCCCCGGCTACGCGCGGTATCAGAAGTATTGACCGATTCGCGGAACATAATCCCTCAGCAGGGTTCTGTAGGAATTAGCGGTTGTGAAATATTATTTCGAATGGGTTTTGAAAAAATCATTACCGCAGGTCTTGATTTTTCTGTCAGTCCGTTTTCCTGCCATTGTACGGGAAACGCCGCCGAAGAGTATTATTTTAATAAAACCTCAGGTTTTTCCCCATATGAAACATTATGCCGCAGATTTTTTCCGATTGACCTCCATCTGGGTATGAACGGCACATACTATGATGACAAGCTTTCTTTTTATAAAAATGCGTTTGAAAAATTTAAGGAAACTTTAAACGGCAACACACACAGTACCGGGTCTACTAACCAGGGTAAACATATAGTTCGGGCTGCAGAGTACAACTTTGACTTTTCATGCATTGACGATACCGGAAAACACATTACGGAAAGACACAATTCCTCATCTCAAAAAAATAAATTACATTATAAAACACTGGACATTTCAGGACCTGCAATCGAAATTCCAGACGAAACGGCCGAAATGATATGTGAAAAACTTACAGAAGGGCTGAGGGAAAACAACAAAGGCGACAATATAAGAAATACTTGGCTTATGAACCGGCTGAAAAATATTATTTAATAATCTGCTTTTTTTTATGCGGCTCATCTGTCGCAAGAGCGGCGAGCATGTTGCGCAAAGCCTCATCGCTGGTAAAACTGTAAGAATATTGAGCAGGAACAATAACCTTTTCATTTCCCCCCGGAATATATGCTGCATTTTCCGTGCGCAGCGCACGTGATAAGAAACCAAGATGGGGAATATGTACATTGTCTCCTGCGCATAATGTTTTTTTAATACTGTTTAATGCGCCGGAAATTATATTATCAGCAACTTCATGACTTACCTGCATTAAAAGTGCGGTATCTTTAATTATTTGTTCATGATCCATATCGATAGAATATCATTTAGTCAGAAAAAAAACAATATAAAATCCTGGCACGTTACTGTGCAGGTAAAACTAAGGTTGCTTTTTTTTCTTAAATATATGTTAAAATAACTGCATTACATGCCGATAATAGCAGTGTAGTATTTTATTTCAGGAGAAAAAGATGAAAAAATGTTTAGCTCTTTTAGGAGTGGCTGTAATGTTCTTTTTTGTTGCGTGCAGCAGCGACGAAGACATTGACGAATTCAAAAGCTTGTCAGATTCTGACGCTGAAAAAGCGGTAGATTCAATTATTCAGGACTCGGTCGGAAAAACTGAGAGAAGTACTGAAAAAATGACATCTGCTGCCGTTTCTGACTATTCGGGTGTCAGTACCGATGATAACAGCACCAAATTGCGCGAGTTGGTTCTGCATGGACGCTACAGTGAAGCGATTAAACTTGCAGGGCAACCCCAAAGTCACAGTGAAAAGTATTACACTGGAATTGCCTATTATGGACAAATGCTTCAGCGCGGTAAGTTTTCGGGCAGTACCCGGGCCGACTTCAGAGATAAAGCAATCGAGTATCTCAAACAAGTCGGATACGAATCAACTGACGATAATTTATCCGCACGCGCGCTCTTATGGTATGGAATGGCGGTACATTTAAATTACACATCTTTACAGAAAAAACGTATCGCACTCGGTGCATTCCACCGTATCACATCCACCAAACTTAAAGATACCGATGTTGCCGATGACGCAGTATACTATTCCGGCCAGGTATATAAACAGATGGGCTGGTATAGTCAGGCGAGAACTCATTTTAAAAAAATGGCAAATATGAGAAGTTCCGACCGCAAAGTGTATGACCCATGGCGCGGAGATTATGTCGGGACTAAAGATGCTTCAGCACATGGTCTGGAACAAGTCAGAGTAATTTGTATGGCAGGATCTTCAGGCGGAGAGACAACTAAAGCGAAGAAAGAAACTGCAACTGAAGAAACCGCAGCCGAAGAAACTACGACTGAGGAAACCGCAACCGAAGAAACTACGACTGAAGAAACCGCAACCGAAGAAACTACGACTGAGGAAACCGCAACCGAAGAAACTACGACTGAAGAAACCGCAACTACCGAAACTATGGTAGAAGAATCGAGTGACTCTCTCGAAGAAAGTGACTCTCTCGAAGAAAGCGATTCTCTCGAAGAAAGCGATTCTCTCGAAGAAACAAGTACTTCTTCAACTAATACAGTACAAGAGAAAAAAGAAGAATCTCTTGATGACGAAGATTCTCTCGAATAATATCTATTGGTAACGTGACCTGAAAGAACTGAACTGCTTTCGGCTGAGGTTCTTTCAGGTCCACTGCTTTCGCTTTTCTATTTCCGCCTGATTTTAATTCCCGTATCCGTATGGTTCAAAAGACGTATAGTCCTCTTTCGTAAATTCATAAATCATTTTTTCAATCTTCCTTCCAATACCCCGGATTGTCTGTAATTTACCTGTTTTTAAAAGATCTGAAAAAACAGCATCACTCATAAGAGAAATCCGGGAAGCGGCATCAAGATAGCTGAGACGAATGTTATTATCAAGCAGACGTAAATAGTACATTCTTTCCAATAGAATTTGTATTCTGCTTTTATTATCAAGATTTTGGTATGCATCAAGCGGAAGAAAAGGCCTGATTTTATATTTTTGATAATTGCCGAGAAAATAACGGTGTAGTTTATCTGCGTGCGGCATTATTTCATGCCCTACGTCATGGGAAGTTTCATAAAAACTACCCGGGAATATTCTTTTAGGCGGCGCCTTATATTTGCTGAAATAATCAAAATATATTACATCAGCCGCGCCGGATGCAGCAAAAAAAATATTGTCTATATCCTCGCCTGAGTCATTAAATCCTTTCATGAGAGGTGAAACAAAAAGACCGGTTATCCAGCCCTTCCCTTTAAATATTTCAAGAATTTTTATACGTTCCCGAAAGGATACATTGTCGTATTCCATCTCTGAATTTTTTTTAGTATCAGCTGAAAAAACGCTGACAATAAAAACTGGTTTACATATTGTTGCATTTATTGGACTGAAACTGCCGGTGAGGCATTCTATTACAGTTTTTCCCGGATAGCGGCATAGGATAAAAGGAGAAATGGAAAGCGAATTCAGAAGTGCGCAAAACTGCTCCCATCGCACATGTGAATGTACATCCGACAAATCCTCGACCGGCCCGCCTCCTATGCCCAGATACGAATTTTTTTCAAGCATTCTGCATTCAGAGGCGATTTGCTCAATATTAAACAATTTTGCAATTACTTCCGATGACCCGTTTCTGCCCGCTGCACAGAAAACACATTTATACGGACATCCGCTTGAAAACGAAGCCGAAAAATTGAAAGGGAAAAACACATCAATTTTTCTGCGGCGGGTTATAACCGCCCGGGTACTACCCTCACACTCATTAAAGTTCATAATTTCCTGAGTAACAGACAGTGTGGCTTCTTTGCAGCAGTATTACCATTGATTTTTTTCAGGATAACTGATACAATTAAACATGTAACGGGTATTGGCGCAGTTGGCTAGCGCGTCACGCTGGGGGTGTGAAGGCCGCGAGTTCAAGTCTCGCATACCCGAAATTTTATTCACTTACACTTTATTTTCCGGCGGGTTTTCGTTTTTTTCGGATTGACCCTCCTTTGCTCCTTTTTCGAACTCGCTTTTTGCCTGTCCTATCGATTTGGCTATCTTTGGAATAGCGGATGCTCCGAACAGGATCAGAATCACTATACCAATCACTATCATTTCGGTCGTTCCTATCATTTTTTTCTCCTTTGTTGTTTACTTTATCTTCATTATGCGGTTTTTCCAAATCTGCACGCATTGAATTCCGTAAATCAAATTCCCATTTCAGATACTTATATCTGATTATATTGTAAAAATCTTTTAATTGTGCGTATAATTTCCCCACCCGGTGAAGAAACCGGGGCAGATCTTCCGGGCGTATGAAAACAAGTACTACTGCAGCAATAATCACTAATTCAAAAATACCCAGTCCAAACATTCTATCCGCCTATTTTCAGAATTACCGCAACACCAATGGATAAAAAATATAAGAGGATGAGGGGAACTGCCAGATATATTTGAGAAAACACATCAGGGGGTGTAATAATCGCGGTTAAAATAAAAATACAAATGATAACATAGCGGCTGTTCTTAAGAAGAGTTTTACGCCGGAGTACACCGAGAAACATGAGAATTTCTAAAACTACCGGAAACTGAAAAAGTATCAGAGCGGCTATTATGAACTGAAAGAGTATGGTGATAGTCTGATCGAACTGAAGAACCTGTCCTGTCCCATAAGGAATAAATGATGAGCCTAAAAGAAATCTTATGGAAAAAGGAAGAATAGTAAAATAACTCAGATAAAAACTGATTACTGCAAGAAACGTGCAGGCAATAAGTGCACTGCGTAGAATTGTTTTTTCTTTATTGGTTAAGCCGGGAAAAACAAAACGAAGAATATTAAATATTATTACAGGCGATGAGATGATTATACCAGTAAACAAACTGATTTTCACACGCATTAAAAAACCTTCGAATACACTCAGTACATACAAGGGGCTTCCTTCAATAGGTCTTTGGAGAAAAGCAATTATCGGATTATAAAAAAACCATGCAATAATGCCCGCAGCGGCAAGGGTGACTATGGATATAATGAGGCGGCTGCGCAGTTCCCTGAAATGTTCTAACAGCGGCATTTCAACATCAGTAACAGTTTTTTTTCTTCCTTTCATTTTTCGTGTTTTACCCGGACTTGATCAGAATTAGAATACCGGGTACCGAAGCCGCGATAATTTATTCGTATTCATATACAGTTTCGAAATACTGAAATAATTCCTTCTTTTTGCCGGAATAATTATATATTGCGCGGATAATTTCGTTGCCGTAAGAATCATAGGATATGAGGAGCTCTGATTTTACATTACCTTTGTTGTCCTTCAGTGTTTGTGATACAAGCAGACGCTGTCCGGCTACTGTTTCATAATCGCATGTTGTTTCAGATTCAAGCATATTATCCGGACCAAAATGCGTATAATCTTTTATTAATTTATCATCGTTATAGCGGTATATTATTTTATATTCAAGTAAATTATTTGCATCATACTGCTTTTTTTCTGTCCGTTGTCCCTGAAAATTATAGCTGTACCTGACAGTATATTCAGTTTTCAGTTGATTGTTGTACTTTATTTCCTCAGAAAGATTTCTTTCCGGTGTATACTGATAGAATAAAATATATGAAAGCCGGTTATTAAGTACATAATGTTTTTCATTCACAAGCAGATTTTGATTATTCCAGGAATATGCCGTCCGGCGCAATATACTGCCTTCTGTATTACTCTGAACGATTTCGTTGGTCATTCCCGCCGGTGTATAGGAATATGATATTAAGGCAAAAAGGTTACGTCCGAACAGCAGATATTGTTCATCCTGCAGACGCCTCGTTTTTGGATCATACATGTACTTGATGATTGTATCAAGACGCAAATTGGTTGAATCTTCACCGACTGGCCGGTATGTAGCGCGTTCAGTAATGATTCCACTGGAAAATTGACTGACAATTTTCAGGATAGGTATTTTATTATTTCTACCCTGAGTCTGTGCGCTAAACGCAATTCGGGTAGAACTTTTTATTATCGGAATCTCTGTACAAATACCGTACGATATCAGAATGATGAAGAAGTTACATTTCCGTAAGATACGCAAGGGACGGCCCATACGATAATATTCAGTTCGTAAAAACTGTGTGGAAACAGACACAATCTATTATACTATGGAAACTTTTATATTTAGCTGATGAGTTCAAAATTTAAAAACTAACGTTATAATATTTTACCGCTATTCAGTGTACAATATTTACGCTGATAAATGAACTTCAACTATAAAAAAATCTACTCCTACGGTCTTTTGGTAATTTTCATTGTACTGATAATTACCGGTTTCCTGCTCGCACTGGCAGTCAACTTTATGCACGGTGCGTTTTCCCTCCGCCTTATTAAAATATCAATTATAAACATAGCAGCGCTCACCGGCGGAATACTGCTGAATATTTATATTGCCGGAAAAATGGTACGCCGTGCGCATCCCGCGCTGATTCTGCACATTTCAGTAATAGTAATTGGTGGAATCCTCCTGACCGGTTTTTTTTATATTTTTCTTACTGAACCGGTGTTTTTTCTGTACAGCAGTAATTTAATAAAATCCTACTATCTGATTAATGCAATCTTTGCTTTTTCCTTTTCTGCGATAACAAGCGGTTTTGTCATTTATCAGGACATTGTGCTGCAGAAAGAAAAACTGCTGCATGAGGAATACATGCTTCGCATGGAAATGGAACACAAACTATATAATGCAAAAATAAATCCGCATTTTTTGTTTAATTCACTGAACCTTATCCTGTCGCTCCTTCCCCGTCAGGCTCTCGCGGAAGAAGCAATTATAAAACTTTCAGATCTGCTGCGCTATCACCTGGCCGCTTCTGAAAAGAAATTTGTCATACTTTCCGAAGAACTTGATGCGGTACGAAGCTACCTGTTTATCCAGAAATTGCGCTTTGAAAAACGTCTTGCGTTTACCATCACGGCAGCAGTAAATCCTGTCGTTCCTCCTTTACTGATACTTCCCCTGGTCGAAAACTGTATCAAACATAATATGAAATCAGAGGGACATTTGAAAATATCCATCATTATTTCCAAACAGGATGACCATATTCTCGTACAAGTTGCAGATTCAGCAAAGAAACTCAGCCCGGATATGATCGGGGTCGGCAGCGGACTGAGCATTACCCGCAAAAGAACAGAGCTTGCCGGCGGACAATTTCAGATCATAGATGGCAGCGTAAGCATTTCACTTCCGGCGGGCATACCTGATTATGATTAAAGTACTGATTGCTGATGATGAAAGACATGCCCGTGAACGTCTGGCATCTTTGCTGCAGAGGTATGCGGATATAGAAATCAAGGCGCTGGCCGCTGACGGAAACGAATTACTGACCGCGCTTAAAAAACAGACATTTGACGCGGTATTTCTCGATATCAATATGCCCGGCCCGCCGGTTTTCGACACTATTGCACATCTTCCGAAGCGGCCCCTGATTATTTTCCAGACCGCATATGCGCAGTATGCGGCTGATGCTTTTGGTCTGGAAGCTCTTGATTATTTACTGAAGCCGGTTAACCGCGAGCGGCTGGATCAATGTATAAACAAAATACGAAATACACGTGCATCAAAAAAAAAGAAACAATATGTGAAACAATTATCTGTACGTGATGATGGAATGATGAAGCTCATCCCGGTTAAGGATATTTGTTCGGTTTCATCAGAAGAAGGGCTCAGTTTTATCTGTACACAAAAAGAACAATATCATTGTGACAAGTCACTGAACTCTTTTGAAACATTACTTGACCTTAATAAATTTTTCAGAATAAGCCGTGAGACAATAATAAACCTCGATTTTGCCGCCGCCTTACATCCCTTGTGTAAAGGAAACTGGTGTCTTGAATTAAAGGGCGGGAGGAAATTTTCGGTTTCCCGGCGCAGAATGAGGGATTTAAAAAAAAAACTTGCCTTTCTATGAACCGTTCATCCCCTTTTTCAGACCGCTCATGGAAGATATCCTGCCATTCACCGGATTTTTATTGCAGTTTTGAAAATATGCAGTATACTCATGTGTATAAAAATTCTCAGGAGGAATATTTATGAAGAATAAACTTTTATTGCTTAGTTGCCTTTGTATGACAATCAGTCTGTCCCTGCACGGGCTTCAGATGCAGATTGAACATAAGGGCATTTTCAAAAGTACGGAAAAGAATGAAGCGTCAAAAGAAGACTACCTTTTTGCCGGAGAGCAATTACACTTTACCGGAACCGCAAAGGATTTTTTTTTCGGCGGCAAAAACTTAACTTTCAGCGGCAAAACATTGTCCAGTCTCATTGCCGGAGGAAAGCAGCTGGACATCAGCGGCAAAGTCGATAACGACCTTATCGCCGCCGGTAAAGAGGTGCGTGTTAGCGGACGGGTTGAAGATCAGGCTTTTTTGGCCGGCGCTGAGGTAACCATCGATAAAGAATCTGTTATAAACGGAAGCCTTTTTGTCGCAGGGGGAAAAGTGACCATTAAAGGCACAATCAATGGAGATGTCTATGTTGCAACTGGAAATCTGCGGGTTGACGGTATGGTAAAAGGAAACGTGAAATGTTACGCCGGTGCGGTACAAATTACTGAAAATGGCCGTATCATCAAAGACTTCACATATACCACTGAACGGCAGCTCAGCCAGGCCGAAGAAGAGCGTGTAAATGGTTCAGTATATTTTTCGGCATCTGAATCTAAAGGCTGGGGGAAAAAAGAAAAATTTGCTTCATCAACATTCAGACTCGTTTTCGGCATTATCACTTTTATGTCGCTGCTGGTATGCGGGGTTTTACTCCTGCTGCTGCCGGTTTTACGCGATATGAATTATGCCGGAAGAACCGCACAAATCCGGAATTACCTGCTCTGGGGACTGCTTCCATTCTTCATTTATCCTATGGCGGTAATCGTTTCAATGATAATGGTAGTCACTATTCCCATGGGTTTATTATTGATCGCAGCCGCGATACCATTATTTGTCATCAGCCAGATAATAGGTATTACTCAATTCGGACAATTCCTTTTTACTAATTTCAGATGGAAAAAACAAAACCGGTTCCTCTACTTTTTACTCGGAATGGCTCTCTTTTTCATCCTGGGTCTCATTCCTGTAATTAGCTGCTTGCGTGTGGTGTTTTTCTCCTGCATTGGCTGGGGAATACTGCTTGAAGGCATCTTTAATACGAAACTGGCAAAATAAAAACAAACCACTCTCAAAGATGAACATTTCCGGGAACTAGCGGAAGAAATTGAAGACATTGAAGACCATATTCAAGCAGTTTCAGAAGGATGTACCGTCAAGTTCAGTGACTACGACCGCGGTGAATATGACAGTATTTCATCCTTCAACCAGCTTTTTAAAAACAGTCTTGGCATGTCGCCGCGCAGTCTGCGGGAAATATGAACTACAAATCGGCGCAGTGGGTGAAACAGCGTTTCACCATACAAACAACGTCTTTCAAGACGACAAGCGCAGCACCAATTATCCCCGGGGCGATTTTACCAACGAGCAGCGTCCAAATCTCAGGTATTATTCGCCAGACAGAATGATATTGATAAATTTTCAAACAAAGGAAGAGGTATGAGCACTGAAATGCAGTTGAGCTGGAACATCGCTCTTGATATTCTGAAACCGAAAAAAATCGATCTGGAGCACGGCCTTGAACTGCACCGGAATTCACTGGTCATCGACGGCTACGGTTTCACTCCCGTTGCCGCCCTGCGCTCGGAAAATCTGGTTAAACGTTTTGAAAGCGCCGCACCCGGTGAGGTGAATGAGCTTGCCACTGAGGCTCGGCTTACCCGTTGCCTGACGGATGATGAAGAGAAGCAGGAATTCGAGGAAGCATGGCTGCAATCCGGTGTAAGCTGTGTGATAGCCAATTCGGGTGAAGAAGGGCAGTCGCCGCTGCGGATGCTGAAGCGTATCGCGTACCGTACCGAGCTGCTCGACAAAAACAAAAAGTTTTTTTGCAAAGCACTGTGCGCCTCAGATATTGAAGAAGCAAAAAAAAACGGCAAACAGGCGCTGATGTTGACCACTAACGGAGTGCCCTTGAAAGAAGCGTGGGATTCAGTCGGGGAAGAACTATCAGATATTAACATTTTTTACAAGCTGGGTGTACGCATGATGCACCTGACCTACAACCGCCGCAACATGCTCGGCGACGGCTGTTGCGAGACGTCTGATGCGGAATTAAGCGATTTTGGCAGAGCCGCTATCCGGGTCATGAATGAAACCGGAGTACTGGTTGATGTGGCGCACAGCGGTCAGCGCACAAGCGCCGATGCTGCCAGGACGTCGGGCAGACCGGTAGTGGCTAGTCATTCCAGCTGCCATACGATTAATGCCCATCCGCGCGCCAGGACTGATGAAACGATTCGGGCCATCGTTGATTCCGGCGGCTATGTCGGCATCTGCTGTATTCCCTGCTTTCTCGGGGGGAAAGGCGATATCACTTCATTTCTCGATCATATTGATTACCTGGCAAAAAAATTCGGAACCGATCATGTCGCCATAGGCACTGACCGCACACACACTTCCTCATTGTCTGATGATGAGAGAATCACCGGAATATTGAAACGAACCAGGATGCCCCAGCGCTTTGAAAACTTCTGGCGTCCGGGAGAGGAGCTGTTCGAAAAGAAATGGAATGAGGACCGGCAGCTGCGCAGTCTGGCCTGGACCAACTTTCCATTGTTTACCGTAGGACTTGTACAACGGGGGTATACGGACAATGATATTCAGAAAATACTCGGCGGAAATATACTGCGCGTTTTGAACAGCTTGTGAGCACCTGTGTCGCCAACTTCGTATAATAACATAATCTAACCCTAAGCCGGCAAAGCCGGAGAGGTCGACCGACTTCGTCGGTAGACACCGGAAGACAGCGCACAGAAGCCAGAGACTAATAAAATAAATAAACCTTATTACACAAATTTATCTACGTTTTAGCGTAGATGTCTATGATAAAGAATCTAAAGATGGTCACGCGTGAGAGACAGGATTGCCCGGCATTTATTGTAAAAGTATTTTACGATGGGTAAATTAAGAAGGATTTCACCAATCCCTCAAGGCGCGACGGCTTGTTATTAGCAGTAGTATAAACACTATGAGAGGGTTTCGCAACCCGTAATTCAGAGCGGCATCAAAAACACAAAAAATGCAGGATGCAATTTTTTTGTGTTTTTGCTGAGTGCAGACAGCCGCCAGGAGGGCGGCGGCAAACGTCCGCCTGAATTACGGGTTGCGAAACCCCTTCCATTGACTTTTATCCCCCCCAATACTAAAATACTATTTAGTTTTATTAATTCTTCTGCCTAACAATTTTTTTTCTCGGAGCACCTTACATGAAAACACCTCAGCATAATGATGATTATTCCTGTGCATCAATTACTTCATATATTAAAACAATCTCCACAGCATTGTTACTCGCCATTCTGCCGGCCGGCAATACCTTTGCCCAGGACACCATACCCCTCACCGAAGAAGCAATCACTATTAAGGCACAGAACACCGCGCCTTTTGAATTCACGGTTAAAAACACAGGCACGTATTACTACATTTCTCTGCGCGCCAGAATTATTTTCAAAATAGTATCAGGCAGCAATCCTGCGCTGCAATTTCTTATCAACGATACTCTTTTGACAGGCAGCCGTCTTATGAATAAACCGGATTATTACATATCCAAACGAATGCCGAGCGGTGTGCCTCAATTCAGAAACGATGCCTTTCAGCTCTTTATGACCCCCGACTTCGAAGACGTCCCGATCGACAATATTTATCGCCCTCTGGATTATGACAATGCACAAATCTATACCATTGTTCTGAATATTACCGATCTCGTAAAAAAGGGCAATAATACTCTTATTCTCAAAAACCGTATGACCGCAACACCTAAACTGGCTTTCGATATAGTTGCGGATTCCATAAAAATAATTAACCAGAGCAGTGAAATGCCCCGTTTCTCATCAGCGCAATCCGAAAGCGCTCCAGCTAAAATTTCAGAATTTAAATTACCGTTTTCCACCAATGTGCAGGATACCTCATTCATTGATGATCATATTGACCGCCTTAATAAAAGCAGTCATGGGTATGAATGGCTGACTGCTTTTCAGGTATCAATACTTGAAGCATGCAGGTATTGGATGGAAAAAAGCCCCGAATACGTATGGTACAGTGTCCCCTCTCAAAAAATACCGCGCAGCCAGTTCGTTAACCGCGAAGCGGGTTCCCCGGTAAGCGGAACAAAGATTAACGGGCCCGGCGGCTATTATCAATGGAAGTACGATCCGCAGAAGCACCCCTGGAAACTTATTGATCCGGTAAGTCAGGATATCTTTCCCAAAAATGATTTTTTTACCTTTTACGTTTCCGGTTTTGACAAACATGGAAATTTCGATCCTGAACTCGGAGATAAAGGCCTGCTGTATAATACTGAATGTAAAGACAGTGCGGATAAAAAATTTACTTTTGCAGTAGATCCCGGCACAGGCTTTTTTTATGGAGGAAATAAATATAACTTCATTGCATTCTACGCGATGCATGTTCTTTGGGGTGCCTCTCAGGGTTTTCCCGGAAGACCATGGGCAATAAACAGCGGTCCGCTTTATCTTGCGCATGCGTACGAATTTACCGGCGACATCCGTTTTGCACGTATGGCCCTCATCCTGCTTGACCGGATCGCGGATCTGTATCCGGAATATGATTTCGGATACTGGGCAAAACAAGGCGGATATCATCAGTACGGAACTGCTCTCGGCAAAGAAATGGATCATATCTGGTCATGCATTACGGTAACAAAAATCGCGCGTGCATATCTGATGGTACGTGACGCGATCGATAAGGATCCGGAGCTGATTAAATTTACCTCTATGCAGGCAAAAAAATTCTCTCTATTCAACAAAAAAGACAGCCCTGCAGCAATAAAGGCGCATTTTGATCACAATTTCATAAAATCTGCATTTTACGGGCTCCGTATGCGTATTATTATCGGCAACCAGGGTTTTCCGGAAGAGGCCGCGCTCAGACTCAGCCTTGCCGCAAGTGATCCTGCACTGAGCAGAGAAATTCTTAAATGGCTTTTTTCCCCGTTCACTGACGGATATAAAGTTCTTCCTTTCCCCCTGGGAAAAGAAAGAGACGGCGGCGGACTCGGTGAAATGATTGTCCGGGATATGACCAGCGACGGATTTTCCCGTGAAGGCGGCGGCGGGTATATCACTATCCTTCCAGTCTCGCTTATGAACATGTATGAAATAATATCCGGCAGTTCCCTCATGGGGCAGTTTCCGTCTTATAAGCCGGCATTTGCAATGCTCAGGGAAAAGCTGAAACATTACTATCGGAATTCCGTACACTTTACGGTCATCGGAAAATTTATACCTAATTTCGGAGATGGTGGTATTTTGGCGACTCCTTATGAACTTAAAGGTACTTCTGCGTCTGAATTACTCCGCGCTTTCTACATCCTGAAAGACGAAGAACTGGGGCGCATGTTTATTACCAGGAATAACATTACTGACCCTTTGTCACTGAAACAAATATTCACCAACAGTGAATTAATGCCGGCAAATCAGGATCCCGGAAAATTTGTAAAATTATCCACCGTAGAAGATCTTTCCGCTGTGCTTGAAAAACTAATTCCACTCCCAAAGCATAGTGAACGCACTATTATCATGCCGGAACGGGGTTTCGCTTTTTTGAAGTCAGGGAAAAATGACTACCGACGCGCGCTTGCGATGAACTTCGGAGATAATACCGGACATAATCATAAGGATACACTCAACCTCGATCTCTTTGCCTTCGGTATGAGTATTACTCCTAATTTCGGTTATCCGAGTATCCCGGAAGTGTATCTCCGCCGGGAATGGTGGGGAAATACGTTATCAAAATGGACGGTGGCTTTTACTAAAACGGAACCCAGGGACATCACATTGGCTCAGCCGGAACTTTTTTCGGAATCGCCTGTCGCTTCCGTTTTACAGGTTAACGGTAAAAGGGTATTTCCTGAACTGAAACGTTATGACCGCACCAGCGCAGTAATTCATGTTAATGAAAAACAATTCTATGTCGTTGACTTTTTCCGGGTTGACGGTGCCGATGACGACGCAATGTATTGTTTTCACTCCTCCATCGGCAGCGCTTCAGCCGAAGGAGTCGTACTGAAAAAACAATCCTCAGGGACACTTGCGGGTACTGATGTGAAGTATGCCGAAAAGGGATTTAACGGTTTGTCATATGTGTATGACGTGAGCAGTGCTGATGTACGCGGCGCAGCCTCACTGGTGTGGAACCTTTCAGATTTCCGGAAAATTTCTCCTTTCGGAGATACTATCAGAACAAGACTGAGGATATTTCATCCGAAATTTGAACTTGCGCTCGGGAAAGGCAAGACCGTCCATACTCAAAAGGACCCTCCCGAATTTAATCATTTTGCATTTGCAATCAGCAGTATGGCCTCGCCGCTTTTCAGCGCGGTTGTGGAGTGTTATGAAGAAAACAAAAATCCGGTGCAGAAAGTAACCGAACTGAAACGTCTCTCCGGCAGCAAATATGCCGGTGCGATAGAAGTAACTCTCACTGACGGCACACGTGATATTATACTGTGCACCGGAGATACGGCTGCACAGGCCGTTTTTGCCGGAGGATTCAGCATCAAAGGAAATTTTGTTGTCATTCGTCTGCATCCGAAAGGCGGATACTCCCTTCACGCTGCAGCGGCTTCACAAATCAGTTTTAATGAAGTTACTTTAACTCTGAAAGCTCAGGAAGAAGTGAAACTTTCGCAAATTGAAGACATGGTCACAGATTCTCCGTCATTAACTCTTGCACAGCCGATTACAGTACCGGAAAATGTAATAATACCGATGTATCTGAAAGCTTCAAAAGTAAGCCGCCCATGGTCATCAGATTTCTTCGAGATAGACGGACGGCCTGAAACCGCCGGTATACTCAGGCTGAGCCGTACATTTCTTCATGCAGATATTTCCGGGAAAGACGGAAAAATAGAGTTTGTTAATTCCCTTTCAAGAGGAACTACTGCAGTGATTCCCTATTCATACTATATAAAAAAATAAAAAAAAGAATTTAATTGTTCTGACTGCACGAAAAAAAATTCCGTCATAGAAAAAACAGAGGACTCAGAGAAGCACATCCTCTGTGATCTCTGTGTCCTCTGTGGCTGTCCATCCTGTTCTTCGCCGCTAAGGTGTAGCCTGTTACATTCCCGCGGTGCACGTAGATGGAATTATAAAATTACTCTACCTACACTACATACGTTGATGCAGAAGTATCACCGCCGCGCCCGGTCCAGTTCGTATGAAAGAACTGTCCCCGCGGTTTATCCGTACGCTCATAGGAATGTGCGCCGAAATAATCGCGCTGTGCCTGCAGAAGGTTCGCAGGAAGACGTTCGTTTCTGAATCCGTCATAATAGGCTAAAGCCGCTCCGAAAGCCGGAACAGGTATTCCCGCATGTACTGCAGCTGCGACTGCGTTACGCCATCCCATCTGAGCGTTTTCAACAGTCTTTTTAAAGAACGGATCTAGCAGCAGATTACTGAGGTTTTTATTATTGGTAAACGCCTCTTTAATCTTTCCGAGGAATACGCTGCGGATAATACAGCCGCCGCGCCACATCAGCGCGATACCGCCGTAGTTGAGATCCCACTTATATTCTGCTGCAGCCGCACGAAGCAGTGTATACCCCTGCGCGTAACTGACAATCTTAGACGCATACAGCGCGTTTTTAATATCATTGATGAAGTCTTTTTTATTGCCTTTGAATTTTTTTTCCGGGCCGCTGAGCACTTTCGATGCGGCAACACGTTCATCTTTAATAGCAGACAAACAGCGCGCAAAAACGGATTCACCTATGAGCGTGAGGGGAATACCAAGGTCGAGCGCAGCGATCCCCGTCCATTTTCCGGTGCCTTTCTGGCCTGCGGTATCAAGAATTTTATCAACCAGCGCCGAGCCGTCAGTGTCTTTGTAGGCGAGAATATCACGTGTTATCTCGATGAGATAGCTGTCGAGTTCGCCTTTATTCCATTCTTTGAAAACTTCATGCATTTCCTGAGCACTCATGCCGAGAAGTTCCTTCATCATCTGATACGCCTCGCAGATTAATTGCATATCGCCGTATTCAATACCGTTGTGCACCATTTTTACGAAATGTCCGGCGCCGTTTTCACCCACCCAGTCGCAGCATGACACTCCGTTTTCGACTTTCGCAGAAATTGCCTGCAGCACCGGTTTTACGTGTTCCCACGCCGCTTTTGAGCCTCCGGGCATAATAGAAGGTCCGGTAAGCGCGCCTTCTTCTCCGCCGGAAACACCCGTACCGATGTACAGAAGGCCTTTGCTTTCTACATATGCAGTTCTTCTGTTAGTATCAGGGAAATGTGAATTTCCGCCGTCAATCAGTATATCTCCTTTTTCAAGATGCGGAATGATCTGATCGATAAAGTCATCCACTGCTTTACCCGCTTTAACCATTATCATAATCTTTCTTGGCCGTTTAAGATTTTTGACCAGTTCTTCTACGGTATGCGCACCGATTATTTTTTTTCCTTTGCCTCTGCCGTTTACAAAATTGTCAACTTTATCGACTGTCCGGTTAAACACCGCAACAGTAAATCCCTTGCTTTCCATATTAAGTACAAGGTTTTCTCCCATTACGGCCAGACCGACCAGTCCAATATCTGCATTACTCATTTTTTTCTCCTGATTTTTTTTATTTACTTTTACTTTTTTATTTATGAATACTCTTGGGATTATGGTTTAGTGCGAACGGTTTCAGGGGTATTTCATGTTTTTTGAGCGATTCCGTCGGGCTAATATAACCGAACTATTTTTCCGGGTTAATCCCGACGGCCTAAAGCGGAAAAAAACATGAAATACCTCTGAAACACAAAGTTCGCACGAAACCACAATCCCAAGAGTACTCTATAATAAACCTGTTTATTTATACTCCGCCGAACGCGCTGTATCCGCCGTCAACGGGAATTATTATCCCGGTAAGAAATTTAGAAAGGTCAGAAATCAGGAATAACAAAGTACCCTGTAAATCCTCCACCTCGCCGAATTTCCCCATTGGTGTATTTTGTATGATTTTTTTACCGCGTGCGGTCAACGCTCCTGTTTTTTCGTCAGTGAGTAAAAAGCGGTTTTGATTGGTAAGAAAAAATCCCGGGGCAATGGCATTCACCCTGATACCGGTTTTCGCCAGATGCACCGCAAGCCACTGTGTAAAATTATTTACCGCCGCCTTCGCCGCAGAATATGCGGGAATTTTAGTGAGCGGCTTGAAGGAGTTCATTGAAGAAATATTCACCACGGCTCCGCTTCCTGCCGCGAGCATATCACCGGTGAGTACCATACTCGGCAGTAGTGTCCCGAGAAAATTCAAGTCGAACACTTTCTGAAAACCCTCTACCGCAAGGCCGTAAAATGTTTTTTGAAGATCCTGTAATGAATCTTTATCCATTACTTCAACTCCGGTTGTCGCGAGCGGACTGTTGCCTCCGGCGCCATTAATAAGAATATCTATCTTTCCGAGTTCATTGTTGATGATTTTTTTCGCTGCTTCAAGTGAAGCCTTATCCAGTACATTCGCTTCCACGCCGATAACCTTTGTACCGGACTCTTTTCCGATTTTTTGGGCAACCGCATCAGCGAATTCTTTTTTTATATCAAGTACGGCCGTTTTTACTCCTGCACCCGCGAGTGCGCTCACCATTGCTTCTCCGATTACTCCGCCGCCGCCGGTAATTGCGCACACTTTTCCTTTCAAATCCGAAAACCCTGCTTTCATAGTTACTCCTTTTTATTCTTTTTTATTCTATTTTTTTTCTGTATTCTTTATTTAAAAAATTATTCATACAATTATTATTATAGTGAGCGTATTACTCCTGCAATGTTAAACCCGGAATTTTAAAAAATTGCACCGCATTACTATAACACACGGCCGAAACAATTTTCCCGAGAATCCCGATGTCTGAGGGAATTTCTCCTGTTTCAGCCGCTTTACCGAGCAGATTGCAGAGTATCCGGCGGAAAGACTCATGCCGCGGGTAAGAAAGAAAACTCCGCGAATCGGTAAGCATACCTACAAACCTGCTGAGAAGACCGAGATTCATGAGCGCAGTGAGCTGCCGTTCCATCCCGTCGCGCTGATCAAGAAACCACCATCCGGATCCGTACTGCATTTTTCCCGGCACCGAACCATCCTGAAAATTGCCGATCATTGAAGCGAGCAGTTCATTATCACGGGGATTGAGGTTATATAAAATTGTCTTCGGCAGACACCCCAGAGTATTGAGCGAATCAAGAAAACGGGAAAGAGCGGAAGCAACCGGAAGATCGTGTATGGAATCAAAACCTGTGTCGGCGCCAAGCCTGCGGAATAACAGAGTATTATTATTTCGTAATGCGCCGATATGAATCTGCTGAGTCCAGCCGCGCCGCGCGTCCATCCGGGCAAAATCGATCATCATCGCCGCGCGGAATTTATTTATTTCTTCCCCGCTAAGCGGTTTCAGCCGTCTTCCTTTTTGAAATATTTTTTCGATTTCTTTCTGTGAAAAATCGGCGGAATACGCAGTCTCTATGCCGTGATCGGACAGCCGGCATCCGTTCTCATGAAAAAATGCATGTCGGGAATCAAGAGCGGCGAGTAAATCAGAATAATCTGAAATATTAATACCGCTTGCTCCAGAAAGCCGGTCAAGCCATTCCAGCCATGCATTACCGGTTTCAGGCGCCATAGCCTTATCCGGCCGGAAAGTCGGGAGGACTTTTATTTCAAATCCGCTTTCTGCTATTTTTTTATGTGCACGTAAATCGTCGACAGGATCATCGGTAGTGCAGACCGCGCGGACATTCATCTTCCGCATCATCCCGCGGACACTGAATTCGGGAAGCGCTAATTTTTCATTACATGCGTCGTACACACTTCGGGCAGTTTCAGGACAAAGTATTTTTCCGGAAATACCGAAGTACCTTTTTAATTCGAGGTGCGTCCACAAGCAGAGCGGATTACCGACCGCATAGGGCACCGTTTCTGCCCACTTCGTAAATTTCTGGTAATCATCGGCATTTCCGGTACAAAATTCCTCCGCAATGCCGTTTGACCGCATCGCGCGCCATTTATAATGATCACCGTATAACCATGCCTGAGTAATATTTTTAAAACGAATATCGTCGGCAATAGCCTGCGGAGGTAAGTGACAATGGTAATCAAAAATGGGTTCATTTTCGGCATACTGATGATACAGTATGCACGCGGTCGGTGTTTCAAGAATAAAATCTTCGTTAAGATACTGCGGTAATTGTGCGGAAGTCAAAATATTTCCTATACTGTACGGTAAGATTCCCGTTCGATAAACTGCGGACGAAGAGTCCGGTAATAATCATCCGGTAAGTCCGTCTCGCCGATAACCCATTTATAAAGATGATCGGTTGCAGTTTCGCCGAGCCCGGAAAAATTAATATCGTAGGTAGTGAGTGCCGGAGTGGTATGCGCAGAAAATTCGTAATTATCAAAGCTTATAACACTTATATCCTCCGGAATTTTTTTCCCGATAGTGCTGAGAAATTTTACCGCAGGTATTGCCACCGCATCTGAACGAAAAAATACCGCAGTTATCTGATTCACCAAAGCTTCCGAATTTTTCCATGCCCGTGTAAAATCATCGATGGAATATATTCTTGGAAAGTGTATAAACCTTTCGTCGGTAAAATTATTAAACGCATTTCTGAACTCTTCGGCCGTTTTATACACTACGAGCACTTTTTTATGCCCGACCATACGTTCCCGCACATCATTAAATGCCCAGCTTCGTTCAATATCAATACAGGGAATGATGCCGCGGAGTTCGGAGCCAATGCCGAGTACCTTTGTATCAACGGATTTAATTGTTTCAACTAATTCACTTTTTGCAGGACCTATATCCCGGAGAAAATCGGTAAACAGCGCAACCCCGTCTTTATACCTTTGATTGAAGGATTTAATCGCGCGGATTGCGAATTGAGGATCAAGCAGGTGCTCAGTAATGGCCACTTCATATTGGCGTCTGTTAAATGCACGCACAAAGCTATTTATAAAAAAACCCCGTGTTTCGTCGACAACTTTATCGATACAGAGACCAATGGAAGTAGTGCGCCGTGTGCGGAGACTTATTGACAGATAATCTTTTTTATAACCAAGATCTTCGGCGGTTTGTTTCACCAATTCACGGATTTTTTCACTCGTGAATGAGGATTTGTTTTCATTTAAAATATTGGAGACGGTCGAAACCGCAACTCCGCATTTTTCTGCGATATCTTTAAGTGTTGCTGCCATAAAAAATGAAGATAACGTTGTATAGATAACGTTATCTAAATAATGTATCTATTATAAACTATTTTTCCGGATTTCGCAATAACTTATTTTAATAAAATTAAAATTAAAAAAAAAAATTTAAAAAAGTTGCTTTTTGCCAAAAAATAGATTATCATGTTTATTATGATTATTACGATTATCATTAAGTACATATTTTTCAATTTTTAGGGTACAAAATTCTATTTTTTTATGGATTTTACGTTAAATTTATCAGACAGTAGCCGCGAACCGGCATATTATCAGATTGCACAACAGCTTACACAATTAATTTCCAGCCAGAATATTCCGCCAAATACAAAACTTCCCGGTATAACTGCGATCGCTGCCCTGGCCAGGGTAAGTATAAAAACCGCCGATCTTGCGCTAAATGAGTTATTACGCCGCGGAATTTGTTACCGCCGTCCAAAAAAGGGAACATTTGTTTCAAAGCGGGAAATATCCGCGAAAGAAAACATCATAAAAATCGTTCTTCTGAATGATGAGGCCACACCAGTTTCAGATCTTACTCTTGGTGCGATTAATCAATTTATGATACAGTATTGCATAGAAAACAGGGCTGAACTGCGGTATATTTGTGATATACAAGCCGAACAGAAACATCAGGCCGGCGAGTATACCGCATCTCAAAAAATATATTTTTTTTACGGCAATCAGAAAAATATCCCTCCCTCAAATATATTTCCGAATAAATTTATTCTGCTCAATCAGCACCTTAGTCAACACATTCACGCACCCGAAACCGATCCCCGTCTTGTATCCGCAGTCGTCAACGATGATTTTTCCGGCGGTTACCAACTTGCCTCTGCAATGCTGCAGGCCGGTGCGCGGATTTTTGCCTCGATTCTGTTCATCAGCGATGCCCAAAAGCGGCGTCTGGATGGTTTTGTTTCCGCACTCAAAGAAAAAAAAATAACTATAGATAAAAATCTTATTTATTCTTATGATCCTCAATATATTGACAGGACTGAAAAAAACTCAATAGCTGCCGGCAGCGGATCCCCTCAATCAATCCGGAGTCTGGGATATCAGGCAATGCGGTCACTTCTTACGGTCAACCCCGGCATTCACGCCGTATCCTGTACTAACGATTTTCTTGCTGCCGGTGCACAAGAGTATGTAATAGAAAAAGATCTATGCGGACAAATTTCTGTGTGCGGTTACGATGATATAAAACCGGAACTGAGCGCCGGCCTTTCATATAATACCGTACATATCGACTACGCGGCTATTGTCCGCACCGCGCTCAAGGCAGCAGAAAATCCTCACAGAATTCCGAAAATACAACTTATTCACCCTCAAATAATTTTAAGATGCAAAAGGAGCCAACAAAAATGAAACAAAAAAATATTTTTATAAGAGCCTATCTGTCAAACCTTCTGTGCGGTATACTATGCGCCGGAAATATCTTATGGTCCGCAGCCCCGGCAAATTTACCATGTGAGGTTCTCACCTCTCTCAAAAACGATATTCGTTCTTTTATCGCTTTTGATGATGAAACACCGAAAGATATTTTTGAAAGAATTGAGATTAAGAAACAGAGGGATGACCTCACCTACTCCCAGGGAGTCTCAGGTAAAGCAATGGTCATTGTACCGAAAGAAACCGCATCGGCTGAATATCTCAGTGACCAACCGCTTATGAAAGGATCCGGTTCGCTCGCGTGCTGGATAAAACCAGTCAAATGGGTAAAAAGAGAAGAAGCTGATTCACGAGGCTATATAGTTTTCTTCCGCGTGTCAATAGGTGGCGGTGCATTCATAATTCAACGACAGGGTTTTCAAAAGAACCCGAACAGGATGGATTACCTGCTGTTAATGCTCAACAGAGTTACAGAAGGCACCCCGCTCGCAGTAGGAGATGTAACGGATAAGTGGGAAGATGAAACGTGGTATTTTCTCGTTATGAATTGGAACACGCTTGGATTTTCCTACAGTATTAACGGAAAAGAACTGAAAACATTAAAATATCCCCGTGAATTGACTGAAAATGATTTCGGCAGTTCTGAGCCTTTTACAATCGGCGCAGGAGGAGGAGGAACTGATTTGAACGAACTCACTCTTATCGATGAAATTACCGTCTTTTCACGGGAACTCAATCAGACTGAAATCCGCCGTTTATATTCATCAGGTCTGGAACGCAGTGAAAACAATGCTGATACCGGCAGCAAAAAAACAGGATCAATTAATGAAAAAATTATTGATTCTGATACTACCGCATCCGCAACTCTGCCGATCGCAAGTATTGGGTGGACGACTAATTTTATTCCCGTAGAAATTACCGCTCCTTTTATGCGGGCTCCGAATATTCCGGTTATCGACGGAGTATTCAAAGAAGACGAATGGAAAAGTGCCAGCAGGCAATACGGAGCCTACGCTCACGAACATACACTTGAATCCCGCGAAGTTATTCACTATATCGGTTCTGATGGGAAAAAAATATTCATAGCCGTACGGAGCGAACTTCCCCCGGATAAAACCCTGACCGCGAATCACCAGCCGCAGAAAGGAAAAGATGTCCCTGAAGCATTTAATGATGATTCCCTGGAGTTGTGGTTTATGCCGGATGTGAAGAAAAATTCAAAAATGTACGCGATTATTTTTAATAAAAATGGCGCGGTGTATGACTTCATATATGATACTGCAGCAAAAAAAGTCGATACTGCATGGTCATCTGAAATCGAATACAAGGGAAGTGAAACAGGAGCGCAGTGGCAGGCAGAATTGTCAATCCCTGCCCGCGTTTTTGGTACTCCGGCAGTCTCAGAACAGGTGCCATGGGGAGTCCGGATTGTACGGAACTTCAAAAGACCTCCGGTCCAGGCAGACTGGACACCCTTTTTCGGCGCATTTAACAAACCGGATTCAATGGGAATAGTTACCTGGGATTCGGCCGCGCCGCTCATCCGTTTTGATTCTTTATTGAGTAAGGACTTAAAAAAAGCGGATATATCATTCAGTATTCAAAACGGTCCATCTGCGCAGCAGGTCATCGTCGATACTTACTGGATAACGGCAGGCAACCCTGAATTCACCAGACTTGAAACTTTGAACCTCAAACCAAATGAAATAAAAACAATCAAAGTAGTTGACAATAATTCTCTTGGTCTTCATTATTTTGTTTCTTTTATTGTAAAATCCGGAAAAACAGGCAGCACATTGTTTGCAAAGAAATTTTCATGGCTTACCAGAGGATGGGAAAACAAATGGACTGTTGCGGGCGAAAGCGGCGAAGCCCGGTTTAATTTCGGGTACTATCCATATGAAAATATTCTTAAAACTTTTATAGATGTATCGGTCCTTCCCTCAAAAGATCTTTTTAACACCGCGTATTTTACAATTTCCGGCAAAGACGGAAAAATGCTTTTCAAAAGTCCCGATACCGCGCTAAAAAACTATTCAGCAGAGTCAGAAATAAAAATCCCTGAACTTCCGGAAGGTACATATACCGTTGACGCATTTGCGCTGCAGCAAGGTATGTCCGGAGTAAAAGCCGCATCCCGCTCCTTTATCCGGAAAAAATTTCCATGGGAACAGAATACCATTGGAGTTTCCGATGTGGTTATCCCCCCGTACACCCCTCTCGTTGTTTCCGGTAATACAGTAAAAGCTGTTTTGCGTGAACACGTGATGAGTGATACCGGTATTCCTGAACAAATTCAGGCAAATTCTAAAAACATCCTCGCTCAGCCCGTTTATTTTAAAACAACAATCGATGGAAAAGAAGAAAAAGCAGTCATCACAGAAAAGATAAAATTCAGCCGGACCGACGCGAATAAAGCATTATACCGTTCGAAGTGGCGTGTTGGCGCGTTAACGGTTACCCTTGACGGATTTTTTGACTATGACGGTATGCTTAAAATGCGTCTTACTCTTGACGGTAAGCCGGACACCCGGCTCGATACCTTCGACCTTATCATACCAATTGCAGACTGCGCGGAATTTTTACATGTTATTTCTGATACGGGAAAAGCTTGTACTGCGCTGCCAGTTCCTGCCGGAAGCAATCCGGTATGGGAAAGCATGTATGCCGAACATAATCAGTATGCGGTAGGTGACGGAGTAGTGGGCCGGCTAAGCGGCACTTTTTTACCCTATATCTGGATTGGGAATGAAAACCGGGGTATCTGCTGGTTTGCCGACAATGATAAGGATTGGCTCGTGAATGACCGTAGGTCATGCATCGATATTAATAAGTTTCCTGACCGGACCGAACTCCGGATCCGATTTGTGACAAAACCCGGTCTGCTTGAACGGCGCCGGAAAATTATTTTTGCTCTTCAGGCAACACCGACAAAACCCATGCCGGCAGCTCCGTCTTACTGGAGAAATATCGTTTTCAGCATGCCGCATCTTGGTCAGGGCACACACACTGCCGCTATTATAGGATCTGCCTGGCAGTGGGGCGGTGATGATTTTTACGCGTTCTATCCGAGAAACAAGGATTTTTCCGTATATTCTCTTATCCGTGATGCCAGAAATAATAATTACAATGCGGATGCATGGAGTACATGGATTGAGGGATACAATCCGTCTCATCCTCATATCGATCGCATAAAACGTAATATCCAATCAGGAGCAGGTATCGCCCGGTCACGACCGAGCACGATAATCCCTTATACTGATATGCGCGGACTCTGTGTAAATGAAGAAGATTTTCTCACGTTTCAGGACGAATGGGTAATATACCCTTTTTCACCACGGAAGTGGCCTGAGTGGGACACCGGCGGCACTTATGGATATGACACAACGCCGTGTGAAAGCAGGCAGGACTACATTCTGTGGTATTTTAACAAGATGCTTGATTCCGGGGCGATGGATGGTATTTACTACGACGTAACCTATCCTGTCGCAGTCCGCAATTCAGTTACCGGAAAAGCATTCCGGGGCGATGACGGCCGTATGCGGGCATCGGCGGATATTTTCGCAGCGAGGGAATTATTTAAAAGATCCGCAGTACTTGCCTTTCAGAAACGGGGATATAATATGAATATCGCGCATATGACCTATACGCTCCTCGCGCCGCTCCATACCTGGTTTGGTGCAATTCTCGACTGGGAAGTCCGCTACGGCATGGATGATTTTCAGGACCGCTTTACCCGTCATTACATACGTACTGTTTCGTTAGGAAAGCAAACCGGCACCATGCCGCTCGCACTCGGTTCCCTTGGTATTTCCGGTTCTGCAACACCGGAACGGCGCTCCTTTGTATGCCGCACCCTCACGGGATGCCTTGTAACCCATGAAATTAGGGACTGGGCAGTAGGCTGGGGGAATGAAAAAGTATATGAAAATACTTTAAAAACCATGTACAGTTTCGGATACGGTAAAACAGACTGCGCAGTTTATAACTATTGGGACAAAGACTTTCCGGCTATAATTTCCGGCGTTGATCACGCCTCACTGCTTCTTGTCCGAAACGGTGCGGCAATGCTCATTATCTGCGATTACGGCAGCGGCGGCACTGCGTCAATAACACTCAAGGGCACACAATTGGGATTAAAAGACAACGGCAGTTTCATCGATGCAGAAACAGAAAAACCGGTAGAACATAATCAGCCTTTTTCATGCAAGCTTCCGATAGAACGGCATGATTTTAAAATCATATCTTATAAATAACCTATGTACCAAACTATTTTACTCAAATCTCTTTTTCTCGTCCTGCTCGTCCTTGTCGGCATACTCATACGGCATATCAAGCTTATCTCCGACAAAGGGCAGGAGGATCTGGGAAAAATTCTTGTTGATATTCTCTGGCCCGCACTGATACTTTCATCGATAGCAGGTCAACTGAGCGCCAAGGATATTACTGATAATCTTCTGCTTCCTCTCAGTGCGGTTATCACTTTCTCTACCGGAGCATTTATCGGTATCATAACATCAAGAATGTTTCATTTTCACGGTGATGAAAAAAATATTTTCATCTACCAGAGCGCGGTAAATAATTTTATTTATTTCCCGCTCATTTTTGTAATGGATATGATTCCCGGCAGAGGCGCGGGACTCCTCTTCATTCATAATCTCGGGTATACCGTGATGATTTGGATCGCCGGAGTTCCGGTTTTACAGGGAAGTACTGCCGTATCCTGGCCAAAGAGGCTGAAAAAAATATTTTCTGCAGGTATGTGCGCGACTCTTGCCGGTATTGTAATAGTATTCTTAAAACCGCATGTAAAAATTTCCGGAGAAGTTACCGGACTTTTTTTCCAGGTCGCCGATACCTTCGGTAAAGCGACTCTGCCTATCGCCATGATCATCGCCGGGGTAGAAATATATAAACTCGGTGTAAAATCCCTGCGGTTTGACCGGTGGAATATTGCACTTGGCGCCGTCAAAGTCATCGCAGCTCCCGCACTACTATTTATAATAGGACTTTTTTTGTACCGTATTGCAGCACTTCCACGTACGGTAATAATAATTTTCATGCTCGTGAATATTATGCCGGTGAGTATAAACTCTGTAAGCCTCTGCCTCCGCTATACCAAAAGTCCTAATCTTGCCGCACAATCAGTGGTCTTTACCCATTTGTTCGGTATTCTCTGTATGCCGCTATATATTTTCCTGATCGAAAAGTTTTTCATGGTCAATTAATCACTTTATTAAAAATAGATAATCAATCTGGAGGATTCTTGTGAAAGCGGAGCTTATTGAAACGGTTATTAACTCGATACTGAAACCCGAATATGGTATTTCTGTCGAAACAGATAACGGAATTCTCTTCGGAGACCGGAACCGTGACATAACCTGTATTGCAACGTGCTGGTCTCCGACTGTTTCGGTACTTCAGCAAGCGGTACAGGCCGGCGCACAGGCCGTTTTTTCTCACGAAGTCCCGTTTATTCCCGATGGAGAAGCTGCATCAGAACTCTGGAAGGTACCGCAGTATAGTACGATGCCGGCAAACGTTAAACGCAGAAAAATATATACTGAGCATAACCTGGTGCTCTACAAATATCATTATCCTCTTGACGGCTGGCCGATCTGGGGGATGCCGAGGGCGCTCGCCGCCGCGCTGAAATTTGATCTGTCCACGGCCCAATGGGTAAACAGATTTCTGCCCGTATTTAATCTTGAGCCGCAGTCTCTTCGCGCTTTTGCCGAACACGTTCGGGACTGTCTTGGTCTTTCCGGCATCGATATAGCAGGGGATCTCAACCGGAATGTAACCCGTGTTGCACTTATGGTCGGCGGATTTGCTACCCGGTTTTGGATTTCAGAATTTGCCAGAGCGGCAGGAGCAGATGTGATGATCGCAGGTGAACTCCTTGATTACACCGCGCGTACCGCAATTGAAGCGGATATCGCAGTTATTAAAGCCGGTCATTATCCGACTGAAGAGCCGGCGGTTGTCAGGTTTTCATCCTGTCTTCAGGAACAACTGCAGGGAAAAGTAAAAGTTGTGCATATTCAAACCGGGGATTCCTGGAACCATTATGGGAGTAATGAAACATGAAAAAAAATATACCTCTTTTTTATATGTACGATATCGGCCGCGGCGCGTTTCTTACACCGCAGGCGTTGAAAGAAATTATTCTCCACGCCGCAAAAAGCGGTTTCACTCATTTTATTCCATACCTTGAAACAATGATACGCCTGCCTTCAACGGAACGCGCGTGCCCGAATTCTGCATACACAAGTGATGAATGGAAAGATTTTGAAAAAACCGCAGTAAGCGCCGGAATTGAATTAGTCCCGCATTTCAATGTCATCGGCCATTCCACCGATATATGCCGTGAATATCCTGAGCTCACCGGAGCGGATACTGCCGGAACAGATACTGCCGGAGTAGACTCTTCCGCGCTCCGGCTTGATCCTGCGTATTACCGGGAAATTGATCCGTTGATTTCCGAATCACAGACCTGGATGATCCGGTGCCTTGAAGAGTATTGTTCATTTTCCAATGGAAAATATTTTTTAATCGGCGGCGACGAGTGGAATGCGCCCCGCCATTTACTCGCCGATCCTTCTTTTGATCCCGGGAAGGCCTGGGCTGAATACATAAATATCGCAGTTGATTATCTTCATGAAAAAGGACGAATTCCTATTATATGGCATGACTTGCTTATTCACTATCCTTCTGCATGGAAAATTCTTTCACCGAAAGCGGTCATTGCTTTCTGGTATTACGATAAGGATACGGGCTATCCCGCGCTGAAAATGTTAAAAGACTCGGGGTTTACCGTAATTATGGCGACAGGATTATGTCTCGGCGCGCTGACACGAAGACGCGCGCTCGGGTTCCACACCGCGCTTTCCGAAGCCGCGAGGTATGACGCAGACGGGTTTATGGTTACCACCTGGGTTGATGGCCGGTATGAACGTCAAAAAGCGAATATCACCCTTAGTGCTGATCTCATAAATGGTTTATCCATTCCCGGATCAATTCTTGATGCGGCATCTCTGATCACTTTGCTTGATAAATCTCAGGGCGACGCACGGCTAAACCGGTTATGGCGCGCACAGGGCCCTAAAGTACTTGCGGATTCCGCATGGGACAGATTTCCCGATTACCGTGATTTACTTGCCGCGAAGTTTGACAGAAACACAGAAAAAGAAAAAGAAATATATCTTCGGCACCACCAGAGTGAAGGACCCCTCTTCGAAGGAATAATTCCAAAGGCAGAAAAAAATCCGTCTATCCCTGAAATCGTACTGCCCTCTGTACGGGATGGTTTCTGCGCGGAAGAAACAAATGATCCCCTTACCGGAAAAACAATCCGAATATATAACTTCGGCGAGACCTTTGCGTTATATCCGGATTTCGGACCGCTTATGCAGGATTGGCGCACTGCAGAATACAGAATACTTCCGCACACGCTGCCGGATATTCTCCGCAGGGATGGCCGACAACTGCCGGGCAGTTTTAAAAGCTTCCGCTATAATGGCTTTAAACCTATGTGGAACATCGGTACGCATTTAAATCCCAGCATACTCTGGCAGCATCCATGGGATTGCAGTATTTTAGAACAAAACAGCTGTAGAATCAAAATCAGTCTGCAGCAGCGGTTTATCCATGCCGATGTATCCTTTCTTTTCACGATTACGCACGGTCAGCCCGGATTCCGCTGTGCCTGCACGGCAATGAATAAAAAGGAAAATTGGTACGGCACATTTGCATGGAATTTTCTGCTCGATGACGGACAAGGGGAAACTCTGGATACCGTTTTCCGCTGGCACCAGAAAAAAAAAGAACAGACTCTCGCGCTTTCTGCCTGCAGCGACGATGCGGTATGGCTGCCGGTACGTGATACACTTACTATTTCTCGTCCGGAATGGCAGATGCAAATTACCACTTCGCCGAAACATACAGGCGGGTACCTTGTTGACTGGGGCGCGTCATGGATGACGCCGGACATAAGGGGTGAATACCGCAGGCTTACGCGCGGTGAAGTATTTGAAACTGCATGGGAGTTCAGGCATAGTAAAATATTATCCGCCTTAATCAAATAGGCTTATTACACTCCATTCATTTTCTTCCATGCCCTGGGGCCAGTGCCAGTTATTTTTTTAAATACATTGCTGAAATAGTTACTATCGTTGAAACCGCAGTCAAATGCGGTTTTGGTAACGCTGTTTTTTTTTAAAAGTTGTTTGGCATATTTTATTCGGTATTGTTCAATATCTTCGCGCACGGTCATGGAAAAGAATTTTTTATAATATTGGGCTAACATTGATTTACTGAGTTTGAACTCGCGGGAGAGTGAAGCGAGCGATATATCAAGTTTAAAGTGTTCCGCTATCATTTCATGAACCAGGTGTATTTTTCTGTGTAAAAGGTTTTCCCTAATCGGGATAGAGAGAGGATCGATATAGGAAAAAATAAACCGTTCCAGAATATCGGTGATTATCGGAACTTGCCGATAGTATTGTTGAAGTTCTTTATCTTTTACTGAAAAATCCGGTGTATGAATTGACAAACCTGATGATTTACGGGTCGTGAAGAAGATACGGCTGTTGAAGGTAACAAAAATTATAAAACATGGATTATTCTTTCTGAATGCGTAGACATAGTCGAGGATGCCATTGGGACAGACATCAAAAAAACCTGACTTATTTTCTAACACATATTGAATTTTTTTATTTTTATACCTGGAACAGTGCGCGACAGCGGAATTATTGCTTTTAAAGCACATGCATTGGCTGCCCCGATGCTGCCAGATATCGCTAGTGGATATGGGACTATCAGCAAGGTTCAAAACACTTATTGCCAGAATATTTTCTTTAATTAATGAATTAATCAGGTACTTCAGATGGTTTAGCATGACTTTATTTAATGGAAAATAGCATTATTCCTAATTTTACTAAATATTTTACAGGTTTTATTTAAAAAAGTTAAGGAAAATATTTATTCTATATGTTATACTGTATCATTATTTAAATAGGAATCTATATGTTACATGCCAATTCCTTTGATTTTACAAAATTACCTGTTCTGTATGAAGCTGAAATAGCTGTGTGCGGTGCGGGACCGGCCGGGGTTGCCGCTGGTCTCGCTGCGGCCAGATCGGGCCGAAAAACCGTGTTACTCGAACAACTTGGTGCATGCGGCGGCATGAGTACTTCCGGCCTGGTGCCGGCTATCATCAGCATGAGCGATGGGGCAAATATCCTTGCAGCCGGTATTTGCCAGGAAATTGTTGATGAGCTTGCGGCCGGGATGGATATGGAACCAATCTACCAGTGGCAACCCGTGAATCCGGAAATCCTCAAAAGGATTTATGATGAAAAACTTACCGCTGCCGGGGTAAAAGTATATTTTGCGCTTAAAGCCTGCGAGGTAATCTGCGAGGAAAAAAAAATAACAGCTATTGTTATTGCAACTGCCGATGGATTTAAGCTCATCAAAGCTGCAGTCTTTATTGACGCAACCGGCGACGGACATCTCTGTGCATGGGCCGGAGCCCCGTTTGAAACAGGTGATGATGACGGTAAAACCATGAGCCCTTCGCTCTGCGTGCAATACGCGGGTGTAGACTGGAAAAAGTATGAACAAATCGGCGGGGGACGAAATCTCGCCCGGGAAAAATGGGATATTCTTTTGGAAAAAGGCACGACGCCTCTCCCGGAACATCACTTTGTAGGTTCAAATAAGAGCGGCCGCTCCACGAGCAGCGGTAATCTTGGTCACATATACGGCCTCAATTGTCTCAAGGAAGACGATCTCACCCGAGGCTATATGGAAGGCCGGCAGGTCGCAAAAATTATTCACGACTTCCACCGCCATGACGTCCCGGGTTTTGAAAAATCGGAGTTGGTAAATACCGCTGCGTTACTGAGTGTGCGCGAAACCAGGCGCATTTCCGGTGATTATAGACTATGTTTTAACGACTACATAAAACGCGCCTCTTTTCACGACGAGATTGGACGTTTCGCTTACCCGGTCGACATACATTCCTCTTCCACGGATCCGGAAGAGCAGAAGCGGGTGCATGAACGCATAAAACAAACCGCCATGAATACCGGGGAAAATTACGGCATACCGTATCGGGCACTGCTTCCCCAAAAAACCGAAAACCTGCTCGTAGCCGGCCGCTGCATTTCTACTGATCGTGAAATGCAGTCATCAATTCGTGTAATGGCTTGCTGCTTTATTACCGGTCAGGCCGCCGGTCTCTCGGCGATGCTGGCCTTGGGCAAAGCCGGCAAAGTCCGCGATATTGATGTGAAACTTCTGCAGAGCAAGCTGCGCGAACAGGGCGCGTATATTCCACGGGGATAATTTCATATTTTTTATTTATCAATTAACACCAGGAGAAAAAGATGAAAGATTATTTATCACTTTTAGTTGCATTTTATTGCATTTTTTTCAATATCTTTGCCGCTGACAATTTTTTTATACTCGGTAAAACACCGAAAGTTACAGCTGGATATGTAATAGATAATATCGCTCTCGCAAAAAATGGAACTATTGCCGAGTCTGAATTTCCATTTATATATGAAGGAAATGTCATGGATTCATATAAGCCTTATTGTGCAATAGACGGTGATAAGGACGCGCCCGCGAGCCGTTGGATATCGTTTAATAAAGATGGTGAGCATTCTCTTATTCTCAATTTTGGAAAAGAGAAAACATTTTTTCAAATAAATCTGTTTCTTGATGTGAAACGGGGTTCTTTTAATAATTATGTGTTGCAATATTTTAACAACGGCACCTGGAAGGACATTGAAGATACTCAGAAAGAACAAAACGCAGGCGTAATTTCACATAGATTTGAAGTAATAAAATCAGCGAAAGTCCGTCTTCTTGTTACAGAAGGCTTGGCGGATGGGTATGCCCGTATTCATGAAATGGAAATACTCGGGTTTGACATCATACAATTGCAGAATAAAACTAAAACCAGTGAAATTAAAATAAGTGCTGCTGATCTTCTGTTATCGACAATTGATGAAAACACAATTGATGAAAAAAGTCAGGGAATCATTAAAAACGCGCAATGGCAGGGCGTAAACAGCGCCGCTGATTTAGCAGGTGTCCTGGCAATTCCGGAAGATGGATGGAAAAAAATCTCTATCGGTTCAGCACTGACCGCCTCAGGATTCTCTAATTCTTATATATGGTATCGGACAAAAATACTTGTCCCTAAAGAATTAGAAAATGATGATTTGGCCTTAGCACTTGGGCAGATATCATTGTATGACGAGACGTATATTAACAAAAATTTAATCGGTATAACAGGTAAGCCGCCGCCGCAAAAACCTACAGACGGTATTTCTTATGTTGTACGTCGGTATGTAATACCTAAGAACTCTGTTAAATTCGGCGAAATGAATGATCTCTATGTAAAAGTTTACCCCGGATTTTTACGTGGCATGTATAATGGGCCGTATTATCTGATTTCCACCAAAAATTTAAAAAGGGGAACGGATTATTCTCTGCGTATACAAAACACGGTGGATAACGATGCGCTTGCCCACTATATAACAAAGACAGCATATCTCAATTCATATAATGTAGATGAATCGGTAAAAATATTATTTAGAATATGGGATGTAACAGATGATAACCAAAAATATATATGTGATTACCGCGTCGCGGACGAGAACGAACAGAAAGTTTTACTGTCAGGCACAAAAGACATCGGTTTAATAGAAAAGAATACCTATTACAGTGCTTATAATTTAATAAATCTCGGCAAATTCTCGAAAGGCAGCTTTATGCTCCAGCTGCAATTTAAATCCATTAATGGGAAAAACATCTGGAAAGATGAAATTCTTTTCCGCATAAAGGATAACTCAAAACAGAAAGTTTTTACGGTCGATACGAAACTTCAGACGATGATTTTTCCTGAACGTATATATGCTGTTGATAAACTTTCACACGGGCATTTCGGTTTTCTTTTTGAAAATAATGAAATCCAATATATCGTCAGGACGAATTATGCCGGTGGTAACGGATTGCTGGCGCTTTCTTCTCTCATTAACTATAAAAATCTCGGCCCGCTGCTTTATCGTGTCGATCTTTGCGCCATGCCGCAGAATCCGCTTAAACCAGAAAACTGCTATTTAAGCCCCTGGGGGCCCTTAGGTTCCATATGGTCGTTCGGTTACATTACGCCTTCGCGGGAAGAGACTATCGACAGTGTAGAAGTGCGCGATGTTAATTGGATTAATATACGTTATATTATAAAGTACAGCGATAGTACGGAATTGTCTGTATATGAAAACGCCATACACCCGGGGTTTTTTGTGAATACGAGTTCGTCAGAAATAAATCTTTTCTGCGGTATAAAAGAATTTGGTTTGTCCCAGCCGAACAATATGTGCTATTTTTCCAAAACTGCGGTTATAAAAACGACACAGTCCGAGAAAATCAGCGATATGCAGAGGAATTGGCTGTTAGTCTGGTTTAACGGCGCAGCGGGATGGCTGAATTTCGATTATCCATTTCTTATCGTTTTTCAGAAAAAACCGACTCTGGTCGAGAATAAAAACGACGCTCTTAGCGTTTCTTTTCGAAGCAGCGGAGGATGGATAGCGGTTCTTCCGCTTTATGGCACTGTTCCCATACGGCCGGAACTGACGAAAGAATGGAAAACGAATATACCTTCCGCAGTTGTCAGCCGCTGCGATGAACTTTCAGCGTTATCTCTCGCGATTCCAATTACCTGTAAAGAAAAATTTCTTATCAATACAAATACGGATGATGTATACGTAGAAAATACCTATGGGTATACGATAATTAAAGATCATTGGAACACGAAACCGATGAAGGCGGCATATGTCCCCGCCTCGTTTACGCTTGCCGCGATGAACGGTTTTCCGCTTTCCTTATCCCACCCGACAGTAAATATGGATTATGCCGGTTTACACGGGCCGTTTGTCTACGTTCCTGATACCGAGCGTGTTATTTTTTCTCTTAAGGGAATAGCAAAATATATAAATCTGCACAAAATACCGGATATGGACTCTTTTAAATCACCTGAAAGTGTGGAATATATCAGTGTTATAAATAAATATTTTGACTATCTGATAAAAAACAAGATTATGAATGCGGAGTCAATTAAAACGTTGTGTACTTCAGCGGCGGGGGATTGTACAAGGTTCAGCATGGGGAATTATCTCGAGGAGATGGGACGAGGGATGATGTATATTAATTCGAAAGAGGTAAAAAAAACCGTTGCTGACACGGCGAATCAAATTGTAAAAGATTATTTCTTTGATGAAAACTATTTCACACTGATCAAAGATTCGAGAAGAAACATCGAAATTCTCATGCCTGCTTACAACGCCCGCATGCAGGGAATTGATATGGTACATTGGATGGGGAAATACTTTCTCGGCCTGTGGGCATATGCTTATTATTTTAACGATATGGAAATTTTTAAAGAAAAAGACAATACGCTTGAAAACAGTCTACTCACCTTACTCATTACTCACGACTTTGAAACTGCGTTGTGTTGGGATTCGCTTTTTGGTTTGCGTGAAGGCTCGAATATGGAAGACCATATTACTGCGACGTATGGACTCATAGCCGCGTCTCGACTTTATAAACTTCTGGGGAAAAAAGAAATGTCGGAATTCCTTCTTTACGTTTCATCGAAACAACTCATCGGTATACTGGCGAATGAAAATGTTCTCTCGTGGGTTCGCGACACCGTTCCCGTATGCAATACGACGCCGCAGTTGGAAAGGATTAATTATACGGATTTGGCCTTCGAGAAACTTGGCTTGGAGCCGAATGAACAACAGGGGTATTATCTTTATCAGATCGGGCAGAATTGCAGTCCCAGAAAATATGATTGGTTTCTGATTACACTGATGTTTCCACAATATGTGATCTATCCGTTTGCCAGAGATTATTTTCCCGATGTGGTAAAATGGCAATTTGATAAATATTTGTCTCCGGATACAATACTTGAAACACCGTCTAATTCCATACTTCAATGGCAAATTATCCGTTCTCTGGAATATCGCCATCATATTTTAAATGAAAGTTATGAAAAGCTGAAAAAAATTTATAAACCGATTAAGGATAAGAATTGCTGGTGGACAGTATTTGTAACAGAATGTCTGCTTGAGCACGAAGGAAAATTTAATAATCAACGTTTGATTTATTAACAGTGTGACAAATGTTTTGGCATTCAAAGGAGAAAAACAATGAGTAATTATAACGAAATAAAAATAGGGATAATAGGTTTTGGAGAAATGGGCAAAAGGCACGCGTTGGAATACCACCATGCTACACAAGGTAAAATGAATTTCCTCGCTGTTATGGAACCGGAAGAACTCCGCTACGAAGAAGGTTGTGCATGGTATGGCAAACGACCGAAGCGTTATACCAGTGTTAAGGAAATGCTGGCGAAAGAAAAGCTTGATGGTCTTATCATCGCAAGTCCCAACTATTTTCATAATGAGAATCTGAAAGACTGCATGTCGGCGAATCTACCGATACTTTTGGAAAAGCCGCTTGAAACTTCATTTGAAAAGATTTGCGAAATCGTCCGCTTGGCTCGCGCCTATCAAGCTCCGGTCATGGTCGATCATGTGATGCGCTATGCGCCGATAATTCAAAAAGCAAAAAACCTTATTGAGACAGGCAGTATCGGGAAAGTATGTTCGTTTAATTTTGTACAATATCATGGCGGCGCCGCGTTGTTCACTACTTTCCGGCGAACCATGGCGGGCGGCGGCGGGCAGTTGATCGAAAAAGGAACACATGACCTGGACACGGCATTTTATCTATGTGGGGCGGCTCCCCGCAAGGTGACCGGGATCAGCCGGCTGCAGAAATTCGGTGGTGATAAGGCGGAAACTCTGACCTGTTCAAAATGTGAGGATTTCAAATGTTCAAACCGGGTCAGCGTCGGCGGAGCAACAAACGGCGCAATGAATGATATCACCTTAAGTCATGATTTATGCTCTTTTTCGAAAGCAGTCGACGTTTACGATAATGAAATATGTCTCATTGAATGCACCAATAATGTTTTCGGCGTATATTCTCATTGCTTTTTCGTGAATAACCATTTTTCACGACGTTATGAAATAATCGGTACGGAAGGAATTCTCTATATCGAACTTACGCTTCGAGAAAAAATATTCAATTGCGATGGTCGAATCACCTTAGCCAGATACACGCCCAGCTTACCCTTACCCGGTTTAGAGGAATATAAATTCAATTATGAAGGCAGGATTCATTACAACGGAGGACCGTTGGCTGGACTGCATTTTTATGACATGATACTGGGTAAGGCGGAACCGTTTACCACGGTTGAAGACGCGTTTGCGGCGGAAATGGTAGGTATCGGTGCGATGAAGTCATCAGCGGAACACCGTCAGATTGACTTGGAGCAAGACGTTGTTCCAGAAGATTTGCTCGATACTTTCCGGAAATCATACTGAAGCGCGGATGAACGATGACCTAATATTTAACCCTTATTTTACAAAATAAGAGAGCAGGTTTGATTAACGAACTTGATTTTTTATAGAAGGAGGAGCCTATGAGGTCTACTCGACAACTGAAGTATCGGTTTTTCTGGACTTGGGATCACAGCATGGACTGGGTTCCTCTTGCTGGCGGCATTCAAGAAATCGGCTGCGCTAATTCATATTTTAAAAAACCTGAAATTTTTATCCAGGACTACAAACGCCTCATTGATTTCTCCGCGCGTAATGCTTTTACCGGCATAATCATTTACGGTTTCCTGCGCGACATTCACGGCGGAGTTGACTCAGCGAAAGAAATCTGCGCGTATGGTAAACAGAAAGGCGTTCGAATCATCCCGGGAATTGGCGTGAATTCTTACGGCGGAGTCTACTGGGAGGGGGACCACGAGTTCAACCTTCTTAACTGGCTTGAAAAACATCCGGAGTTGGAATCTGTAGGTCAAAAAGATAACGCCTTTTCCAGATTTCCGCATATGTATAGAGAGAATCCTTATTTGCGAATGGCCTGCCCTTCGAAAACGGAAAACCAACAGTGGATGAAAGACGCGGTGAGCTGGCTCTGCCAGACCTTCGATATAGGCGGGATAAATTTCGAGACGGGCGATTACGGGCTTTGCAGCTGTGCGGATTGTGCAAGTAAATCCAGCCGCAAAAAACTGTGGTCCGCAGAAGATATTGCCGAAATATTGCCGCCGCTTATCAACACGGCGCTTGCGGTTAAGCCCGATATTCTCCCCCTATGCGAGTGTTATTTCGACAACATACTTGACTCGGCTGCGCATTCCGGCCTGAAAGCGCTGCCCCGGCAATCCATCCTCCAGTTTTGCATTAACAACTCCTACCTTAACAGATTCCTGAAAGAAATGACGCCGGAGCTGGCGTCAAAGCTGCCGGAGCACGAAAAGGTGATACGAACGCATATCGGCTCGCAGTGGAACGACGATGGCAGGCGTCTTTTTGTCGGCAAACAATATTCACAGATCATCAGGAAAATTTCGGAAGCAGGCCTAGACGGATTTACCATTTTCGGTGAGTCTTCCGATCTCTACACGGCAAATGAAATCAATTACCTTACTATATCCCGTTTTTCAGATAATCCTGATATGAGTTGGACTGAATTTGAAAAAAAACGCCTTATGTCTCTGCTCGGCTCAAAAGACGAAGCGAAAAAATATATAGGATTGCTTGAAAAGAAAAAAATAACTTCTGATGATTTACATTATGTAAAAAAAACATTATGCAAGGCGGGAAAAAAACATTCCGCGCGCTGGGCGTGGCTGTTGTGGTATCTTTACCAGCGGCAAAAACAAAATGTATCCGCTAAAATGAATTCATGACACCTGTCACAAAATCAATGCGACAAACTATGTAATACGCTAAAAAACACGATATAAAATGGTAAATTCTCAATAAGTGGGGGGATAAATTTAAAAGCAGGTTTACTATCGTGCCGGAGATCGTGTATCAGGTGGACAGTTTTGGCCATGCCGCCGGTCTGTCGGCGATTTACCGCGGCGCCGGCTGCAGGTACCCTCTCCAGTGTCATCCGTCGCAGAAAGAATTTCCGACGCCAGCGAGTTTTTCCCGTTGGCGCAGCTAAAAAAGAATAAAATATTGATAGTTTTTCAGCCAGGTTGCTTGTTTTTAGATTTTGTGGGAATTCATTAGAGCTATTGACTGCTATGAACAAAAATATTAAAATATTCAATGCGCAACCACATTTTCCCTTCCGGCATTTCACCGATACTTCCCCTTGCATTAGGCACTGCGTCATACGGCAGTAGCATTCCCGAGAAAGACGCATTTACCATGCTCGACCTTTTCTATGCCAAAGGCGGAAGAATTATCGATACTGCGCATGCATACGCGTACTGGGTCCCAAACGGCGCTGGCGCGAGCGAGAAGACTATCGGCGTGTGGGTGGAAAAAAATAAATTGCGGAAGGAAATACACATCGTCACAAAAGGCGGTAACATCATTCTCGGTCTGGATCGTTCCCGGATTACCGTAAACGACATCCGCAGCGATCTTAATGAAAGCCTCAGCCGTCTCCGCGTGGATGAACTGGACGTATTTTTTCTGCACCGCGACGATCCGCTGCGCCCGCCGGAAGCACTCATCGAAATACTTAACACCGCGGTGGAGGGATTTTCCATAAAGGTGCTCGGCTGCTCAAACTGGCGTGCAGAACGCATCCGGAAAGCCAATAACTATGCACTCAAGCACAAACTCCGTCCATTCGGGATCAGTCAGATCGGATACAGCTGCGCTGCTATCAATTCCGAGGCGGTTTCGGATAAGACATCTGTGTATATGGATTCTTCTGAATATGATTTCTACTCAGAAAGTAATTTCCCATTAATTGCGTATAACGCGCAGGCCTCCGGATTTTTTTCACTTTATGAAAAACACCTTGCGGGAACTGCGGATACCGAAAAAATAAAAAGTTTATTTCCTTTGTATGATAACGAAAAAAACCGAATGTGTTTCACTGATCTGAAGAAAACCGCCGATACGCGGAATATTTCGCTTACTGCTGCTTCAGTGGAAATGCTCGTTGAAAAGTCGCCGTTCCCGGTATTTCCGGTTATCGGACCGCGTAATATGGCGCAGCTAAAGGATAGTTTGGATTCATTATTCTAAACTACTACGCCTGCCTGTGCGGTGCACCTGTCTACGTTTTCTTGCTTCAAACGGCAATGAAGAGACTCCCGCTGAGGCGCAGCTCGACTATCTATTTTGTTTTCTCTGCGCCTCAGCGCCTCAGCGGGAGGTTTTCTTCCCGTACGCCGCTGACAGAGAAAACATAACTATTGCCTGCGGGATA